>ERZ791934.28-NODE-28-length-171988-cov-96.681469_pt1 | contig 171988 bp, 154 predicted proteins | sample MGYA00510125_ERZ791934 | MGnify/ENA primary metagenome ERZ791934 (study PRJEB30046, sample SAMN00993240) | human gut metagenome | study: EMG produced TPA metagenomics assembly of the A metagenome-wide association study of gut microbiota in type 2... | reverse complement strand
AGAGTAGCTGACTACGGATCAGCCGGTTACAGGTTTGAATCCTGTCGCGATCACTGAAATCCTCTGCATATTATGTGGAGGATTTTATTTTTTGCCCATTTCATCGAAGAAAATGTATCTTCAATCCTGGAAAAATCACCCTTCACATTACTCTATCCATCGTGATAGAATTAAAGTGAAGGGTGATTCATTTATATACCGCAACAAGAATCGGTTTTCCTTGTATTAGCATTTAATATTTAACTCGTTCAAGACCTTACGTATCGCTTCAAACGTAGTAATTCGAGTAGGAACCAATGGCAAACGAAGCTTATTTTCAATCATTCCCATTGCGTTCAACATAGATTTTACTCCTGCAGGATTCCCGTCTACAAATAACAGGTTAAATAATTCCGTAAATTTGTGATGAATAGTCAGTGCATTAGCAAAGTCTCCTTGTAGTGCCAAACGCGTCATACGACTGAATTCGCGAGGAAAAGCGTTGCCAATTACTGAAATTACGCCAACAGCTCCTAATGTAATCAAGGGAAACGTGATACCATCGTCTCCGGAGATAACATTAAAATTTTCCGGTTTATTTTTTATGATATCATCCATTTGTGTAATATTACCGGATGCTTCCTTAATGGCAATAACATTATTGAAGTCACGTGCAATGCGCAAAGTAGTCTCGGCGGTCATATTTACTCCTGTACGTCCCGGAACATTATACAATACAATAGGAAGTTCCGTTGCTTCCGCAATCGCTTTATAATGTTGATAAATACCTTCTTGGGAAGGTTTATTATAATATGGCACAACAGACAATATAGCGTCAACTCCTGTAAAATCATCGTTTTTCAGAGTTTCTACAATGGCGCGAGTATTATTACCACCTACCCCCAACAGAATAGGAATTCTTCCGTTAACGCGGTCGATTACCATTTTTTTTATGGTTTTCTTTTCTTCTTCAGTAAGAGTCGGTGTTTCGGCCGTAGTTCCCAGCACACACAAGAAATCCGCATTATTCTGCAAGAGATAGTCTACCATGCGCATCAGCGCGTCATAGTCAACGCTCTCATCCTCTTTGAAAGGAGTAATCAGTGCTACCCCCATTCCTTTCAATTTAGTCTGTATCATGAGTTTTAATTATAATCTCTAATTTATTTAGCCGCAAAAGTACGAATATTTTTCTTATCTTACGATATAAGTTTCAGAAATTCGTCCTCGCTTAGTATGGTTATTCCTAGTTTTTTTGCTTTTTCCAGCTTTGCAGGTCCCATATTCTCTCCAGCAAGTATAAAACTAGTCTTTGCAGAGATGCTTCCCACGTTCTTTCCACCATTCTTCTCAATGAGCTCTTTATATTCATCACGCGAATGATGAGTAAATACGCCGCTGATAACGATAGATTGTCCGGCAAGTTTATCCGTATATTCGCTTAAGTCCTCCTCGGTACGATAAAGTTGTAATCCTGCAGCCTTCAATCTGTTAATTAGCTCACAATTTGACTCATTAGCAAAATATGAAAGGATACTTTGAGCTATTTTTTCGCCGATTTCATCGATACTTATCAATGTTTCAAGATCCGCCTGCTGCAATTCATCTATATTCTCAAATGACTTGGCAATTTTCTTCGCTACTGTTTCACCCACAAAACGAATTCCCAAAGCAAAGATCACACGTTCAAAAGGAACGGCTTTACTTTGAGCAATTCCTGTTATGATATTCTCAGCAGATTTCTCACCCATACGGTCCAGTCCTTTAATATTTTCAACTGACAGATCATATAAATCAGCCGTATTGTGAATCAATCCCAATCGATAGAACATATCCACTGTTTCCGGCCCTAATCCATCAATATTCATGGCTTTCCGACTAATAAAGTGCTCTATTTTACCCTTAATCTGAGGAGGGCATGCTGTTTCATTAGGGCAATAGTGGGCAGCTTCACCTTCATATCTCACCAATTTGCTATTACATTCAGGACAATTAGTAATAAATCTGACCTTTTCACCTAACATAAAACTACGCGCGTCCTTATCCACTCCGGTAATTTTAGGAATGATTTCCCCACCTTTTTCTACATATACCATGTCTCCGATGTGCAAATCAAGCCCCTCAATAATATCTGCATTGTGCAATGACGCACGTTTCACGACAGTTCCCGAAAGTTGGACCGGATCTAAATTGGCTACAGGTGTGACTGCTCCCGTTCGACCAACCTGATAAGTAACTTTATTTAGACGAGTCAGCGCCCGTTCCGCTTGAAATTTATAGGCAATTGCCCACCTGGGAGATTTTGCTGTGAAACCCAGATTCTTTTGCTGTCTAAGACTATTTACCTTTAAAACAATACCATCAGTCGCAACAGGTAAATTTTTCCGTTCAACATCCCAATAATTGATAAATTCAAAGACTTCTTCCAGTGTTTTGTATTTACGTGTCAGATCAGAAATCTTAAATCCCCATTTTGCTGCTTCCTGAAGATTCTCATAATGCCCGTCGCAAGGCAAATTATCGCCCAACAAATAATACAAATACGCATCCAACTTACGAGAAGCTACAATCGCTGAATTTTGAAGTTTCAATGTTCCGGACGCCGCATTTCTTGGATTGGCAAAAAGAGGTTCTTCGCGAGCTTCTTTTTCACGGTTCAGCTCCTCGAACACTTCCCATGGCATAAGAATCTCTCCACGAATCTCAAAAGAAGAAGGATAATTATCGCCATGCAATACAAGTGGAATAGAACGGATTGTCTTTACATTATCTGTCACATCGTCACCTTTTTCTCCGTCACCACGAGTGACGGCACGAACTAACTTTCCGTCTTCGTAAGTTAACGAAATGGATGTTCCGTCGTATTTCATCTCACAGCAAATCTCAAAATCTTCATTCAATGCTTTGCGAACCCGATCATAAAAATCTGTCACTTCAGCTTCCGAATAAGTATTTGCCAAAGATAACATAGGATATTTATGTGCTACCTGCGTAAAATTCTTATTTATATCACTGCCTACACGCATTGTAGGCGAATTTTCATCTTTATATTCCGGGTGAGCCTGCTCCAAGTCCTGAAGTTCACGTATCTTCTCGTCAAACTCCTTGTCGGATATTTCGGGAGCATTCAACACGTAGTAATTATAGTTATGCCGATGAAGTTCGGCACGTAATCCTTCTATTTTCTCTTTTATATCCATAATTCTTAGATTGTTTAAGGCAAAAATACAGGTTTCTCTTTGAATATTTGTACTTTTGCGAAAAATTAAAGATTATGCGTATTGATATTATAACGGTTTTGCCAGAGATGATTGAAGGCTTTTTCAATTGTTCGATAATGAAACGAGCTCAAAACAAAGGACTTGCAGAGATTCATATCCATAATCTCCGCGATTATACTGAAGATAAATATCGTCGTGTAGATGATTATCCTTTCGGAGGATTTGCCGGTATGGTAATGAAGATCGAACCTATTGAACGTTGCATCAATGCTTTGAAAGCAGAACGTGACTATGACGAGGTGATTTTTACTACTCCTGACGGAGAACAATTTAATCAGCCTATGGCCAATTCTCTTTCTTTGGCTCAGAACCTGATTATTCTTTGCGGCCATTTTAAAGGAATAGATTTTCGTATCAGGGAGCATCTGATTACGAAAGAAATCAGTATAGGAGATTATGTATTGACAGGTGGTGAACTGGCAGCGGCAGTTATGGCAGACGCTATTGTCCGCATCATTCCCGGAGTCATTTCCGATGAACAGTCTGCTCTTTCGGATTCATTTCAGGATAATTTGTTGGCAGCACCGGTATATACACGACCAGCCGATTATAATGGTTGGAAAGTTCCCGATATCCTATTGTCCGGACACGAAGCCAAAATTAAAGAATGGGAGTTGCAGCAATCATTAGAACGTACGAAAAGACTTCGTCCTGATTTATTAGAAGAATAACTTGATTGTAAAAATACATGCAAATAAAAACGACGGTGGAAATGGATTGAGTTTTCACCGTCGTTTTTTATTTATGACCTGTTCAAGGATTTTATTTAATTTTCCTCATACGCATTTTTTCTTGATAATTCCTTTATTTAAAAAGACTCTTTCAATAAGTATATGTTAAGGGGAAAATAACACTTATTCATGAAAATTTATGCGAAGGGTTATCATGTGTTTTCAATTATACCTCAAGTGCACCTATTATTTCTTTCACAGACTTACATCCATGTCTATCCAAGTAATTATTTATACCTTCTGCTACTTTAACCGTAACAGCTGGATCTATGAAATTTGCTGTACCAATCTGGATAGCTGACGCACCGGCAAGCATAAATTCAACGGCATCTTTCCAGTTCATGATACCTCCCAATCCTATGACCGGAATATTTACTGCTTTAGCAACTTGCCAAACCATGCGTAATGCTATCGGTTTTACGGCAGCACCGGACATTCCTCCAGTTACAGTCGACAGGATAGGACGTTTACGCTCTGCATCAATGGCCATTCCCAGCAATGTATTGATTAATGACACGCTATCTGCACCACTTTCTTCTGCTGCACGGGCTATTTCTGTAATATCAGTCACGTTCGGAGAGAGTTTTACGATAAGTGTCTTTTTGTAAGCTGAACGTACTGCTTTTACTACTTCAGAAGCTCCTTTTGCTGACACGCCAAAGGCCATGCCACCTTGCTTTACATTAGGGCATGAGATGTTTAACTCTATGGCAGGAATTTTGTCAAGTTCATTAATAATTTCGGCTGTTTTCACATAATCTTCAATGGCAGATCCCGATACGTTTACAATCATATTCGTCCGGATGTCTTTTATACGGGGATATATATGCTCTACAAAGTAATCAACTCCCTTATTTTGCAGTCCCACAGCGTTTAACATCCCCGAAGGAGTTTCTGCCATACGCGGATATGGGTTTCCTTCACGTTTGTGAAGGGTTGTCCCCTTTACAATGATACCACCTATTCGCGCTATATCAATGAAATCAGAGAACTCTTCGCCATATCCAAATGTACCCGATGCGGTCATCACCGGATTTTTCATTTGTAATTCACCAATATTTACACTTAAATCTGCCATAGTAGTTTATTTATATTAAAAACAGGACCTTCTTTACATACACACAAGTGACCTTCTGTCGTGTTCTCCACACAACAAAGACAGGCACCGATTCCACAAGCCATTGTGTTTTCCAAAGAGACTTCACATTCTATTTGATTACTTTTGGCATATTTTGCCACCGCTACCATCATCGGCTTGGGACCGCAAGTATAAATCTGTTCAAAACGCACCTTATTTAATATGGAATGTTGGGTAACATATCCTTTTTCTCCGTGACTGCCATCTTCCGTAGTAGTATACACTTCGCCATATTTAACAAATTCTTCCAGTTGCAACAGATCCTTATCACTACGTGCACCCAAAAGAAAGGTAGGTTTATGACCATTCTTAGCCAATTGCTCGCCCAAATACAACATCGGTGCTGTTCCAACACCTCCACCAACTAACAAAAGCTTATCTGAAGGATTCTGAGGCATTGTATAGCCATTTCCTAATGGAAGTACCACATTGATAACATCACCCGGATTTACTTCTGCCAATCGCCTTGTTCCGTCTCCAAGCAACTGGATGAGAAACCACACTTCGTTTCGCTGTTTGTCTACAAAATTAATAGAGATAGGGCGACGCAAGAATGTAGTAGGCGAACCGTCCACCCGAAGTTCGGCAAACTGTCCCGGTAGCATTTCGGGCAGCAATGACTGAGAAGTCAACTTTAGCAATACATAGTTAGCATGCAGTTTGATATTCTCAGTAACCGTCAGATCTAAAATAAATTTCTTCATGTATGGATATAAAAAGTATAAATTCGTATTCCGGGTACAAAGATACAGGAATTTGCTCAAACCTGCGATTTTACCACTTATTTTTCAGGTCTAAACGTTTCATAGGTATTATCATCAAAGAAAATTCTTATTTCAGTAATTTTCCTGGCAGGCTTTTCTATATACCTAATCTCTTGTTTTACAATCTCTTTAGGTGTATTTCCGGTACTTCTTAATGCCATTTCCTTGCGATTTTCCAAAGTAATCGTCTCTTTGGACGGATTTACAGGATTCTCATCAAACAAAGAAGGTTGATAATCACCATTAGAGGAAACCAATGAAGATTCTTCAGCAGAAGCCAACATTTCACCTCTTCCATATAGTAACCATTCAAGATTTACGTAATTATAAGTCTGGTGAACTTTCATTACTACTTCCAGGCTTGGTTTGTTCCGGTCATTTAAAATATGTGAGAGAGTAGATTGCTGAACTCCGATTGTTTCAGCAAAAACTCTGGGAGGAACTTTTTCTCTCTCCATTATCATCCTAATTCTGTCTTTTATTTCCATATAGCCTTTTTTGATTACAATTGTGTGCATAACATGCTGATTTCACAAAAATACAAATCCTTTATGTGAATATACAAAGGTAAATATTTTGTTTCACAAATACAAATCACAAATCTAAAAATATAGATATGACAAATGTGTGTATTTGTTTACTGATGTATTAGTATGTTTGTATACTCATAAAAACACTATCTTTATAAATCATATTTCAAGTTTAATAAAAAGTGGTAAATAACTAATTATCAATTATATATTATTCGTAATTTATTTATTGATTTTGTTATTCACAAAAATACATTGTGTATAATATAGTCTATTATAGTAAAAATTTAGATATCACATGCATATTACTGATAAACAGGTGTATAAATGCGTAAAAATAAAGTGTTAACCCCTCTCCTTTCACCTTTATACTACTTTATTTATTCTTGTAATTTACATCATATACTTTTGTGTATAGCTTCTTCTCGTTACACTTGTGTTTGCATTACAATATTATATTTCACAAACGGAAAGTGTAAGATACACAAAAGTGAAATTGAGTAGTTGCATCAGCAATAAAACAAGAGAAAAAATCTATAATTCACCCATGTATATCGAACGCTTTTCAAATCATCTTTTACATGTCAGGTCTAAAATGGTAAATCCTTGCAATATTTACGTACTCTTCACCTATTCTCTACTTTTTTTCAATTCTAGAGGCCTTATTTTTATCATAATAATCTATAATACAGAGTGTTATTCCCATTTTTATGATATTAATCTTTAGATAAACTAGAAAAAAATGGGGAGATTATTACAGAAAATCATAAAACTATCAAAATGACAGACCAGGTTTTAAACAAAAGGAAGTTTCTCTTTCGTTTTCGCTTAAAAAATCAAGAGGATATTATATACATTACAAGTTTTGATTTAATCTTGATTTTTCAATGGGATTTATTAAAAGAGACAAAATTCGGGAATCAAGTAAGATGAAAACAAAACGGGAAAAGTAACTCAGAAACACATATCTTCTATCAGGAAAAACAGATAAAGAAAGTGTGGTAATTTTGTAAAATATTCAGTTTAAAATTAGGATGCTAACTATTCATTTGGAAGGTTCAATATAGAGAATATAATAAGAGGTATATACTTACTTGAATGACAGTAAAAGTATATACCTCTTATCGATGTGAAACAGTCGCTTTTTCTAATGAAGAATTTTAAACACTAATTCACGCAGAATATCTCCGTCCGACATGGAACTATTTTTCACTCCTTTTGATTTTGCATCAGCATATCGTATTTCTCCAACGATTTGCATCGTCTTAACTCCGCTATATTTACGCATTGCCGCCATATAATCTTTAGCTTGCCAGGGCGTTCTTAGTCCTAACATTGTAGCGATTCCCTGCTCCGATTTGTCAGGAGCATAATATGCCAACATTAAGTTGGAATAGAAACTAAACAGCAGAGATAATGTCATTTGAATCGGGTTAGTTTTCGGATTCTCCTCAAAATATTTTATTATTTTATTTGCTTTAAGAATGTCTTTTTCCACTAGTGCACTTCGCAATTCAAAGTTATTATAATCCTTGCTAATGCCGATATTCTTTTCAATCTGTTCGGGAGTAACACGTTTCTGTCCTGCGGGTAAAGTAATAATCAATTTCTCCAGTTCTCCTGTCAGCCGACTTAAATCTGAGCCGACAAAATCAGCGAGCATGACTGTTGCCTTGGGTTCCATGTCTACGCCTTTCCGTTTCATGTAAGAAGCAATGAAGGCTGGGAGCTGTGCATCTTTTATCTTTTTAGATTCAAACAGCACACCCGTCTTTTCAACTTCGGCGGCCAACTTCTTTCTGCGGTCCAATGTACCATGCTTATGGCATATTACCAAGATAGTTGAATGAAGCGGCTTCTGAAGATAGTAAGACAGTTCCTCCATGTTACGCACTGCTTGTGCCTCCTTGACTACTACCACTTGGTGTTCGGACATCATCGGATAACGCTTGGCAGCATTTATGATAGTCGCTACATCTACATCAGCCCCGTATACCACAGTCAGGTTGAATTCCTTTTCCGTATCGTTCAACACATTATCAGTAATGTAATCGGCTATCAGGTCGATATAGTACGATTCCTCTCCCATTAAATAATAAATAGGACGATACTGCTTTGCCTTTAATTCCTTGAGGATATCATCACAGGTCAGCTCTTGTTTTGCCATATATATTTTTCAGAAAGACTGGGTTTACCAGTCAAATTTCAAGTGTTTAACAGTTTTCTTTTCATCAATAATCATACGCAGAGAAGCAATACCGATCTCAACATGCTCCTCTACATAATTTCTGGTAACCAAATTATCACTCTTATCTGTTTTTACTCCGTCGGGAGTCATAGGCTGGTCAGATACTAATAATAATGCACCGGTAGGAATGTGGTTGGCAAAGCCACAACTAAACAAAGTTGCAGTTTCCATGTCGACCGCCATAGCCCGTGTCTTTTTCAGATATTCCTTGAATGCATCATCATGTTCCCAAATACGGCGGTTGGTAGTATATACGGTACCGGTCCAATAGTCGCGGCCTTTGTCACGGATTGACGAAGAAACGGCACGCTGTAACATAAATGCGGGTAATGCAGGAACTTCAGGAGGAAAATAATCGTTGGAAGTTCCCTCCCCACGGATAGCCGCAATAGGAAGAATCAAGTCGCCAAGCTGGTTTTTCTTGTCGATACCGCCACATTTTCCCAAGAATAAACACGCTTTGGGACGAATAGCCCCCAGCAAGTCCATGATGATAGCAGCGTTGGGACTTCCCATACCGAAGTTAATCATTGTGATACCTTCGGCAGAAGCAGAAATCATATTTGCATCCCTTCCCAAAATAGGAACATTAAACTGATTTGCGAAAATCTCGACATACTTGTTGAAGTTAGTCAACAGAATATACTCTCCAAAATCCTCCAGGTTACGTTTTGTGTAACGAGGCAGCCAATTAGCTACGATTTCTTCTTTTGTTTTCATAATTATCTATTAAATTTGTGCTCCCGATGATGGGAACCATTATTTAACTTACAAAAATAATAAATGTTATCGTTAAACCTACCAGTATTCGACACTAAAATAAACGTACGAAACGGAAAAAATGTAATTTTCGACGTGATTCGCAAACGATATGTCGCTCTCACTCCGGAAGAATGGGTGCGTCAACACTTCGTTCACTTTCTTATTGCACACAAAGGATATCCGACCGCCCTTCTTGCCAATGAAGTAATGGTAAAGTTGAACGGCACTACCAAGCGGTGTGATACAGTGCTCTATCGCAGGGATTTATCGGCACGCATGATTGTGGAATACAAGGCACCGCACATTGAAATCACACAGACCGTATTCGATCAGATAACCCGGTATAATATGGTACTGAAAGTAGATTACCTGATTGTCAGCAATGGAATGCAACACTATTGCTGCCGAATGGATTATGAACACCAGAGTTATATTTTCCTCCAGGATATTCCAGACTATAATAACTTATAAAAAAGAGTGTCGCTATCCGGTCACGATAGCGACGCTATGTAAAGCACATACCGTCACTATCACATCCATCTACCGACACCCTGATTCAGTCGTCTTCCGGATACTTTTCGGATAGTATTCTATCTTTACATACTCCCTTCCTGCTTATCGTTATTTCCTTTTTTCTTGCTGAATTTCTCCTGCAATTTCTGCATTAATTCATAGAAGTTAGGTATATAAACCGTTGCCAGCAGTGTATTCATTGCCATACCAAAAACAACGGCGGCACCTAATGCAATACGGCTCTGTGCACCTGCTCCAGAAGCAAATAATAACGGCATTACTCCCAATACAAAAGCAAAAGACGTCATTAGGATAGGACGCAACCTGACGTGTCCAGCTTCAAATGCCGACTCACGGATAGAGTTACCCTCGGCATGGAAGTCGCGGGCAAACTCCACAATCAGAATACCATTCTTGGCAGAAAGCGCAACAAGCAAGATAATACCGATTTGAGTATAGATGCTGACCGGAGTTCCCATTACCAGACAGCCTATCATAGCTCCCAATAATGCTACCGGCAATCCGATAACAGCCGCCACCGGACTCGTCCAGCTTTCATATTGTGCAGCCAAAACCAGAAAGGCAACAATCAGAGCCATTACTAAAACAATGGTAGTTGTATTCCCGGCCTGTGTCTCCTGATAAGCAACGGAAGTCCATTCATAACCAAATTCATCGCCCAACTGTTCCTTGAACAATGCTTCCACTTCTTGAATGGCTTGCCCTGTGCTACTTCCCGGAGCGACATTGCAAGTCAGAGAAGCAGTCGAGTACATATTATAACGGTTGATCTGATCCTGTCCTAACTGTTCCTCCACCTTGGTGAAAGATGAAAAAGGCACCATTTCTCCTGCCGCATTGGGAACACTCAGTTTCAAGACATCATCAATCACCCGTTGCGCCTGGTCGCGCGCCTCTATCTTCACTTGGTAGATACGGCCGAATTCTACAAAATCATTTACATACGCCGCACCCATATAATAACTTAATGTAGAGAATACATCATTCAAAGCGATGCCCATAAACTGTACCTTATCCCGGTCGATATTCAGAAAATACTGGGGAACGTTTGCCTGATACTGGCTGGAGACGGAAGCTAAAGCCGGCTTGGAATGATAAGAGGCAAGCATGGCATTGATAGCCTGCTGCATTTCCGTCGGTCCCAGATTTCTCCGGTCTTCCAGCTGAAGCTGTAACCCGCCGGACGCTCCCAATCCCGGAATGGCGGGAGGAACCATGGCAAACACAGTCCCAGCCTGAATCGTCATATACGCTTCGCCATTAAAGCGGTTGACAACAGCGGCTGCCGTATGCTCCTTCCCTTTCCTTTCACTCCAGTTTTTCAGTACAACGAAATAAGTGGCCGAGTTACTTTGTTCTCCTCCGCCCATGACGGAAAATCCGGAGATTCCAATATAATTCTCCACTTCCGGATACGAATCTAGAATCCGGTTAATCTTGTCACCTACCGCCTGTGTACGTTCCAGACTGGCTGCGGGCGGAAGTTGGACAACCGCAATAAAATACCCGTCATCTTCATCCGGAATGAATGTAGACGGCCAGTGCATAAAGAGCAACACGGCAATAGCCGTCAATATGCCATATGACACAAGAGCCATTCCGGGACGTGCCAACAACCATTTTACTATCTTATCATACGCTCCCTGCGTCTTATCATAAGCCTTGTTGAATCCTTTGTATATGAAGAAGTTAGAAGGCTTGCTCTTTTCCAGAAACAACGCACAGAGAGCAGGTGTCAATGTCAGGGAGTTGAAACCGCTCAATACGGTAGAAGCTGCAATAGTCAGCGCAAACTGTTTGTATAATTGTCCGGAAATTCCACTAATCAGCATAGTCGGAATAAATACTGCAAGCAACACAAGCACCACTCCGACGATTGGTCCGGTAATTTCTCCCATAGCTTTCGTCACAGCTTCACGAGTTGAATATTGTCCCGTTTCCAACAATCTCGAAGCGTTCTCCACCACCACTATGGCGTCATCCACCACTATGGCAACTGCCAAAATCAATCCGAACAATGTCAGTGTATTAATAGAAAAGCCGAATGCTGCCATTACCGCCAGTGTACCAATCAGAGACACCGGAATGGTAAGACAAGGAATAATCACCGCCCTCCAGTTCTGCAAAAACAGGAAAATCACAAGTATCACCAGCAGCGTTGTTTCAAAGAAAGTAACCATAACTTCATCAATAGAAGCATGAATCACATCCGTAGTATCCAACGTAACATTATAAGACACTCCTGCCGGGAAGTTGGCGGCCAGTTCCTGCATCTTGGCTTTCACTCCTTTCGAGACATCCAGCGAATTGGAACCCGGTTGCTGATAAATAGCAATAGCCGCCGTAGGCTGCCCTTTCAATCGGGACACCACACTGTAAGAAGCAGATCCCAGATCAATCCTGGCAATATCTTTCAGACGGAGCATGGCCCCATCCTGTTCGCGGCGGATGATAATATTTCCGAACTGTTCGGGAGAACTGAGCCGCCCCTGCACATTCAGTGTATATTGAAAAGCATTCTTATTCTCTTCCCCGATAGGCTGGCCGATATATCCGGCAGATACTTCCATATTCTGCGACTGGATAGACTGATAAACTTGTTGCGGTGAAATATTCCGGATACGCATTGCTTCCGGATCGAGCCAGATACGCATGGAGTAATCCCCTGCTCCCATTACATTCACGGCACCCACTCCGGGCACACGTGTCAACTGGTCGACGAGATTCAACTTTGCATAATTGGTCAGATACAGACTGTTGTAAACAGAATCCTGTGAGGTCATTGTCAGGAACATGACAATATTCGATGATTGTTTCTGTACAGTGACTCCCTGCACCACTACGGGTTCGGGGAGCGATGATTGTGCGACGCTTACCCTGTTTTGTACCTGGACGGTTGCCATATCAATATCCGTACCGACGGCAAATGTGATCGTCAGAGAATAGGCTCCCGAAGAAGATGAATTAGAGGACATATAAAGCATACCGTCTACCCCGTTCACCTGCTGTTCGATAGGAATACCTACTGTTTGGGCAACGGTTTCGGCATTTGCCCCCGGATAAACAGCAGATACCTGTACCGTTGGCGGTGTAATCTCCGGAAATTGCGCTACCGGCAATATATTGAGTGTCACCAGACCGGCTACTACAATCAGCAAGGCAAGGACGGTAGCAAATATCGGTCGGTTGATAAAAAACTTAGAAAACATAAGATTATAGTTTAGGATTAATATTCAGTTTACGGCATCGGTTTTATCTTCATTCCGTCCCTGACCTTCATCAGAGCCTTCGTGACATACCTGTCTTGTGGAGAAAGTCCTCCCGTCACTTGCCGTAAAGTATCACCTATCAACTGCCCTATCTCAATATGCCGGTAACGAACAATGTTAGAATCATTGACAAGATACAAGTATTTTCCCAACTGGTCCGTCCCGATAGAAGCCTCTTTTACCAACATGGCATTATCGGCTTCTCCATACGGTAACGTGATACTTACATATAATCCGCTCTTTAGTATCCCTTGCGGGTTGTCAAAGTTGGCACGAACTGTCAACGTTCCCGTATTCAAGTCCACGTTCGGAGACAGATAATCCAGTGTGGCCGGATACATTTCCGAACCTTCCTTGCCCAACTGAACCATTATTTTCTTCGGAAGTTCCTGTGCACTTTGCCGGTTGTTCATCAACATTTCCAGCCATTGGTTGTCAGCTACATTGAAATATGCGTACATTTGATTATCCTTATAGATAGTAGCCAAAGTGACAGGCTGCAACGAACCGCCCACATAGCTGCCTACATCAACAGTTGCTTTACTGATCGTTCCGTCAAACGGAGCGCGGACATAGCAATAGCTCAGATTCGTATGGGCCGTGCTCAAAGCTGCTTCCGCATTATTGACCGCCGCCACACCTTCTGCCACGGAAGATTCCGCTTGAAGTACCTGTATCTGACTCACGGCATCGCTTTTGACAGCTTCTTTCATACGGCTGTAATTGCTGCGGGCATATTCCAACTGGGCTTGGGCCGTTTTTAGTGCAGCTTCCGCCTGTTCCACCTTATCCTTATATAAGGTAGGTTCGATGACAAACAATAATTGTCCTTGTTTCACCCGTCCTCCTGCAGTATACGAAGTCGATTGCAGCGTTCCGTTCACTCTGGCCACCAGGTTTACAGTCTTTTCCGTTGTCAGATAGCCCGGATAATCTTTCGTCAGAGTTACATTCTTTATTATTGGTTTAGCTACGCTAATTTCCGGAGTTGGCATCCCTCCCATTGCTCCTGCGCTTTTTTTCTCCTTGCAACCGGTCAATATCGGCAGCGCAAAGAAAATATACATTAGTTTTTTCATATCCGTTACGTTAGGTTATATTTTTATTTATAGATTCTTTATTCTTGCCAACCGCCTCCCAAAGCCTTGTAGAGAGTTATCAACTGGAGTAGCGAATTCCCCTGTGCCTGTACCAACTGATTCTCATAGGACAACAAAGACCGCTGTGCATCCAACACATTCTGAAAGGGAGAAAGCCCCTGTTTATAAAGTTCCAATGAAAGTTTCAGTGTCTCAATTCCCTGATTGCGTACTTCGCGCAGCGCTACAATCTGCTTGATTGAATTCCGGTAAGAATTCATTGCATTATCTGTTTCCTGTACAGCAGTCAGGACAGTCTGATTGAATTGGTTGATTGATTCGTCCAGTTGGGCTTTAGCCAGTCGTGTAGCATTAACCAACTGCCCTCCGCTGAAAAGCGTCCAACTCATTGACGGTGCAATCTCATACATCATGCTTTTACTCTTTGTCAAGTCTTTCAAGTCACGAGCCGCATAACCGAACGAGCCTTTCAGAAAAACTTTCGGCAACCAGTCCGCCTTTGAAGCTCCGAGCAATGCCGCTTGTGCGTTTACGCTTCGTTCCGCACTCCGCACATCGGGACGTCTCATCAACAGATCGACAGGCATTCCCACGCCGATCGGTTCCATATAGTCGGGCAATATTCCGACAGGTTCCAGTACCGGACGAATGTCCTGCGGATACATTCCCAGCAAAACTGCTAACATCGTAATATACTGATTGATACCGGCTTCCAGTTGTGGAATGGAAGCTTTTGTGCTATATAACACAGACTTAGCCTGTGCGACATCCAGCTTAGCCACTAATCCAGTGTTATACCGTACTTCCGTGATTTTCAGTACTTCTTCCTGAGAAGCGCAGTTTTTATTCACAACTTCAAGTTCCTGTTGCAGTTCCCTCAAATTGATATAGGCCGAAGCCACTTCCGCCGCCATAGAAATCATTACTCCGGTATATTCCTCCTTACTGGCAGCAAAGTTCTCTTTCTGTGCCTTTACCCGTTTGCGGATACTACCGAACACATCAATTTCCCAACTCATGCTGAGTGATGCATCATAATAATGTTCCGTAGTTTGGGGAATTGAGCTTGTATTTCCACTTGTTTCCTGTCGGGTCCAACCGGCATTCAATCCGATTGAAGGAAAGAAATTGCCACGTTCGGCCCAAAGGTTGGCACGGGCAGCAGCGATGCGGTTAATTGCCATTGCAACGGAATAGTTACGGTCTACCGCCAAAGCAATCAGAGAATCCAGTTTGCTGTCCCCGAAAGATTTCCACCAATGGTCGTCTACCGGAAGTGTCTGTTGAAACACTTCCCCATTTTCTTCCCAGTCGTTAGGGAGAGGAGCTTTCAAATAGCGGTTTGCAGTTTGCCCAACCGCAGTCACAGTTGAAAGAAACAAAAGGAGCGATATGCTCCATGCTCGTATGTTCATATTCAGTTCAGGTTTTTATGAAATGAAAAGATAACAACTAAAGGGTGAGTTTGTTTACCGGCGTAACGACAGAACAAAGTTTCTATTCAGCGTGATGTTATCTTGGGTACGAGATCCCTGTTTATACGGACACTGATAAAAAAAGCCCTGCATTGTTGCAGGGCTTCCTATATTAAACAGTAACTTTAACTACTTGTTAATGGATGACTTCTCTTATTCAGCAGTTTTTCTTCTGATAGCTCTTTTAGTAGTTGGTGCCGGAGCTTCTTCTACCTTGTGCTCGATTTGTATGCCAGCCAATTCAGGGTCAATCATGATGCGTCCGCAATATTCGCAAACGATTACCTTCTTACGTGAACGGATGTCCAACTGTCTCTGAGGCGGAATCTTGTTAAAGCAACCACCACAAGCATCACGCTGTACGTATACAATACCCAAACCGTTGCGGGAGTTCTTACGGATACGCTTAAATGACTGTAACAAGCGCGGTTCGATCTTAGTTTCCAGGTCTTTAGCCTTGTCTCTCAGTTTTTCTTCTTCCTGCTTGGTTTCAGAAATGATTTCGTCCAGTTCGCCTTTCTTCTGTTCAAGGTCTTTCTGCCTTTCATCAAGCACCAGTTCATTCTTTGCTACTTCAGCCTCTTTTTCTTCTTTATCTGCAGAATACTCTTTAATTCTCTTTTCACAAAGTTCGATTTCCAATGTCTGGAACTCGATCTCTTTGGTCAGGAAGTCGTATTCGCGGTTATTGCGAACGTTGTCCTGTTGCGACTTATATTTTTCTACTGAAGATTTAGCAGTTTCAATTTCCACCTTCTTGCCGGCAATAGCAACTCTCAGTTCCTCCACTTCTGCTTTGATCTTGTCGATACGAGTACTCAAACCGGCAATTTCATCTTCAAGGTCCTGTACTTCCAATGGAAGTTCACCTCTCAATGTTTTGATTTCATCAATCTTAGACAACATCGTTTGTAGTTGGAACAGCGTCTTCAACTTCTGTTCTACTGTCAACTCATTCGGATCTTTTTTTGCTTCTCTAGCCATTTTACTTACAAATATTTTATGGGATTCGTATTTATTTTACTCAATTGGAGCGCAAAATTAGGAAATAAATCCCGGATTATGGAATAAAAAATTTCTTTTGTATATTGTTCGCTTTCGTAATGACCAATTTCCGTCATCAGGATTTCCCCTTCGTGACCGAAATAATCATGATACTTTATCTCACCTGTAATAAAAACATCCGCTCCCGACCGGATTGCCTGTGGAAGCAGAAACGCGCCTGCACCTCCGCATAGTGCTACTTTTCGTATTTCCCTGCCCGTCAACTTATTATGGCGCAGACAGCCAACCTCGAAGGTTTTTTTGATACGTTTCAGAAATTCAAGTTCGGTTTCCGATTCATCCAGTTCACCGATAATTCCCGAGCCTGCCTGTGTCCAGTCGTTCTGCAACGGATAAATGTCGAACGCCGGTTCCTCATAAGGATGAACGGCCAGTAAGGCTCTGACGACTGCCGATTTTTTGAATGCAGGGAGGATAGTCTCTATCCTTACTTCTCCTTCACGATGCAATTCGCCGATTGCCCCACAGAAAGGATGCGTTCCCTCCTTTGCCCGGAAAGTCCCCTCTCCTTCTAAATTGTAACTGCATGAATCATAGTTGCCTATGTTTCCGCATCCCGCAGCAAACAGCGCTTCCCGCACTGCATCAGCTTGCGTATTAGGAACAAATGTAACCAATTTAATCAGGCTATTCTCCTTCGGTTCAAGTACTTTCAGATTCTTCAGTCCGATTTTTTCGGCTATCTTATAATTCACTCCGCCTTGGGCATTATCAAGATTGGTATGTGCCGAATAGATCACAATATCATTCTTTATTGCTTTCAGCATACAGCGTTCCACATAATCTTTGCCCGTAATGGACTTATATCCTTTAAAAATCAGCGGATGATGTGATATGACGAGATTGTATCCCAACGCGATAGCTTCATCCAACACAGCCTCGGTGACGTCAAGACACAACAAAGCCCCTGCTGCTTCCGCATCTGTCAATCCGATTTGCAGGCCGGCATTATCGAAACCGTCTTGCAATGGCAGAGGCGCGAATTGTTCAAGGGCGCTTACTATTTCCTTAATTTTCATTATTCGTAGAAAATTTGGTTGCAAATATAAGAAAATAAAAGGGAACAAACACTCTTTGTTCTCATTTTTTTAGTAAATTTGTCGCCTATCCTATAATTATTGAACACGATGAAAACAATTTTATTCTATTTTCTACTAGCTATTTTGGCAGTTTCCTGTCAATCGAAACAGAGCGAGAATACCGAAAAGGAAGTTTCCGACAACGTAAGTAACAGTGATACTGAAGAATGTATTGCGGACACAATAAGCGCCACCGCTATCTTCTGGATAGATAAAGCGGAGACAAAACATTGCAAAGAATGGGGATTCCGTACTGTTAAAGCAAAAGTTCTCATTCATGAAAACGGAAAGGTCGATTTAGAGGCTTTCGTCAAAAAACAATCGCCGGATATGGAGAAGTATGTACGGCATCATCTCGCTAAATTTCAAGTATCAGAAAAAATGTTGGAAAGCGGATATGTGCAACCGGGTGAACAGTTCGTTCAGCTTCGTTGCTTATATGGGAAAGTCAAAGCAAAGTAAGACTCCGCTCCTCTTCCAACAGGGGACGATTTCTTCCGACCGTTCAGACTTGATGTTTCGAGCCTTGGAAACTCCAGTTCCAAGGCTGGAAACTGTAGTTTCATACGCTGGAAACCGGAGTTTCTAAGGCTGGAAACTGTAATTTCCCATAAGCCCCAGTGGATAAAAATCCCAAACTTTGCATTCTCAAACCAGGAAGGGACAGGTCTTGTATCTAAGGACTCCCATGCAGGAGCATAAGTTTTTTGCCCCATTAAAGAAATAGATACCAAACAAAAAATAGCAATCAGATGTGTTTTCATCGTTTTCAAAATTAAACAGTTATTGTACTATTCTTTAAAGACATTGGCAAATATATTAAAAAATATAATTAATTGGATCATTTATTATTATATTATTTAATATGTAGGGCAGATTAAGTTATTATACATGGCGGAATAGAACTTTATTCTTCAAAGCATATCGCTCGTCCACGACTCTATCTGTGGGGAAAAATGTAAAGATCAACCGCCATTCTCCTTTGTGATAAACGAACTTACGACCGTTTGCGCCTCGAAGAATTATTTCATATTTTTCCCATAGAAAGGCTTCAATACGTTTCGGCATTTCGCAGCCCATTGCCGAAAACTCCACTGTAATGAAGAAATGTGGAATAGATATTCCGGCAACTTCCTGAAATATACGATCGATTATTGTCATTTCTTAGCTTCTTTTGATACCTCCAAGAGCTTTCCGTATGCATCAAATGACCTTCGCGAAGCTAACGAAATGGTTATCATCAGCGACAACATGGATGCAGTGAATGTGATCACCATAATCATCATCTGATATTTGATAGCCACATTCGGACTGCTTCCTCCCAAAATCTGTCCTATCATTGTTCCCGGAAGGGCTACTAGTCCCATTACGGCAATATTGGCAATCAACGGGCTGAAGGATTTGATAATAGCTTGTTTGATAAATGGTGCCTGCGCTTCTTGTCGCGTAGCTCCATTTCCCAATAAATATCGGTATAGTTGTTGCTCACGTTTCAGGCCACTATAATATGTATTCAAAGCAATCACATTGCTCGATAGCATATTTCCCATTAGGATTCCGAAGATCGGAATAAAGTACTGGGCGCTAAAAATATTATCCAGTTGAAGCACAATACCTATAAAATATAATCCGACCAATATTACACTGCACAAGAATCCCACAGTAATGGGAATCAGTAAGATGCGTCGTTTCAGTCCGGTCCGTACCAATGCTGTTTGTCCCGCAACGAATATCATAACAATGACCCAAAGAAAATTAATCCAGGGGTTATTCCATAAAAAGAGATATTTTAGATAAATGCCGATAAAAAATAATTGAATAATCATTCGGAGTGTGCCTATCACAGCAGGTTTCAACAATCCCGTCTTAAATTTCCATAGATAGAAAAAGGGAATGGCAAGCAGCAGCAAGCCAACAAAAAGATTATAATATGATATATCAATGGTTCCCACAACAAGTTTCGTTTTATATCGTCCTAACAGATTTCGTTTATAATTCTATTAAATAATGGCATCCCGAAGCAAAGTCCTTATCATGCGATACTGCCAAAACAGCTGCCCCTTTTTCTGCCTGCCGTCGGAAAAAAGCCAGTACTTTGTCTGTCGATCCGGTATCTAATGCCGATGTCGGTTCATCAATTACAATCAACGGCTTATTGAGCAATGCGGCCACAGCTAACATAATGCGCTGGCGCTGTCCACCCGAAACCTCATTTACTCTTTTAAAGTATAATTCATGCTCCAATCCCAACTCGTCAAAACACATAAAAAGCCTTTCTTCCGAAAAAGGAACGGAACGGTTTACTTTCAGCTCGAATGGCAAAGATACCATTTCTTTTACCCATTCGAAAGGTAACGCCAGTTCTTGGGGAATCCATGCAATCTGGCGGCGGACAAGATCAATGGTTGATTTATCCAGTAACGTCCCGCCTACTTTAATAGTCCCCTCATATAATGGCACAAAGCCCATTACGGCGTTTAGTAAGGAAGTCTTTCCACAACCGGATTGTCCTACGATACAGGCTGTCTCGCCCTTCTCCAATTTCATTTCAAAACCGGAAAAAAGGACTTCTGTTCCAAAAGCGATACAGGCATTATTGATATGTAACATGGCGTTTTTAATTCTTTCTTTCCGGCAAAGGTACTATTTTCTTGAAAAACGTTATCTTTGCCTCACTAATTAATTCGAGAAAAGTTATGATACTAAACGAAAGAGATGCCCGTCACGAGCATATATTGCAGGTTGCCCGTCAGATGATGACAGCTGCACGTACTGCTCCGAAGGGAAAGGGAATTGATATTATTGAAGTGGCCTTAATCACTGATGAAGAGATTAAACAACTATCCGATACAATGGTTGCTATGGTTGAAGAGCACGGAATGAAATTTTTCCTTCGTGACGCTGACAACATCTTAAATGCCGAATGTGTTATATTAATAGGAACGCGCGAGCAAGCGCAGGGCTTGAATTGTGGCCATTGTGGATTTACAACCTGTGCCGGGCGTACGGAAGGAGTCCCTTGCGCAATAAATAGTATTGATGTAGGTATCGCTATTGGTTCCGCTTGTGCCACAGCCGCCGATATGCGCGTAGACACACGTGTCATGTTCTCTGCCGGACTGGCAGCACAACGCCTGAACTGGCTGAAAGACTGCAAAATGGTTATGGCAATTCCTGTAAGTGCATCCTCCAAGAATCCGTTTTTCGACCGGAAGCCTAAACAGGAAACCAAGGCTTAACACCGTGTATGGCCGAGTTAAATTAAACAATTTATATAAACTTAAATAGATTAGTCTAATGGGAATTATGGTTGGACTCCCCAGCCCCAGTGGTTCGGAGAAGGATTTACAATTAAATTTCGGAAAGAATATGACCGTACAGGTGGAAATGAGAGCTCCTCATCTGCCTGCCGAATGGCATACGCAAAGCGGCATACAATTAACATGGCCACACGCCGGTACGGACTGGGCATATATGCTGACAGAAGTACAGGAGTGTTTTATAAACATAGCCCGGGAAATAGCAGAACGTGAATTACTCCTGATTGTCACTCCCGAACCGGAAGCCGTGAGAGAACAGATCGCTTCAAGCGTAAATATAGATAACGTCCGTTTCTTGGAATGTGAAACCAACGACACATGGGCGCGTGACCATGGTGCTATCACCATGATAGACAACGGCACTCCTTCCCTGCTCGACTTCACATTCAATGGTTGGGGGTTAAAGTTTGCCTCCGACTTGGATAATCGAATTACCCGACACGCCGTAGAAGCGGAAGTATTAAAAGGTCATTATGTCAATCGTCTCGGTTTCGTCTTTGAAGGAGGTTCTATCGAAAGCGACGGTATGGGTGTTCTACTCACCACTTCCGAATGCCTGCTCTCTCCCAACCGGAACGGACAACTCAATCAAGTAGAGATAGAAGAATACCTGAAATCAACCTTCTATCTGCAAAAGATTCTTTGGCTGGATCATGGTTATCTGGCAGGTGATGACACTGACAGCCATATCGACACTCTAGCACGTTTTTGTTCTACAAATACCATTGCTTATGTGAAATGTGACGATAAAGAGGATGAGCATTACGAAGCACTGCGCGCAATGGAAGAACAACTGAAGACATTCCGTACGCTGGCAGGAGAACCTTATCGTCTGTTAGCTTTGCCAATGGTCGATAAGATAGAAGAAAATTGCGAACGTCTGCCTGCTACATACGCTAATTTTCTGATAATGAATGATGCCGTTCTCTATCCTACATACAACCAGCCGGCAAACGACCGGAAAGCAGGTGAAGTACTGCAACAAGCATTTCCCAAACATGAGATAGTAGGAATTGATTGCCGTGCGCTTATCAAGCAACACGGTTCTTTACATTGTGTCACTATGCAATATCCACAAGGAGTTATTAAATAAACAGTCATTATGAGAAAGATAAAAGTAGGATTGATACAGCAATCCAATACCGCAGATATACGAATGAATTTAATGAATCTTGCGAAAAGTATTGAGGCTTGTGCTGCTCATGGCGCACAGTTGATTGTACTTCAAGAATTACATAATTCGCTTTATTTCTGTCAGACAGAGAATACTAATTTGTTCGATCTTGCCGAACCGATTCCCGGTCCTTCCACCGGATTTTATTCGGAACTGGCAGCAGCTAATAGAGTGGTTCTTGTCACCTCTCTTTTTGAGAAACGTGCTCCCGGGCTCTATCATAATACTGCCGTTGTTTTTGACCGTGACGGAAGCATTGCAGGAAAATACCGTAAAATGCACATTCCTGATGATCCTGCCTACTACGAGAAGTTCTATTTCACTCCCGGAGATATAGGGTTTGAACCGATCCAGACTTCTTTAGGAAAACTTGGAGTATTGGTATGTTGGGATCAATGGTATCCGGAAGCTGCCCGTCTAATGGCGCTGAAAGGTGCAGAACTTTTAATTTATCCTACTGCTATCGGCTGGGAAAGTAGCGATACGGATGATGAGAAAGCTCGTCAACTCAATGCATGGATTATCTCCCAACGTGCCCATGCTGTTGCAAACGGTCTTCCTGTTATTTCCGTCAACCGTGTAGGACATGAACCCGATCCTTCGGGACAGACTAACGGTATTCTATTTTGGGGAAATAGCTTTGTGGTCGGTCCGCAAGGAGAATTCTTAGCGCAAGCAGGTAATGACCGTCCGGAGAATATGGTCGTCGAAATAGATATGGAACGTTCGGAAAATGTACGCCGTTGGTGGCCATTCTTGCGTGACCGTCGGATTGACGAATACGAAGGACTGACTAAACGCTTTCTGGACTAGAGTTTGAGATATAATCAATAGTCGTATATTAAAAAACGAAGGGCACAGAGTGAAATGTAAAATTAAAACTCTGTGCCCTTTCTATATACTGTATAATGGACTTCTTATTGGAAAGTTATCTTTTTATTAGCCAAAAAATTGGCACCTCCATAAATAAACAAGCCCAGAAATTGCGCAAGATATTCATTAACGTCCAATCCTTCTACTAACAGGATAAGAAATAAGAATTGTGCGGTGTAAGCCACTCCGAAAGCAGAGCAAAAGAGCAGTATCTGTTTCCAGAGACTGTTCTTTTTGTTTTCTACGGGAAATATCCAGTACTTACACCAGATAAAATTATGAATCTGAGCTATCAGGTACGCCGTTATATTAGCCACCATATAGTCACCGTCGAATGATATTTCTTTCATCATTAACCATACAACCAACGCCATAATCAAAGCGTTCATTGTACCGATTACTATAAAACGGAATATACGTACTGATTCTTTCACTCTCCTTCCTTGATATCAACGATCAAATTCAATTCGTCAAGTTGAGTCTGGTCAATAGCAGACGGCGCATCCAACATTACATCACGTCCTGAGTTGTTCTTCGGGAACGCAATACAGTCGCGGATAGAATCGAGCCCGGCAAACAGAGATACCCAACGGTCAAGTCCGTATGCCAAACCACCGTGAGGAGGTGCACCGTACTTAAACGCATTCATCAGGAAGCCAAATTGTGCCTGTGCTTTTTCAGGTGTAAAGCCCAGAATCTCGAACATCTTAGCTTGCAGCTGTGCATCGTGGATACGGATAGAACCGCCGCCAACTTCCACACCGTTAATAACCATATCATATGCGTCAGCGCGCACAGCAGCAGGATCTGTATCCAGCAAAGGAATATCTTCTTCTTTCGGATGAGTGAACGGATGATGCATAGCCATTAGACGGCCTTCCTCTTCACTCCATTCGAACATCGGGAAGTCTATCACCCAAAGGCAAGCAAACTTGTTCTTATCACGCAATCCTAATTGAGAACCCATTTCCAAACGAAGCTCACAAAGTTGCTTACGTGTCTTCATCACATCATCACCGGACAGGATCAAGATCAAATCACCCGGTTTCGCACCGAACGCTTCTTTCATCTGCTGCAATACTTCTTGGGTATAGAACTTATCTACGCTCGATTTCACCGTTCCATCTGCTTCGACGCGGGCATATACCATACCTTTCGCACCAATCTGCGGTTTCTTCACAAACTCAGTCAATGCATCCAGTTGCTTACGGGTATAGGTTGCAGCACCTTCCGCACAGATACCACCCACGTAAGCAGCATTATCAAATACAGAAAATCCGTGGCCTTTCATGATATCCATTAGTTCCACAAATTTCATACCGAAACGTAAGTCTGGCTTATCACTACCATAATATTTCATGGCATCTGCCCAAGACATACGCAGGAACGGTTCGGTTAGTTCCACACCACGAAGGGTTTTAAACAGATGTTTAGCCATTCCTTCGAAAGTGGCGATAATGTCTTCCTGCTCAACGAAACTCATTTCACAGTCAATCTGTGTGAATTCCGGCTGACGGTCGGCACGCAGGTCCTCATCGCGGAAGCATTTTGCAATCTGGAAATAACGGTCGAAACCGGAAACCATTAGTAGTTGCTTCAAAGTCTGCGGAGACTGTGGAAGTGCATAGAACTGTCCCGGGTTCATACGTGAAGGCACAACAAAATCACGTGCACCTTCCGGAGTGGAACCGATCAATACAGGCGTTTCTACTTCGATGAAACCTAACTTGTCAAGATAGGTACGGACTTCGATTGTCATCTTATGACGTAACTCCAAATTAGAGCGGACAGCATTACGACGCAAATCCAGATAACGGTATTTCATACGGATATCGTCACCGCCGTCCGTGTTATCTTCAATTGTAAACGGAGGAGTCATTGCAGTATTCAGTACGTTCAGTTCGGAAACAATGATTTCAATGTCTCCGGTAGGAATATTTGCATTCTTGCTGAAACGTTCGTTTACCGTTCCTGTCACCTGAATAACGAATTCACGTCCCAATTTATTGGCACGTTCACAGAGTTCTGCGTTTACTTCTTCATTAAAAACCAATTGGGTAATACCGTAACGGTCGCGAAGGTCAATAAAGGTCATGCCCCCCATTTTACGGCTGCGTTGCACCCAGCCGGACAACGTAACTTGCTTATTTACGTCAGAGATTCTCAGTTCTCCACATGTATGCGTTCTGAACATATATTTTATTATTTAGATAATTATCACTCGTGTTTCTAATTTTGGACGAGCCAAAACTTTGCAAAAGTACGCAATAATTTGTAATTCGTGAGTAGTAATTAATAAATTTATTACCCCTTTTTCGTCAGTTTCTTTAATATCTTCTTGTTTCTATCTGTTATATTATCTACAATCGCTTCATTCATTAATTTGATTCCGTTCATGTACTCCTGTGCTCTTTGAAGCACATTTGCCGCATCTTTTTCTGCTGCTTGTGGCACTACCACACGCAAACCTCTCTGAATCAATTCAATATTCACATCAGCATCCGTTTCCATAGGATCACCGTCGAAATGTACCACACCCGGAGCGGTTCTACGGATACACAATCGTCTACAACGGAATGTTTTGATACGGCTATTCTGATCAATAGTCTTATTGAATAACTGAAAAGCGAGTGAAGGAACATCTAAAACGGTAAACGGTTCGAGAATGGTCACATCCAGCAATCCATCTGTCAGTGTAGCTTGCGGAGCGATATATGCATTGTTTCCATACTGCGAAGCGTTACCGCATGCAATAAGAAAAGCTTTGTATTTGGTTACTCCATTTTCCGTTTCCAGTTCATAAGTTTCTGGCTGATATTTAAGACTTTCCTGCAATGTCTTTTCCAGATAAGTCAATAACCCACGTTTGCCGGCATGCGCAAACTTCAAGCTAACAAAAGCATCGAAGCCGACTCCGCAGGTACAGAAAAAATCTGTTCCGTTAATCTTGCCATAATCTATTACGTCCATGCAACCTTCATTAAGCACTTCCAATGCTTTCTTCGGTTCCATGGGTATATGCAGGTGCCGTGCAAGTCCATTGCCCGAGCCACAAGGAATGATTCCCAAAGCGGTATCCGTATGCACCAACGAACGAGCTATCTCATTGATCGTTCCGTCTCCTCCGATAGCTACTACTATATCTGCCTTTTCCTCGGCAGCTTTCGCGGCTATTTCTACTGCATGACCGGCTCTCTCTGTATACACTACTTCCCAAGAGTATCTCGCCTTGTCTATTTTTTCATTCAGCAAGCTAAGAATCAATTCCTTACTTTGTGTACCCGAAATAGGATTGACGACGAATATTATTTTCTTCATTCTTTCGTTCATGCTATTCTTGTCGATTGTAGACGACAAAAGTAATACAAATATATTAAATTTTAATCTATTAGAGGTTTCTAATCATACGAAGGCAACTTTTTTCCCTTAAAAAGAACAGATAAAAGCAAATTTTGTTATCTTTGCCCCCTGTTTTAAACACTTGTTAAGAAAAAAGGATTATTAGATCATCAGCGAGTGATCTGAGTATGAGTATAATAAATTATAATTCATGGGATTATTACAAGAGAAGTTAGCTAAGTACGACCTGCCACAAAAGTTTATGGCACAGGGCGTTTACCCATATTTCCGTGAGATTGAAGGGAAACAGGGTACAGAAGTAGAAATGGGCGGACACGAAGTGTTGATGTTCGGTTCCAACGCATACACTGGCCTTACGGGAGATGAAAGAGTTATTGAAGCAGGTATACAAGCCATGCACAAGTATGGTTCCGGTTGTGCCGGTTCACGTTTTTTGAACGGTACGCTTGATCTGCATGTCCAACTGGAGAAAGAACTGGCCGCCTTTGTAGGTAAAGATGAAGCGCTTTGTTTCTCAACCGGTTTCACAGTTAATTCCGGAGTTATTCCTGCATTGACAGACCGCAATGATTATATCATTTGTGATGATCGTGACCACGCTTCGATCGTAGACGGTCGTCGTCTTTCCTTCTCCCAGCAATTAAAATATAAGCACAATGATATGGCTGATTTGGAAAAGCAACTGCAAAAGTGCAATCCAGATTCAGTAAAACTGATTATCGTTGACGGCGTATTCTCCATGGAAGGCGATTTGGCAAACTTACCTGAAATTGTACGTTTGAAACATAAGTACAATGCTACTATCATGGTAGATGAAGCTCATGGTTTAGGTGTATTCGGAAAGCAGGGACGCGGTGTTTGTGACCACTTCGGATTAACTCATGAGATTGATCTGATTATGGGTACTTTCAGCAAGTCTTTGGCTTCTATCGGTGGTTTTATCGCTGCTGACTCTTCTATCATCAACTGGTTGCGTCACAATGCTCGTACATATATATTTAGTGCATCCAATACTCCGGCTGCTACTGCATCTGCTTTAGAAGCTCTTCATATCATTCAGAATGAGCCGGAAAGACTCGAAGCTCTATGGGAAGCTACCAACTATGCTTTGAAACGTTTCCGTGAGGCAGGTTTTGAAATCGGTGCTACCGAATCACCTATCATTCCTCTTTATGTACGTGATACAGACAAGACTTTCATGGTTACTAAACTGGCTTTCGACGAAGGGGTATTCATAAATCCGGTTATTCCACCCGCATGTGCTCCACAAGACACGTTGGTGCGTGTGGCATTAATGGCTACTCATACAAAAGAGCAAATTGACCGTGCTGTTGAGAAGTTAGTAAAAGCATTCAAGGCTTTGGATATTTTATAATCAGTATTAGAATCATATAAAAAAGCTACTTTCCTGATTCCATAAAAAGGGAAGTAGCTTTTTTTATTTATTGGATGAAATGTATGTTCACATATTAAATTACATCATTTCTGTTTCGCATAGCGAATCTCCATTCCCCGATTATCCAAAACTAACGAGTCAGCCGTTATTTTTTTTATCTTCATTGTATCTATAAACTCAATTGTCTGCCCATTGCCAATACTGTTTCCTGCCAGAATCAGTTGATCACCTTCCTGCTTCCAATTTTTATAAACTAATGTAGCCATATTAACGGAAGATGCAATACCACCTTCTTCCAGTTTAATACCCTGCACTTGGTCTTCCATTCCTGGGATAGGCTCAATCCATACTCCTGTGACGGAAGCAGAGTTTCCACTACATGCAGCCAATAGCCCTGTCAACAAAGTTGTTGCCAACATTTTCTTTTTCATAATTCTACGTTATTGTTAGATTAATTATTTATTGATTCCGGTTTTTCTTTCCTATCACAATCACTTTTTGAGCGGTCGGTATAGTATTTAACCCGGGTTCTTCCTCCTCTTCTATATAATTCACTCTCACCGTATCTCCTAACTCAAAGCCTGCTACATCGTTTGGCTCTTGATCCATTGTACTAATAAAGAGTGTATCTCCTTGCAAGGTAATTAGCATAAAGTTATTCATTGAAGCGTCCTTTACAACTCCGGTTATTATTTTTATCTCTTCAGTTGGGTTAGTCGACAAACTGTCAACTTCTACCTCCTGCTCTATGTTTTGTTTACTTCTCGACTGGCATGAACTAAAACCAATCATAACTGCCAACAATAAAAAAACTCTCATTCTATTCATACACATTCTCCTATTTGATATAAAATTGGAATAGTGCAAAGATAATTTATTCAATTGTCTTTTAAACTAAAAACAACAAAAAACATTGTATTTATTCACTCTTCATTATCAATGCCGGATTGATGCGGACAGCCCTACGAACCTGCCATAACAATGTTCCTAAAGAGATTATTAATGTAAGAATAAAACCTGTTATAAATATATCGACTCCGACTGGAGCTTTCACTGTAAAGTCCTTGGTATAATCATGAATGATATAATAGGCCAAAGGAATAGCAACTGCAAATGCCGCCCCCAGTATATATATATACTTCCGTACCAGCAATAAGGCCACTTGTTTGCCTGTAGCGCCATTTACCTTGCGCAAGGCTATCTCCCGATATCTCTGGCGAATATCATACAACGACAGACCGAACAGGCCGAGACAGGATATGCAGATAGCCAGTCCGGCAAAAGTGACATAGATCTGAGTGGCTCTTTTATCTTCATCATACAACTTTTTCACTTCATCTTCCACAAACGAGTAATCAAATTCTCCCTGTCCCAACACTTCATCATGCAACTCTTTCAGAAAATCAACCGCTTCTTTACGCTTTCCTTCCACAATTGTCGCTATCAAAGGGTTAGTAGGATTATCTCCTTTATCATATAATATAGCTAAAGGAGCATCTCCTTTCGCCAAATGTCCTGTCCGAAAATCCTCTATTACTCCTACTATCTCGAAAGGAGGATTTTTCCCTTCATCTATTCCCATACTCCACCACAAACGTGATTCCGGCTGTAATGAAGCCTCCTCTATATTCTTTATTTGAAATAACTTCTTAGCTGTTTCGTTGATAATCATTTTATACTGGGCAAACTGATCTTTGTCGTTCCACTCCCTCCCTTCTTTCAGTTTCAATCCGAACATATCCATATACTCTTTATCGGCATTCATAAGGGCTACTTTATGTTTTTCTCCGTTATCCGCTTCCAAGTTAATGTAAGGTTCCAGATTTATAGGAATTTCACCATAGCTCCATGTAACGAACAAAGGACACGCATTCATTTTCTGCTTAATAACTTGTTCTTTGTGCTGTTCCAAATCGTGCTCTTTCTGCCATTCTTCATCACTTGCATACCTCCTGTTTTGTGTCTCGTGTGACAGGAATTGGCAAGATATAATATCCTTTGCCCGATAACCCAAATCAGCATGAAGCATAGTATATAACTGGCGCACAAAATACAAGGAAACCACAATTAAACAGAAAGTGATGATATATTGAACGAATAGAAAAAATGCACGAGACACAATGGAATGTCCCCCGACACTGACTGAACGCAATGAGGTGATAGGTGAAGAGTAATTGTATCTTAAAAAGGGATAGATAGACGTAATTAACGGTAACCCGAACAATATAATAAGAGACAGTAGTAAATCAAACTTTAGATCCGGTTTCACGGGTATTGAATATACAGTTGCGAATAACCCTGCTGTAACCTCTATCAGCATCCATATGATCAGCATTGAAGTAGCAACCATACATAGATTTTCTGCATATATTTGGGAAAATACTTGAATACCACTCGCACCATACACCTTTTTAACTCCAAACTCACGCGCCCGCTTCAGTATAATAACCGTGTAGATATTGATAAAATTGAAAATTCCGACCAGCAACAGCATACATGCTACAACAGACAACACAATAACATGTTCTTTATTTCCTCTTAAGAAGAAACCGGATGCAGAGCTTACCACCTTATTAAAATATAGCTCTTTCAATGGAAAAAGCCTGAATTGTATAGGTGAATGACTAAAACAAATCAATGACTGTGGTTTAGAGATTTTTTCATTAAACTTAGCCAACTCCGTACCCTTAACCAAACGTGTTATACAAAATCCCATTCGGCTCCAATCCATATATTTTCCCTGATTCACAGGAGTTATCAAATCAAACTGCAAAGAGGATTTGGTATCCGGTTCATCTACAATTCCCCGTATAGTAAGTGTATAGCCTGCGGAAGAAACAAGTTGCTTTCCAAGCGGGTTTTCATCCTTAAAAAGATGTTTAGCATATTTTCGGGTAATGATCGCATCATCCGGACGTTGAATAGTCTTAATGCCTGAAATGACAGGATAATCCATTAGTTGTAGAAAGAAACTATCGGTCACTAAAACATTGGCTTGAAAACGGTGATCATCAACTATGATATAATCATCCTTAAAAGAAATGCAATATGAATACTTTTCTACTTCCGGATTCTTCATCGGATCAATAAAATTAGGATCATTATTCCTGTCCGTATTGTCAATTATTGAAATATGACCGTTACTTCTTTGAGCTGTCAATATATATAATTGATCCAGATCCTTGCAAAAGTGGTCTACGGTCACTTCCTGATGAATATAACGTACGATTATTAATGTTGCCGCTACACTAATCGCAAGCCCTATAATATTTATTATCGTATAAATTCTAAAACGAAACAGGGCCTTGATAGCTGATAACTGGTTCTTCATATTGCTTTTATTAAATAATATTCTTACTCACTTTTAATCACTTCTGCCGGATTCTGCCGGGCTGCTTTCCATACTCTCCAAATAATGCTCAGGAAAATGATAAGAAGCATTACAATAAATATTCCTCCATATATCCAAAGACTTATCGGAGTCTGTTTTACATAACTTTCAAGCCAATGTTTCATAATGACGTATCCTAATGGAAAAGCGATACATGATGCAATGATAAGCAAAAGCAGATATTCTTTAAAGAATAAATTCAGAATTGTTCCTATACTGGCACCATTGACTTTACGAATAGCAATCTCTTTACGACGTTGCTCGCACGATAAAGTAACTAAAGAAAAGATGCCGAATACGGCAATTGCTATGCATATAAAGGAAACAATACTCAATAGCATACTTAAAGAATTTTCCGATTTCATGTACTCATCGTATTTCTCCTCCATATTAATCAAACGTAATTCTGCATTCGGATTAACTTTATAAGCTTCTTCTCTCAATTTTTGAGAAACATTTTTCCAGGTACCCTCTTTAAACTTAAAAATCAAATGACCTCTACTTTCACTTTTTTGCTTGTTGTCCGGCAAGAAGAATATAGCTGGAGTAACCGGATGTATCGGGGCATTATAATAAATATTTTTAATAACCCCTTTTACTATACATTTTTCGTTCAGGTGTATCTTCTTTCCAATAGGATGATCCCAACCAAAAGCCTTTGCCGCAGCTTCATTTATAAGGACCGCCTCTTTCCCGTCTTTTTCATCCAACATATTACCTTCCAAAACTTCAACTTGGAAAAAATTAGCATAATCCTGATTGATGGTTTCCTTCTCTAACTTGATACGTTGTTCTTTGTCCGCCTGTCCTTCCCATTCCCTCACTTCATAACTATAAAATGACATTTTAGGAATAGGAGTATAAAAGCCATATAAACATTCTATAACATCAGGCATTTGTTCCAGAATTTCTTTAAAAGGAACACCTTCAAATCCATAACCGGAAGCTATAACTCCTATATTATGTCTATTCAACCCAAGTTCTTTTGAATTCAATAGATAATCCAGCTGTTTCATCATCACCATAGTACAAAACACCAAACCAATACTAACAAATAATTGAAAGGAAACACTTCCTTTATAAAACCAACCGGAAAGATGAAGATTTGATTTATGTTTAATACTATCAAGCAAAGACTGCTTGCTGACATATCGGATAAGTATGGCTGCCAGACTTATAGTTATCAATATTAATAATAATATATACATAAGCGTTTCACTATAATAGAATGAAGTATCCTCGGCTATTTGTGATAGAGATCTAAAGCCCGGTAAAATGAGTTCTATTATCATAAGTCCTAATCCCGATGATACAATGAGTAACAATACCAATTCCCAAAGAAGCAATGACAGCAAACTACCATTAGAAGCTCCATTTACTTTCCGTAATGCCAATTCACGTTTTCGCATTCGAATACGAGTAACAAGCATTGTTAAATAGTTACATAATCCACAAATAATAACCAAAGCTCCAATCCAGGCAAAAAGACGAATGTGATTCAATTTGACATTAACATCTTCTCTCGGATGTGTACTTCGTAAGGTAGATAATAAAGCAATAGGAGTAGACATTAACTGTTTATATGAGTCTTGTTGCACTTCATATTTAGCCAATCTTTTCTCCAATGCATTTATATCACTATTAGGGTAAATACGGAAAAGTGTATGGCTTCGTTGACTCCCCCAATGTGGATCTTGATCCTCATAAGGTAATAATATATCAAAAGGATATAAAGAATGACCTTCCCATGATTTTACCACTGCAACTATTGTCATCTTTGTATTATTTGTATTAGGAAATATAAATTGCTTACCTATCGGAGATTCAGTTCCAAATATTTGCTTAGCAATTTTATCAGTAATGGCAATCTGGTTATTCTCTAATCTCATACGGTTGCTTCCTTCTAATACAATAATATTAAAGATTGAGACAAAGTTTGAATCAACTCTTAATTGTTGTGTCTGATATACATTTTTCTCATATTCAATGGGTATTATGTTTTTTTGTATTATATGGCAAGCCTTTTCTACTTCCGGACAGTTTTTCATTATATAATCAGCCAACAAACTTGACGAATAATAAGAGAATCCGTCTCCTTGCAAATCAGATTTATCACCTGCCAAATAAATACGGTCTGCTCCTTCATGAAAATTATCATACGTCATTTCATAACGAATCCATAATACGGAAAGCGCAAAGCAAGTAAAACCAACCGATAATCCAATTATGCTGATAAGTGTCTGCGTTTTGTATTTTACTAAGTTACGAAAAGCTACTTTTAAATAATGTGTAATCATAATATCACCATTAATTATTATTCATTCTTAATTACTTCTGCCGGATTCTGCAAAACAGCTTTCCATACTCGGCAGCCTATACATAGTAAGATAAAAAATCCTATAATTCCAAATATAGCTACATATATCCATACCTCAATCGGCGTTTGCCTTACATACCGATCAATCCATTGTTTCATTAAAACGTATCCGACAGGAAAAGCTATTATAACAGCTGTTGCCAGCAACAATAAATACTCACGGAAAAATAGATGAAGAATATGATATACCTGTGCCCCGTTGACTCTACGTATGGCAATCTCCTTACGACGTTGTTCACAAGATAATGTAACCAATGAGAATATTCCGAACAAAGAGATCAGAATACAAACTAATGATACGAAAGTCAACAGCTTCATTAAAGCACTCTCCGAACGGAGATACTTATCATATTCTTCCTCCTCATTAAACAATCGTAAATAGGCATTCGGAAAATCTTCTTTATGCATGGCCTCAATCGCTTTCCGGCATTCGTGCCAGGAACCTTCCTCAAATTTAAATAAAATACTGGCACGAAACAGCAGATAATTTTGTGCTTGAGGTTGTTGTAAAGCGATACATCCCGGAATACTTGTAGGCGGTTGATAACAGAAATTCCGGACAACTCCTACCACTCTATATGAATGAAGAATTTTGCCATCCTTCTCATATCCCAAAGTCTTTCCTACTCCTTGGTTCCAACCAAATATCCGAAGTGTATTTTCATCAATTACAATATCATTGGGAGCATTCTTTTCTGAGAGCAGTTCGCCTTCAATTAATTTCAAATCATAAAAATCAAAGAAATCCTTCATTGCAGGCATTATGCCAACAGTTATAGGTTCTTCTACTGCTTCAGACATATCCTCCCAATGGTTCATTTCCGCATACATCATTGGTCCGGTAGGGATAATCGGAAAATAACGGGGAGGCAGAACTTCGGTCACCATAGGTAAAGCTGCTATCTTACCGCCCCACTGTTTTATATCACCTCTCCATAATGCAACATTGGCAATATTATGACGTTCCATTCCTAAGTCTGTATGCTTCAGGAAATAAATCTGTTTCATTATAACCACTGTACAGAATATGAAAACAAGACTGACTATCAATTGTATAACAATCCCGAACTTACGGAAAGCATACGGTCTGTTTACTGAAACTTTCCCTTTGACAGCGTCTTGCAAAGTTCGGCGACGAAAATGATATAGTGGTATCTGAGCCAACAAAAGAGACAAAGCTATCACAATAAACAGATATACTAAAATCTCTCCATAATAAGAGTTGGGAGCTATTCGTGTGAACTCGAGGAAACGGGACATACATATTTCAATAAAGAACAATCCGGCTACCAAAGCTATAAACTGAACAATCAATAGTTCAACGGTCAACTGAACAAACAAATCTTTATTACCTGCTCCATTCACTTTGCGAAGTGCCATTTCACGCCTACGCATATATAACCGACTGATATAGAGAGTCAAATAATTAAATAACGAACAGATAATGACCAATCCACCGGCTAATGAAAAATATAAGATATAGCTAAAAGTAATCACGGTATCTTCCCGAGATACATAACCGGAATAGCGTAAAGCCGATAGCGGGGTCAATAATAGCTCTCCCAATTCATTTTCCTTCTCAATATCATTGATACGGAGAGCAGCAATTTTTTTCTGAAATTCTTCCCCATTTGTCCCCTTACGAATGCGAACAAATAAGTTTTCATTCGCACTCCCCCATTGTGTATAATGTCTGGCAGAAGTTAATATACTATATGGAATATTGGAATGAGAAGACCAGCCACTCACAATTGCTCCAACTTTAGAAGCATGTCCACTAACCTCTACCTCCCGACCCAATGCCTCTTCCTCTCCAAATATCCTTTTAGAAAATTCTTCTGTTATAGCAATTTCCCCATTGGTTCCCTTCAAGAAGTTCACTGTTCCTCTTAATACTCGTATATTAAAAAAGTTCATCAAAACAGAATCTGCAGTAGCCGACACAACATCCTTCTCAGTATCCTTCACACGAAATTTAACTTTCTGTACGGAAGTAGAAGCCATTGCCTCTATTTCCGGATTACCTTTCTGTAAATAATCAGCTAAAGGATAAGGAGTAGAATTGGATATCTTACCAGGTTCATGTGCATAATGTGCACGCACCAGATAAATACGTTCCGCACCTTCGTGAAAAGTATCATAAGTCATTTCATAACGAATCCACAAAGTAGACAATGCAAAGCATACAAAGCCTACTGCCAATCCTAAAATACTCACAATACTTTGCACCTTATATTTCGCCAGATTGCGGAAAGCTACTTTTAGATAATGTTTTATCATCATACTCTTTTAATGTTACATGCTGACTTCAGTTACTACTTGTCCGTCGAACAGATTGATGACGCGATCTGCGTAACCGGCGTCATGCTGGGAGTGCGTTACCATTACAATCGTTGTTCCTTCCTTATTCAATTCGCTCAATAGCCCCATTACTTCTTTACCATTCTTTGAGTCCAGATTACCGGTAGGCTCATCGGCAAGGATCAATTTAGGGTTGGCAACTACTGCACGGGCGATAGCGACACGTTGCTGCTGACCACCTGACAATTGTTGGGGGAAATGTTTGCTACGATGAGTAATAGCCATTCGTTCCATGGCAGTCTCCACTCTCTTTTTACGTTCGGAAGCTGAGATACCCATATAGAGCAGAGGTAATTCAATGTTTTCATATACGTTCAGTTCATCTATCAGATTGAAACTCTGAAATACAAAACCAATGACTCCTTTACGGAGATTTGTACGCTGCGATTCCGTGTACTTCGAAACTTCCATTCCATTCAGATAATACTCTCCTCCTGTCGGATTGTCCAACAGTCCCAGAATATTAAGTAACGTTGACTTTCCACAGCCGGAAGGTCCCATAATAGCAACAAACTCACCTTGTTTCACTTCAATACTGACATTATTCAATGCCCAAGTTTCCACTTCTTCTGTCTTGAAAATCTTCTGTAAATTAATTGTTTTAATCATAATTGTACTATTTAAAAATTATTGAATTTATTCATTCTTGATAACTTCCGCAGGATTGAGTCGTACAATCCTTAGGATTCTAAAGATAACGGTTAGTGCAGTCAATAAAGTTACTCCTACAAATATTCCTACCCAATATAATATCCCGTCATTAAAGAATATCTGATATATTTCTTTCCACATATGGAGAATGACGTATACCACAGGAAAAGCTAATAAAGCCGATGTTGTCAAAAGTAACATATACAACCGGGAAAACAGTAAGATAATCTGTTTTATTCCCGCTCCGTTTATTTTCCGGATTGCCACTTCTTTCTGCCGACGTTCGGTGTCAAGAGTAATAGCTGAATATACTCCCAATAAAGTTATAATCAGACTTACAATAGAGAAAAATAAAGTTATATTCTTGAATTTAGTTTCCATGGCCTGTTGTTCAATGATATCATCCAAAAAAGTTGTTATTTCGGGCTCAACACTTTCCGGTAACACTTCCTGCAAAAGTTGGGTCATCCATTGGCGGACCTCTTCCTTTTTATCTGTGTAACACTTGATATAACAATGACCTACATTTCCATTATTTTTCATAGGAAAGAAAACATAAGGAGTCTGCTCCTCTTTATAAGCATAAACCGAGGGAGTAAAAGAAGACAATATACCGCGTACAGTATAAGCGTCTTTATAATGATAAAGAGTAGTCCCCAGTATATTTTCTTTTTTATTCATAAATATTTCATCGACCAATATATCATTATTGCCTTCCATATTTTGTCCTGCTGACAAGGGGATATTCATAAAAGAAATAAAATCAGGCGTTACCCTCATTATATTTATTTCCAGCCACCTATCCGAGTCTTTATCTAATTGTATGCCTGTACGATCCGGACTACCATTTAAGTAACCGTCTTCAGAAAGTAAGACATCTTTCACGCCTGAATACTGTCGGATACGTTCAACAAGCGCAACTTTTTCTTCATTTTTCATAAAAGTATAGTCCAATTTAAGACTTAATATGCTATTTTTCTCCGCTTTAGTCAACGTATTGTACAGCGTAGATATTGTAGTATTTGTTTGTAAATAAAGAGCGACAGTCATAGAAACGAATAGCCAACAAATGAAAAACTGGATTCCTAACATGCTATTACGAAAGAAATGCTTTTTACTTTTAAGCCCATTGCTCATGCCTAATTGTATGTTTACCCTACGGATATAAAAAGCAACAGAAAAACAGATCACAAATGTTGCTATGAGAAGAATGATAATATATTGTCCGGCTTGTAACATCAAACGCTCTCTATCAATGGACAAACTTAAATCAGACAATGAGATATGCATTCCGGAAGACAATATTTCTATGAGTCCGAACATAAATAAAGAAGCGATTACAATGACCAAAAACAATTGCACAAAAAGCATCATTGCCAGATGAAACATATCATTTCCTATTATCTTCCGAATTGTAAATTCCCGTTGGCGATTGATTATACTTCCAATCTGAAAATGGAAAAAGTTTAGTAAAGCAACTAATAAGATTAAAACTGCTACAATGCTAGTTATTGAGCTAAAGATGGTTATCATGTCAGAGTTGCCATTACTTTTTCCAATTGGAGAAACAATCAGGTCATAATCGCAATTAAACATTCGGTGAGTGACATTACTCTTTCTATACACTTCATTTAAATCTTTGGCTGTTCTGCCTTCATGAAGCAATCCGTAAGTATAAACGCCTGTCTGGTCATTATTACCGGTCATTTTAAATAATCCTTCACTATCGTTCAGAATGAGAACTTCAATTGTCCGCATGAAGTTCATACTGACATTGGCTGGAATATCTTTAATCACAGCCTGAATTGTGTATGAGATACCTCCGCTATCAGGAGTTGTTTTCGGAGAAGACCATATTTTGCTTGTCATCACCATACGTTTACCGATAGCCTCCTGATTATATGGAAATAATTTGCGTGCTGTACTTTCTGTTATTACTACCGCATTAGGAGTATAGGCTGCCACTCTCCACGAACCTGTCACAACAGTCGGAGTGAACAAACGATTAAAAAACGAGTCGACTTCTATGCATTCAAATGTATAGGGTAGTTTCTTTTCATCATTTGTATACACATCAAAAGGCCGTTGCCGTGCATAAGCAACTCTGGAATATGCTTCTACTTCATGTCCATATTCTTTTGTCAACTTCTCCGCCAATATTGCAGGAGTACCGGATAACATCCTACCTTCATCAGCTAAATTGATGTCTACCAAACGATGATAATTATTAAAACATTGGTCAACACTCTGCATATAGCGGCTACAATAGAAACAAATACTGAAGCATAGCAGTCCCACAGCCAAGCCTATGGTTGATATAAGATTTTGGGTTTTATATTTCATCAAATTGCGCAAAGCAACTTTTGAATAGTGCTGTATCATTTTGTTTTCTTTTATTTTCTAATTCAAATATGGTTTTCCTATTCATTTTTGATAGACTCCACCGGATTAACTCTGGCAATCTTCAAGATACGGAACCAAATCGTTAGTGCCGTTATCATAGCAACAGATATAAAAATCCCTGTCCAGAACCAGAATCCACAGTTAAAGAATACCGTATATATTTGTTTCCATAGCTGTAACACTAGGTATACTAACGGAAAGGATAGAGCTGCGGTAACCATCAACAAAGTTATATACAAACGGGCAAACAACCAGATAATATGCGACATTCCGGCTCCATTTACTTTACGGATAGCCACTTCTTTCTGTCTACGTTCAGTATCGAGGGTAATGCTGGAATATACACCCAACAAGGTAATGATGATACTGACGATTGCGAAAAACAGGATAGTATCTTTCAGCATATATTCCATAGCCTGTATTTCATATAGGTCGTCTTGAAATGTACGAACCTGATACGATATATTCTCCGGAAGTACTTCACGACGGATTTTCTCAATCCACTTTACGACTTCTTTTTGTTGTTCAGGGTAACATTTTACATAGCAATGGCCAACATATTCAGAAGGATCATAGAGCATAAAAGCATAGCCGCCACTATGATAATGGACATCAGCCTGGAAAGGAGTACAAACTCCACATACGGTATAATCATTATTTTGGTCATAAAAATTCATTCCAATTACATTCTTCTTTTGTTTGTTTTGCCATACTTTATCCATGACAAGGTCATTTTTTGTCCGGATAGTTCTGCCCTCCTCTATCGGAATATTCATAAAAGCAAAGAAATTCAGCGGAACGCACATAATATTGATATCAGTCCAGGAGTTGTCATTCCCTTTCTCGGTCATCAACAGGTTTCCGGATACTCCTTGTGTATAAGCAATATCTGCCAATAAGACATCTTTTACCCCTGCATGTTGCTGAAAACGTTCTACCACACTTAACTTCTCTTCATTTTTCATAAACGAATAGTCTAATGGAATGCTAAGAATCGCTTCTTTTTCTTTTTGGTTAAGCGTATGAAACAATGTTTGGGTTGTTTTCTCCGACTGTAAAAACAATGCGACAGTGAATGATACAAATATCCAGCAGATAAAGAACTGGATTCCCAGCATAAGGTTACGTCCCCACTGCTTACCTCGACGTTTATTTACTCCTCCATGAATGCCTGTTTGTATCGAAATTCTGCGAATACGGACAGATACAAACAGACAAATTGCAGCACAGAGCAATATAAGAAGAATGATATATTGCATAGCGTGTATCAAAAGAATTTCGGGCGGAAAAGTCATTGTAATGCTCTGTAGAGAAAAATCCATTCGGTTGCCAATCAATTCTATTCCCCATATTACTAAAAAGGAAGATATAACCACCACAATCAATGATTGTACAAACAGCAGGCAGAATTGTTGTTTCCAATTACATCCTGCCATTTTCATAATACTGTATTCTTTAGTGCGATTAAGAAAAGAACCGATCAGAAAGTGAAAGAAATTGATTAGTCCGACCAGTAATATCAATGTACCGACTATTCCTGTCACCCATCCCAACACAAAAGCACCTTTCTTCTGTGCCCTGTCGCTAATATAATTAGCAACAACCGCATAAGACTGATTATACATAGTATAACTATAATTACGCTTAGCAAACTGCTGCTCCAGTTCAGCTATATTCGTATTGGGAGAAAGCAAGACATAGGTTCTGGCTCCTGTCATATCGTGACGTTTCGTACTTCGGAAAAGTCCTTCACTATCGTTCAGAACCATTGCATCAGTATGCGTCATAAAACTAAAACCATTGTTTAGCGGGATATCTTTCATTACTGCCTGTACCGTATAAACAATACCTCCTGTTTTCGGAGTACTTTCAGGCGAAGTATGGAGTCGTCGCGCCAGAGTCAGATGCTTACCGATAGCACTTTCTATTTTACCGAATATCTTTATGGCAGTAGATTCACTTAAAATAACGGCATTAGATGTCCGGCTTGCCGTCTTCCAATTTCCGGCTACTATTTGGGGAGTGAATACCTTATTGTATAAAGTATCTATTTCTATCGTTTCAAGTTCGTATGGTAATGATTTTTCCTCTGAAATTTCGGCAAGATAAGAACGTTCACGCGAGTATGTCATACAAGAAATTGCTTCCACCTCTCCCATTGCCCATGTGCGGAGTTCTTCGGATAAAGCCACTTGTGTACCGGAAAAATATGTTTCCGTCTGATAATCATAAAGGTTTAATTCCACAATGCGAGTGTAATTACTGAAACAATGGTTGGTGGTCTCAACAAAACGACTACAATACATACATATGCAGAAACATAGTAATCCTACCGCAAGACCGATGATAGAAATTATATTTTGGGTCTTGTATTTCAGTAAATTACGAAAAGCAACTTTCAAATAGTGTCGTATCATATATTATTATTTTTATTCTATTTTCATTATTTTGGCCGGGTCAATACGTGATGCCTTTTTTATTTGCCAGCACAGTGTGCCTAAAGAGATACAACTTACTACGAGCAATGCTATCAGAAAGACATTCATGCTTAACGGAGCTTTTATCACAAGGGCTTTAGTATACTGATAAATCAAGTAGCAGGACAATGGAATAGATACCGCAAAAGCGCTTCCCAATACAACCAAATATTTACATCCAAGCAGCAAGTACAAGTCTTTCACCAATGCACCGTTTACTTTACGAATTGCAATCTCCCGATAGCGCTGACGAATATCAAATAATGAAATACCGAATAATCCGAGACAGATTATTATAATTCCAATACATGCAAAAATAGCATATACCATGGCTATTCGCCGGTCGTTTTTATAGAGTGCCGCCACATCATCATCCAATAGTGAATATTTAAAGTCTTCCGTACCATATACTTTTTTCTGAATATCTTTCAGATAATTGATGACTACCTGAGTTTTCCCCGGATAACAAGCAATCTGATAGTAATCTCCCTTCAACCGTTTATTTACGATAAATACCATAGGGCGAGCACCCAATCCTACATGTCTATCATAATAATCTTCTATTACGGCACCAATAGGTTGTGCCTGTAAATCGGGTTTTATCTTTCTCATCTGCTCATTAATTATAGTAGCCCCCTTGCAACTTGTGTAGCCTAAAGCAGCCAATGCGGCACGGTTGACAACTATAATTTCACCTCCTTGTTCTTTATCTGCTTCCGATAAATCTCCTTCAATAAAAGGAATCTCAAAGAGTTTAAAGAAACTGTCGGTAACATAACTCTGATTCAACGTAACCAGTTCTCCTTTTGCATTTCGAAATCCTGCAGAATAATCAAACCCAAGAATAGAATAAAAACCGGTTGTCCAGCTTTGGATATCCGGACAATTATCTATCAGTTGATCTATCGCTAAAACTCTTTCTTTACGTTGGTTTACAGTTTCAGATGTATACGAAGAATAATCGTTCGATTCATATATCATATTTGCCTGAATTATATCTTTTGTACGGAATCCCGGATCTGTCTGCAACATCAAATTGAATTGCTTATTAAAATAGATGGAAAGTAAGACCAATAAAAAGGTAACAACATATTGTACAAAAAGGAATATCATACGAAAACGAATAGAACGTTTATCGGTACCTAATGCCTTGAGAGCAACAGCCGGTAAAGAGCGCTGGCATTTTATATGTGAATACAGGCTTACAGTCAAAGACAGGAATATCAGGATAGATATCGACAATATCCAGTCGAATTTAGTATAGACTATCCGGCTATCCAACAAGTGGGATACAAAAACAGATGTTATTTCAACAATAAACCATGCAAACACAATAGAAACGGCTATCAGTAGAACGTTTTCTGTGAAAATTTGCGTAAACAGTGTATTGCCACTGGCACCGAATACTTTTCGAAGATTGTAAGTCCTCCCTCGTTTCACCATTAATACAGAATAAAGATTAATAAAGTTGATAATCCCGGCAAACAGTATCAATAAACAAATTCCTCCAAGAATGAATAGATGAGAACGATTCCCACTAACAAGCATACTAGGCCCTGTTTGGTAAAGTAATGCTTGCTCCCAATACATTTGACTGACAGGAATAAGAGAGAATGTGTATTTACGAACATCTCCGAAACGAGAATCTTGATTTATAAACCGGGGATAACTCCCTATTTGATTGGCTTGTTCCACTGCCTTCTCAGAAGTAAACTGAATAAACTCCAAAGGCATCCGTCCCCAGTCTGTCGAAAATGCATGAGAAAGTACTATATCGAAATTGAATGTTTGTTTATTTACCGGCTTTTTCAATATACCTGTCACCTTGATATCTTTACCGTTAGAAAAACGTAACACCTTACCTAGCGGATTTTCTTTACCAAAAAGTTTTTTGGCGAAATCTTCCATTAACAATGCTGATTCCGGAGCTTCCAAAGAAATCTCTCCCTGCAATACTTGATAAGGAAAAAGTCTGAAATAAGCATTGTCAGCTATTAAGGCATGTACAGAAAAACGATTTGTCTGATAATCTACATAATCATTCTCAAGCAATATTACACTTGAACGTGTCAGTATAACATTGTCATCTATATAAGTACTATCACGCTTTCCTATTTCTGCCTTACTCAACACCCGGTTTCCATCAAACGACACTTGAACTCCATATACCTGATTACGGTCTATACAATGCATATCTACTGTTGTTTCACGATAAATATAACGGGACAAGATAATACAACAGGCTAGACTAAGTGTCAGTCCGAGTAAATTGATAGTCGTATATGATTTCGCACGTAATAAAAAGCGTACTGCATATTTCAGTGTTTTCATACTATCTGTTTAAAGTTGTCTGTTTATCTTAATATTAATTCCTCAGCATCGCCAAAGGTATCATATCCCGTCGTAATAACCCAATCTCCCGGCCGTAAACCTTCTGTAATTTCGTATTGTTGCGGATTTTGGCGACCGACAGACAAAGGTACACGAACAGCTTTTGTTTTTGAAGCATTCACCTTATAAATCCATTGTCCTCCCGTAGCCTGATAGAAATTGCCGCGTGGGATAATAAGCGTCTGCTCCGGTTGCCCTAGTTCTATCTGTACACGGAAACTCTTGCCCACTCTTACGTTATCAGGCATATCATCTGTGAAAACAAGATCGACATCAAACATACGGTCTTTTACTTCAGGGACAACTTTCGTTATTCTTAACGGATATTTCTTCCCTTGATAATTAATGGTAGCAGGCAATCCGGTAGTAATCCGGTCAATATAATATTCACTGAGCGAAGTATGGATTTTATATTGGTCAAGTACCTTTATCTCAGCAATACTTTCGCCGGAAGACACTTGCTGCCCGGGAGTAACCTTCACAAAGCTAAGCTGTCCTTTTATCGGAGCCGTTACCACTAAATTATTCAAACGTTCATGAACGCGTTCATATTTTTTCCGTTCTCTTTCTCGGTCGTTGCAGATAAGTTCTTTACGAATCATTGTCACAGCAGAATCGTGCCGCAAGCTCTCCTGTTGCAAAGCTGCATTTTTTTGTTTATAATTATACTCATCTTCAGCTACTTGCAACTGGGCCTTACTCTTTACTCCCATTTGATATTCCTCACGGTCAAGAGCAATGCTTTTTTTCAGACGCTCAAGCTCATAATTATTCGTCAAGGCCTGCTGTTTCAAATTCAGGCTCTTTTGCTCCATTTCAATCTCCTGTTCCTGGTAGGTAATCATTTGTTTTTCCCATTCATCACGCTGATCTTCAATGTTACGAAGTAGGTCCGGATTAGAAAGAATAAGAATAGTATCACCTTGCTGAAGTAAACTGCCTTCTTCACCTACTATGCTTTCTACACTTCCTGCTTCGCGGGTATTGACTTTAATTGTCAATATAGGTTGAATTAGTCCTTCTACATCTACATATTCCATAAAGTCAGCATCTTTCACTTCCGCTATCTGAATATTCTCGGCATCAACACGCAGCTTCCTGGGACCTAATGAAAGGACGATTACATAAATCAGAAAGGAGATAAACAAAAGTCCTCCTGTCAGATAGTATCTATAACGAATGTACCACGGTTTCTTTTCTAATTTTATATCCATGAGGTTATATAGTTTTTATATTTATATCAATTATAAAAAATCATTCTATCCTATTCAATGAGGAGATTATAATCCTCCGTCAGCAACTTGTTACTCTCAAAATCATAAAGTGTCATGCTACGGAGTGTGTAATACAAACTCCAATAGTTGTATAAAGCCGATACATAATTACGGCGTGCACTATCTTTTTCTGAAATGGAAGCGTTCAAATCAAGAATGGTAGATTTTCCCAATATATAAAGTTTACGGGCAACTTCATTCCTCCGTTGGGCGGTTTCATCTGTACGGGCAGCGATACGGACACGTTGCGTTTGCAGATTAAACTGCTTCACCAGTTTACGGACATTCAATTCAAAATCCGTCCTGCTTTGTTCCACCTGCGTATAAACCAGGTCACGGTTAGAACGGGCTACCCGTACCTGTCCCTTTCCCCGTCCCCAATCTAAAATTGGTAGGGAGATACTTAAACTTACATATTGTTGATCTAAAAGGTTTCGATAAGCCTCTGGTAATTTATCCGCTGTCTGTGTCAGTCCGAAACGAAGATAAATGTCTGCTTTCAAACCTGCATTGGCACGGGCTCTCGCAACCGCACTTTCACTTTCCAGCTTGCGCCGTTTCATCGTTTGTATATCCGGGCTATTCTCATACGCCAATGCTAGCGCCTCATTCAGATTAATACTGAAATCCGGTATCCGGGAACTGACACGTACACGAATCTCCCTCTCTTCCTGAATGCCCAGATATGAACGGAGTTCCTGCATACAGTTATCCATTTCAATACGGGCGTTCATACGATTTGTTTCTTCTGTAAGACGGTTAAGCTCCAGTTGCAGCATTTCATTCTCCGTTATTGTCCCGATATTGTAACGTCCTTGTGCATAGCGATATAACGTGTCGGCATTCGCATAATTAAAGGATGCTATGTCATAATTACTTTGGGCAGTGGCTAGAGCAAAAAATTTATTAATCGCATTGGCAGATACAAGTTCTAATGTCTCTACATAGCTTTTCTTTGCCTCCTGATAGCGTACCGGTTCTATTCGTTTATCCCATTTCAAACTATTGTAGCCGAAAAGCGATTGCCGGTATCCTATCATGATAGGTGAAGTCTGCCACGAATATTTATGTTCGCTGAACAAATCCATACGTTGTGCGGACGTTTCAAGAAACAAGGAACCTCCTGTCCAAGGTATGTTTTGTGAAAGATTCAAAGTCAGATCAGTATTCAACAAATTCTGCTCAACAAACTTAACGGAACCGTCCCCCATTGTTATCTTATTAATGGCACGATTCAGATTAGGATCGGATGTCAAGTTCAAAGTCGGTAAATAATTGGCACGATAATATTTATAATTCCAATAAGCCGAACGGAAGCTATGACGTGCCGTCTGCGCATCGGGAGACTCTAGACGAGCAATCTTCACAACTTGTTCCAATGACAGTTCTGTTGTCTGATCTTGAGCAGCCAATAATTCCGTCGCCAGGATTCCAATACTTATGCAGATTATTTTCAGATTCATTCTTAGTTTTATTTGTTATTTATAATTCAAAACCTGTGCCATTTATATAAATATTTGTATATCAATGAAATATACTTGTTTTTCTTTTTAAAATAGCGTGCAAATACGCACGAAAATAGTGCGTAATCGCACATACAACACATGATTATTATCCATATCTTTGCCGGTGCAGTAAAGGAAAAAGATTATATTCTAATTAGCTAAAAGAATGGAAGAAGTAAACAAACTGGGAAAGATACTTATAGTAGATGATAACGAAGATGTCCTCTTCGCTCTAAACCTGCTGTTGGAACCTTACACAGAAAAAATAAAGGTAGCCACCACTCCCGACCGAATCGAACATTTCATGACCACTTTTCAACCTGATCTTATTTTATTAGATATGAATTTTAGCCGTGACGCTATTAGTGGTCAGGAAGGATTCGAAAGCTTGAAGCAAATATTGAAAATCGATCCGCAAGCGATTGTCATCTTTATGACTGCCTATGCAGATACTGATAAAGCAGTACGGGCTATCAAAGCCGGTGCAACAGACTTTATCCCCAAACCGTGGGAAAAGGAAAAACTACTGGCCACTCTTACTTCCGGAATGCGATTACGTCACTCTCAACGGGAAGTAAACATTTTGAAGGAGCAGGTAGAATTACTTAGCGGTCAGAATTCTTCGGAAGGAGATATTATAGGAGAATCTCCTGCCATGCAGGAAGTTTTCACCACAATAAATAAATTAAGCAGCACAGATGCCAATATCCTTATTTTAGGAGAAAATGGAACAGGAAAAGACGTAATCGCCCGTCTTCTCTATCGCTGCTCTCCCCGATACGGCAAACCTTTTGTCACTATTGACTTGGGAAGTATTCCCGAACAACTTTTTGAAAGCGAACTGTTCGGATTTGAGAAAGGAGCTTTCACCGACGCAAAAAAATCAAAAGCCGGACGAATGGAAGTTGCCACTAACGGAACTTTGTTTCTGGATGAAATCGGTAACCTTTCACTTCCTATGCAATCGAAGTTATTGACAGCTATTGAAAAGCGACAAATCAACCGTTTAGGCAGTACGCAGACTGTTCCTATTGACGTCCGCCTGATTTGTGCCACAAACGCGGACATCCGTCAACTAGTGGACGAAGGAAACTTCCGCCAGGACTTGCTCTATCGTATCAACACCATTGAAATACATATTCCTCCACTCCGTGAACGTGGAAATGATATTATTCTACTAGCTGAATATTTTCTACAACGGTATGCACGTAAATATAAAAAAGATATGCGTGGCCTGACTCGGGAAGCCAAAAACAAACTGTTAAAGTATGCCTGGCCCGGAAATGTACGCGAATTGCAGCATACAATAGAGCGCGCTGTTATATTAGGAGACGGCTCTTTATTAAAACCGGAGAATTTTCTTTTCCATGCCAGTCCTAAACAGAGGAAGGAAGAAGAAATGATACTGAATCTGGAACAACTGGAGCGTCAAGCTATTGAGAAAGCAATGAAACTCAGCGAAGGGAATATCTCCCGTGCTGCCGAGTATCTGGGCATAACCCGTTTTGCCCTATATCGTAAACTTGAAAAACTAGGCCTATGAAACGATTTGCAATCAGAGTGATTTTACACATTTTATTTATAATGCTGCTTTCTATCGGAAGTTGCCTGTTGTTTCAAAAACAGTTATGGTTCAGTACCGTTATCTGCATCATACTATTAATAACCTTTGGTATACACCTATACCGTATGCAATTCAAGCAAATAATTTTATTGAGACGGCTGACAGACGGACTTCGATACAATGACATGATGCAAACTTTCCACCCGCCTTTTAAAAATAAAATAATGAATGAGTGGGCAAAAGAACTTTCAGAGAGCCTAAAAGATTTTCGGGGAAGATTATTAGCAGAGGAAATCAAACATCAATATTACGAAAACTTATTAAATAAGGTAGATACAGCCGTACTTGTTACCGACAAAGCCGGACATATAGAATGGATGAACCAAGCTGCTGTCACGCATTTAGGACAGATCTCACAATTACCGGAAGCACTCCTGAGAGCTTCTGCAATTAATGATATTCCTATTATTCGTATTGAACAAAACAGCACTGTTTTGGAAATGGCTATTTCTTGTACGAAATTTGTAACACAAGGAAAAGAGCAACAAATAATCAGCCTGAAAAACATCCATTCCGTACTGGAACGAAATGAAATGGAAGCCTGGCAAAAGCTGATACGTGTATTGACGCATGAAATAATGAATTCTATCACACCGATTATCTCTCTTTCAGAAACACTGAGCGAAAGGGGGATACCCAAACTGCTTGGAGAAAAAGAATATTCCATTATGTTACAAGCCATGCAGACTATTCATAGAAGAAGCAAAGGATTATTGGAGTTCGTTGAAAATTATCGTCGCTTGACACGAATCCCTACTCCTGTCTGCACCAAAGTTTCTATCACAGAACTGTGTATGGATTTAAAGAAATTATTCCCGGAAGAATATATCCATTTTGAAATCCCTTCATCAGACCTAACCTTATATATAGATCGGGCTCAAATAGAGCAAGTTCTCATCAATTTATTGAAAAATGCCCGTGAAGCCTGTGGTAGGCAATCTGATAAGGATATTCGGGTAGAAGTAATAATTTCGCCTGCTGGCAATAAGCTTCTGACAGTATCTGACAATGGGGAAGGTATTTTGCCTGATGTTCTTGATAAGATATTTGTACCTTTCTTTACTACCAAAACATCCGGTTCCGGTATCGGACTTAGTTTATGTAAGCAAATTATGACTTTACATGAAGGGAGTATTAATGTAAAATCAGAATCAGGTAAAGGAAGTAAGTTTATTCTCACTTTTCCTAAATAATTGCAGTCTTTTTGTGTATCTTGTGGATAATATGAAAAACTCATGAAAGAGAGGTCTTCACCTTCTATCCCCGATAAATAAAAGAAAGTATCTGTTTCTGATTCATAACCCATAGCTTTAGATATCGTAAAGCTATGCTTTATCTCTCCTAAAGCACCGCTTTATATTATAGATGATGAACAAATAGAAATATATATCTATAAACAAGTTCAAAGATAATTCAAAGAATTGCCTTCTTTATCTGTCACAAACAAAGTAGAATCAACTTATCATTTGTATAAAACCAAAAAAGCTGAAACATGGTATGCATCAGCTTTTTATTTCTAAATTTCTTGACTTAATATTTTCGTCGGGGTAGCGGGATTCGAACCCACGACCCCCTGCTCCCAAAGCAGGTGCGCTAACCGGACTGCGCTACACCCCGAAAAACTTTTAACAGAACTTCCTTTTTCTTTGTAGTCGGGGTAGCGGGATTCGAACCCACGACCCCCTGCTCCCAAAGCAGGTGCGCTAACCGGACTGCGCTACACCCCGCTACTTTCTGAAGGATTGTTCTTTTCAAAAGCGGTGCAAAGATAGGGAGTATTTTTTAATTGACAATAGCTAAACGGATGTTTTTTACTTATTATTTTTCAATACCCTGAAATTCATTCGTTTGCATTTCAATATTTCTTTTTGGCAGAAATCGAAAGCATCATAGGACGTCGAAGCTCATCTTTCATTTCCGGAATAGTGTTCAACATCACTTCGTTTGGTTGTGGTTCTATTAATTCGAATATTTCAAATCCTGCTTGAAGAAGACTATCATACTTATTTTCTTTCATAATTTAAGTAAAGAGGGATCTGTTACATGGACAAAGATATGTATTAATGCGTTTATTGAGATGAATTAATCGAAAATATATTCTAGTAAAATGAACTATCTTTTGCTGTTTTCTGTTTTCAAAGTAGAAACTTAAAAAATAAAAGCCATATGAAAACAAGAAAACAAAAAGAAACAAATGAAAAAGAAATTCATTTGTTAGAACAAAAAGGATATGAAAGAATGATGAATGAGATAATGCCGGTACAACAGGCAGAGGTTTATCGCAAGCCGACCAAGAAAGTAGTAGAAGAGGCTGTAAAAGAATTAAATCCTGATACAAACAGCTTGGGTAGCAGAGGATGAATTCATCCTCTGTCTTTTATGATTGTTTTAGAAGTCAATCTCTTTAAAAAACGATTTCTCTTAAAAATCATAAAAAACATTATTGCATCAATTCTATTGAAAAGACGAGAAAAGCTATAGTACTTGCGATATCAGATTCTTTCTATTTATCATTTTAAATACATTAATATCGAGAGAATACAAATCCCCTACTCACATGTTAAGATAATATTCCCGAGTCAATGCTATATATTCCTTACTATATTGATGCCGGGCAACTTCTGTCAATAGTTCTTCCACAATGCATTCCTGATTAGAAAAAGAAAAGGTAATCAGAGTACGTTTAGGAATACCACCGGGCTTAGTTATCACATTTAGTTGCCGGACTGCCTGCAATTTCTTTTCAGAAGCTATCATCTTTACTCTATCAGCTACATCCATCGGAATCACAATCGTAAAAGTACCATTTTCTGTCAATAAACCGGTTACTCCTTCCAATAATTCTTCATAAGTCAAAGAATCATTATGCCGGGCAGAATTTCTTTGTTGATCTGGACATCCTAATGAATCAACAAAATACGGAGGATTAGAAACAATCACGTCAAACTTCTCAGGAGATTGATATTTTCTAAAATCAGCCTGTACTACTTCTATCTGCTTCTTCCAAGGAGAACGAACAATATTTTCCTTAGCCTGCCTGGCAGCAGCTTCATCAATTTCCAATGCTACAATATTTGTATTCGGCAAACTACGTTGAGCCAACATTAAAGCGACCAACCCGGTTCCTGTCCCAACATCCAGAATACTATGCGCACCTTGAACAGAAGTCCACGCTCCCAAAAGTACCCCGTCCGTACCAACTTTCATAGCACACTTATCATGCCATACCGTAAACTGCTTAAATTGAAAATAAGGATTTGACATTTTATCACTTGTTTTTAAACCTGTTTTATTCTACTATTTTACTGGAAATCGCCAAAAATAAATAATTATTATGGAATACTTCTCCGATCGCTCTATATTTTGGCATTGTTTTTGTGTTTTTATTCTAACAGTGCTTTATTATTAGAGAGAATCAATTAACTTTGCAAACGATTTATGCATATTTGTATGACATAAACTAAATTAAAACGAAAAGATGAAAGAAAGATACTTATTGGAAGATGTAGGTGATAACAATGGCTTCTCGCTGATTACTGACTATGATGGCAACGACGAGCAAGCATTTGAAGTGAATGTCAAATCTGGTGAAATTCTTCCGGTCCTTCCCCTTCGTAATATGGTGTTGTTTCCCGGAGTTTTTCTTCCTATAACAGTAGGACGAAAATCCTCACTCAAACTTATACGTGATGCCGAGAAAAAGCATAAGGACATCGCAGTGGTATGTCAAAGATCAGCCCATACGGAAGACCCGAAGTTGGAGGATTTACATAATGTGGGTACTGTAGGACGGATTGTACGTGTGCTGGAAATGCCGGATCAAACAACGACTGTTATTCTTCAGGGAATGAAACGTCTGATTCTAAAAGACATCACAGAGACTCATCCATATTTAAAAGGTGAAATTGAACTCTTGGAAGAAGATGTTCCAAGTAAAGACGACAAGGAATTTCAAGCTTTGGTAGAAACCTGCAAGGACTTGACAATGCGTTATATCAAATCGTCAGATGTAATGCACCAGGACTCGGCATTTGCTATCAAGAACATTAATAATTCAATGTTCCTGGTTAATTTCATTTGTTCGAATCTTCCGTTCAAGAAAGATGAGAAAATGGATTTATTAAGCATTAACTCATTGCGTGAACGTACTTATCACCTATTGGAAATCTTAAACCGTGAGGTCCAGTTGGCTGAAATCAAGGCATCTATTCAAATGCGTGCCCGTGAAGATATCGACCAGCAACAACGCGAATATTTCCTGCAACAGCAAATCAAAACGATTCAGGACGAGTTGGGTGGTAGCGGTCAGGAACAGGAAATTGAAGAAATGCGCCAGAAGGCGGAACGTATGCGCTGGAATGCGGAGGTCAGAGAAACTTTCCTGAAAGAATTGGCCAAGTTGGAACGTACTCATCCGCAATCTCCGGATTACAGTGTTCAGCTTAACTACCTTCAAACCATGCTAAACCTTCCGTGGGGAGTTTATACGACAGACAATCTGAATTTAAAGAATGCAGAGAAGACATTGAATAAAGACCACTATGGACTGGAAAAAGTGAAAGAGCGTATTTTGGAACATTTAGCTGTACTAAAATTGAAAGGTGACATGAAATCACCTATTATCTGTCTATACGGTCCTCCGGGAGTTGGTAAGACATCCCTCGGAAAATCCATAGCGTCTGCATTAAAACGAAAATATGTACGTATGTCCTTAGGAGGCGTACACGATGAAGCAGAAATTCGCGGACACCGTAAAACATATATCGGTGCTATGCCGGGACGAATCATCAAAAGCTTGATCAAAGCCGGTGCTTCCAACCCTGTTTTTATTCTGGATGAAATAGACAAGGTGAGTGCCGACCGCCAGGGCGACCCGTCGTCTGCTTTGTTGGAAGTGCTCGACCCGGAACAGAATACTTCTTTCCACGACAACTTTCTGGATGTAGATTATGACCTGTCAAAAGTCTTGTTTATTGCAACTGCCAATAACTTGAATACAATCCCCGGTCCATTGCTCGACCGTATGGAACTAATTGAAGTCAGCGGCTATATCACGGAAGAAAAGATTGAGATTGCCCGTAAACACTTACTCCCCAAGGAACTGGAAGCTAACGGATTAAAGAAGAGTGATATTAAACTTCCGAAAGAAACATTGGAAGCTATCATAGAGTCATATACCCGCGAAAGCGGTGTCCGTGAACTGGAAAAGAAGATTGGCAAGATTCTTCGTAAGTCTGCACGTCAGTATGCAACGGACGGATATTTTGCTAAAACGGAAATTAAGCCGACAGACTTGTATGACTTTTTAGGTGCACCGGAATATACACGTGACAAATATCAGGGAAATGATTACGCAGGTGTAGTGACCGGATTGGCATGGACAGCTGTAGGAGGTGAAATACTCTTTGTTGAAACTAGTTTGAGCAGAGGCAAGGGCGGACGTCTCACATTAACCGGTAATCTGGGAGATGTAATGAAGGAATCTGCTATGCTTGCACTTGAATATATCAAGTCGCACGTTTCACTTTTGCAGCTTAACGAAGATATTTTTGATAACTGGAATATTCATATCCACGTTCCTGAAGGCGCAATTCCTAAGGATGGACCGTCAGCAGGTATCACTATGGCTACTTCTTTGGCTTCCGCATTGACACAAAGAAAAGTGAAAGCTAATATTGCCATGACAGGAGAAATAACTCTCCGTGGTAAAGTGCTTCCCGTAGGTGGTATCAAGGAAAAGATTCTAGCCGCCAAACGTGCCGGCATCAAGGAGATCATCATGAGTGTAGAGAATAAGAAAAATATTGATGAAATTCAGGATATCTATCTGAAAGGATTGACTTTCCACTATGTAAATGACATAAAGGAGGTATTTGCAATAGCTCTGACAAACGAAAAAGTGGCGGACGCCATTGATTTATCTGTTAAGAAACCCAGCCAGGAATGACATTTGAGTTACAATATACAGACACTAAAAGTAATGCCCGTGCAGGTTTGATTACAACAGACCACGGGCAAATACAAACCCCTATCTTTATGCCTGTGGGTACACTGGGCACAGTTAAAGGAGTACACCTGACAGAACTGAAAGAGGATATTCGAGCGCAGATTATTCTGGGGAACACCTACCATTTATATCTTCGTCCGGGACTAGAGGTGATTGAAAAGGCAGGTGGCCTGCATCGTTTTAACGGATTCGACCGTCCTATGCTTACTGATAGCGGTGGTTTTCAGGTATTTTCCCTCGCCGGAATCCGGAAATTACGGGAAGAAGGTGCTGAATTCCGTTCTCATATCGATGGCAGCAAGCATATTTTCACGCCGGAAAAAGTCATGGATATAGAACGTACGATCGGAGCCGATATCATGATGGCTTTTGACGAATGTCCTCCGGGGGACTCGGACTATGCGTATGCCAAAAAGTCACTAGGGTTGACACATAGGTGGCTCGACCGATGTATACAACGTTTTAATGAAACCGAACCTAAATACGGTTATAATCAATCTCTTTTTCCTATCGTGCAAGGATGTGTTTATCCCGACTTGCGTAAGCAGTCTGCAGAGTTTGTAGCTTCTAAAGGTGCCGACGGGAATGCTATCGGTGGTCTTGCGGTAGGCGAACCGGTAGACAAGATGTATGAAATGATTGAGATCGTCAATGAAATTCTTCCCAAAGACAAACCGCGTTATTTAATGGGAGTCGGCACTCCTGTCAATATTCTTGAAGGTATAGAGCGGGGAGTCGATATGTTCGACTGCGTGATGCCTACAAGAAACGGACGAAATGGCATGCTGTTTACAAAAGATGGAATCATTAATATGCGAAACAAAAAATGGGAAATGGACTTCTCTCCTATTGAAGTAGACGGAGCTTCCAGCGTAGACACTCTATACAGTAAAGCATATCTGCGTCATCTTTTCCACGCACAAGAACTGCTGGCAATGCAAATCGCTTCCATACACAATCTGGCATTCTATCTATGGTTAGTGGGTGAAGCCCGGAAACATATCATTGCCGGAGATTTTTCTACTTGGAAACCGATGATGGTTAAAAGAGTATCAACTAGATTATAAGGAATGAAAAGCAATCGATTTATAAAACGGCTGGACTGGTATATCATCAAGAAGTTCTTGGGGACATACGTATTTGCTATTGCATTAATCATTTCTATTGCAGTAGTGTTCGACTTCAACGAGAAGATGGACAAGCTTATGGAGCATGAAGCTCCTTGGAGTAAAATCATCTTTGAATATTACATGAACTTTATCCCCTATTTCTCTAATCTGTTCAGTCCGCTGTTCGTATTCATTGCCGTTATTTTCTTTACTTCCAAACTGGCGGAAAATTCTGAAATTATTGCCATGTTCTCTACCGGCATGAGTTTTAAGAGAATGATGCGTCCGTACATGATTTCTGCTGCCATTATTGCATTAACAACATTCATGTTAAGCTCGTATGTGATTCCTAAAGGAAGTGTGACGCGCCTGAACTTTGAAGATAGGTACATCAAACCTAAAAAGCAGAATACGGCACGTAACGTACAGTTGGAAGTGGATAGTGGTGTCATTGCATATATAGATAACTATAACAACGCAATGAAGACAGGAAACCGTTTCTCTTTGGATAAATTTGTCGATAAAAAACTGGTTTCACATTTGACCGCACGCCGTATAACTTATGATACTGCTACCGTCCACAAATGGACTATCCATGACTATATGGTACGCGAATTAGACGGTTTAAAGGAAAAAATCACCAAAGGAGACAAAATCGACTCTATAATCAACATGGAACCATCCGATTTCCTGATTATGAAGAACCAACAGGAAATGCTGACCAGTCCTCAATTGAGTGATTATATCGAGAAACAGAAACGAAGGGGATTTGCCAATATTAAGGAATTTGAGATTGAATATCACAAACGAATTGCCATGTCATTCGCCTCTTTCATTCTGACAATTATTGGTGTTTCGCTTTCGTCACGGAAAACAAAAGGCGGTATGGGACTTCATCTGGGTATCGGATTAGGATTGAGTTTCTCTTATATCTTATTCCAGACAATTACTTCAACTTTTGCTATTAATGGAAACGTACCTCCTGTTATCGCTGTGTGGATTCCAAACATCCTTTATGCGGGTATCGCATTCTTCCTGTACCAGAAGGCGCCTAAATAGAAGGATAAAGAATATATAAAATAGAAGTTCCGCCTATTCCTGCTTGAAAGCAAGTGTAGGCGGAACTTTTTTGTTGTATCCATTTCCTCTTTTGTCTATTCTTCATTATTCGCCAGACAGCGAACCGAAAAATACCTCTTTCTCCTTACATTTCCAAAATCGTCAACCGACTTCTTTTACATAAGCAGAAAGATCTGCAGCAGAGATGTTTTTGGCTATAATAACACCATTTCCATCCAATAAATAGTTAGTGAACCCCCGATTCAAACGGTACTTCTTAAACAATCCGGAGTCCTCGCCTTCTGTTTCCACGAAACAAGTGGGCGTAACTATTTGGTCCTTACGAACGGTTTCCTTGAAAATCGACTGATATTCGTCAAACGATACGGAAACCATTTCCACATTACGGGAAGAACGAAGCACATTGCTCAAACTTACATTTTGCATCCGGGACTGCGCATCATAACTTGCCCAAAAACTTAGCAACACATAGCGGCCTTTCATATTAGCCAGTTTAAATGCAGGTTGCTCTTCTGATGTAGATTCGATTTTAAAATCAGGGGCTACATCACCCTCACTCAAACCTCCGGTCGGTTTGTCTTTCTCAACGAAAGCGGTCAAGGAACAAATCAGTAATACAACAAAAATCCATTTTACATGTCTCATGTAATTCGGTTTTAGTTAATACTATCCGGGACTGTCCTTAAACAGTGGTTTCTTCCCGAAACGTTGTCTTTTCAGGCATCAGGCGAAGAGGAATCCGCTGATTATCAGAACCTTTATTTTTGAAACCGAGTGCAAAGGTAAGTAATTATTAAATTAACTTCCAAAAAAACAAGCAAAAATCTTACTTTTTGAGTATAACTTTTTATGTTATTTAGCATAAAAACGAACTTTTTTCTCTACTTTTGCAGGATTAAAGTCTATTTCTTATGCAACCATCAAATACTGAATTAATTCTGATTCGAGTTACTGGCGAAGATCGCCCGGGACTGACCTCATCCGTGACTGAAATACTTGCCAAATATGATGCTACCATTCTCGACATCGGTCAGGCGGATATTCATAACACATTGTCATTGGGTATCCTTTTCAAAAGTGAAGAAAGACATTCCGGGTTCATCATGAAAGAACTGTTGTTTAAAGCTTCTTCATTGGGAGTCACGATTCGGTTTGAGCCAATCACGACCGAACAGTATGAGAATTGGGTAGGTATGCAAGGTAAAAACCGCTATATCCTGACTGTGTTGGGGCGCAAGCTTTCTGCGCTGCAACTATCCGCAGCTACCAAGATATTGGCCGAGCAAGGTATGAACATTGATGCTATCAAGCGTCTGACAGGTCGTATCCCATTAGATGAAGACAAGACAGACACACGTACCCGTGCTTGTATCGAATTTTCCGTGAGAGGGACTCCCAAAGACCGAGTTGCTATGCAGGAAGGATTAATGAAACTGGCAAGCGAACTGGAAATGGACTTTTCTTTCCAACAAGATAATATGTACCGCCGTATGCGCCGCCTAATTTGTTTCGATATGGATTCTACATTGATTGAAACAGAAGTTATTGATGAATTGGCTATCCGTGCCGGTGTAGGTGATCAGGTTAAAGCTATTACAGAAAGTGCCATGCGGGGAGAAATAGACTTCACGGAAAGCTTTACGCGTCGTGTAGCACTCTTAAAAGGACTGGACGAGTCTGTGATGCAGGAGATTGCAGAAAGTCTGCCTATTACAGAAGGTGTGGACCGATTGATGTATGTACTGAAGAAATATGGCTATAAAATTGCTATCCTTTCCGGAGGGTTTACTTATTTCGGTCAATACCTGCAAAAGAAATACGGCATCGACTATGTATATGCAAATGAGTTGGAAATTGTTGACGGGAAACTGACCGGACGTTATCTGGGAGACGTGGTAGACGGGAAGCGGAAAGCTGAACTACTCCGATTGATAGCTCAGGTCGAGAAAGTGGATATTGCACAGACAATTGCTGTAGGAGACGGTGCAAACGATCTGCCGATGTTAGGAATTGCCGGACTCGGCATTGCATTTCATGCCAAACCCAAAGTTGTGGCAAATGCCAAGCAATCCATTAACACTATCGGACTTGATGGAGTACTCTATTTCCTAGGGTTCAAAGATTCTTATTTGAATATGTAATTGAGAGAGAAAAATAGTTTATCTTTGCTAACAAATAAATTGAAAGAATGAAGTTTTCCGAACTGCAACTTAATGCAAATGTGCTTGAGGCGCTCGATGCCATGCGATTTGACGAATGTACACCTATACAGGAACAAGCAATTCCAATCATACTTGAGGGTAAAGACTTGATAGCAGTGGCACAGACAGGTACAGGTAAGACGGCAGCATTTCTGCTTCCCGTACTGAATAAACTATCCGAAGGTAAACATCCGGAGGATGCGATTAATTGTGTTATCATGTCTCCTACCCGGGAATTAGCGCAACAAATCGACCAGCAAATGGAAGGTTTCTCCTATTTTATGCCTGCATCAAGTGTGGCGGTATATGGTGGAAACGACGGTATCCTGTTCGAACAACAGAAAAAAGGGCTTACATTAGGAGCTGACGTAGTTATTGCTACTCCCGGACGTTTAATTGCTCATTTAAGTCTTGGATATGTAGATCTTTCCAAGGTTTCTTATTTTATATTGGACGAAGCGGACCGTATGCTCGATATGGGATTTTATGATGATATTATGCAGATAGTGAAATACTTGCCGAAAGAACGGCAGACTATCATGTTTTCTGCGACAATGCCTGCCAAAATCCAGCAGTTAGCAAATACCATCCTGAATAATCCATCGGAAATAAAACTTGCAGTTTCAAGGCCTGCCGATAAAATTATCCAGGCTGCCTATGTTTGCTACGAGAATCAAAAGTTGGGAATTATACGTAACCTTTTTATGGATGAAGTTCCCGAACGTGTTATTATCTTCGCGTCTTCTAAAATCAAGGTTAAGGAAGTGACAAAAGCCTTGAAATCAATGAAGCTGAATGTAGGAGAAATGCACTCGGATCTTGAACAAGTCCAACGAGAAGCAGTTATGCATGATTTCAAAGCCGGAAGAATTAATATATTAGTAGCTACGGATATCGTGGCACGCGGCATTGACATTGACGATATCCGCCTGGTTATCAACTTTGACGTTCCTCATGATAGTGAAGATTATGTGCACCGTATCGGACGTACGGCACGGGCCAACAACGATGGGGTTGCACTTACATTTGTCAGTGAAAAAGAGCAGAGTAACTTTAAAAGTATAGAGAACTTCCTTGAAAAAGAAATCTATAAAATTCCTATTCCAACAGAATTAGGTGAAGCTCCCGAATATAAGCCACGTTCTTTTAGTAATAAGGGCGGCAATTATTCAAAGAGAAGAAACTTCAAAGGAAAAAGAAACAATGGAGGAGGAAAAGGGAACAACCGTCCCTCTCCCAGGCAGAACTAAATCTTTATTTGGTTGAAGCAATAGTCAGAGTACCGTCAAAACTGATTTCCAACTCTGCTATACTATATACAGAACTCTCCGGAATGGCTAAAATGGCTTGATAATGAAAACCATTCCGGTCTACTTTTAAAAACTTGGTATCAGATAAAATAGCCTGTACCAAGAAATCTTCGGGCACAACCTTATCAAACATTTGCTTCGTTATATCACTGGCAAATAAACTTTTTTTGCCTTCATAGACACAAATGTGCATCACATTGTCGTAATACACATTGTCCATGCTAATCCCGTCTTCAGAATAAGTTGTTTTGATAACTTTCATCTTGGAAGGATTAATATATACATAAGCACGATAACGAGCGCCATTATAAGTCACTACACTATCGCGTTTGGTTACTTCAGTATAGGTGGGAATAACCACTTCCTCACGGACAAAAGACAATGAATCATTAAAGTCCTCCGACTTATGCAGCTTGATGATATTATCCGTTATGGAATGAAACCAGAATATATGTTCTGCCTGCTTATCAATCTTATAATAAGTCGTATCATTCCCATAAGTATAAAGAGTGTCCCGTATAATTTTAAAAGCAATTGGAGCACTTTGCGAGTCTGCATAGAAAATTGTGTCTCCTTCTACGCGCATCAACGGGCTCTCCGTTTCATCATCCAGCCAAATCCCCTGCAACATTTCCTTGGCATTCGAATCTTCCTTCTCCTCCTCGGAAAAATACGAATTCTTATTGCCGGTACATGCCATAAGAAAGATAGCTATTAACGATATTGCCACATACTTTATCATTTGTCTCAATTTTGTAGTAAAGATACTCTTATTATCTTATTTACCAATACATGAGTAAACGAATCCAAGTTCTTCCATTTCTTTTTTATCATATATATTACGACCGTCCAACACAATCTGTTGTGCCATTGTTTTTCTGATAACCGCCCATGAAGGCAAACGGAACTCTTTCCATTCAGTCACCAACATCAAAGCATCAGCGTCAAGTACTGCATCATACATATCGCAAGCATAATAAACTGAATCTCCAATCCGACGTTTACATTCTTGCATGGCAGCAGGGTCGTATGCACGTATCTGACAACCGGCTTTCAGCAGCTTATCAATCAATACCAATGCCGGGGCTTCGCGCATATCATCCGTTTCCGGTTTAAAAGCCAATCCCCATAAAGCAATGGTCTTATCCTTTAAGTTGTCATTAAATTGTTTTACTAATTTATCAAACAGCACACTTTTCTGAAATTCATTCACTTCTTCCACGGCACGAAGTACCTGCATCGGATATCCGTTTAGTTCCGCCGTTTTAATCAAGGCTTTTACATCTTTAGGAAAACATGAACCACCATATCCGATGCCCGGATATAAGAACTTACGCCCAATACGAGTATCGGAACCAATTCCGCTACGTACCATATTTACGTCTGCGCCAACCAGCTCACACAGGTTTGCGATGTCATTCATAAAACTGATACGGGTTGCAAGCATTGAATTCGCCGCATATTTAGTCATTTCCGCAGAAGGAATATCCATGAAAATCACACGGAAATTATTTAATAAAAATGGCTTATACAATTTAGACATCAACTTCTCTGCACGGGCTGACTCCACTCCGACCACTACACGGTCCGGACTCATGAAGTCACTGATTGCATTTCCTTCTTTTAGGAACTCCGGATTAGAAGCAACATCGAAATCTATTTTAACTCCTCTCTTATCCAATTCTTCCTGGATAACAGCGCGGACTTTTGGGGCAGTTCCTACTGGAACAGTACTCTTTGTTACTACCAATTTATATTGTTTCATATTGCGGCCAATGGTACGGGCAACTTCCAGTACGTATTTCAGGTCAGCACTTCCGTCCTCGTCCGGAGGTGTACCAACAGCACTGAATATAACTTCCACATCATCCAGACAACTTTCGAGTGATGTAGTAAACTTCAACCTTTTTGCTTTCATGTTACGAAGCACCATTTCTTCCAATCCGTTTTCATAAATTGGAATAATCCCCTTCTGCAAAGATTCTATTTTCTCACTATTTGTATCAACGCATGTTACGTCTACACCGATTTCAGCGAAACATGTACCCGACACTAAGCCGACATATCCTGTTCCCACAATTGCAATTTTCATACTTATCTATTGTTTGTTAGTCGTTTATTCAAAATATACGGCGTCCTTAAAGGCAGTCCCTTCTCTGTCTTTAGAGGATAATAACATTTGTGTTTCCGACAGTGGCCAATCTATTCCCAATGTTTTGTCATTGAATAGAATAGAAGCTTCTGCTTGAGGAGCATATTTATTATCTACTTTATATGTGAAAATAGCTTCCTCGCTCAATACGGCAAAACCATGGGCAAAGCCACGGGGAATAAAAAACTGTCTCTTGTTTTCTTCACTAAGCAGTACACTTACATACTTTCCGAATGTAGGTGACGATTTACGTAAATCGACTGCAACATCTAAAACTTCCCCTTTGATGACACGGACCAATTTAGCCTGGCTATATTCACCCTTTTGATAATGCAATCCACGTAAAACCCCAAAAGATGATTTCGATTCATTATCCTGCACAAAGTTTACAGGACCAATATGAGATTCAAACTCTTCTTTCTTAAAGGCTTCCATAAAATATCCCCTTTCGTCGAAGAATACTTTAGGCTCTATCAGCCATACTCCGTCTATTTCCGTCTGTATATAGTTCATTGTTAATAGTGCTAAATAAAACGATGCAAAAGTAGTGAATTTTTCGTAGTTTTCTGGGATATATTCAATTTATCTCTTAATTTTGCACACATGATTGAATTGGCACAACATATAGAGGCTTTACTATTGGAGAACGACTGCGTCATCGTTCCGGGATTTGGTGGATTTGTTGCACACTATGCTCCCGCAACTCATGTAAAAGAAGAAAATCTTTTTTTACCCCCTACCCGTACGATTGGTTTTAATCCTCAATTAAAATTGAATGATGGAGTATTGGTACAATCTTATATGTCAGCATACGATACCAGTTTTGCTGATGCAACTCGCATCGTAGAAAAAGAAGTAAGTGCATTTATCGAGATTCTCCACGAAGAAGGGAAAGCCCATTTGGAAAATGTTGGTGAGATTCATTATAATATTTATGGAAATTATGAGTTTATACCTTATGATTGTAAGATAACGACTCCTTCATTATATGGTTTGGATTCTTTTGAGATACACGAACTTGCTACTTTGCAACAAAAAGAGAAGGTCTTGATACCAGCCAATCTGACTAGAGAGAAGAAAACTTATGAGATAAGGATCAATCGTGCATATCTCCGTAATGCAGTAGCTATGATTGCTGCTGTCATACTGTTTTTTGCTTTCTCAAACCGGGTAGAAAATACAGATATTCAGAAAAACAACTATGCGCAATTATTGCCTGGTGAACTTTTTGAGCAAATAGAGAAACAATCGGTTGTAGTAACTCCTGTTTCTGTAAAGAGCAGGGGTACACAACAACAGGTGCAAAAGACATCTGCTCCCAAAATTACAGTAGATAAAGCTAAAACCTCAAGGCCTATTGCGGTTAAAGAAGTAAAAGTCAACAAGCAAGAAACAGTTCCTGCTCCTGTCGCTGCTAAATCACAAGCAAATTTCAATCATCCTTTCCATATTATTGTAGCAGGCGGAATCAGCATGAAAGATGCAGAAGCTATGGCAAATCAATTAAAGGAAAAAGGATTTGCAGAAGCCAAAGCCCTCAATACGGCAGGCAAGGTACGTGTCAGCATACGCTCATTTGATAATCGCGAAGAAGCAACCAAGCAATTGCTAGAGTTGAGAAAAAACGAAACTTATAAGAATGCCTGGTTACTGGCAAAATAAAATCCCCCTTTTAAAAACATGAAACGAGTTCTTTGTCCTAAATGTGAGAATTACCTTTATTTTGATGAAACTAAGTATAGCGAAGGCCAATCGCTCGTATTTGAGTGTGAGCATTGCGGCAAGCAATTTAGTATCCGGTTGGGGAAAAGTAAAGTAAAAGCTCTTAGAAAAGAAGAAAATCTGGAAGAAGAAGCCGAAGTACACAAAGAAGAATTCGGATATATCACAGTGATCGAAAATGTATTCGGCTTTAAGCAAATATTACCATTGCAGGAAGGTGATAATGTGATAGGGCGTCGTTGTGTAGGAACTGTCATTAATACCCCTATCGAAAGCGGAGATATGAGTATGGATCGCCGTCACTGTATTATCAACATAAAGCGTAACAAGCAAGGAAAGCTTATTTATACACTGCGGGACGCTCCGAGCCTTACTGGAACATTTCTCATGAATGAAATTTTGGGAGACAAAGACCGGATACGGATTGAAGATGGTGCTATTGTAACAATTGGTGCTACTACATTCATTCTCCACACAGCCGAAGAATAAGGAATTGCATTTCAAGACGACAGTATAAAGTTAGCCCCACCATTCTTTTAGAATAGTGGGGCTGACTTTATATAATCCTTTTATAAAAGAATATCCTTCACAGTTTCAAGCATACCTTTTTCTTGGATTGAATCTAAATTCGCTTTCACGGCTTCTGCCAACCCCGGAATTTTATTCAGGTCTTCTCCCCATATAAATTCGGCACCTAATACACCTTCTGTTACCTTCTTTGTACAGCCTGTTGCCCAAAGTTCTTTCAGTAGATTCATAATTTCGGGAGCATCATTCGGAACAATTTCAGCGCCATCTGTACGTACACCACCTTTATAGTAAGTAATGATAGCGGCTAAACCAAGTACCAATCCTTTTGGAAGCTTACCTTTACGTTCCAGATATGTTTTCATACCTGGCAGGTCACGAGTCTCATATTTCGGGAATGAGTTCAGCATAATGCTTGTTACTGCATGATCTACAAATGGGTTATTGAAACGCTCCAATACATCAGTAGCAAATTTTTCTAATTCATCCTTCGGCAGATTCAATGTTTCCATCAACTCGTCAAACATCACCTTATGGATATATTTACCAATTACTTCATGTTGGCAAGCATCGCGAACGATGTTTACGCCGGATAAATAAGCAACTGGAGAAAGAACTGTATGAGGGCCGTTTAACAAAGTAACCTTGCGTTCGTGATAAGGAGCTTCTGACGGAACGAATAAAACATTCAAACCTGCCTTATCCGCCGGGAATTCTTTTGCAACTTTCTGTGGAGCTTCGATTACCCACAAATGGAAAATTTCAGCCTGTACAACGAGGTTATCATCATACTGTATTTTTTCTTTAATAGTATCGATATCCTTACGCGGGAATCCGGGAACGATACGGTCTACCAATGTAGCATATACGCCACAGGCTTCTTCAAACCATGTTTTAAATTCACCACCCAAGTTCCATAATTCAATATACTGATAAATAGTCTCTTTCAGTTTATGTCCATTCAGAAAAATAAGTTCGCAGGGGAAGATAATCAATCCTTTTGACTTGTCACCATTAAATGTTTTAAAACGGTGATACAGTAACTGGGTCAGTTTGCCCGGATAAGAAGCAGCAGGTGCATCTTCAAGTTTGCAAGTTGGATCAAAAGCTATTCCAGCTTCCGTAGTATTCGAAATAACGAAACGCATTTCCGGTTGCTCTGCCAACTTCATGAATTCGTCATTTTGAGTATATGGGTTTAATGCACGGCTGATTACGTCAATCATTGTCAGGCTATTAACAGTTTCTCCTTTATCTAATCCTTGAAGATTGACATGGTAAAGATCATCCTGTGCGTTTAACATATCGACCATACCTTTATCAATCGGTTGAACCACTACTACACTACTATTAAAATCTGTTTTCTGGTTCATGTTATAAATAATCCAATCTACAAATGCGCGTAAAAAGTTACCTTCTCCAAACTGGATAATACGCTCCGGACGTTGTGTCTTAGGAGCAGTTCCTTTGTTTAATGCTTTCATGTTAGTTGTAATTTATAAAGTTGATATTATACAAATTCAAAATAAAAATCAATATTTTCCTTAATCAATATATCAATAGGCATATACTTTACGGAATCGACACTCTTCTTAAATACTACATGGTCACACAAGGCTTTCACCCCGCAATATCCTTGTAATCCGGGACGTTGCCCTATCAAATAATGTACATCACCTGATTTCAAAAGGTCTACATTTGCTTTCAGAAGGTCATATCCTATCAATCCCTTCATGCTATGTTCTGCGTGGCGAAGGTATTCCCCCAGTTGATAGACTCTGGAATTAAAGACGATTCCGAGCACAGCTTTCGGGTGTGCTTGAAAGAACTCGTCCAACGTCTGCTGGTTATTTTCCTGATTGGACTTATTGAGCACTACTTCATGAATTGTCAAGTTATCATATTCTTCCGTTATATAACTCATAAAACCTTTCAAACGGCGTTGCATCTGTATTTCGGCAGGGTTATTTTTATTATTGCTTAAAAATAGCACTAACTCCTGCCCTTCTCCCAATGAATAATTACGCATCAATATCTTAGCAGCAATGTATCCGCTTTTATATGAGTCCTGCCCAATATATGTTAATGCATTCGCTTCTTCCATATTGAAATCGACAAATGCGTAGGCTATCTTATTTTCCTGTAAATAAGATGTTAATTCTATTGTTTCTTCCCGGAAATTCGGAGCGATCAACACAGCATCTACGCTGCTGTCTCTAATAGTGTGACAAGCCTCCTGATAGCTCTTCTTGTCTCCATGATGATAACAAAGGTAGTTCACACTCACGTTAAAAGGGCGTAACTCTTGCCGTGCACGTTCTATACCGCCCACTACCGAATGCCAGTAGTCATGTTCTATATAATATGGGATCAGACAAATAAAAGTATATTTCTTTTTAGCCGCCAGTCCGATAGCAAACACATTGGGCTGATAATGAATCTCATCCAATACCTTTTGTACTTTAGCTTTACTTTTTGAAGACACGTCACCTCGATTATGCAATACCCGATCAACTGTTCCGGCAGAAACACCGGCCATACGGGCTATGTCTTTTATAGTATAGTTCTGGTCCTCCATAGTGCTAAAACTTAAATATTATAAATAATCGCTGCAAATATACGAATTATTTTGTTACTCCAAGTAAATTTTCTATTTTTGTGTTCGATAACGGTTAATAAAACTAAAACGATATTTACGCCTATTAGCTTTAAAATCAATACTATATAGGTATAAATGTAGAAAGTAATAATTTTATATACTTAAAACACAGTAATAATGAAGAACTTCATGGATGAAAACTTCTTGCTGCAGACAGAAACTGCACAAAAGTTGTATCACGAGCATGCGGCTAAAATGCCGATTATCGACTATCACTGTCACTTAATCCCCCAAATGGTAGCCGACGACTACAAGTTTAAATCACTGACTGAAATATGGCTGGGCGGTGACCATTACAAATGGCGTGCAATGCGTACTAATGGTGTAGACGAACGCTTCTGTACGGGAAAAGCCACAGATTGGGAAAAGTTCGAAAAATGGGCGGAAACAGTGCCTTATACGTTCCGTAATCCACTATACCACTGGACTCATTTGGAGTTGAAAACAGCTTTCGGCATTAATAAGATATTGAATCCAAAAACTGCACGTGAAATTTATGATGAATGTAACGAGAAACTTGCCCAACCTGAGTATTCAGCTCGTGGAATGATGCGTCGTTACCATGTAGAAACCGTATGTACTACTGATGATCCGATTGATTCGCTGGAATATCATATCAAAACGCGTGAAAGCGGATTTGAAATCAAAATGTTACCAACTTGGCGTCCGGACAAAGCAATGGCAGTAGAAGTTCCTGCCGACTTCCGTGCCTATGTAGAAAAATTATCAGAGGTTAGCGGTGTTACTATCTCCAGCTTTGACGACATGGTTGTTGCTTTACGAAAACGTCACGATTTCTTTGCAGAACAAGGATGTCGCTTGTCCGACCATGGTATCGAAGAATTTTATGCAGAAGATTATACTGATGTAGAAATTAAAACTATATTTAATAAGGTATATGGTGGCATTGAGTTGACTAAAGAAGAGATTTTGAAATTCAAGTCAGCAATGCTTGTGATTTTCGGTGAAATGGATTGGGAAAAAGGTTGGACCCAACAGTTCCACTATGGTGCTATCCGCAACAACAATACCAAAATGTTCAAGCTGTTAGGTCCTGACACTGGTTTTGATTCAATTGGCGAATTTACAACGGCAAAAGCTATGGCTAAATTCCTCGACCGTTTGAATAGCAATGGTAAACTAACAAAAACAATCCTTTACAACTTGAATCCATGTGCTAACGAAGTAATTGCTACTATGTTGGGTAACTTCCAGGATGGTTCCATTCCCGGCAAAATCCAATTCGGTTCCGGCTGGTGGTTCTTGGATCAAAAAGACGGTATGGAAAAACAAATGAATGCATTGTCTGTACTTGGTCTTTTGAGCCGCTTCGTAGGTATGCTGACTGATTCTCGTTCATTCCTTTCCTATCCGCGTCATGAATATTTCCGCCGCACATTATGTAACTTGGTGGGACGTGATGTGGAAAATGGTGAAATCCCGGCTTCTGAAATAGAGCGTGTAAATCAAATGATTGAAGATATCAGCTATAATAATGCAAAGAACTTCTTTAAGTTCTAACAGATAGTAACTCAATAAAAAATCCCTCTGTTTGGATTTTGATTCAAACAGAGGGATTTTTTATTGAGTTACGTACAATTTCTTCACCGATTAAAAAGAAAACCATCTTTTCTTTTTCTTCAGTGGTGCTGTATCTTCTTCGTTTTGGCTATATATATCGGCAAATGTTTTTTTTTCCTTAACCATTTCGTAGATAACTCCCCAATCCGGTAAGCCGCCAAGATTCCGGTCATCGATAAACAAATCAGCTTTCAATTTCCGGGAAAAACCCTGATGATCTTTTTGTTCTTCAGGATAATCCTTATTAATTGCGTAAAATTCCAACCCTCTGGCTTTACACCATTCAACTGCTTCGTCCAAAAGCGCTCCTTCCCGTACACTCCACAATATCAAACGGTGTTTTTCTTGTTGCAACAACTTTAGTGTATCAATAGCGAATGGAATCTCCTCGCCAATACGTGGATAACGATGTTCTACAATCGTCCCGTCAAAATCAACAGCTATAACCATAATTGTTTAAATACCTAATTTTACACAAAGATACGGACAGTCTGCCAAAAAAACGTATCTTTGCGCTGAATTAACATTTTAACTAAAAACATAACTACATGAACAATTCCCCTCAGCGTGCTGCCAAAGGCTTTACCAGAGCATTTTGGGTCAGCAACACAGTCGAACTGTTTGAACGGATGGCATATTATGCCGTTTTCATCGTTCTCACTATTTATCTATCCACAATTTTAGGTTTTAATGATTTTGAAGCAAGTATGATCTCTGGACTTTTTTCCGGAGGATTGTATTTGCTTCCTATTTTTTCTGGTGCTTATGCTGATAAGATCGGTTTCCGGAAATCAATGATTATAGCATTCTCCTTATTGTCTATCGGATATTTAGGATTGGGCGTCTTACCTACGTTACTGGAAACGGCAGGATTAGTCAACTATGGTGCTACTACGCAGTTTAACGGTTTGCCAGATAGCTATACCCGGTGGATTATTGTTCCTGTCTTATTTATACTTATGGTCGGAGGTTCTTTTATAAAGTCTATTATTTCCGCTTCCGTAGCTAAAGAAACGACAGAGGCAACACGCGCTCGCGGTTATTCAATTTTTTATATGATGGTTAATATAGGTGCCTTCACTGGTAAAACAATTATTGATCCTTTACGCAATGTGATCGGTGAGCAAGCTTATATCTATATCAATTATTTCTCCGGTGCTATGACAATTATTGCTTTGCTTGCCGTTATACTTCTTTATAAATCTACACATACAGCAGGTGAAGGAAAAAGTCTCCGTGAAATCAGCCGGGGATTTATGAAAATTATCACCAACTGGCGTTTATTGATTCTCATACTGATTGTCACCGGATTTTGGATGGTACAGCAACAACTTTATGCCACTATGCCTAAATACGTAATCCGTATGGCTGGTGAGACGGCGAAACCAGGGTGGATTGCTAATGTGAACCCTTTTGTGGTAGTGTGTTTTGTTAGTTTCATAACACGTCTAATGGCGAAACGGAGTGCAATTACTTCAATGAATGTAGGAATGTTCTTAATTCCTTTTTCTGCTTTATTGATGGCTTGCGGTAATTTATTAGGTAACGATATTATCTCTGGCATGAGCAATATTACTTTGATGATGGTTGCCGGAATTATTGTACAGGCACTTGCCGAATGTTTTATTTCACCTCGTTATCTTGAATATTTTTCCTTGCAGGCACCCAAAGGAGAAGAAGGGATGTATTTAGGCTTTAGCCATTTGCATTCTTTTCTTTCCTCAATCTTCGGCTTTGGTCTGGCAGGTATTCTATTGACTAAATATTGTCCGGACCCTACCTTATTTGAGACGCATGCTGCATGGGAAGCAGCCAGTGTAAATGCGCACTATATATGGTATTACTTTGCCGCTATCGGATTGATTGCCGCCATAGCATTGCTATTATTTGCAAAAATCACCGAATCCATCGACAAAAAGAAGAAATCTTCTCGATAAATATCTTCTTTTTTGCGTATATTTGCCGTCACTTTGCTGTAAAAGTTGACGGCATTTTGCATTTTTAATAAAGAGGATAAAACATGAAAGTAAAATTTATAAGCCTGGCAAGTGGCAGTAGTGGGAACTGTTATTATCTGGGTACTGAAACCTATGGAATACTAATAGATGCTGGCATTGGTATCCGTACTATAAAAAAGACACTGAAAGACTTTAATATCCTGATGGATAGTATTCGTGCTGTATTTATAACACATGATCATGCTGACCACATCAAGGCTGTAGGTCATTTAGGAGAAAAACTGAATATTCCTGTTTATACAACGGCGCGTATTCATGCCGGAATCAACCGTAGTTATTGTATGACGGAAAAACTTAGTTCATCAGTTCGTTATTTGGAGAAAAAAGAGCCTATAACTTTAGAAGATTTCCATATAGAATCTTTTGAAGTTCCTCATGACGGAACGGATAATGTAGGTTACTGTATTGAAATTGACGGCAAGGTATTCTCCTTTCTAACCGACCTTGGAGAGATTACTCCTACGGCTGCTCATTATATAAGTAAAGCCAATTATCTGATTCTCGAAGCAAATTATGATGAGGAAATGCTTAAAATGGGACCATACCCTCAATATCTGAAAGAACGAATTACAAGTAAGACAGGGCACATGAGCAACTCTGATACTGCCGAGTTTTTAGCAGAAAATATCACCGAACATCTACGATATATTTGGTTATGCCATTTAAGCAAAGATAATAATCATCCGGAGTTAGCCTATAAAACGGTAGAATGGAAATTAAAGAACAAAGGAGTCATTGTAGGTAAAGATGTGCAACTGCTTGCTTTAAAGCGAAATACGCCTTCCGAGCTTTATGTATTCGAATAAAGACGAAAAAAAGATAGTAAAAAAGCTGCATTATTGTTTGGTCAAATAAAATAAAAGACCTACTTTTGCAACCGCAAACAAGGAAATAAGCACTCTTAGCTCAGTTGGTAGAGCAACTGACTCTTAATCAGTGGGTCCAGGGTTCGAATCCCTGAGGGTGTACAAGTTCCGAAGTTGCAATAAAAATTTAATGTTGCACTCTTAGCTCAGTTGGTAGAGCAACTGACTCTTAATCAGTGGGTCCAGGGTTCGAATCCCTGAGGGTGTACAAAACAGAAAAAGGAGAACTTGTAAAAGTTCTCCTTTTTTTATAAATCACCGTAGCTATGATGCTACGGTTTTTTATTCTCTTCTTTTCCTTCCCACTTTTCTCTAAATTCCCATAATTGGTCGATAGTAGGATGAAAAGTAGGATTCTCCCAATTTCTGCCGATCATTGCAACTAAGGATTCCAAATAAGTCTTACCATTGATTATAGTAGTACACTTATTTAATTCATATTTCTCGGTCGGATAATTTTTAGTTTCAAGCATTTTCTTTGCCCAGTTCAGCAATTCCTGAACAGATTCATTGTCATAAGTATGTTGTGTCATATCTTTATATTTTTTCGCAAAGATACAAAGTTTATTAATTCATAAATAAAGTTGTCCATTTCTTTTCATTGCCAATATTCGAATTATTATTCATACCTTTACAATATTAAACTAAATTAGATTAATCATTAAAAAAAATAATCATGAAGAAAATTTTTATTCTGGTATGTTCGTGTACCCTATTGGCGGCGTGCGGAAATAGTTCAAAAACAAACAAAGGTACAGATACAGACAGTACCACAATCGAAGTTGTTGATATGCATAATGCGGAAACTTCGCTTGATTACGAAGGAACATACAAAGGTGTTTTCCCTGCGGCCGACTGTCCGGGCATTGAAACAACCTTAATATTAAATCCAGATAAGACATATACGCTTCACTCCGTATATATTGATAGAGATAGTTCGTTCGACGATAAAGGTACATATACTTTAAAAGGTAACTTGTTAACTCTAAAAGAAGAAAACGGAGAAATATCTTATTATAAAGTAGAAGAAAACAGGGTGCGTTTATTAACTGATGACAAACAGGAAATAACAGGAGCACTTGCCGATCACTATATATTGAATAAAGAATAAATAAAAACTTTCTATTATATTAAATTCGGTAAATCGGTAATAAGAGCGATAGACATATCCTTTTATTACCGATTTGTCTTTTTCTGATTCTAATTGGAGCAAAGAACAAAATCAAGATATTTTATGTTTATATAAATAGAGATGAACTTAAAAAAAGAACAACTTATGATTTATAATTTTTTATTCCCTACAAAGCCAAATACAGCAAAAGTTTCTTTGTTCCTATTGGCGGTCCGGATAATCTTCGGAATATTATTAATGAACCATGGTATACAAAAATGGAGTAACTTTCAGGAACTGTCAACTGCATTTCCTGATCCGTTAGGTATAGGTAGTCCCCTATCCCTCGGATTAGCTATTTTTGGCGAACTTGTCTGTTCAATGGCTTTTATCATTGGCTTCTTATATCGGCTGGCAATGATTCCGATGATTTTCACAATGGCGATAGCTTTCTTTGTGATTCATGCGAATGATATATTTACAGTCAAGGAGCTAGCTTTCATTTATTTAGTTGTATTCATTCTTATGTATATTGCCGGTCCTGGTAAATATTCAATAGACCACATAATAGGAAACGAACTGCAACGGCGAAAATCGAAGTAACACAAATATTGAAAATAATAACCTTGATTAATTAAAAAATATTATATTTGCATACATATAACAGAGGCATTATAAACATTTTTTATTAATTAAAAAACATTTCGACATGAAAAGAGAGAAACTTACTTTAGTTGCAGTGCTACTTAGTGGCAGCCTATTGTTCAGTTCTTGTGTAGGTTCATTTGGTTTATTCAACCGTTTATCTTCTTGGAACCAATCTATTGGAAGCAAATTTGTAAATGAACTTGTATTTCTAGCTTTCAACATTGTTCCGGTTTACGGAGTGTCCTACCTGGCTGATGCTTTAGTTATTAATTCTATCGAGTTCTGGAGTGGTTCCAATCCGATGGCTAACGTAGGTGACGTAAAGAAAGTAAAAGGAGAGAACGGCAATTACATGGTAAAGACACTTGAAAATGGATATTCCATTACTAAAGAAGGTGAAACTGCTTCTATGGATTTGATTTATAACAAAGAAGCTAATACATGGAATGTAGTTGCAAACGGTGAAAGTGCTGAACTCATAAAGATGAACAACGACGGTACTGCCGATTTGTTCTTACCGAACGGCGAAAAAATGAATGTAACTTTGGATGCTCAAGGCATGATGGCAGCTCGCCAAGCTACAATGAGCAACCTTATGTTTGCAGCTCGCTAATAATTAAAGAATAAATATGTAAGAGATGAAACTTTCTCAAACGAGTTTCATCTCTTTTTTATTATCCACTATATTACTATTCTATGCTATGAACAAGATACATATATTAATCCTTTCAGTAATAACATTCACCTGTTTTTCATGCCAAAAACAGAACCCCAAGACTCAATTGGAGGAGATAGCTATCAATTTCTGTGAATCTTTTTATAATTTCAATTATCCGGTTGCCGAAGAATGGAGTACTCCGTCTTCACTATCCTATCTTAGTTTTTTAGCATCTAATATTCAGCAAAATCATTTGGATCAGCTCAAAACACAAGGAGCGGCAAAAGCTTCTATCATTACTTCGAGTGAGATAACTCCTGACTCTGAAATGGCAACAGTAATCTGCCAAATAAAAAATGCATTTATTATCAATCCTATCAATGGAAAAGCGGAACGGTTTTCTTCTCTGCAAGATACACTCCAACTAATAAAAGAAGGCAATAAATGGTTGGTTAGAAAGGATATCCCACTGCAAAATGGAAAGCAAAATCACGACTAAATTTAGGATGAATAATAGGAAAATGCTCTTTTTTAGTCTCAAAAGCCGGATTGACAGCCTTCATACCTCCATCAAAACGAAGAATAAAGAAGTCTAAGTCAAGACGAAGCCCTAACCCGTAAGCTACTGCTATCTGCTTATAAAACTTATTAAACTTGAAAACTCCACCCGGTTGATTGGCATATTCACGAACAGTCCAGATATTACCAGCATCAATAAAGACAGCTCCCTGAAATTTCCAGAACAACTTACTTCGATATTCGATACTGGCATCCAATTTAATATCTCCGGATTGATCGAGCAAATTTCCCTTACCGGCAAAAGACCCCGGACCTAGATCTCGTACACTCCATCCGCGAACACTGTTAGCTCCACCCGAAAAATATTGTTTCTCAAACGGAATAGTTTTTGCGTTCCCGTATGGAACAGCTATACCTATACCGGCATGAAATGCAAATGAATTACGATAGTCAATCCTGATATTTTTAGAGAAGTCAAACTCTCCCTTGATATATTGTGCATAAGGTATTCCAAGAATGGCATACTCATTATTAGCGTTTTTCCTAATTCCAGTCATCTTCGACAAAGCATACATTATATTTCCCGCAGACTCGAAATTAAAACGAATGGAATACGAGTTGGAAGCGATTGTATTATTAACAATAGCCCCTCCTACACTATTATAGTTATAGCTATATCCCATATTTATTATCAGGCGGTCTTGATAATTATATTGAAAAATATCATTTTGACCTTTATTTATATAGTCCTCTTTAAATCTTTCTGAAATTCGCGGCAAATAAAGGAAAGCAATATTAATCAAATCAATACGATGTTGTATTTTTTGACGTTGCGTCCACTTATAACTCCATGAAGCAGAAGCCATTGTACGCAGAAATTCAGGACGCATCTGATAGTTATATTGCAAGCCGAATTCAGTAGTTGCCCTAATTTTTCGTTTAAAATCAGAAGACACAAAAGGGAATAAAAAATTAGGGAAATTAATACTTGACTCTACTCCGAATTCTGTATAGTTATTATTTGCATACCCCGCTTGAAGTCCGGAGATCACTTCATAAGCGCCACGAAACTTTATCATAAAGGTTTCTGATCCGCGAAAAAGATTCCGATTTTGGAAAGAAACAGAAGCTGCTGCTCCCAAGTCACCGGCAGAGTTGGTCCCTTCTACCTCAAAAGCTATAGATTTATGCTTACTTTTAGTCAGCATCACATAGCAGTCAAGCTTTGTCGAATCTCCAATCTGCGTTTCTACAAAACGGATATTGGTATATTTCAATGCCGGCAAGCGTCCAAAACTGGAATATGTCTGCTGTACATCGCGCTCATTATACAAATCTCCGGGAGCAAAACGAAGATTATCCGTAAGCACCTTAGGATGCAAATACAGTTTATCTTTATAATAAATCGGATACCCTTTATAATTAATAGAGTCATTAATCTCCACACTGCTCAATGCCGACGACTGCAATACATCATAATCCGTAATAAAGTTAATCTTGTTAATCCAATATTGTTGATGTGCCTTTGCCGAATCACTGACATGAGTTTTAAATGGGTGCAAGTGTTGTGTCAAATCTACATTATAAGTATTTCGTACCGTATCTGCGGTATAGCCTATATAATCCTTATTGAATTTATAGTAACCATTCCGGAGTAATTTATCCGTGATTCGTTGCCTATCCGCATCCAACACGTTTACATCAAAATACATCTTCTCCTTCAATAAACTTTTTGCTGAATCTTGTTTCAAAAGAGCAGCTATTTGAGGATCGTTGATATCATATTTTATAGATTGAACGATGTATGGTTTTCCGGCTGTTACATCGTAATAGAGTTTTATTTTCTTCTTCTTTATTTTAGTGGAACGCTTTACCGTTGCTGCCATATATCCCATATTATGAACAGCCTTTGTGATTTCTTCTTCAGAACGCTGCGCTTCTTCTTCATTATATATCACAGGAGCATCACCTATCCTTCGTAGAAATTTATTCCCCCATTTGGTAGAATCACGTCCCGAAAGATTATAAACATATAACTGTGTTTTAATCAGGCTGAACCATTTGGCATTAGGATTCTGACGAACATACATTCGTAAAGATGAAGGCCGTATATTCTTCTGGTCCGTACGAATCTTGACTTCATCCAACAGGTAAGAACCCTCCGGCACAAACTTTGTGGATGTGCACGAAGCAAGTGACAAAATAGCGGCAGAAGCAAGCAAATAAAGAAATTTTTTCCTCATACGGTTTTACATCGATAGCATAAAAAATGCGCTCACAAAGATAAATTATATTTTCCGATGAGGAAAATAAATTAAGAAAAAGAGAGGAAAGTAAGGATAGATTGGAAATATCTTTATAGCTTTGTCACAAAATAAAGTTTATGGTATCGTTAAGTAAAAACAAAATAAAGTATATTCATTCGCTTGAGCTAAAGAAAATACGTAAAGAAGAACGAGTTTTTCTAGCCGAAGGTCCTAAACTAGTAGGCGATTTACTCGGACATTTCCCCTGTTGTTTCCTGGCAGCTACCGCATCCTGGATTCAGGAACATCCTGATCTTCGTGTAAATGAAATAGCAGAAGTTTCTCAAGAAGATCTTTCACGAGCCAGTTTACTGAAAACTCCGCAGCAGGTGCTTGCTGTCTTTGAACAGCCCCAATATACTCTGACCCCGGGGGTTGCCCGCCATTCCCTTTGCCTAGCATTGGACGACGTTCAGGACCCCGGAAATTTGGGGACTATTGTTCGTTTAGCTGATTGGTTCGGCATTGAACATATTATTTGTTCGCAAAACACAGTGGATGTTTATAATCCCAAGACCATACAAGCCACTATGGGGGGGATTGCGCGGGTAAAAGTACATTATACCTCTCTCCCTGATTTTATTCGTTCACTCGGTGAAGATATACCTGTATTCGGAACTTTCCTTAATGGGAAAAATATGTATGAACAGCCATTAACCGCCAATGGTTTGATCGTAATGGGAAATGAAGGAAATGGAATAGGAAAAGAAGTAGAAACTTTAATAAATAGAAAACTTTATATTCCCAATTATCCACAAGGAAAAGAAACCTCCGAGTCACTCAATGTAGCCATAGCTACCGCAGTAATCTGTGCCGAGTTCCGTCGACAGGCTGCATGGAAATAAAATCAAACGGATAAAATAAAACAGGAAATAATACTTCCCCCTTCTCTTTTAATTCTTTTAATGACTCTTCAAAACACCGGGAAGATTGATTTAGAATATTGGAAGGATTAATTTGAAACACCGGGATATTTTTTAAAATCATCCCAGTGTTTTTTATTTCTTCAAGCTGGTCAGCAGGAAGCAAAACAATTACTCCCGGCATCCATTCAACCGACTCTATTTCTTCCGTTAGTGGAAATGTATCTCGAACAACTCCTTCATCGGTTATTTCCACTACCTGCTGTTTTATAAAACCAACATCAGGCATGAATAAATAATGAGATGCAAATCGTTTCATATCACTAACGAGTTTGACGTCTTTGCTGTTGCTGCCTGCGCTGATTCATTTGCCGTTCCTTTCTTTGTTCTATTCTCTCTTGCTGGATATGTTGCTCCACCTCGATCTGTTCCGGTTTCTTTTCACGTTGAGTTCCTGTACGACGACGGTTCATTTCTTCCGGCGTCAAACGTTGGACATCCTCTTTATGTTCTTCGGCAACTTTATGCAAGGAATCCACCACTTCTTCCTCCGAAATCTTTTTCAGAGAATCCGCTTTCAGAGCTTCTATCTTATTCAGGGAGTCACGAACAGCAAAAGCGAGAGTATCTTTGCAATGATAACGAGTCATAGTGAAATGGTCTGCTAATAGCGTTCCCCCTTTCTGCTCGCCTAACATCGGATAGTAAATGAAACCTCTAATTTCCTTCATAGCTCCCAGCGTATCAGCATATAAACGTATTTGCTGAACTCCCGGGCGGGTTATAGTCTTCAGATGATTTATCGTATCTTTTTCGTAGATAACCTGCATACCCATAGCTACCGCTCTCAAAGAATCAGCAAGCATTGGTTCCAGAAAACGATAATTCACTTCCCAAACCAAGGTATCACGGTCTTTATAGTTAGTATCGGTAGGCAATACGAACGAATAACGGTTATTCATCATCTCGCCGGTCAAACGTATCATACGCAACCAAGGCCATACATCAAGACTATCACCTGGTTCTGTCATTTTCGGTTTCTTATCTCGCAAAGCTATTAAATGATTAACTTCGTCCTGTTGGTCTTTCAAGCGTTTCTTTACTTTCTCATAGATTTTCGATAAAACTTCTGTGTTGCGTGTATACCAAACCATAGATGAGTCGAATACAGCCTGCGTAGTTCCATACTTCTTAAAAACAGCATCAATATACAACGCTTTTTTATAGTTCTCACTGTAAGGCAGGTTATCTCCCATGGACTTTGCCAGATGATAATCATATAGCAAACTCTCCATTTTCGACTCCGGGATTACGTCATTAGGTCTTTTCACTTTACATCCCGCTACCGCAAGCGCAAGCATGCAGATGAAACACAGATGAAACCGAAACTTACTTTTCATGATTCTCAACTTCCTTTTTATCGCCTTTATCCAATGAATGATATGACTCATTCAGATATTTACTATAAAAGAGTAATAAAGCAATGATACCACAACTAATGGCAGCATCTGCAAAATTAAAGATCGGGCTGAAAAATATAAAATGCTCTCCACCTACGAATGGCAGCCATGCAGGCCAGTTTGTATCTATAATCGGGAAATAAAACATATCCACTACTTTACCATAGAACCAGGTGGAATATCCTCCGCCCTCCGGCATGAAACTCGCAATCTGTGAATGAGTGCTTTCATTGAAAATAACTCCATAGAATACACTATCTATAATATTACCTAAAGCACCGGTCAGAATCAGAGCCACACAAACGATATATCCGGTTTTGAAGCCTTTCTTTACAATTTTATATAGATACCAACCGATTAATGCAACTGCAACAATACGGAAAGTAGTCAGGAATAATTTCCCGAAAATCTCCATACCGAAAGCCATTCCGTTGTTCTCGGTGAAATAAATATAAAACCAGTCCGTCACACGTATGCTTTCGTGCCAGTACATATGAGTTTTAATCCAGATTTTAATGATCTGGTCGATAATCAATACGGAAAAGATAACGATCAGAGCGATTGTTCCCTTCGTGAATAGTTTCTTCATGCGTTCATTATAAATTAAACATAACGAGCTACAAGTGCCGTGCGTCAACATTGCGCAGCTACTTGTAGCTCGTCACCCGTAGCTTGTGTAGCTATCTATTATTTTTTACCACTGTTCTTAGCTTCAATGCTCAATGTCGCATGAGGAACAGCGCGCAGGCGTTCTGCCGGAATCAGCTTTCCGGTTTCGCGACAAATGCCATACGTTTTATTCTCTATGCGTACTAAAGCTGCCTGCAATCCCTGAATAAACTTCAGTTGGCGTTGTGCCAAACGGGTCGTTTCTTCTTTGGAAAGCGTATTAGCTCCTTCTTCCAACACTTTATATGTAGGAGATGTATCGTCAGTATCATTACCGTCCAATCCCATCAAACTCTTTTTCAACTGTTCATAGTCACGTTGTGCTAGTTCCAGTTTTTCCATAATAATGGCACGGAATTCTTCAAGTTCCGCATCTGAGTATCTAGTCTTTTCTGCCATAATCTTACAATTTTAAAAGGTTAATCAATATAGTATTAGTCTTTTATCACATTCACAAACAGTGAGAAATCGTCAAAGCTAAGCTCTGTACCGTCTTTCACCTCATCAACAAGTTCAAGAGATGTGCCTAAAACCTGGTTACAAATATAAGTATTATATTCATTTACCGCATCATCTGTTTGTGTATTTTTCGAGATTGTTATTTTTATTTTATCTGTAATCTCGAAACCGCTTGATTTACGTATATTTTGTATACGATTTACCAATTCACGGGCAATACCCTCACGACGTAACTCTTCGGTAACTGTAACTTCAAGTGCCACAGTCAACTTGCCTTCATTAGCAACCAACCAGCCCGGAATATCTTCACTGATAATTTCCACGTCTGAGACTTCGATAACGGCTTCCTCTCCATTCAGGTTCAAAGTGTATTTTCCATTCTTTTCCAGTTCGGAGATTGCTTCCTGCGACATTTCTGCAACGGCAGCAGCTACGGCTTTCATTTGTTTTCCAAATTTCGGCCCCAGTTTCTTAAAGTCACATTTCACTTTCTTTACCAAGACACCGGCTGCACCGTCTACGAACTTGATTTCTTTCACATTCACCTCGTTCATTATCAGGCTTTTCACAGCTTCGATATGTGCTTTCTGCTCTTCGTCCAACACCGGCACCATGATACATTGTAGCGGTTGACGGACTTTTATATTCACTTTACGACGTAATGCCAATACCATAGAAGTAACGTCCTGTGCCATTTGCATACGGGTTTCCAATTCCTTATTTATCATTTCTTCCTGATATTTAGGGAATTCAGCCAAGTGTACGGATACTACATTATCACGTCCTGTTGCTGTAATCAAATCCGTATACAGACGATCTGCATAGAATGGAGAAATGGGGGCCATTAATTTAGCAACCGTTTCAAGACACGTATATAATGTCTGATAAGCAGACAGTTTATCTTGTGTAAATTCACCTCCCCAGAAACGTTTACGGTTCAGGCGAACATACCAATTGGATAAGTTATTGTTGACAAAGTCGGAAATCAAACGCCCTGCTTTAGTCGGTTCGTATTCGTTATAACAAGTATCTACTTCTTTTATCAGCGTATTCAGTACAGACAAAATCCAACGGTCGATTTCCGGACGTTCTGCCATAGGCACATCAGCTTCTTTATACTCAAATCCGTCTACATTGGCATAAAGTGCAAAGAACGAGTAAGTATTATATAAAGTACCAAAGAACTTACGACGAACTTCTTCCACTCCTTCTACGTCGAACTTCAAATTATCCCACGGAGAAGAATTGGTAATCATGTACCAACGTAACGGATCGGAACCGTACTTTTCAATAGTCGTGAACGGATCGACAGCATTATTAAGGCGTTTGGACATTTTATTACCATTCTTATCGAGTACCAGCCCATTAGAAATAACCGCTTTATAGGATACACTATCAAATACCATAGTAGCAATAGCGTGCAATGTAAAGAACCAACCACGTGTCTGGTCTACTCCTTCAGCGATAAAATCAGCCGGATATACCTGACGGCTATCCAACAGTTCTTTATTTTCGAACGGGTAATGAATCTGCGCATAAGGCATAGCACCCGAGTCGAACCATACGTCGATCAAGTCGGATTCACGTTTCATTGGCTGACCGTCTTTCGATACTAATATAATATCATCTACATAAGGACGGTGGAGGTCAATCTTATCATAATTTTCTTCAGTATATTCGCCGGGTACAAAACCTCTATCTTTGTAAGGATTGGACTTCATAAATCCGGCAGCTACCGATTTTTCTATTTCATTGTATAATTCTTCTACTGACTCGATACACAATTCACCTGTACCGTCTTCCGTACGCCAGATAGGTAGCGGAGTACCCCAATAACGTGAACGGCTCAGGTTCCAGTCATTCAGATTTTCCAGCCATTTTCCAAAACGTCCCGTTCCGGTAGATTCCGGTTTCCAGTTGATAGTCTTGTTCAGTTCCATCATACGCTCTTTGCAAGCTGTAGAACGGATAAACCAGCTATCCAACGGATAATAAAGTACCGGCTTATCTGTACGCCAGCAGTGCGGATAGTTGTGGACATGCTTTTCTATTTTGAATGCCTGATTGTTTGCTTTCATCATCATAGCCAGAACAATATCCAGAGATTCGGCGGCTTGGGCAGCTTTCTCATCATATTTTCCGTCTATCATAAACACAGGATTGTAGGCGTTTTTCACCCATGCACCTTGATATTCCTTGTATTTTTCTACATCCACACATTCTTTTACAAAATTCTCGTCCAGTTCATTCAACAGGTAGAATTTACCAGTCAGGTCTACCATTGGACGAGTTTCGCCTCTCTTATTAATCATAAAAAGCGACGGTATTCCCGCAGCACGTGCCACGTTTGCGTCGTCTGCACCAAATGTCGGTGCGATATGGACAATTCCCGTACCATCTTCTGTAGTTACATAGTCGCCCGGAATTACACGGAATGCTTTATTACTAGCCTTCCAATCACCGTCTTCTGACACTTCAACCGGTTTTACCCACGGAATCAGTTGCTCATATTCCATGCCAATAAGGTCAGTACCTTTGTATTCGGCGATTACTTTAAATGGAACCAGTTTATCTCCTGCCTTATAATCTTCCAATTTCAAGTCAGCAGCTTTGGGGTTGAAAAGAGCATTCAACAAAGCCTTTGCCAAAACAACCGTGATAGGTTCTCCGGTATAAGCGTTATAGGATTGCACAGCAACATAATCAATTTTCGGTCCTACACAAAGTGCTGTATTTGAAGGCAATGTCCAAGGAGTAGTTGTCCATGCTATAAAATAGGGAGTTCCCCACTCTGTCATTTCCGGTTTAGGATTCTTCATCTTAAACTGAGCAACCACTGTCGTATCTTTTACGTCACGATAACAACCCGGCTGATTCAATTCGTGCGAACTTAATCCTGTTCCGGCAGCCGGAGAATATGGCTGGATAGTATATCCTTTATATAACAGTCCTTTTTTGTACAACTGCTTCAGCAACCACCACAATGTTTCGATATAACGATTATCATACGTGATATATGGATGTTTCATATCCACCCAATACCCCATTTGATGCGTCAAATCTTCCCATTCTTTGGTGTATTTCATTACGTCTTTACGACAAGCTGCATTGTAGTCGGCCACAGAGATTTTCTTACCAATATCCTCTTTTGTGATGCCTAATGCTTTTTCCACACTAAGTTCCACAGGCAGTCCGTGCGTATCCCAACCGGCTTTACGCTTCACCTGATAACCTTTCATTGTTTTGTAACGGCAGAAAATGTCTTTAATGGTACGAGCCATTACATGGTGAATACCCGGCATTCCATTAGCCGAGGGAGGTCCTTCGAAAAATACAAACGAAGGACAGCCATCACGTTCTGTCATACTCTTGGCGAAAACTTTGTTTTCGTCCCACTTCTTCAGTACATCTTTGTTCACCTGCGAAAGGTCAAACTGCGAATATTCAGTAAATCTCTTACCCATAGCTGTATCTACGATTTTACTATTTACAATTTACAATTTGAGGGGTATCCCCATTTTTAAGGGTGCAAATTTACAAAAACATTTGTTTAGTTGAGCAAAAAGCTAAGACTTTTAATCGGAATCATGTGAAGTTAACGATTATAAATAGCTGTCGGCCTAAACAAAACGGAAATCTCCTTGTTTTAGTGGGAAATAAAAAAGCACTCAATTATGAATTACGGTATCAGTATTTTATTCAGAGCAATCCCTTTGGCGATGGCACTCTTTTGCTTCGGATACGGAGCGTTTATTTATGGTTATGGAGATGCAGGAAACCGGGTCGTAGCAGGTCCTGTCGTGTTTTCACTTGGTATGATATGTATTGCACTGTTTTGTACAGCTGCCACTATTATCCGGCAAATCATACATACCTATAATGAAACAACAAAATACATTTTACCTATTGTAGGATATTTGGCAGCTCTAATCACTGTTATTAGTGGTATCTGTATTTTCAGTAATGCGACCTCTCCTTCCGCCTTTGTCGCAGGTCATGTAATAACCGGTGTAGGATTTATTACGGCTTGCGTAGCTACTGCCGCTACCTCTTCTACCCGATTCTCTTTGATTCCGGAAAACTCTAAAGCAACAGGAAGTGAGGTCCCACAAGGAGCGTTTTCTGTGGGTCAGAGACGAGCAATGATCATTCTTGCAATCGTCATATCTATTATTGCATGGGTATGGGCATTCGTTTTATTAGGCAACAGCCACTCTCATCCTGCTTATTTTGTCGCAGGACACGTAATGGTAGGGCTTGCTTGTATTTGTACCAGCCTCATAGCATTGGTGGCTACTATTGCTCGTCAGGTGCGAAATGATTATTCGGAAAAAGAACGGAATAAATGGCCGAAACTAGTTTTATTAATGGGATCTATTTCTTTTGTATGGGGATTATTCGTTATTTTGGCAGATTCGGGGAGTGCAAACGGTACCACCGGATATATCATGCTTGGACTGGGTCTTGTATGTTATAGTATTTCCAGTAAAGTAATTCTGTTGGCAAAGATATGGAGACGGGAATTTAAACTAGCCAACCGCATCCCTATGATTCCGGTATTAACAGCATTGACTTGTTTATTCCTGGCTGCTTTCGTATTCGAACTCGCTACCGTACATGCAGATTATTTCATTCCGGCACGTGTTCTAGTAGGATTAGGGGCTATCTGCTTCACACTATTTTCTATCGTTAGCATACTGGAAAGCGGTACTTCTTCTAAATAAAAATATAGCGTCACTATCCTAAACACATAGTGACGCTATTCGAGATATATGGTGACGCTATTTTAACGGGATAACGTCACTATTTTATTTTTTTAATTTCACTTCATAGACATCATTTCTACGATCTTTCAAATTGCGTACACTACCGTATGTATGTAACGCACTCAATAAATCCAGATCGACATCCGAAACCAATATCATTTCTGTATTCGGAGTCGCTTCCGCTCGTTTTCCGTCTGTCGGAAAAGCAAAATCACACGGAGTAAATACACCCGATTGGGCATACTGAATATCCATATTGTGTACGCGGGGGAGATTTCCCACGCTGCCTGCAATGACAACAAAACATTCATTTTCGATCGCACGCGCCTGAGCACAGACACGAACGCGGGAATAGGCATTTTGTGTATCCGTCAGGAAAGGTACAAACAATATCTGCATTCCTTGATCTGCCATTAGCCGGGAGAGTTCCGGAAACTCTACATCATAGCAAATCAAAACACCAATCTTAGCACAATCTGTATCAAAGGTTTGTAGTAATTTTCCCCCACTCAACCCCCAACTCTTGATTTCATCCGGAGTGACGTGCATTTTTTCATACATTTCGTATGTTCCGTCGCGACGGCAAAGGAATCCTACATTATAAAGCAGCCCGTCTTCTTTCACATAGGGCATACTACCGGTAATAATGTTTATATTATAGCTAATAGCCAGATTTATAAACCGATCACGAATCTCATCGGTATATTTTGCCAATCCGCGAATAGCCTGCGATTCTCCTTTATCATTATACTTCGACATTAAAGGCGCATTAAAGTATTCCGGGAAAAGAACAAAATCACTTTTATAGTCTGATACTGCATCTACAAAAAATTCTACCTGTTCGAACAGATCATCCAGTGTTTTATAACTACGCATCTGCCATTGTACCAAACCTACGCGAACAGTAGTTTTTGGATTGATATATTCTTGTGTAGGAGGTTGATAATAGATATTATCCCACTGTAACAAACAGGCATAATGTTTAGACTCCTCATCATTCGGCAAATAATTAGTCATTACCTTGCGGACATGGAAATCATTTGATAATTGGAACGTAAGCACCGGATCGTAAATATCACGTTGACGTACCCGTTCGATATATTCTTTTGGACGCATCTTGTCAGCATATTTATGATAATTCGGAATACGGCCGCCGAACATAATGGCTTTCAGGTTCAATGTTTCGCATAGTTCTTTGCGATATTCATACATACGTCGCGCCAGACGCAATCCGCGATATCCGGGGTGAATAAATACCTCTATGCCATACAGAATATTCCCCTCAGGATTATGCGTATTAAATGTTTCCTTACCCGTGACTTGTGCATACGTATGGTCATTCTTCACCTTATCATAATCAACAATAATAGAAAGAGCGCAACCTACAATTTTGTCGTCAACCACTGTAACAATCTGTCCTTCCGGAAAAATATTGATTAATTTCTGAATCTGTTTATGGGTCCAGAACACATCGCTACCGTCAGAATAAACACGAGTAAACGATTGGGATAATTGTGCGTAATCTTCTATTTGAAGATTACGTATCTGCACTTTATTAATTTTAATCGGATGTTGTTCCATAACAATACGTGTTTTTATATAAAGACAGTGCAAAGGTACAGCTTATCCTCATATATTGTTCTCCAAAGATAAGAAAATAAAAATCCGTAAATCACAGATTCCTATATCTGCTGATTTACGGATTTTCCACAAGAGATATTATCTGATTTATTTATTCTTCTTCCATAGTTTGCTCATATCCTCCAATGTCTTACCTTTCGTTTCGGGCACCCAACGCCAAACGAAAATAGCAGCCGCTACACAGATAATTCCATAAAGACTATACGCAAACATCGGGCTGAAATCGTACAATGCCGGGAAAGTAGAAGATACAATATAATTGAATATCCATTGGAAAGCCACAGCGATTGCCACCGCTTTACCACGAATTGTGTTCGGGAAGATTTCCGAAATCAATACCCAGCAAATCGGGCCCCATGACATCATAAAGAAGGCGGCATATACGATAACCGAAAGTACCGGAAGAATTCCTTTTATTGCCATGCTATCACACATCGCTACTGCAAATGCACCTACGGCCATACCGATAGAACCGATTATCAACAGAGGTTTGCGCCCGAAGCGATCTACTGTAAAGATTGCAACCAGTGTAAAGATAATATTCACAACACCCATAATAACCGTTTGCATCATGCCACCTCCTTCTGCACCTGCATTTTCAAAAATACGAGGAGCATAGTAAAGCACTGCATTGATGCCGATAGCCTGTTGGAATACGGAAAGCAGAATACCGATAACAATTACTGCCACTCCATAAGTAAAGAGTTTTTCTGTTTTTTCGTGAGCAGTAGCTTTAATATCGTTAAGAATTTCTTGTGCTTTTGTCTTACCATTGATCTTTTCCAGAATTGAATAAGCTTTTTCATCTTGTTGTACCAATACCAAATAGCGAGGAGTTTTTGGGACAAAGAACAATAATAGACCAAAGAATGCAGCCGGAAAAGCTTCCGAGCCGAACATAAAACGCCAGCCTTCAAATACAGTCCACATATCAGATTCTGAGCTAACTGATAAAACTCCGGCAGCATCTTTCAGAATAATAGGATTTTGGTGATCGCCCATAATCAGGTAATTCACAAAATATACAACCAACATACCGAAAATAATGGCAAACTGGTTGCACGAAACAAGTGTTCCGCGAATGTTGGAAGGAGCTATTTCTGCGATATACATCGGACAAACAGCAGACGCAAGCCCGACACCGATACCACCTAAAACACGATATAAGTTAAATGTAACCAGCAAATCCATATTCGGTTTTCCATATTCGAAAAACAGAAATTCCGGATAATAGGAACCTAATGCTGAAAGGAAAAAGAGTACGGCAGCAAGTCTCAGGGAGTTACGACGCCCTAGACGGGAAGCGAATATACCGGAGAACGCCCCACCAAGTACGCAGCCTATCAATGCACTGGAAGAAGTGATTCCATGCATTACTTTATTATATTGAAAATCGGAAGCGGAAAGGAAGAATGCCTCCAGACCCTTCTCTGCACCGGAAATAACTGCTGTATCATAACCGAAAAGCAATCCTCCCAGGATAGCAACAGAAGTTATCGAATATAGGTAGAGTTTACTACCTTCGTTCGTTGTATTAATCATGGTGTATAAGTAGATAAGTAGTGTGTAGTAGTTGGATTAGATAATAGTAAGGCGATAAAGCTCTACCTCTATCGCCTTATATTTGATTCTCTATTAGCAGTACATATTCAGAATTGCTTCGTAAAGTTCTTGTTTGCCGCTAGTCTGCTTTGGTTCACCGTTCGCTTTAGCATAAGCAACTACATCTTCCAAAGATAATTTACCTTCCTCAAATTCTTTACCTTTACCACCGTCGAATGAAGCATAACGATCAGACAACATTTTCTTGTATGGAGATTCGTTCAGCAGAGTTGCCGCACTTTCCAATGCACGAGCCATAGCGTCCATACCTGCAATGTGAGCAATAAAAATGTCTTCCAAATCAGTAGAATTACGGCGAGTTTTGGCATCGAAATTAGTTCCGCCATTACCCAAACCGCCATTACGGATGATTTGCATCATCGCCTGAGTCAGTTCATAGTTGTCAATCGGGAATTGGTCTGTATCCCAACCATTCTGATAGTCGCCACGGTTAGCGTCGATAGAACCTAACATACTGTTATCCACTGCTACTGCCAACTCATGTTCGAAAGTGTGGCCAGCCAAAGTAGCATGGTTTACTTCGATGTTAACTTTGAAATCTTTATCCAAACCATGAGCTTTCAGGAAGCCGATCACAGTTTCCGTATCTACATCATACTGATGCTTAGTCGGTTCCATAGGTTTCGGTTCAATCAGGAAAGTACCTTTAAAACCACGGGCACGAGCATAATCACGAGCAATAGTCAACATCTGTGCAAGGTGTTCTTTTTCACGTTTTTGATCTGTATTCAAAAGAGACATATAACCTTCACGACCACCCCAAAACACATAGTTCTGACCGCCCAATTCGATAGTTGCGTCAATTGCATTCTTGATTTGTACAGCAGCACGGGCCACTACGTCAAAATCAGGATTTGTTGCAGCACCATTCATATAACGGGCATGGCCGAATACGTTGGCAGTACCCCATAACAGTTTGATACCAGTTTCTGCTTGTTTCTGTTTTGCGTATGCTACGATTTCTTTTAAGTTAGCTTCATATTCTTCAATGCTAGCACCTTCTGAAACCAAGTCTACATCGTGAAAACAATAGTATTCAATACCCATTTTCTGCATGAATTCAAAACCTGCATCCATTTTATCTTTTGCAGCCTGTATAGCATCTGTATTACCGTTCCAAGGGAACAGTTTTGTTCCACTACCGAATTGGTCGCCACCTTCAGCGCATAATGTATGCCACCATGCCATAGAGAACTTCAACCAATCTTTCATCTTCTTGCCGTTGATTACTTTTTCAGCATCGTAATAACGGAATGCCATAGGGTTTTTACTATCTTTACCTTCGAATTTAATCTTTTCAATTCCCGGGAAAAATTCTTTTGTTGCCATAATTCTTTATATTTTAAATGATTATTTATATTGTTACTTGTTATCTGAGTTGAAAATAGAAATTTTATCGACCATTGATTTTTCTAGACGATATTTCCATTTGGCGTATGCATCTGCATATTCTTGGTGTTTAGCCACATTAGGTTCGATAATATTTAGCTTTTCAAGTGTTGCAAAAGCCTCATTATTATCCTTGTAGATACCTGCACCGATACCTGCGCCTTTGGCAGCACCGACAGAGCCATCCGTGTCATAAAGTTCGATTGTAGCCCCTGTCACTCCTGCTAAAGTGTCACGGAAGATAGAACTCAGGAACATATTTGCGTGTCCGGCATGAATCATCTTTACCGGAATACCCATTTGTTCCATAATATCTATACCATATTTAAAAGAAAACACAATACCTTCCTGGGCTGCACGAATAATATGATGTTTGCCATGAGTATTAAAATCTATCCCACGGATACTACAGCCTATCTCCTTATTATTCAGCATACGTTCGGCACCATTACCGAAGGGAAGAATGCTGATTCCTGCGCTACCTATCGGAGCTTTGGAAGCCAGCACGTTCATTTCATTATATGATATTCCTTCAGGTGCAATAGTACGTTTTACCCATGAGTTAAGGATACCTGTGCCGTTGATACAAAGCAATACTCCCAAGCGGGTCTGCTCTTTCGAATGATTCACGTGCGCAAAAGTGTTGACACGTGACTGCGGATCATAATTCACTTCCCCATTCACTCCATAAACAACTCCTGATGTGCCTGCTGTAGAAGCAATTTCACCCGGATTGAACACATTCAGAGAAAGAGCATTATTCGGCTGGTCACCGGCACGATAAGTAATGGGGGTTCCTTCTTTTAATCCCAATTCTTTGGCTGCTATTGCATTTACACATCCTTGCTCGGCAAAAGTCGGTTTAATATCGGCAATCAATGACGAATTGAATCCATAATAATCCATCAAGAAATCGGCTATACGATTGTTTTTGAAGTCCCAGAACATACCTTCCGAAAGTCCGGAAACAGTTGTACAGATTTCTCCGCTCAATTTCATGGCGATATAATCACCTGGCAGCATTATTTTGTAAATCTGTTCATAGATAGCCGGTTCATTCTGTTTAATCCAAGCCAATTTGGAAGCGGTAAAGTTTCCCGGTGAGTTTAGGAGATGAGAAAGACATTTTTCTTCTCCGATAGTTTCAAATGCCTTCTGACCACAAGGCACAGCACGCGAATCACACCAGATAATAGCAGGACGCAATACTTGTTGGTCTTTGTCTACACATACCAGACCATGCATCTGATAAGAGATACCAATTGCCTTAATCTCAGCCGCACTGACTCCGGATTCATTCATAATGGCTTGTGTAGACAACTTTAAGTTCTCCCACCAGCTTTCCGGATCTTGCTCCGCCCAACCGGGATTCACTGCAATAATTTTTGCCTCTGTTTTCGGAAAGAATGCCGATGATACACATTTACCAGTTTCAGCATTTACCAAGCTCGCTTTTACAGACGAGCTACCTATGTCATAACCTAATAAAAACATGATTTTATTTACGATTTAACGATTTTCAATTTTATTACTTAGATTTACCAAACACCCGGCATATATCACCGTCTCACCTTATTGTATATCTTCTTATCGAACTTATAATAGCGTGCGGCACGATGGGCTACTCCTTGTTGCTTTTCTTCCAAAGGAACCACATATTCCATCATTGCTATTTTTTTATGGAAGTTACGCACATCTACAACTTTGTCATATACTAGTTCAAAAAGAGTTCTCAATTGCGCAGCTGTAAACTTACGCGAAAGTAGTTCGAACAACATTGAAGGGTTAAATTCCACAAACTGACGGATGTATGTCATTGCTTCCTTAATAATCAGATTATGATCGAACGCCAATGTCTTTACTTCTTTCAGAGCAATCCAACAAGCCTGATGCTCGTCCAGATTCTTATCCAAAGTTCTATCTATCTTAACCATTGACAAATATGCAATAGTCACAATACGCTCTACCCTTGACTGCATTGCCCGTTCCAACCAGCGAACATCTTTCGGATTACTCGTTCTGTTTTTGGAACCGAATGCTTTAAACTGCATCAGGTTTACATTTTTAAGTCCTGTCAATTCATATAATACGCGCTGTGCAGCCTCGTCCAGATCCTCATCCATATAAATAAGACTTCCGGGAAGTTTCATATCGTGATATACTTCTCCATTATCTTCACCTGCACGTTTCACAAGCAACACTTTCAGTTGTTCGCCGTCAAAACCAATCACTACACAATCTACTGATATATGATTGTTGGCCAAAGGTGTATTTTTCTGTATATTCTGCATATCCGTTTTTTTAATATGGCGCAAATATAGAGGCTAATATTCGCTTAAACAAAAATAATTAATATGCTATAAAACATTGTTTATCACATAAATACATATCATATATTCTACAATATCAATACTTAGTGTTATCTTATGAATTACAATATGTATTTTAGTCTTTTCCAGGAAGAGTAATTGTATAAAGTACAAAAACCAGATTGATGCTTTATTTTCAGTACTTTTCATAATCTATAGAATAAATTCAGATAGGGATACTTATTGTACTTTAAACGATATGTCATTTTGTACCTTATCGTTTTTTATTCTATCTTTGTATCGTAACTATTAAAAAATCCAAAATGGAACGTCATCCAGTCATTTTATCCATTGCTGGTTCCGATTGTTCGGGAGGAGCAGGTATTCAGGCGGATATCAAAACAATCTCGGCTTTGGGAGGCTATGCAGCGTCAGTCATCACCGCAGTTACCGTACAAAATACATTAGGGGTACACGCTGTACAATCAGTGCTGCCTGAGATTGTCCGTGGGCAGATAGAAGCTGTTATGGATGATTTGCAACCGGTTGCAATCAAGATAGGTATGGTTAGTGACATTCAGATCGTTCGTACCATTGTAGACTGCCTGCGAAAATATATACCGGAATATATTGTTTATGATCCGGTCATGGTGTCTACCAGCGGACGAAAACTAATGTCGGACGAAACTATAGAAGAAATTAAAAGAGAACTGCTCCCACTCGTCACTTTAATTACTCCCAATCTTGACGAAGCAAGTGTTCTGACAGATAAAAGCATTCATAACATACATGAAATGCAGGAAGCGGCCAAAAGGTTGGTGGATGAGTATCAGACAAGTGTATTAATAAAAGGGGGGCATTTGGAGGGTGACAGAATGTGCGACCTCTTACATACGTCAGAATCGATCTTCCATATATATGAGGAGAAAAAGATAGAAAGTAACAATTTGCACGGAACAGGCTGTACCCTCTCCTCCGCTATTGCGACCAACCTGGCAAAAGGCTATCCTTTACGGGAATCTATCCAACATGCCAAATCATATATCACTCAGGCTATCATTGCAGGCAAGGATTTGCACATCGGACATGGCAATGGTCCGTTATGGCATTTCCCGGATTCGGTTGCACAAATATGTACATTTTGTGCGGTCGTATCATAAAAATCCGTAACTTTGCACCCGCAATTAAAAATCAATTAAATAATAAAGATATGAAAGCATTCGTTTTTCCCGGTCAAGGTGCTCAATTCGTAGGAATGGGTAAAGACCTGTATGAAAATTCAGCTTTAGCTAAAGAATTATTTGAAAAAGCAAATGATATTCTTGGATATCGCATTACAGATATCATGTTCAATGGTACGGACGAGGATCTTCGTCAAACGAAGGTTACTCAACCTGCCGTATTCCTTCACTCGGTAATCTCCGCTCTTTGTATGGGGGATGATTTCAAACCGGAAATGACAGCAGGACATTCACTCGGTGAATTTTCCGCATTGGTTGCTGCCGGAGCTTTGAGCTTTGAAGACGGTCTGAAACTTGTTTATGCACGTGCAATGGCTATGCAGAAAGCCTGTGAAGCGACTCCTTCTACAATGGCTGCTATCATTGCATTGCCGGATGAAAAGGTGGAAGAAATCTGTACTACCGTAAATGCTGAAGGTGAAGTTTGTGTACCGGCTAACTACAACTGTCCGGGACAAATCGTTATCTCAGGTTCCGTACCGGGCATCGAGAAGGCTTGCGAACTAATGAAAGCTGCCGGAGCAAAACGAGCTCTCCCATTGAAAGTTGGTGGTGCTTTCCACTCTCCGTTAATGGATCCTGCAAAAGTAGAATTGGAAGCTGCTATCAATGCAACAGAAATCCATACTCCTAAATGCCCGGTATATCAGAATGTAGACGCACTTCCTCATACTGACCCTGTTGAAATCAAAAAGAATCTGGTTGCTCAGTTGACAGCTTCTGTACGTTGGACTCAATCTGTTAAAAATATGATTGCCGACGGTGCTACTGACTTCACAGAATGTGGACCAGGTGCAGTATTGCAAGGTCTGATTAAGAAAATTGACGGTACTGTTAGTGCTCATGGCATTGCATAAAATCAATAAATACAGTATTTATTAGTTTACAGCGTGTTGGCAGAATTGCCAACACGCTTTTTTTATTCCGAATCTTCATACCAAAAAGAGAGTGATATGCTCTAAAACATTCAGGTAGATTTCTTTTTCGTAAACTTTCCGTATCTTGCTTCTGTTTTATTAGCAGGAATCATTTACTCAAATTTGTGAGCCATGAAAATACATGAATATCAAGCGAAAGAGATTTTCTCTAAGTATGGAATACCTGTTGAGAGGCACACTTTATGCCGTACTGCTGCAGGTGTTGTAGCTGCATATCGGAGTGTAGGTGCAGATAGAGTTGTCATTAAGGCACAGGTATTGACCGGAGGCCGGGGAAAGGCCGGAGGCGTCAAACTGGTAAACAACACGGAAGATGCTTATCAGGAAGCTAAAAATATACTCGGAATGAGTATTAAAGGCCTTCCCGTCAATCAGATATTGGTTAGCGAAGCAGTTGATGTTACCGGCGAATATTATGTCAGTTTCACTATCGACCGAAATACACGTTCCGTTATTCTAATGATGAGTGCATCCGGTGGTATGGATATTGAACAAGTGGCTCGTCAGACACCGGAGAAAATTATTCGGTATTCAATCAATCCTTTCATTGGCATTCCAGATTATTTGGCACGTCATTTCGCCTTTTCACTTTTTCCCAAAACGGAACAAGCAAGTAAAATGGCTGTCATCCTGCAAGCACTTTATAAAATCTTCATGGAGAATGATGCCTCTTTGGTTGAGATCAATCCGTTAGCGCTAACAACAAAAGGTATGTTAATAGCTATTGATGCCAAAATTGTTTTCGATGACAACGCCCTATGTCGGCATCCTGAAATACATGCTTTATTCGACCCGACAGAGGAAGAAAAGGTAGAAGCCGACGCCAAAGAAAGAGGTTTCAGTTATGTTCGCATGGACGGCAATATAGGTTGCATGGTGAACGGTGCCGGACTCGCTATGGCAACAATGGATATGATTAAGATTTATGGAGGTAATCCTGCCAACTTTCTTGATATTGGCGGTAGTTCCAACCCCATAAAAGTAGTGGAAGCCATGAAGCTTCTATTACAAGATGAAAAAGTAAAAGTTGTTCTGATCAATATTTTCGGAGGGATTACCCGTTGTGACGATGTGGCAATCGGGCTTATTCAGTCATTCGAGCAGATAAAGAGTGAAATACCCATCATTGTCCGGCTAACAGGAACGAATGAAAATATCGGCCGCGATCTTCTACGAAATCATAGCCGTTTTCAGATAGCAACAACTATGCAGGAAGCAGCGTTAATGGCTATAAAATCATAATGCGTAACAATATCAATAAAAAGTAAAAAACAATTATGAGTATATTAATAGATAAATCCACCCGTTTGATTGTACAAGGAATTACTGGTCGGGACGGGCTCTTTCATGCCAGGAAGATGAAGGAATATGGAACCAACGTTGTAGGAGGTACTTCTCCCGGTAAAGGGGGAACTGATGCAAACGGTATCCCAGTGTTTAACACCATGTATGAAGCTGTGGAACAGACGCAGGCTAACACTTCTATAATCTTTGTTCCGGCACGTTTTGCAGCAGATGCTATCATGGAGGCGGCAGATGCCGGTATCCGGTTAATTGTCTGTATCGCGGAAGGTATCCCTACACTGGATGTCATCAAAGCGCATCAATTCATTAAACAAAAGGGGGCAATACTGGTTGGTCCTAACTGTCCGGGATTGATTTCTCCGGGAAAAATTATGATCGGTATCCTCCCGGGACAAGTTTTTCAGAAAGGAAACGTGGGTGTCATTAGCCGTAGCGGTACACTTACGTATGAAATTGTATATCACTTAACCGCTAATGGCATGGGACAATCCACAGCTATTGGTATCGGCGGCGACCCCGTAGTAGGCCTTCATTTCCGTGAACTGTTAGAAATGTTCCAGAATGACACCGAAACCGAAGCTATTGTTTTAATCGGTGAGATTGGCGGAAATGCGGAAGAACAGGCTGCCGAATATATTCGTAACCATGTAACTAAACCCGTTGTAGCATTCATCGCAGGGCAATCTGCTCCTTTGGGAAAACAAATGGGGCATGCAGGAGCTATTATCTCCGGAACTTCCGGTTCGGCTAAAGAAAAGATAGAAGCATTAGAGGCAGCCGGTATTCAGGTTGCACAGGAGCCGTCGGACATTCCTGCATTATTAAAAGCAGCAAAAGATACAACGAGAGATATTCTGAAATTACGGGAACAAGAACTGGTAGATTTGGAACTGGAACTCAATAACATGGTGGATGATGAAGAAAACAACAACAGAGATTAACAGAAAGAAGGGCGTGTTAGTTTCCTGACACGCCCTTTTTCTATCACTATTATTTAGTTTTAGTTCTTCGGCAAAGCTTCTTTCACTACCATTGAACGACCTACGTATTCTGCGCCATTCAACTGTTTGATAACATTATTAGCTTCTGCATCATCCGGCATTTCAACAAATGCGAATCCTTTTGATCTTCTAGTTTCACGGTCTGTGATTAACTTTACTGAAGCAACTGTTCCATACTCTTCCATTACATTTCTCAAGTCTGATTCCTTAACATTATAGCTAAGATTTCCAATGTACAAATTCATAAAATACAAATATAAAAAATTAATAATTCAATAAGAAAGTTATTGGAAAATCTTAATTAGAAATGGATATACTCAAATAAATGAGAAGATTCACGTAAAATAATCAAATCGTAATAAACCTTATTATTGTTGTTGGTTGCAAAGGAAAGCATTATTTGGCGATATTGCACTACATTCCTCTCTTTTTCTTTTCATAAAACATCTTTTTTATGAAATTAGGTCAATACTTAACGTTCATATTCCTCTTTCCCTTCTATCAAGTAATCAAAATCGATCGTTTTCTTCGGATATATCCTCAAAAAAGAATTTTAAAGTACGAATACTGTAGAAATCTACAAATAAACTGTTGTGATAAGACAGCATATCTAAAGGAATGAAAAAATATCTGCCTAATAAGGAAGTCCGGTTTAAATAATCTTTTAAAATCATCCGCAATTAGGCATAATGTCACTCTTTTCATAAATTCGTCACCTATTAAGGCACGAAAACAATCTAACCAAACATGAAAAATTTTAATCACTATGCCGGACGCGAGGAATTCTCCGCATTTAAAGACTTCTTTTTGACACATGGGCAATGTAAAGAAATGAAGAAAAAGGAATATTTCACTCTGCAGGGAGCTTTGGCTACACATGGAGCTTACATAGAAGAAGGGTTATTTCGATATATCTGTACAGACGACAGAGGATACGAGCATATTGTCGGTTATTCTTTTGCCGGAGAGTATGTAGGTGACTATCCGGCATGCTTGAAAAAAGAGAAAGCTATGGTAAGCATCCAGGCTGCAAGTGATGCTCGAATTTACTATGCTTCTGCCGAAGATATGAGGAATTTCTTCTCTACAAATGAAATGACACAAAACTTAGAACGGATTCTTGCAGAAGAGCTCTTTGTACAAACCTATATGCGTCTATTAGACATTTATTGTAAAACTCCCACCGAACTGTATTTAGATTTAGTGAAACGCTATCCTGATTTTCAGAATTTTATTACTCTAAAAGAAGTAGCCTCTTTCCTTCGAGTTACTCCGGAAACGATTAGTCACATACGTAAGAAATTCGAATAATAACTACTAATAAAACTATCCGATGATGAACGTAGATCAATTGGTTTATTACTAAAAAATGAGATAAACAAAAAATTCCCGATTCATCACGAACCGAGAATTTTTATGAGTTATTTATACTACATTCGAAGTTTTGCTTTATTCTTTCACTTCTTCACCCTTTTCATTCATCAGGACTGTTACTTCCTGCGAATCTTTAGTAGTAAGAATTACTTTATAAACCTTACCGCTCTCTTTTTCCGCTACATAAGCTTCTTTGATTGTAGCACCTTCATAGTTCTTGGCAACAGCCTGTGCCACTGCTTCCGGTAACTCTTTTACATCAATCTTAGTAAACTCATCCTGTGGAACTTGCGCCTGCATTTCTACAGATGTAGTGTTGATTACTTCCTGTGCAAATGCTACAGAACTACCTAATCCCATTACTAATGCTACTGCTACTAATACCTTTTTCATAATCGTAATTTTTTAAGTGTGAATTATAAAAACCATTATTTATTATCGCTATACTTATCATATTGCAAAACGGATACCAAATATCAGCTTTTTACATATATCGTTAAAAATCAGACGAATAAAAAGTAGGCGGGTTCTATCTGATTGTGGAATTAGTGTAGAATTATGTGGAAGTGAGGAGTGCAATTGGGGAAAATAAAAGCCTATCTTGCTTTGAGAAGACAGGCTTTTACTCATATTATCAGTTACTACATTATCCGCAATGGAAATATTTATGAACCAAATCAAGCATTTCCTGCGGTTTTCCGTCCAGATCCGCACGTAGTGTCTTATCCTCATAATTGCGAAGTTTACGGATGATGCCGTCAATCATTGCCGAACTAAATACATTGTATTGTTCGAAAATAGCCCGTTGCTGTTCCAGACAATCGGCGGACGCAACACAGCTATCCGGTAATTGAGCCAATGCTTTCAGCTTATCTTCGTTTTCTTTCTGGTGAATATTTACATTCACATACGTCTTTTCAGCCAGTTCCAAAGCATTTTCTATTTCAAAACCATGACGGCAGGCTACAGCCAGTCCGGCAAGCAGTTGATATAAATCTGCCGAACCGTCCGGTGAACGCATTTCCACAGTCTGCTTTTGGGTGGTATCAAAATAGCTTTCCGTTTCTAACGGATTCGCTAATGTACACATATCCTTCTTGGCAGCCCATCCCAAAGGTACACGTACCAATACAGAACGGTTGCGGTCGCCCCAGCAAACATTCGTTGGTGCTTCCTGGTGCGGAACAAGACGGAAGTATGAAGTAGGATTTGTATTTCCGAAGGCTGTGATTGAAGGCGCAAGCTCCATCATTCCAGCAATAGCCTTCCGGGCTGTTTCCGACAAAATTCCGTCTTTTAACATCTGATTCTTTCCGTCCTGCATGATACGCATATGGACATGCAGACCGGAACCCGCTTTACCTGCTGTTATCTTAGGAGCGAACGTAACATTATATCCATATTTGAATCCTAAGTTACGAATTACCCATTTGGCAATCATCAATTGGTCGGCGGCCTGTTCGACAGGAACCGGCAAAAACTCTATTTCATTCTGCTCATAGATATAGCCTTCCAAAGTAAAGTTGCCTACTTCAGAGTGTCCATACTTAATTTGCCCACCAGTTTGTGAGATATAAGACATACATTGTGTACGGAACTCATTAAATTTGGCATAAGGTCCCGATTCATGATAACCACGTTGATCGGTTGCCTCAAACATACCCGTATCCGGTGCTATCACATAATATTCCAACTCTCCCATTGCCTGAAACTCCATTCCCGTCACGTCCGTAAATGCTTTGCTCGCTTTATGAAGCGTATATTCCGGTGAACTTTCCAACGGTTCTCCATCCTTATTGAAGAAAGAACAAAGGATAGACAGCGTAGGTATCTCAGCAAACGGATCAACAAATGCTGTGCGAAACCGAGGAATAACATAAAGATCACTACTTCCCGCTTCGATAAAAGAGAAAAGGCTGGAACCGTCCACCCGTTCTCCACAGGTAAGGATAGCTTCCAGATAAGCTTGATTGTTAATGACAAAATTCAAAGTTTTCAGACGACCATCTCCCGCAGGATACATGAAGTTGACCATACGGATGTCGTTTTGTTGGATAAATGAAATGATGTCGGCTTTGGTAAATTCAGAAGTCGGCTTCTGGAGAAATGCCACTAATTTATTGGCATTCATTGATAACTCTTGATTCATGATCGGTTGTTTTTCGTTGTTGTATGATTAAAAACGGTTTGTTAAACGCCAAAGATAAGGAAAAGTTGGAAAAACGACTTTAAAGAGAGTAAAAAACTATCTCTATGTCGTTATTAAAAACGCTTTAAATCTCTTTTTCTACAAAAAATATTCCGGTGTCATTATTGTAAGTCACGGTTGCCTATTTCCATATTGACTACGGCATAGGCTACAGACTGGTTCGACTTTCTCTTGTCCCCGTAATTGCAGGGCTGCGCAAAATAATCTTATATATTGGTAAATACCTCATCTATCAGATAAATATAAGCAATTATTCTTCAAAACAGGGGTGAAAAAGATCTTATTTAAAAATGAAATACTACTTTTGTAAAAGATATCACCTTATATATAATGTTATGCAATACATTTACAAATATCAGTCCCCTATCGGTGGAATAACAATCGCAAGTGACGGTAGCTCTTTGACAGGTTTGTGGTTTGATGGACAGAAATATTTTGCAGCTTCGTTGTCTCCGGAACACGAAGAAAAAGTATTGCCCGTATTCGAGCAAACCATAGAATGGCTCGATTGTTATTTCAGTGGGAAAAATCCCGGTTTCATGCCTGAGATACACTTGGAAAGTACTCCTTTCCGTCTCTCCGTATGGGAAATATTAAAAAAAATCCCTTACGGCAAAATCATTACGTACAAGGATATTGCTAAGGAAATAGCTCGCCTAAACGGACTACCGTCCATGTCGACGCAAGCGGTGGGCAATGCGGTGGGACACAATCCTATTAGTATTATTATACCCTGCCACCGGGTTGTAAGTTGTAACGGCAGCCTGACAGGATATGCAGGCGGTATTTCTAAAAAGATAGAGTTGCTCACTCTTGAACAGGTGGATATGACAAACCTGTTCGTACCGAAGAAAGGAACAGCACTGTAAATCCGGAAAATGTCCTTTGCCTGAAAAACTAATTGATTGCTCCGCCTGTTTTATTTTCAGTAGAAACATTCAAATAACAAACCCATGAAAAAGGACATTTTAAAAGACCTGCTTGCTAAACCCGGAAGACAATATTCCGTCTCCGATTTCGATCCGTCATTTATCGGCGAACTATCCAAACAGGATGCTAAAGGTCAACTGACTAAAAACGTAGAGAAACTTTCCGAACTGCAAAGCATGCTCTACGCCCAGGATCGCTATTCGATTCTTATTATTTTTCAGGCTATGGACGCAGCCGGAAAAGACGGGACAATCAAACACGTCATGTCCGGTATCAATCCGCAAGGATGCCAAGTATTTTCGTTCAAGCAACCTTCTGCCGAGGAATTGGACCACGATTATCTCTGGCGTATCAATCGTTGCCTGCCCGAAAGAGGGAGAATCGGAATTTTCAACCGTTCTCACTATGAAGACGTGCTTATCGCCAAAGTGCATCCCGAAATTATACTGTCCAACAAATTGCCGGGTGTAGAAACCATCAAAGACATTGACTCTGATTTTTGGAAACGCCGTTACCGGCAAATCAATGATTTCGAACGTTATCTGACGGAAAACGGAACCGTTGTCCTGAAATTCTTCCTGAACGTATCAAAAGCCGAACAGAAAAAGCGTTTCATGGAAAGGTTGGATGACAAAACCAAAAACTGGAAATTTTCTTCCGCAGATGTTAAGGAACGCCAGTTTTGGGATGAGTATATGAAAGCTTATGCAGATGTACTAACCGAAACATCTACCGAACTGGCTCCGTGGTACGTAATCCCTGCCGACAATAAATGGTTTATGCGCTACGCAGTAGGACACATTATCTGCGAGCGGATGAAACAACTGGACCTGCATTACCCCAAACTATCTGAAGAAGGATTAAAACAACTGGAAGATTGTAAAAAAAGTGTGTCCGATATTAACTTCTGATTCACTTGCACTTATCCTTTTTTATTCTAACTTTGTAGAGCAACTATGTATAAACAAAAAATGATAAGCTATGGACATCCAAACATTTATTCAAAACTTCCGGGAGGCATTCGGAGAGAAGGCCGAACTGCCTCTTGTATTCTGGTATTCGGACACGCAGGAAGGAACGGCGGAAAAAATAAATGGCTGTTTCTTTAAAGGTATGAAAACGGCAAGAGAAGGCGGTATCATCAGCCTGAATGCCGAAACAATCGGCTGTGGTGGCGGCAAGTTCTATACCGGTTTTACCGAAATGCCCGAACACGTCCCGACTTTTGTCTCATTAAAAGAGCGGTACAAACAGACTCCGCAAATGGTCATCGACTTTATACAGCAAATCGGAGTACTCAAAGCAGAAAAGAAATACCTTCATTTTGCGCGTATAGACAGGATAGAAAGTCTGAAAGAAGTGGAAGGTGTCGTATTCATAGCCAACCCCGATATGCTTTCCGGACTTACCACATGGGCTTATTATGATAATAATGCTGAAGACGGTGTAGTTTCCATGTTCGGTTCCGGTTGTAGCTGCATAGTAACGCAAGCTACCATAGAAAATCGAAAAGGCGGCAAACGGACATTCATCGGTTTCTTCGATCCGTCGGTACGTCCCTACTTCGAACCCGATAAATTGAGCTATACTATACCTATGTCCAGATTCAGGGAAATGTGTGGCACAATGCGCCAAAGTTGCTTATTCGATACTCATGCTTGGGGAAAGATCCGGGAAAGAATGGATAGTGAATAGAGCAAAAAACAGGTCAAATAGTTTCAAATAGGTATGAAACTTTTCCATCCTGTTTTTAATATAATAAGCAGATTGTTCTTTACCGGATTAAACCTTTCCTGCAAAGAACAGTCTTATCCTCAAGATATTATTGTTCTATTAAATATAAAAGTTCTTAACGAAAATGGAAACATCTGCCAAGCTCTACTCGCTGAATTACAGTAATGTAAAAACTTACTTGTCCGCTCTGTTGTTTATTGCAGGCAACATTGCACTTCCACAACTATGCCATCTCATACCTTATGGTGGTCCTACCCTGCTGCCCATTTATTTTTTCACGTTGATTGCAGGCTATAAATATGGCTTTCGTGTAGGATTATTGACCGCGATTCTTTCTCCTGTCATTAATCACTTGCTGTTCGCCATGCCTTCGGAAGCTACGCTTCCTGTTATGTTGATAAAATCCACTTTACTTGCTGGAGCTTCTGCCTTTGCCGCACGAATGCTAAAATCTGTCTCTTTATTGGGCGTTCTTGGTGTCGTGCTTTTCTACCAGATTATAGGAATAGCTTTTGAATGGGCGATTCTTGGTAATTTCTATGTAGCAGTACAAGATTTCCGTATCGGTACTCCGGGAATGTTGATCCAGTGGTTTGGTGGCTATGCCCTGTTAAAAGCGATTGCAAAATTCTAAACTCAAAATAGAAAAATGGACAGAAGGGACTTTTTAAAAACAGTAGCCATAACCGGTGCTGCTTTGACTATACAGCACTCGGAAGCTATGGAGGTATTAACTCAGACTATCAATAAAGCAAACGGAGCTAACCCTGATCTGGTAGCAGTCATGGGTGGAGAGCCGGAAGCCATGTTCCGCCGCGCCATAAGCGAACTGGGTGGGATGAAGCAATTCGTTAAACCAGGACAAAAGGTTGTTGTGAAGCCTAACATCGGTTGGGACAAGGTGCCGGAACTGGCAGGAAATACAAATCCGAAGTTAGTGGCGGAAATCGTGAAACAATGCTTTGCCGCCGGAGCAAAAGAAGTGACCGTATTTGACCATACCTGTGACGACTGGCAGAAATGCTACAAAAACAGTGGCATTGAAGCTGTAGCAAAAGCCGCCGGAGCAAAAGTAATGCCCGCACATCTGGAATCTTACTACAAACCGGTAGATCTCCCAAGCGGCAAAAAAATGAAGAAAGCAAAAGTGCATGAAGCAATCCTGAACTGCGACGTATGGATAAATGTCCCTATCCTGAAAAACCATGGCGGAGCCAATCTGACTATCTCCATGAAAAACCATATGGGAATTGTATGGGATCGCGGATTCTTTCACCAAAACGACTTGCAACAATGTATTGCCGATATTTGTACCCTGCAAAAGAAAGCCGCGCTGAACGTTGTAGATGCCTACCGGATTATGAAGACTAACGGTCCTCGCGGACGCTCTGCTTCAGATGTCGTTTTGGCAAAGGGATTGTTTATCTCACCGGATATTGTAGCGGTGGACACAGCCGCTGCCAAATTCTTCAACCAAGTGCGTGAGATGCCGTTGGATACAGTAGGACATCTTGCCAAAGGAGAAGCACTGAAAGTAGGAACCATGAATCTTGACAAATTAAATGTCAAGCGAATCAAGATGTAAATCAACCATGTTAAGAAAGATACGTATTGGAATATCAGCACTTTTTTTTGTACTGATTACTTTCTTTTTTCTCGATTTCGCAGAAATATTACCTAACAGTTTTCATCGTCTGGCACACTTGCAATTTGTTCCAGCCTTGCTTTCATTAAGTGTAGGTATCTTATTATTTCTCATTGTGTTAACACTTTTATTCGGCCGTATCTATTGTTCGACGATATGTCCTATGGGGATTTTGCAAGATATCATTGCGCGCCTGTCAAAATCAACAAGTAAAAAGAAAAAAAGATATAGTTATAGTCCTGCAAAAAATAGATTACGTTGGAGTGTGCTTGGGGAGACTGTCATCTCTTTTCTATGCGGATTCACGTTTATCGTAGGACTGCTTGATCCATACAGCGCATACGGTCGGATAGTAGTACATGTATTTAAACCGATATATATGCTGGAAAATAATCTTTTGGAATCCGCTTTCTCCAAGTTCGACAATTATACGTTTTACCAGGTGGATACTTCTATTTTAAGTATTTCATCTCTTTTCATTGCAGTCGTCATACTTACAATGATTTTTATAATGGCATGGAAGCACGGACGGACTTGGTGCAACACGATTTGTCCTGTAGGAACAATTTTAGGCTTATTAAGCCGGTTCTCATTATTCAAAGTCCGCATTGACTCCGACAAGTGTAACAGTTGCGGACTCTGCGCTACCAAATGTAAGGCAGCGTGCATCAATAGTAAAGAGCATACTGTTGATTATGGTCGTTGTGTAGATTGCTTTGACTGCCTGGGGGTCTGCAAACAAAAGGCATTGATCTACCAACCTTCACTCTCCCCTACCGATTCATCCAAACGTCGTTTTCTCGTTGCAGGACTACTTACTGCCGGAGCAGTTCCGAAACTACTTTCACAAGTTAAAGAATCCGTTGCAAGTCTGGGAGGTAAAAAAGTATACAAAAAAGAGAATCCGATTACTCCGCCGGGGTCTGTCAGCCGTGAACATTTTCAGCAGCAATGTACATCGTGCCATCTTTGTATCAGCAAATGCCCATCGCATGTATTGAAGCCAGCTTTCATGGAGTATGGCTTGGCAGGAGTAATGCAACCTACCGTCAGTTTCGAGAAAGGATTCTGCAATTTTGATTGTACTGTTTGCGGAGATGTTTGTCCTAACGGGGCTATTCTTCCGATAAGTGTAAAGCAAAAACATCTTACACAAATGGGATATGTTGTTTTTATCGAGGAAAATTGCATCGTTTATACAGACGGAACTAGTTGTGGGGCCTGCTCTGAACACTGTCCCACGCAGGCTGTCGCAATGGTGCCTTATAAAGACGGGTTGACGATTCCCCATGTAAATAAAGAGATTTGCGTAGGCTGTGGTGGATGCGAATATGTTTGCCCTGCTCGTCCGTTCCGTGCTATCTATATTGAAGGGAATCCGGTACAAAAGGAAGCAAAACCATTTAAAGAAAGCGAAGAGCACAAGGGTGAAATAGACGATTTTGGGTTCTGATCGGCGTAGTACCGGAACAAAGTTTCCATCCGGCATACTAAAAACTATCCATTATATTCCTTCTACTTTCAATAAATTCACTAAATTCGTGGCGAATTAAAGACAGAAAAAACTCATGGAGGTATATACAAACAATTGGACGAACCGGAAATATCAGATAGGTTATGCTCTAAGTGGAGGATTTATTAAAGGATTCGCTCATTTGGGCGTAATGCAAGCTCTCCTGGAGCATGATATTAAACCGGATATTATCTCCGGAGTAAGCGCTGGAGCTCTTGCGGGAGTCTTTTATGCAGATGGTAATGAACCTCACAAAGTGCTGGATTATTTTTCCGGACACAAATTTCAAGACCTGACCAAGCTGGTAATCCCCAAGAAAGGATTATTTGACCTTTGCGAATTTATAGATTTCCTTCGTACCAATGTAAAAGCAAAGAATCTGGAAGAACTCCAGATTCCCTTGATCATCACGGCAACCGATCTTGACCACGGACGTATGGTTCATTTTCACCGTGGTTCCATTGCCGAACGGGTAGCTGCTTCGTGCTGTATGCCTGTCATGTTTGCTCCGGTAAATATTGATGGAACGAACTACGTAGACGGTGGATTGATGATGAATCTCCCGGTTTCCACTCTCCGTAGAGTCTGTGACAAGGTAGTAGCAGTTAATGTAAGCCCGATCATGGCGCAAGATTATAAAATGAATATTGTCAGCATCGCTATGCGTTCGTTTCATTTCATGTTCCGTGCCAATACTTTCCCTGAAAGAGAAAAATGTGATTTGCTGATTGAACCTTATAACCTATATGGGTATAGCAACACGGAATTGGAAAAAGCGGAAGAAATCTTCGAGCAAGGATATAATACCGCTAACGGAGTGCTGAATCAATTATTAGTTGAAAAAGGAAAGATATGGAAGTAATGCTTCTTATTGAAGTAGTTAATATTAGAAATGTAAAAATCTACTCTATATGAATAACGAAAATAAAATAATTATCTATCAAGTGTTCACCCGGCTGTTCGGCAACAATAATAACCACTGCGTCTACAATGGAGATATAGTCACCAACGGTTGCGGAAAAATGGCGGATTTTACTCTCAAAGCACTTAGTGAAATCAAAAAACTGGGTACTACACATATTTGGTACACAGGTATTATCGAGCATGCTACTCAGACAGATTATCGTCGCTATAATATCAGTCCGGATCATCCTGCCATTGTAAAAGGAAAAGCCGGTTCGCCCTATGCTATCAAAGATTATTATGATGTAGACCCTGACTTGGCGAATGACATTCCCGAACGAATGAGAGAATTCGAGAATCTTGTACGACGTACACATCGTGCGGGACTAAAAGTTATAATTGATTTTGTTCCCAACCATGTAGCACGCCAATACCATTCTGATGCACAACCGGACGGGACAACGGAATTGGGAGCTAACGATGATTCAAGCCAGTCTTTCAGTCCCTATAATAATTTCTATTATATTCCTCAAGCGGAACTTCGTGCCCAGTTTGACATGAAAGACGGTGCGACAGAACCTTATCACGAATTCCCGGCTAAAGCAACAGGCAATAATCGTTTTGACGCTACTCCCAATATCACTGACTGGTATGAGACAATCAAATTGAATTATGGAGTAGACTACCAGAATGGAGGTACGTGCCACTTTTCTCCGATTCCGGATACATGGATAAAGATGTTGGATATTCTTCTGTTCTGGGCTTCCAAAGACATTGACGGTTTCCGTTGTGATATGGCGGAAATGGTTCCCGTAGAATTTTGGGAATGGGCTATTCCTCAAGTCAAAGAAGCATATCCGGACATTCTCTTTATTGCAGAAGTCTACAATCCGAATGAATATCGCAATTATTTGTTCCGTGGAAAATTCGACTATCTGTACGATAAAGTAGGCTTATATGATACACTTCGTAATGTAGCCTGTGGATATGAGTCGGCTGCTTCTATCACTCATTGCTGGCAGAGTCTGAACGGAATTGAGAAAAAGATGCTTAATTTCCTCGAAAACCACGATGAGCAACGCATTGCGTCCGATTTCTTTGCTGGTGACCCACGTAAAGGAATCCCTGCACTTATTGTTTCCGCCTGCATGAATACTAATCCTATGATGATTTACTTCGGACAGGAATTTGGAGAACCCGGAATGGACAGTGAGGGCTTTAGCGGAAGGGATGGACGGACTACTATATTTGATTATTGGAGTATAGACAGCATCCGTCGTTGGCGTAACGGAGGAAAATTTGATGGTAAAATGCTCAATGAAGATCATAAACGTTTATATGAAATTTATCAAAGAGTGCTGACTTTGTGTAATGAAGAACTGGCTATTGCAAAGGGTGTTTTCTTTGACCTGATGTATGCTAATCAAAATGGCTGGCGTTTCAATGAACATAAGCAATATACTTTTATGCGAAAATACAAGAACGAGCTATTGTTTATCATTGTCAATTTCGACAGTCAACTAGTAGATGTAGCAATCAATGTTCCCTCACACGCTTTCGACTTTTTACAAATTCCACAAATGGAATCCTATCAGGCTGTTGATCTTTTGACCGGTGCGAAAGAAGAAATCAGCTTATTGCCATATAAAGCTACGGAAGTTTCAGTTAGAGGCTACAATGGAAAGATACTGAAAATTGCATTCTGAAAAAGACGAGAAACCCTATATTCCCCTATAACCCGATCACACTATAATGACCGGGTTATTTTATATGTATCATTCAAACAAATAGTCATGATAGCTGTTTAGGTAGATAAATAATCTCCTAAACCATAAAGCTTATGAAGAAATTTAATATTATGGCGGTTCTGTTACTATTTTCCATATCAGTATTAGCGATTGTACCTCCTGATAATGTGCAGGCTACCTTCAAAAAAATGTATCCCAAAACAAATGATATAGCCTGGTCGCAAGATGACGGATACTATTGTGCCAACTTTGTAATGAACGGTTTCACCAAAAATGTATGGTTCGATGCGCAGGGACAATGGGAAATGACGCAGACTGATCTTGTCAGTCTCGATCGGCTGACACCTGTGGTCTATAATGCTTTTACATTTAGTTCTTATGCAAGTTGGGTTGCGGAAGATGTGACTATGGTAGAATTTCCTAAATGGCAGGCAATCATTGTTATTGAGGTAGGACAAGATAATGTTGACATTAAATATCAGTTGTTCTATACTCCTAAAGGGATATTGCTAAAAACACGCAATGTCAGTTATATGTACGACATTCTCGGTCCGGGCACATTCTTATAAAGAAAGCCCTTGCAAATCCAAGTATAGAAAATTTGCAAGGGCTTCTTTATTAATATAAAGAGATATCTACTTCTTCTTTCTCAACACTACGGCAGTACGTGCAGGAATATAAAGTTTCAACCATTCTTTCTTTTCTTTCTTATACAAAGGATCGGCAATCGTGAAGTGAACCACAGAATCATCGGCAAAGCCATTACCACCGAATGCTATATTATCCGTATTCAGAATCACCTCATAAGCTCCCGGAGCTACAAGGAAACCATAGTCTGTAAACGACTGCTTCGGATTGAAGTTAAATACAAAAATCAAATCCTTACGCTCATAAGCCAATACCTGGTCGCTGTCATTATGCCATATTTCTTGTATCGGGGTTGCCTGGAAATCCTTCACACTCTTAATGACTTTCAACATTTCTTCATCGAAGTCACCCATATAGTGATAGGCTAGATTCTTATTGTCGACCAGATCCCATTGGCGACGGGCATATTTGCAAGACCAACCGTTACCCTCACGCGGGAAGTCAATCCATTCGGGATGCCCGAACTCATTACCCATAAAGTTCAGATAACCACCGTTAATTGTGGAAGAGGTCAACAGGCGAATCATCTTATGCAAAGCAATACCACGATTGACTATATAATTTTCATCTCCCTTCTGCATGTGCCAATACATATCCGCATCAATCAGACGGAAAACAATCGTCTTATCTCCTACCAATGCTTGGTCATGGCTTTCTGCATAAGAAATAGTTTTTTCATCCTGGCGACGGTTAGTGACTTCCCAGAACATGCTGGAAGGTTTCCAGTCCTCATCTATCTTTTCTTTGATTGTCTTAATCCAGTAATCCGGAATATTCATAGCCATGCGGTAGTCGAATCCGTAACCACCATCTTCTACTTTTGCAGCCAATCCCGGCATACCGGACACCTCCTCAGCAATCGTTATCGCTTTTGGATTCACTTGATGAATCACTTCATTAGCCAAGGTCAGATAACAGATAGCATTATCATCCTGATGTCCGTTGAAGTAATCTCCGTAATTACAGAACGCTTCACCCAATCCGTGACTATAATACAGCATAGACGTTACACCGTCAAAACGGAATCCATCGAATTTATATTCTTCCAGCCAGTATTTACAGTTAGATAACAAGAAGTGAACGACTTCATTCTTGCCATAGTCAAAACAAAGAGAATCCCACGCCGGATGTTCACGACGCCCTCCCGGATAGAAATACTGGTTCGGATCACCGGCAAAATTACCCAATCCTTCTACCTCATTCTTCACTGCATGGGAATGAACAATATCCATAATAACAGCGATACCCATTCCATGAGCAGTATCGATCAACTCCTTCAACTCATCAGGAGTACCGAAACGGGAAGAAGCGGCAAAGAAACTGGATACGTGGTAACCGAAACTTCCATAATAAGGATGTTCCTGAATAGCCATTATCTGAATACAATTATACCCTTCTTTGGCAATGCGGGGAAGCACCTTTTCACGGAATTCATTATATGAACCTACTTTCTCTTCCTGTTGCGCCATTCCGATGTGACATTCATAAATCAATAGAGGACTTGTGTTAGGTTTAAAAGTCTTTTTCTTGAATTTATAAGGTTTCTCTGGGGCCCATACCTGTGCACTAAAAATTTTCGTCTGTTCATCCTGAACAACACGGGTAGCCCAAGCAGGAATACGTTCTCCCTGTCCACCGTCCCAATATACATTCAGTTTATACAGGTCACCGTGATGAATGGCCCCTTCTGGAAGATTGATTTCCCAAATCCCATTCTTCAGTTTTTTCAGTTTATAGGTAGCCTTTTCTTCCCAGTTGTTGAATGTACCTACTATGTAAATATGACTGGCATTAGGAGCCCATTCACGGAAAGTCCAGCCTTTGGCAGTACGGTGCAATCCAAAATAAAGATAGCCCGAAGCGAAATCCGACAGCGTCTGTTTTCCTTTATTAGTCAGTTCGGCTTCTTTATCCAGCACAAATTGATGCCGGCCGGCAATAGCGTCGGCAAAAGGTTCCAGCCAAGGATCGTTTTTGATAAGATTCAGTGTCTTTTCCATATCTGAATTAAATTAGGATTATGCTTTTACTTTTACAATTACTTTTTTCACTCCGTCCGGGGTAATACCAGGAGCGTGTCCGTCTTGCGGGAAGAAGATAGCAAACATTCCCGGTTTCACGGCAATATAAGTTTCAGCTAATCCTTCAAAGAAAGTGATATCTTTTTCTACATTGTATGGAGCATTTGCCGGGACACAGTCTTTAGCAGCAGTATACCCCATGATTTCTGTTCCCGACAATGGAATTTGAATATCAATAAATTCGTTATGTGTTTCCAGTTTAGCCTCTTCTTTAGTCTTAGGTTTGGTCTGTGCAATATTCACCAGCAGATCTTTTCCTTTCAGTTCAGTCTTACCAATTTCCATGGCTTGAAGATCATGAGATTTCAGGAACTCAATAGCTTGTGCAAACAAAGGATTTAAAGACGCATATTTCTCCAGATTTTCTAAAGTATCTACTACCATAAGAGTTTAATTTAAAAGTTTATATTCTAGGTATTATTCAAAATCGTCAATTGTGTAATTGATAAAGTCGGCAAATCGCTTGAATTGGCGGAATACTTTATCTATCTGTTCCAACATATCCGGTTGGGCGAAGAAGTCATCGGGGACATTATAAGAACAGACATATTCTTTACACTTCAAATAATCAATGTATTTAAAATCTTTTGGAAAGCCCTTAGGAGCAGTTTTCAGGAAGTCTTCCCCTATCACCGGAAAGTATTTCTTAAACTCCGGATCTTCTACGATCGCAACAAATTCCTCAATATTGTCATAAATTGACTGCCGCACAGCTTTTAGTACGTTAGACGGCAGGCATAAGCTCCCTCCGGCAAGCATAGATCCAGCAGGTTGCAGATGCACATAATAGCCACAATGATCGGATTTTTTTCCTTTTGCATTGATATAACCGCCAAAATGTATTTTATACGGAGTTTTATCCGTAGAAAAGCGTGTATCACGATAAATACGATACGTACAATCTTTAGGTTGGATGCCTCGAATTGATTCGTCGAACAAGGAGATACGGGCAATAACTGTTGCTAAGAAATTTTCAAACTCGACACGGGCTGTTTCATACTCCGCCCTGTGTTCATTGAACCAGTCACGATTATTATTCGCAGAAAGATCTTTTAAAAACTGAAAGATAACGGGTATGTTCATCTTTATCATTTTCTATTATTACCCTACAAACGTACAAATTTTATTTCATATAAACTACAAAACGCAACAAAAGGACATAAAAAAAGCATCGGCCTGGTAAAACCGATGCTCTAACACATTTATCAAAAAAACAGACTCTTCTGTCTCTGACGTACTTTAGCTTTCACAAGTGGAGTACAATCTCTTTTAATTAATCTTATATCTAATACTATGAAAAACACATAAATATAACAGACGAAAGAACACCTTTGTTCAAAGGTTCTCTAAATATTTCTGTTAATAATAGTTTATAGAATTAAATGTTTTTCATCAATCGGTATCACGATTTGTCCCCAATCAATCATCGCATTGAATAACATAATACGGAAATAGCTTCCCAACTGTGTATGCAATATCTCCTTTTCTTGAATCAAATGCTTGTCCAGAAGTTCAGCCCGCTTGGTTCCCTTGAGTAGCGGGCACGACGGAGTAAACCATGTATTGCCGTCATAAAGAGCTATATTGGAAATAGACGTATCCGTCAGGTATCCGTTTCTTACCACTAATATATCATCAGCCGTTTCTCTCTGGGCGTACAATGAATTTAGTTCTTCCCGATTCGTACTTTTATAAGTATAATCAATAGTATCCGACGTAACCAGACGTAAAGAGGAAACTTTGCGCCTCTGATAAGGAACGTATGTAATTTCTTCTATCGCCTTTCCGTAAGCAATCCGGCATTTCCAGATACCTTCCAATGATTGGGGAGAAATAAATTCACCTAAGTCAATATCGGCAACATCTTGCCAGAAGGCGGCACGAGTCCGGTTGCAACGTTCCGTATGATAATTGATATTATAAATCTTTCCATCTTCTATTCGGATCGTTTCAATAAATGGGCACATATACTTTCTGTTTCATTTCATTATATTCATTTTCCACATCACTTTGGCTGGTAATCCCCCCCCCACTCTTAAAATACATTTTACCACCCTCCTGCTCCACAAAACGGATCATAACTGCGCTATCGAGGTCCTTACCGTCAAAATAGCCCATAATACCTGTATAGAATCCCCTGTCATAGGTTTCAGCCTCCTTGATAATCTGCATTGTTTTTTTCTTCGGAGCTCCTGTGATAGAACCGGCTGGTAAAAGCCGGAATATAATACTTCCCAAATTTGTCAGATAATCATCCGGCAGTACACCCTGTATTTCAGAACTTGTCTGAAGAATACTCCCTTGATTGGTCTGCAATTTATCAATATACCGGTATCGGGATACGGATACTTGTTCGGCCACCATACTCAAATCATTACGAATCAAATCTACAATAGTGGCATGTTCCGCCGTTTCTTTAGGATCGTTGATTAATAGCCGGTCAGCCGAAGGGGTTGAAGCATTAATCGTTCCCTTCATGGGGTAGGAATATATTCTTCCATTATGAATTCTTATAAATATTTCGGGAGAAAAAACCGTAAAAGCATCTCTGACCCATAATTTATACATAGCTTTTGAATAACAATAGATATCTTTCAAAGTCAGATTTGTTTCTACCGGAGTACGACAAGTCAAGTTAGTGAGAAAACTATTTCCGGCAAAGATGTTTCGTTGGACAATATCAAACGAATGTTGATATGTAGCCAAAGATTCCGGGAAAGATTGCCAACGAAGTCGCTTTCTTGACAAAAAAGCTATATTATTCTCTGCAAACATGGGTTGATTCGTAAAACCATTCAAGTTATAGAGTATTTCGGCAGGGTCTACCGAAGATACTGCTTCTATATAAGAAGCATCCTGCTGGTAATTAATGATAAAAATAAAAGGACGACAGGATTGCCCTAAATAGTTCATTTGTCTGATAGCCTGTTCTTTTGTATATAACTGCATGGATTTGTTCTATTTTTAAGTGAAGCAAATGTACGCAAAAAGTATAGATTAGAAAAAGGTGCAACAAAAAAAGGGTTGCCACCGTGTCTATCGGGCAACCCTTATTATCTATACGAGATCGGTCAAATTACTTCATTGCATCCTGTACCTGAGGAATCATCTTTTTCACATTTGCGTTGTCAGGAGAGACCTTTGCTGCTTCTTCCAAGTAACCTAATGCTTCTTTAAATCTAGCTGTTGCTTTTTCTTTTTCAGCAGCATATTTATCTGCATCAGAGTTTGCTAAAGGAGTTGCTTTTTTCAGGATATTGGCTCCGTCATTATAACACAATACTCCAAGGCTGTACAAAGCATTTGTTTTATATGATTTATGATCCAGAGGAATTACCTTCTTGAAACATTCTTCTGCTTCTTCAGCTTTACCAGCTTTTTGGGCGGCGAGTCCGGCTTTCAAGTAGTGTAAACCATAATTCTTGATCATAGTTTTATTATTCGGATCAACTTTCAAACCTTCTTCCAATGTAGCAACGTATTCATCTGTTTTCTTCAATGCATCCAAAGCCAAAGCTTTACGGGCATACGCATTACCAGTATTAAACTTCTTCTGAATAGCAATATCAAAGAAAGTTACGGCTTCCGCATACTTCTTCACTTCATCTGCTGCTATACCGCAATAGTATGCTGTTGCAGAATCCTGATTATTAGTTTGTTTCAAATATTCGCTGAACTTAGCGTAGGCCACAGGATAATTCTTAGCATTGAATGCGTCATTTCCTTCTTTCTTAATTTGATTAGGATCCGTTTGTGCAAAAATGTTAGTTACTGCAATACTAAATGCAAATAAAAAAATCAATTTCTTCATAACTTTATGTGTTTTTTAGTTGTTTATCGTCCAAAAGTATAAGGAATAATAGAAAGACACAACCCTATTTTTGTTTTTTTGAGCTTTTTGAAACCTATATAACGTTCGTTATTCTTCGTAAAAACGGGCTTTTATTCTCAAATACAGCGTAAAAGGAATCACCCTTTTACGCCTTTCTCGGCCGTCAAAGGGGTGATACACAAACTGTTTGGGTAACTACTTTTATCAAATAAATATAGTATACAACAAGAAAATGTATAGAGGGATATTTAATGTTCTATGAGGGACAACAGGGAATAAAATCAAATATACTGTCACAAGAGTTCTTCCAAATATCTCCTTTTATTAACTTCCCGAAAAAAATGCTATTCATTTGTTTATCTATAAAACACGAATTCGGTCCCCACCTAATTAAATAAAAAAAACTTCTTTCATAAAATACTGATTCATAGCACCAAAGAAAAATATGAATAAAAAAGTTCCAGAAAGTTTTTGAGTTTTCATAAAAAGCACTACCTTTGCATCCGAAAATAAGGCTGGTTCCGTAGCTCAGCTGGATAGAGCAACGCCCTTCTAAGGCGTGGGTCAAGCGTTCGAATCGCTTCGGAATCACAAATAAAATCCGATAACTCTTTTCAAGTTATCGGATTTATTTTTTAATTACTTTCGCTTTTATAGACAACTTCCTTTTGCAGCGCAGAAGATAAACGATTGAACATGTAGGTCAGAATAAGAGAAGTTCTTTAAAACTTCTCTTTACGTTCAAACTTCCCTTCCTCGGTATAATATTTCCAAGTACCCTTAGGTTGGTTATGCGAATATTTACCACGAAGTCTTAATTTTCCATTTTCGTAATATTCACGATAACGTCCGTGGCGTTTTCCCTCTTTTACTTCCGCTTCACTCTTTAGTGCTCCTTCCGGATAAAATTCACGTAGAACATTTCCTTCAAACTTTTCGACATAGAAACGTTTCAATTCACTTAACTGTTCTTTCTCGGTCACAACATCTTCATTCATTTCTTCATCTTCCTCATCGGTAGCAACCTCAACAAGTTCTTCCGGTTCGTATGGACTATAATCCATAACATATTGTAAAGAAGCAGACTGGCTATCTCCTATCACTTGCATAGTCCAATAAGGGAAAGAATACAAAACATCCTTATTTGACTGTATCTCATTCCATGTGGCAGGATTCATCATTAGCTTCAACTGGGAATAGAACTTACGTACATCCGTATATAAGAAAATCGTAGAACTGGATTTCAGATATGAAAAAGCATCTTTAAATCCCGGATTGTCTTTCAACAAGTTCTTTTGTTCATAATCCTCTACGAATGAGAGTAAAGATGCAGCTTTATTACTAAAAACAACATAATCATCCACATAAGTATAATAGGGTTTCTCGAACTTATCAAATAGTTTTCCGAAAAACAGTCGGAAGAACCCTTTCATCTCGACATAATTAATTTCAAAGTCCTTATAATTAACAGTTTTAATTTTAACCGGAGTACGACGTTTGACCTTCTTTTCTATAAGTTCCATGTTCTCACGTGCATCCTTTATACTTTTTGCTCTGATAGCCAAAACCAGTTCGGGTTCACGCCCAAGTAACCCCGGTTCAGATTGTGTAATAGCAAACTCTCCAGACATCCAGCTCAAAAAGTTTTCTTCCAAAGAGATACCGAACAGTCCTTCAATCTTTTTTCGGGAATTTTGATACGAATCATACAACTGTTTATCATGAACAGAGAGGGCATTTTCTAATTCCTTCACAAAAGTCATCGGATTATTAAAACCAATATTCGTATAAAGGGCCGTTCGTCCGGACAAGATTTCATGCGCTTTCATTTTATGCTTTCCGGAATTCAGCAAGGCAGTGATATAAGGATCTACTGAATCTTTCTTCAACGTATAACCTTTCACCTCCATTTTATCCTTGCCCATATTCAAGTAAAGACCGGCAAAATTCATAGAATTACTGAACATATCAATATATTCATTCCTTGTTCCCAGGTAGATAGACATAAACTGTGGGATACGCTCATAGTTGATAAAAACCCTGACGAGTCCCTTACCGGAAACTAGTTTCTCGGTTTCAATAAAAGCTTGATCAAGTCCGATTTTAGGTTTGTTACGTGAATCAATAGCCGATTCGATAAGCCCGGAAGTATAAGAACCTACCAGATGATTATCCACAAAAGCAATATAAAAGATATCACGCGTATCCGGATCACGCATCTCAAGAATGTTAATGCCACTATGCATCCGGTTAGTAACAGTGAAGCCGCTCATTACAAGAACCGTCTCAAGCTGATCTTTCACCACGTCCATTTTAGAAGCTTTCTGCATATCCAGAATGAGCAGAAAATCCCAATCAGTCGCGCGGGTTTTATGAAGTGAAATAAGCATATCCCGTTTGCCGACAAGTGACAACAGCACCTTGTTACTTTTCACAACTGAATCAAGTTTTTCCACACTCTTCGTAACTTCCTCAAAAGACTTCGCTTTTTTCAGACATTGCCATGTTTCGCTTCCGCTAAATTTCTCCCAATCTTCAATCGGAGCTGATGATTGAATAATAAATGCCGCATTTTCCGGAACCAGATAAATCTGCTGAATATTACGATCGGGTGAGATAAACAGATAAACCACGGAGTATACTACATATACCGCCAAAGCCAACCCTATCACCACCAAGGTACGTTTTACGATTTGCTTACTACTCTTTTTTGTCGTGGGCTCGGCATATTGCTCTTGTTCCCTGTTGTTTAATTCATTCATGGTTGATTTATTAATATAAATTATAGTCCCATTGGTATCCTCAGTAAATACCAAATAATAAAGAATAGCGTCCATGCAGCTAAAATACCTACAGAGTAGCGCCAAGTGTATTTGAGTAATGTCCCATAAGTAACTTGTTTATCATATTGCCTCATATATGTCAATACCAGAGGCATATAAAACATAAAAGGCGTAATAGCATTTGTCGAGCTGTCACCAATACGGAAAGCGCACTGTGCGATATCCGGAGAGATTCCCATTTGTGCAAACATCGGGATAAAGATAAAAGACATAAATGCCCACTTGGAAGTAGCAGATACCATAATCAGATTGATAAACGCTGTAAACAGGATAAAGAGAACAAGTGCAGACAACGGAGCCGGCTCGAAAGAAGAAAGCAGATCAGCTCCCATAATAGCAAGACACTTATCCAAATGAGAATACTCGAAGCAGGCGAACATTTGAGCGGCAAAAAAAGCAATAACAAAGTAAACACCCAAAAGTTTCATCGGTTGGGTAAGCCCTTCAATCACATCATTGTCGGAACGATAACGACCGGAACTGAACCCGTAAGCCATTCCCGTGATGCCCGCCCCTAAGGAAAGAAGAAAAAGAATTCCGGCAATAAAAGGCGAATGCATCAAACCACCGTTCACGCCACGTAATATCCCATGAGAAGAAAACGTAAGCCATAAGATAAGAGCTACATAAATTCCTGCTACAATAATCGAAATCATTATCGCCCGCCGTTCTTTACGGGACAAGGGCCGATAAGCTTCCACTTTCACGCTTCCTTCATATTTTCCTAAAGCGGGAAGAAGCCATTTCTGAGTCAGCCAGTAAACAATAGCAGTAATTACTACGGTAGAAGCACTCATGAAAAAATAATTGCAAAGTGGTTCGGTATTTCCCTGATATCCTGTCTGAGCTAGTGCAGCTTCCTGAGTGGTATGAGCCAGCAACGGATCCATTGTGCTTAATACAATATTTGCACTATATCCGCATGCCACTGAAACATAAGCCGTAATAATTCCTGCAAGCGGATGAAGTCCTACCCATTGGAACAGCATGGCGGCAATAGGCAATAAGATAATATATCCGCCATCGCCAATAACGTTGGACAACAAGCCAAGAACGATTACCCACAAGATAACCTTCCTTTTCTCCTTCCGGTTCCCCACTCCCAAACGGATGCATGCACCAATAAATCCTGAATGCTGGGCAACCCCCAGTCCGAACATAGCAATAATCACCATACCCAACGGTGCAAATCCGGTAAAGTTCTTGATAGCATTCCGCAACCACCAGCGAATTCCTTCCGGACTCAATAAGCTCTGTACGCGAATCTCCTCACCGGTTTGTGGCAGCGTCACCTTCAATCCATAAATATCACATATCCATGAAAGAAAGACCACTGCTATTGTCAGCAGAAGGAACATCGTAGCGGGGTGAGGCATACGCCATTTATTCTTCATCTGTCTTAAGATTTATTCTTCGTCAGCCTCCAGATTATCCAAGTCAATAATACGTAATTCTAATGCACGCACTGCTAGACGGGTAGCATTTACTCCCACCCGTTCCCCATTAGGGAAAAGGCGTCCTATAAGATCATTCTGTCGTTTTTCCAATGACTTCACTCCGAAAGGCATTCCCTTCAGACTGGCAATCATTTCTTTCGTATATCCTAAAGCCAGATGACGTAAGAAACGCTCATCATACTCATCAATATCATAACTAATCACCGCCTCCTGACGCTTGGCATCGTTAGCTACCGATTTTTTGAAACGATCTACAATCTTTTCCAAAATCGGATAGTTGAAAACTAACTTCTTTCCGTCCATTACAGCCTGCACATCTGTTTTGGTGAGCAGTTCCCCTGTTTTCAGGATAATTCCGTCAGCACCGGCATTGAGCACATCCACCCATAACTTTTCATTCAGAATTTCACCCGTAAATATCAAAACCCGAACTCCTTTGTAACGTTTGAATATATTCCGGCATATATCAACACCGATAGTGGTTGAACCTCCCAATCCTAAATCCAGCAACACCAAATCGGGAAGTTGTGCCTCCATTAACGGCCAGAACTCATTTTCCGTCATAGCTGTACCAATAACCTCTGCATTGGGTATCTCATGGCGAAAAATCTCCTCTGTACCTTTCAACTCCAGTTTTACATCTTCTACAATAATAACTTTAAATTTCTGTTCTTCCATTTCCTTATCTAATAACTTTATATGTGTTCTTTTTCATTATCTGCGTGGAATAGTAAAATAAACCGTAAACCCTCCGCCTTCGGCCGGTTCGGCATTAATACGGCATCCTCTACGCCCTGCAAATTCATCATGATCGCGGATTATCTGCTTACATACGAGATATTCCGTCCCCCTCAATTCTCCCTTTTCTCCGGACGTCATACGTGCCAGATTCGGATAAAATAGTTGATTCAACTCCATCACGCTCTTTTCACGTCTTGTATCCGTGAAAAGAAAACGTATATACTCATCATCCTTACGAGCCTGCAAACGCAATACTCCGTCTTCGTGAACCGTCAATGCTTCATCAATCAGGTTCTCCAATAAGAAACGCAACTGGTTTACATCTCCTATTACTCTTGCATCTATCGGAGCCATCTCCAACTCTATCTTATCCATACGGTTCTTTACAGACTTTTTGAAATATTTTCCGGCAGTTTCGAAAAGCTCTTGAACCGGAATCGTGGTCCGCCGGAAAGTAACCTCTTCCAACTGGCGGGAAGCACATGAACTCAAAATAGTAAAGATCCCCTTATAATATTCAATCAACTCCGTCATAGTCTCCACTGCCTCCTTTTCTTCTTTCTCCGAAAGGTTCTGCGCATTCAGCCGACCTATAATTTGTTTAATCTTATTCGGATAATAAATCGTTTCATGCTTGATAGTCGAAAGACAATTATCAAGTACCATATTCTGTACATGTAACATACTGTCCTCCCAAGACGCCCGTTGCGTTTCCTCATGCGCCGACTCAATATCACGATATTTCGTTGCCAGTTTCACCACAGCGTTAAATACGACAATAGCTACATAACGTGCCACCAGTTCGAAAAGCAAACGGTCAGTTTCCTGTTCCGTCCCTTCTCTTCGTTCCAAATAAAGCACACCGACACATTGGTGTTCACCTCCCGCTTCTACCATGAGAGGTATTGCCTGGCGATGTTGCTCGGAAATATATTCTCTTGAATCAAAACATAGCTGCACCATTTCCGGCATTTCCTGTCCGGGACTCGAAGCATATTCCAACAAATGTGTCGTTTCATTATAAACGGCAATCCCCATCCGGTCAATCGTCAACAACTCATTTACCGAGCCGAATGCTTCATCTACGATACGTTGCGGAATCTCTTTGAGCGTACTTTCTTCCCTTTGGAGCGCTTCTGCATTTTCCTGCTCCTGCGGTCGAATCAGGGAAGCAGCAAATACTTTCTGATTAATTTCAAGTACCTGTTCCAAACTCAAACGATTTTGTATCCGCTTCCTCAAATACAAAAGATAATATCCTACCAAAGAAACAATCAACAAAACGAAACAAAGGATAATTCCCACTGTCTTATTAATATTCGAACGTTCCAGTTGCCGACAATATCCTTCCAATGTCTGATCTTCTCCCTGCAACTTATACAAATCTGTAAACGCCGAATTATTATAACTATACGCATCCAATTGTTTCAATGCCAGAAAAGCAACCGCCGCCTCATTTCTTATATCCAATATCACATGATAATCCGAATCAAAAAGTTCGTTCCACCACAGAATCTCAGCAGGTATACCTTCACCGACGAGCTTCATATACCGATGCGTAGCATCCGGGCGCGCATATTTCTGATAATGCTCATTCAGCAACAATATGGCAGAATCAGCATATTGCAAAGCAATCTCATACTGCTCATCCACATTAGCGAAATAAGCAGCATTGGCATAATCTGATGCAGCATCCAACAAATCTTCATAAGCAGAATCCGTAATAACCACAATCGAATCGGTATCCTGTAACATCGGAGGAATCGGATCATACAGACAAGACCCCATACCAAACGGAAGTAAGAGGCAAAGTAGCACTCCAATTACTTTACGCACTCCCGAAGGCAAACGGAAATAAAAGCGACTCCCTTTTCCAAGTTCGCTTTCCACGTTGAATACACATACTCGGAACAGTTCATTCGTTTTCTTATATTTCTCGATGATTCCCTTACAATTCATCAATCCGAAGCCACTACCCTTATTTTCCTTCAATTCATCTGCATCCGTGGCATTCTTCATACCGATAACACGTGAATCATACACTTTCTCACCAATAATCTGTGCCACATCTTCGGCTGAGATTCCCCTTCCATTATCTTCTACAGAAATCTCCACATAAGAATCCGTAGTACGTGCATACACCTTGATTACACCTCCCTCATGAGTATATTTGCGGGCATTCTCGGCCAACGTATTTATCATAAATAGGGTCAGTGCACGGTCCGCCTTCACCATAGCATGGGTCGGTTCAATTTCTAACGTCTGTTCTTTCATCTCAAAGGCACGACGTCCCTTTCCCAATAAATCGAACAACTCATTAAGACCGAATGTTTCAATATTCAGGCTAAGAGTTCCCTGCTTCATCTTGATCCAAAGAGCAAGAATGTCATTATACTCATTGATAGTAGTCACCAGTTCGTCAATATACTGATACTTCTCTTTCTTAATCTTCTCATCGTCAATATAACCTTTCTCTGTCAACTTATGTACCTCGTTCAAAATCCGGTCAATATATGGATTGATGCCATTTACAATCGCCAGACAAGCCTTCTTTATCAGATTCTGGCGTTTATTCCCGGCAATATGCTGCTCGTACACATACCGTTGTTTTTCCAATTGAATCCGTTCGTCGCTCAATGCCTCTACCATTTGTTCATTATCGGCAGCCCAAATAATATATGGCTCAAGCACATGCACCAGCGCTTTCTCGTCTTTGCTTAATCGGTGCACAGGAACAAGTGCCGCTTTCCCCTCTTCGGGTATTTCCAATGTCATCCGTCCTTTGCCGAATAATTGGTCAATTCCTTGCTGAATTAAAGGAACATTCATCGGAATAGAAGAAGTTATATCCCTACATAACGATAAAATCTGTTGTAGTCGTTCCACATCCACCTGATTTCGTGTTTTGGAACTCTTATTGAAGAACCACCAGAGAATAACTACCAGCACCAACCCAACAATGACCACAGATAGTACGAGAGTCATTTGCCGCGAACCTGCTTCCAATGAAATATAGCGGCTCTCCAATTCCTTATCCTGCCGTGTAAAGTTCAGAATATCCAGATAAATATTCCGGTTATAGTCCGATGCGTGCTTCATTCCCAATCCTGCATACGAAACGCTCAACTGCTCGCGAATCCTTGAAATCCATTCGGGAACAGTTTTAACCTTCTCTTCCGTAATCCACGGTACTCCGGTGTAGGTCGTATCCCCTTCGGCATAAGGCCACAATTTGTCCAGTGTATCTGCCTTATAATGATAATAAAGCAGATGATGTTGATTCACACAATCCAGTGCTTTTGTCAATGTATCGAGTGCTTCCGAATAACGACCATGCGCATTCAGATACTTACCGATAGACACATACGCCCCGGCAATCTGATATAAATCATCATATTCCTGAAATTTCTCAAGTGCCAACTGTGCCATACGCAAAGGCATAAGTGAATCCACCGGAAAATCGAATTGGTCGAGTGCATGCGTCCTCCTTACCCGATAAAACTCGAAATTGGCAGGAGAAACCATCAGATTAGCCAACCCTTGCAAACCATTCCCTTCGAAATAAGGGTTCTTACTTTGAACGGCTGTCCGCCATGTATAGTAAAGCTGGTCGAACTCACGAAGCTTTCTTTCTTCCGGATTATTTGCTTCCACCAATGAAGCCGAGCCCTTGATATAATGATAATAAAGCAACTGATTGGTATCTGTCAATGCTTCATCCTCCGGAATCTGGTTGAGGGCGTCAATCGCTTCCTGCCGCTGCTGAAGATAATAGTAGTAGATAGACGAAACGATAAAAAACTCGGTAAACGCATAGTCCAGCCGAAGTGTTTCGTGCCGGTCGGCAAAGAGGTCACTTTCTTCGCGGATACGTTTCATGCGGCGAAGCGCACTGTTCCGGTAATCATAATATTCTTTGTTCATTGCCGTCCGTTGGCAGATTTTCATCAGCCCGATATCAGCAATCAGGAGTTCGAGTTCATTCTTTGTCAGCTTATAGACTTCCTTATGTAATGCTTCCGCACGGTCAAAGTCCATATTCATATACGCACAAAAACCAAGATTATTAGAAGCTTCGGCTTTTCCCGATTTGTAAAAATTTACCTGTCGATAGGCCGCATCAGCATATTTGTAGGAAGAATCAAGACTTCGGTAACGATAAGCATACGCCTTCCCGTTCAGCGAATCAATCAACCGTACCTCTTTTGTCGGCACCATATCCGTACACGAAAAAAAAGAGGCAAACAACACTATACCTATTATATATAGAGGAAAGCGTGAACTCATTTTAGTGATTTTCTGTTTTCAGAAAGCAAATCTACAAATATTTCCGATAAGATTGGAGAGAAAAATATTTTTTATACAATAAGTCCTTCTAAATAATAAGAGAAATTCCTACCTTTGCAGGCAAATTAACAAATAGGTAACATCTATTACAAAATGAGCGAAAAAGCACCCTTTATGGTATTCTCGGGAACGAACTCGAGATATCTTGCAGAAAAAATCTGCGCAAGCCTGGATTGTCCTCTGGGAAATATGAACATTACCCATTTTGCCGATGGTGAATTTGCGGTTTCATATGAGGAATCAATTCGTGGCGCACATGTATTCCTGGTTCAATCCACATTCCCAAACTCAGACAACTTAATGGAACTTCTCCTGATGATTGACGCTGCCAAACGTGCATCTGCAAAGAGCGTTGTAGCAGTTGTCCCTTACTTTGGTTGGGCACGTCAGGATAGAAAAGACAAACCTCGTGTATCTATCGGAGCTAAGTTGGTAGCCGATCTACTGTCAGTAGCAGGTATCGACCGACTAATCACAATGGATTTGCACGCAGATCAAATTCAGGGATTCTTCAATATCCCGGTAGACCATCTGTATGCATCAGCCGTATTCCTCCCCTACATCCAGTCGTTGAAACTGGAAGAACTGGTGATTGCTACACCGGATGTAGGAGGTTCAAAACGTGCTAGTACTTTCTCCAAATACCTCGGTGTGCCATTGGTACTCTGTAACAAATCACGTGAAAAAGCAAATGAAGTAGCTTCTATGCAAATCATTGGTGACGTGAAAAACAAAAATGTTGTTTTGATCGATGATATCGTTGACACAGCAGGAACGATCACTAAAGCAGCCAACATTATGTTGGAAGCCGGTGCCAAGTCCGTACGTGCTATTGCCAGCCACTGTGTAATGTCCGACCCCGCTTCATTCCGTGTACAAGAGTCCGGCTTGACAGAAATGGTATTTACTGACAGTATCCCTTACGCAAAGAAATGTGCGAAAGTAAAACAGTTGAGTATTGCCGATATGTTTGCTGAAACTATCAAACGAGTAATGAATAACGAATCTATCAGTTCACAATATATTATTTAATAAAAGAGTCGACTGAAAAATAATAAAATGGATAATGACTGTCATGGTCATTATCCATTTTTATTTTACCCTTCAGGGATAATATACACAAAAAAAATAGGCCACGCAATGCGCAGCCTACTATCATTTATCCACAATTCTCTATTGTAATCTTCCGAACTTATATGTTCCTTTTTTAATAACTTTTCCATCCTTATCAGTTTCTACAAAAGGACCATTCTTTTTTCCCTGTTTGAAAAAACCTTCAAAGCGGTTACCATCCTTGTCGGTCTGTACACCTTGTCCTTCTTCCAGACCGTCTACAAAACCACCTTTATACTGCATTCCGGCAACAGTTTTTAAAGTTCCCTGACCGTTCGGGCGGTTATCTTTCCAGTCGCCCTCATATACGTCTCCGTTACTCCATTTATAAGTACCCTTACCTTCACGTTTATTATTTTTCCACTCACCTTCATACACAGCACCGTTTGCCCAGGTAAAAGTGCCTCTTCCGTCCTGCATACCATCTTTAAAGTTTCCTACATATTTATCACCATTAGCATGATAATAAACCCCTGCACCGGTACGCTCACCTAAGAGATAAGAACCCTCATAGCGGTCTCCTGTATGGAAAAAGTAAGTCCCCTTTCCGTGTTGGATATCATCTGCCCAGTCGCCTTCATATTTATCGCCGTTGGTATATTCAAAAGTACCTTTTCCATGACGGACATCATCTTTCCAATCACCGTCATATTTACAGCCGTCGTCCCAGTTCATGGTTCCTTTGCCGTTTTTTTTGTCATTTTTCCAATGCCCGGAATATTTCGCACCGTTCGCCCAGGTATATGTACCTTCGCCCTCACGTTTATCATTTACCCAATGTCCTACGTATAAATCACCGTTATGATAATACATTGTTCCTTCACCATGCTGATAATCCTGATACCACATACCGTCGTAACGGTTATTATTCATAAAGTAATAAATACCCTTACCATGCTGTTGGTCCTGAAACCATTGACCTTCGTATTTTTCTCCATCAGGGAACATATAAATTCCGAATCCTTCACGTTTTCCTTTTATATACTCCCCTTCGTAGACATCACCGTTCTTAAAGACTGTCTTTCCTTTGCCATTCGGCTTGCGTCCCTTCATCTCTCCCGTATAGACGCTGCCATCCTTAAAAGTATAATTTCCAATCTTTATTTCAGTGGAGAATGTTTCTTTTATTTTTCCGAAAAATCCGCTTTTTTTTCCTTCGTTATCTTGTGCCATTGCTCCTCCTTGAGCAAGGAGAGCCAGTAAAAGTGTAGTATATAGATATTTCCTCATTGGTTTTAGTAGTTACTCATTAAAATTACAATTTGGACAAAGATACGATTTCTCTCCCAAAAAGCCCCCTACCGGAAAGTAATTTATGATATCTTTTTACCTGCTATGACCTCTTTTAATTTCTCTTTGCACAAATAACGCTGCGCCAAATCCTGTAATTCGGCAGGTGTAACCTCCTGTACAGCTTGCAAAGAACGTGAAAAATAGTCGTCTCCCAAGCCGGAAGTAGCTATAAAAATCCATGCATCCGACAGTGAAAAAGCCGATTCGTAGCTCCTGCACATTTCGCCAAGCATATAATTGCGCACCATAGACAGTTCCTCTACGGGCACAACCTCCTGATGTAAACGATCGATCTCATGATACACTTCCTGAATCAACGGTTCTACGTATTCATTATCCGTTTCCGTCGAAACAATCAGTAAACCACTATCCGGATAGAACATAATTCCTGCCGAAATACCATAAGTATATCCTTTCTCTTCCCGGATATTAGACATCAGGCGACTACCGAAGTAACCTCCGAATACAGTCATCAATACCCGTAACTTCAGATAATCGGGATGCTCACGGGTGATAGTAGTATATCCCATTTTTACGGCACTTTGCATCGCATCTTCCCGTTCCGTAAAAATCCGTTTCTCTGGCACGGCAATATAAGGGAAATTTAATTTCGATGTCTGCAACTGATATTGCCCGAATGGAGAGCCGAACGTATCCTTCACCCGTCGAATAATATCTTCCGTCACCTTGCCGGAAAGAAAAATAGAGCAATTGCCCGAATGATAATACCGTTCATAAAAATTACGAAGAACTTCGGGAGTGATAGCATGATAATCCTCCTCCACGACAACCTTCCCACATGGATGTTGTTCTCCGTAAAGAGACTGTAACAAACTACGATGTGCCAGAAAATCCACCTTGGAGGTATTGACCAGATATTGTTGGATATTAGTATCCAAAATCGTATGCAACTCCTTTTCCGGAAACAACGGCTCTTTAATCATCGACTCCACCACTTCCAACGTTTCCGCCACATATTTATTCAATGAATAAACAGTAATGTAAGCATAGTCCGAAGAACTGGATAATTCCAGCCATGAACCATAATAGTCCAGTTTTCCGGCAATTGTGGCAGCCGTATATTTCTTTGTGCCTTCACGCAGCATCCGGTTAGTAAACAATGCCTGCAATTTCTGCGACTGTTGCCAACGTCCCCCACCGAAAAGTATATCCATGCGTACCACATCCTGCTCACCGGCATTGATTACAGTCAACGGAATACCATTAGGTAACGTAGTCCGGACAGGAGGAAGAATACGAAAATCTTTCAGGGTTTGTATTTCGGGTTGTATCTTACGATTCATATTATGACCTACTCTTCAAAAATTCTTCTGCACGTTCTAAATCCTGCGGTGTATCAATACCAATAGTTTCCACTTCGCTAATACCTACTTTAATTTTATATCCGTTTTCCAACCAGCGAAGTTGTTCCAGAGACTCAGCCAGTTCCAAAGAAGATTGCGGCAAGGCAGTTATTTCCTTCAATACGTCCGTGCGGTAAGCGTACAGACCAATATGCTTATAGTAAGTATGCCCTTTCAGCCAGTCCTGCTTTTCAGTATTACGCTGATAAGGAATAATGGAACGGCTGAAGTACAGTGCATTCCAATTCTTGTTAACCACCACTTTCGGAGAGTTCACATTTTCCAAAACGGCAAACGGTTCATCGGCAGTGAAAGGTTTTACCAATGTGGCAATCTGTGTAGTCGGGTCTTCAAAACAAGCTTTTACAGCATTAAGTTGTGAAGGCTGGATAAAAGGCTCATCACCTTGTATATTGACAACAACATCAAAATCACCTCCGATCTTAGTACAAGCTTCGTAACAACGGTCCGTACCACTTTTATGATCAACAGACGTCATTACCACTTTCCCTCCAAATGCTTTCACTGCAGCTTCGATCCGCTCATCGTCCGTAGCAACATAGGCATCGTCAAGTACCCCTGCTACCTGTTCATACACACGTTGTATCACTGTTTTTCCGCCCAAGATAGCCAATGGTTTCGCAGGGAAACGAGTGGATGCATAACGGGCAGGTATAATTCCCAGAAATTTCATATCTGATTTTATTTTAATTCTTCTAATCCTTTCACGATGTACTCCCTTTTCAGATCCTCCGGCTTCAACACCCGATCGTCAAAAAAGAGTAAATCAATATCCAGACAAACTTTTTCTTCTTTCTTATCTTCCGGACGACGACCGGCACATTTCTCGATAGCTTTCAATTCCTTCTTCACTTTTTCTTCTTCCGCTTCGGAGAAAAACAGTGCCACTTGATTGGAGAACAACGCCGGACTCCGGAAAAACAAAGGTTGTGTTTCCCGTTCGGTCGTGAAACGAATGGAAGGAAACAAATCCGCTAATCTCTTTCGTGCTAAAAGCAGATTCTCCTTCCGGTTGTAGTTACTTCCAATGCAAATAATACACTTGTGCATAAGAAGCTGATTCTTAATTAAACAGATCGTCCAATCCGGTTTCTTCAAAGACTTCACCGTCCGACGCTTCCGAACCGGCACAAGGATCAAATCCCTCAGGGAGTTTGAACTTCTCCTGCTGATCATATCCTAAAGTCGGGTCATCATATACTTTTTTCATATATTTCGCCCAGATAGGCAATGCAGCAGCAGCGCCCTGTCCATAAGTCATCGAACCGAAGTGGATATCACGTTCATCACCTCCTACCCAACAGCCGGACACCAATGAAGGCGTGAAGCCCATAAACCAGCTATCCGAGTTATCGTTTGTCGTACCTGTCTTACCACCCATATCAGCCGTGATACCATAGCGGCGCACCCGTGCTCCCGTTCCTTCGTTGATAACCGCACGAAGCATCACGAGCATTTTATATACACTGGAAACACTAATCACCTCCTCCATTTGTGGAGCAAATGTAGAAATCACATTACCCTCATTATCTTCGATGCGGGTAACGAATAAAGGAGCCACCCTGATACCTTTGTTGGCAAAGGCTGTATATGCACTTACCATTTCACCGACGGAAATCTCACAAGGACCCAGACAGAGTGAAACCACCGGATCAATGGCCTTATTGCGTACTCCGAAACTATGAATCAACCGAACCAGTTCATACGGATTCAATTTCCCCATCAAATAAGCCGAAATCCAATTGTCCGAATTGGCCAATCCCCATTTCAAAGTTACCATTTCACCATAACGTTTTTTATTAGCGTTACGCGGCGACCACGGTTCTCCTGTTTCCGTAATCAATGTCTGCTCTACATGACGTACCTGATCACAAGGAGAAAAATTATTTTCCATGGCAAGCGTATACAAATATGGTTTGATAGTAGAACCGACCTGACGGCGACCTACCATTGCCATATCATATTGGAAATATACATAATTCGGTCCGCCCACATAAGCCTTCACGTGCCCGTTCAACGGATCCATTGACATAAATCCGGTTCGCAGGAAAGACTTATAATAACGGATTGAATCCATGGGTGTCATAATCGTATCCTTAGCTCCCGTCCAAGAAAACACAGTCATTTCTTGCGGTGTATCAAAAGCCTTTCTGATTTCCTGCTCAGACGCTCCCGCTTCATTCATCAAACGATAACGGTCAGTTTGCTTCATTGCTTTTGTCAGCAATTCCTCTACAAGTTTTGCCGATATAGACCTCGCATACGGAGCATTCTTACTTCCCACTTTTTCTTTAAAGAATAATGGTTGCAAAAAGCTCAGATGTTCTTCTACCGCTTCTTCAGCATATTGTTGCATGTGCGAGTTAAGAGTTGTGTAGATTTTCAGTCCGTCAGTGTAGACATTATAATTTGTCCCGTCCTTCTTTTTATTCTTTGCACACCAACCGTATAGCGGATTTGTTTCCCAAGCAAGAGAATCCTCGTAGTATTTTTGCATCTGCCAGCCCCGATAGGTACTTTTGACAGGTTTCGGTGCCGTCATTACTCCACGAAGATATTCACGGAAATAAGTTGCCATTCCTTCCTTGTGGTCAACACGATTATAAGTCAATTTCAACGGGAGAGCTTTCAGGGAATCGCATTCTGCCTCAGTGATATAACCAGCCTTGCGCATTTGCTCAAGCACCACATTCCGGCGACCACGAGAACGCTCATTAAAGCGAACAGGGTTATAGAGTGACGGATTCTTACACATACCTACCAAAGTAGCAGCCTGTTCAACTTTCAGTTCCTTCGGTTCACATCCGAAATACGTGTGTGCAGCAGTTTTAATCCCCACAGCATTATTCAAGAAGTCGAACTTATTCAGATACATACTTAGGATTTCCTCTTTAGTATAATAACGTTCCAGTTTCACGGCAATCACCCATTCAATCGGCTTTTGGAAAAGGCGTTGAAGAGTATTACGTGCCACATTCTCAGTAAACAGCTGTTTTGCAAGCTGTTGAGACAAGGTACTACCCCCACCCGCATTTTTTTGAAACATCAGACCTCGTTTCACAAATGCACGAAACAACGCTTTGGCGTCAATTCCGGAATGCTCTACAAAGCGCACATCTTCCGTAGCGATTAAAGCATTGATAATATTAGGCGACAAATCCTTGTAGGCCGTATATACACGATTTTCTTTGCTGTACGACCAGGTTCCGAGCACCTTTCCGTCTTCAGAGAAAATTTCCGTTGCAAATTTATAATTTGGATTTTCCAGTTCCTCTACAGGGGGCATATAACCTATCCAACCTTTTGAAATAGAAACAAAGATAACAACGATAGCCAATACCACGACTGCCAATAAAATCCAAAGAGCTTTTATTATTTTTCGAATCATGTTTATTCTTACTTAAAAAGATGCTTAAATTAAGATGCAAAGGTAGATAAAATCCGGAACGCAACCAACGAGTTTGATTATTATTTCAGTTTTGTTAAAATATGGGGTGACACTCTTTCAGTAGCCTGGAACAAAAAGAAAGAACATTTGTTTGGGAAATATAGAGTAAAGAGCGTATCTTTGTCTATACTTTCAAAGTGTACTCATAAAAAGGCATAAATTATGGAATATGTATCATCAGACAGGAAGTTGTTACCTTATGGTATGATGAACTTCGAGGACATCCGCCTGGACAATTATTATTATGTAGATAAAACCTCTTTCATCCCCTTGATAGAACAATCAGACCGTTTTTTCTTCTTTATCCGCCCACGTCGATTTGGAAAAAGCCTGACTTTGAATATGCTGCAACATTATTATGATGTACGTACCAAGGACAAGTTTGACAGCCTGTTTGGTGATCTCTATATCGGGAAACATCCTACTAAAGATCGTAATAGCTACTTAGTAATAAAACTAAATTTCTCGGGAATTACCGGAGAATTACATAACTATCGTAAGAGCTTGGACGAACATTGCAGAATTGTATTCGACTATTTTTGCGATGTCTATGCCGACTATCTACCTGAGGGAATCAAGGAAAAAATGGCCGAAAAAGATGGAGCAGTCAGCCAGTTTGAATATCTGTTTACAGAATGTGCACGCGTCAATCAGAAGATTTATCTTTTCATCGATGAATACGATCACTTCACCAATACAATACTTTCTGATGTTGACAGTTTAAACCGCTACACTGACGAGACACACAAAGAAGGTTATCTGCGTGCCTTCTTCAACAAAATAAAATCCGGAACAGATTCCAGCATCAAACGCTGTTTTATCACTGGTGTCAGCCCCGTAACAATGGATGACTTGACCAGTGGCTTCAATATTGGCACCAACTACTCCCTCTCGCCAAGATTCAACGAAATGATGGGGTTCACCGAAGACGAAGTTCGCAAAATGTTGACTTATTATTCTACCACAAGTCATTTTAGCCACACCGTTGATGAATTAATAGAGCTTATGAAACCATGGTATGACAACTACTGTTTTGCACAGGAATCCTATGGTCGAACCACCATGTACAATTCCAATATGGTGCTTTATTTCGTCAAAAATTATATCGAATATAACGGTGAGACACCAAAAGACATGATAGAAGATAACATACGCATTGACTACGAAAAATTGCGTATGCTCATTCGCAAGGACAAAGAGTTCGCCCATGATGCTTCCATTATACAAACCTTAGTTAGTCAGGGATATATCACAGGAGAACTGAAGAAAGGTTTTCCGGCGGCCAGTATTATTGACCCCGACAATTTCGTAAGCCTGCTTTATTATTTCGGTATGCTCACTATCAGTGGCACGCATGAAGGAAAGTGTAAACTCACCATCCCCAATCAGGTGGTCCGCGAACAACTGTACACCTATCTGTTGAACACCTACAATGATGCCAACCTAAGTTTCAGTAGCTATGAGAAGAACGAATTATCCAGTGCCCTCGCTTATCGCGGTACATGGAAGACTTATTTTGATTACATAGCCGATTGTCTGAAACGCTATGCCTCCCAACGTGACAAACAGAAAGGCGAATCTTTTGTGCACGGTTTTACATTGGCTATGACAGCCCAAAACCGGTTCTACCGTCCCATTTCAGAAGCCGATACACAGGAAGGATATGCAGACATCTTCTTATCTCCGTTGCTGGACATTTATCCCGACATGAAGCATAGTTATGTCATTGAGTTGAAGTATGCCAAATACAAAGATCCCGAAAACCGTGTGGAAGAATTGCGACTGGAAGGCATTGCGCAAACAAACCGCTATGCTGATACCGATACGGTAAAGAATGCCATTGGTACTACGCAATTACATAAAATTGTAGTAGTATATAAAGGAATGGAAATGAGGGTATGCGAAGAAGTGTAATCGTACATATCTAAAACGCAAAACAGGCGGGATTTTTCCCGCCTGTCATTCATACCTAATTATATCTTCTAAGATACCAATTACATTGTTGCCGCCTGTACACCGATCACTCCGGCAATTGCACCGGCAACAGCAATAATCACTTTCAAAATCATGCTCCAAGTTTTTTTCATAGATTTTCTACTTTCCAAATTAAACATTTATAAAATACTATCAACTGTCAATTAGCAGACATCAATTAAACAGACGGATCAGGTGTTACTCCACCTCCTCCTTCTCCACCACCTTCACCCGGATTTTCCGGGTCTTCGGGAGATACGACCACGCTGTTCTTCTTCAGATATTCATCCAGACTGATCAGGTCCAGTTTTTCATCTTCACGGGTCGCAGATTTTGTGATGCGCAACTCTTTATTTGCCTGAAAGAAAATACGGACACTCTCCACACTCTTGGCTGTAATATCCTTTGCCAGATCTGCACCTTTCGAACGGGCAGCCAACATAAATACACCCAGGCCTTCGATATTCACCGACTTACCTTCCAGCAACTGTTCCTTCATCTTATCCACGAAGTTCTGAATCACACTCTTGATATCACCGACAGAAAGCGAAGAACGATCCCTCATTTTCTCTGCAAGATATTTCAAACTGACAGACTGTCCCAAGGTAATCAGATGCGGATAAAATCTCTTAGGAGAATTGGGAACACGCGGATCCGTTGGCCGCGTAATGACTTTGTAAATTACACTCATACTACGTTTTTTAAAGATTCAAATTCAAGTTATTTTATTCACATTTCGTTGATCAACGATGCAAAGGTGCAGTTTTTATTTCGTATAGAAAAGGAAAAAGCCCCTGTCGGAGCTCTTTTTATTTAGGATAGATTATAAACCACTATTAATCAATAAAATATATCAACGATCTTCCCAGACAGTTGATATACAAAGGAAATTCATACTGGCATTTACGCCAACATGAGGGCATCGGTCAAGTATGTACCGCTGTACTTTCCCCAACCGATAAGATGTAGGGATTCATGTATATAGCATGAATTAGGGGCCTACATATTTCATAAATCTAATAGGATATATTCACGATTGCCTCTTTAATACAGTCAACGATATAGCGAACATCATCATATGATACATAAGGACCAGCAGGGAGACACATACCTACCTTGAAGAGATCTTCCTCGACTCCATTTGTGTAGACAGGTGCATCAGCATATGCAGGCTGTTTATGCATTGGCTTCCAAACTGGACGACACTCAACCTTCTTGCTGAGCATGAACACACGCATAGCCTCCACATTATCATTTGGCTGACAATCGGTAGTAGGAGACTCAACAGCATGAATAACACCTGCAGCACCACCAACAGCAGTCTTGATGACCTCCTTGTAAACATTCTCCTGGCCTACGACCTTCACCTCCGGATCAAGCACCATGGTACAAAGCCAGTAGTTAGAATCATACTTTGGATCATTTGGTTGCTTATTGATGCGAATACCAGGAATGTCCTTCATCAAATCCTCATACAGAGCCTGAACGTGCTTATGGTGAGCAATGTGCTGATCGAGTACCGTCATTTGACCACGACCAATACCCGCGCATACATTTGACATACGATAGTTGAAACCGATAGCTGTATGCTGATAGTAAGGATATGCATCACGAGCCTGAGTAGCGTACCACATGATTGTGTTTGCATCCTCAGCATTACGACAAATCAAAGCACCACCACCTGAAGTAGTAATCATCTTGTTACCATTGAATGAGAGTACACCAAACTTACCGAAAGTACCAAGGATCTGACCGTTGAAACGAGATCCTATACCCTCAGCAGCATCTTCGATAACAGGAATATCATACTTATTTGCAATCTCCATAATGCGATCAATCTGATATGGCATACCATAGAGCGCTACTGGGATGATTGCCTTTGGATATTTACCCGTCTTCTCCTTGCGATCGAGAATAGCCTTCTCAAGTAATTCAGGATCCATATTCCATGTATCCTTCTCAGATCCAATGAATACTGGTTTAGCACCAAGATATGTAATCGGGTGAGAAGAAGCACAGAAAGTAAAGCTCTGTACACATACTTCATCTCCAGCCTTTACTCCTGCAGCAATAAGCGCAAGGTGTACTGCAGCTGTACCTGCACTAAGACATACTACTGTTGTATCCTTTAATTCTGGATTCAAATGCCATGCGGAAGGAGTAGCCTCAGGCCAACGAGAATCTGCATAAACAGAACTCTCTGCATTGCTAGTAACGAACTTGCACAAGTCCTTCTCAAATGCATTCACATTAGGGCCCATTGGAACAACCCAATTGGTATCGAATGCTTCCTGTACATACTTTTGTTCCCAACCTTCTTCTGACATATGTGCCAGACAAAGGTAAATGGTCTTTCTTTCTTCAGACATAATATCTTTATATTTAATATCCTAAATAATCAATGTTAAATCTTCTCGCCCGCATACATCATGTTCTTTCCCAATACTGTACAAAGGATCATCTGTATGTCTTTGATGAATGAATAATGATGATAATAATAGCAGTTCAAACGAACTTTGTCCTTATACAGTACATTATCATTGTATTCAATAGCAATTTCCTGAGCTTCTCGCTCATCACCCTCTGCTTGCTTCTTGGCTACATAATCCGAGATCATCTCATCCTCAAGACGATACTTCAAAGTAGCAGGACCAGTAATCCCTGGACGGAGTTTCAACACATCTCGATCACCACCTTCTAACTTATCAGCATATCCAGGTACGTCTGGACGAGGACCAACGAAACTCATGTTTCCGATAAGTACATCCCAAAGACCAGGCAGCTCATCAAGCTTATAGTGGCGAAGAGTTGCGCCAAAAGGAGTGATACGACTGTCACCTGCAACAGATACAGCAGAACCATTATGTTTAACGGTCATACTCCTAAACTTATGACAATCAAACAATTTACCACCTTTACCCACTCGTTTCTGCACAAAGAATGCAGGTCCACCTGGCATCTTTACTTTCACCATAATTGCCACAACCAGCAATACTGGCCAAAGAAAGAGTAATCCTATCAATGCGACCACACGGTCAAACATATATTTAATAATCATGTTACTTATTCTTACTATTATATTCCTCAGGCGCCTTCTCCAAGATGAAAAGTGCTCTCTTCAAATCATGCTTATTCAGCACGATATCCCTGTGAAGGACCATACTCTAATGTCGTACGATCAATCTCCTTTAGGCAATCTAAAGCCTTTTAGGTGTAGGTAGATCCGGTTGACCGATATTCAATCGGTAAATCTTTACACCCTTGCTCTCAGCTTCATAAGCCAATGGAGCAAGCTTCCGAATTGGAGATTGAGGTATCTCAATACCTCGCTGTGATATTTGAAGATCCACTTTTGATTATCTTATCATAAGTTTATATAAAACGAGGAGCTTTCAGATGATCTATAACAGAATGCCAAATGACATCTCTCCAAAAATTATCAGGCATTAATCCGCAGTCAAACATCCATTTTGATGCAAACAATCGCTTTGTCTTTGCTTGCCACAGATTGGAGGTATACCTCAAGGATGCGAGCTGACTTGGAAATTAATCCTAAAAAAGATTTATGATGCTCGATTGTAATTCCATCATATTTAAAAACATCATGTTTATCATCATATTCTATCTCAATCCCCTTTTCTTTCTAATGAAAGTATTTACCTTATCATGATCCCCGAAACTAAATATATCTATATCCCCGAAACTTCTATCCTCAGCAATTGGATAATAAGAAGACAAAGGCTCTGTATTAATCTCTTTATCCCAAGCTTGAACAAGTTGAAATAGAAGATTATATGACAACGGGATATTCATATAATTATCTGAATACCTTATAAGCAATTTTCTTTACCCAAGATGGACTTACAAGCATACAGAACATCAAGAAACCAAATACATTGGCCCCCATTCCATATCCCAAAGTTTTATTGATCATCAAACGATCGTTAAACTGTTTTTTAGCAAAAGCCCAACCATTACGTCTTTTTTTGAATAACGAATCGGTGAAGCGGAATTGTAATACAACATCCTTTAGGTTAGCATGTCGCGTACCTGCCTTCATGCCATCCACCCACAACATCGTATCCTGGTTTTGTCGGTATTCAGGACGATATTTACATCCAGCCTTTTCAAAAAATCTCTTTCTAAAAGTAACTGCAGGATGAGCATGAGGATTTCTTCGAGCAAAAAACTTATAACACCCATCATGAGTCTCTGGATATGTAATCGTCTTTCTTCTACTTTCGCTATTCTCATCAATCTCCTCAATTGCACCTCCCACCACATCAATATCCTGATGCGATTCGAGATAAGCCACCTGCTTCTCGATTCTCTCTGGCATCGAGATATCATCAGCATCCATTCTGGCAATGATATCATAACCAGCCTTGAAGCAAACATCCAGAAGATCATTCAACACGATTGCCAATCCCCTATTCTCAGGAAACCAACATACCATTACCTTATCATTCTGCTCATATTCCTTGAGGCACTTCTCAAGATCCTCACCAACAGGGCCATCCACTCCAACATAGAGATGGATATTCTCATATGTTTGATTCAGTATACTATCAAACGAAAGGTGAATATAAGGAACCTTATCATTTTTGTATACTGGTAATGTTACTGCAACTTTCTGCATTACATTAAAATAATTATCAGGATAAGTTGTTATTTATAATTGATATTAAAATATTTACCCATCTCGAAGTCAAAACTATCTGGATCAAAAACGCTATATCCGCTCCAAGAATAGAAGGTAATTTCACCAAAAATTATCTTCCCTCCAATATTATACCAATCGATTCTTGCATGAGGAAATCCAGAAGATAGTTTTTCGGACAATTTAATCATTTCATTAATATTCTCAGGTAAAGCAATAGGTGGATTCATAATAGGGCGATTATCTCTAACTTTAATTGGTTTCAAGTTTTCATCCCACCATCCTCTTTTAAAATTAGAATAGCGGCCTGTATCTACCCACAAATAACGGAATTTTCCATCGAAACAAAGAAATTTATAATCATTAATAGATCCATCCGAATTACTTTTGTCTTCCAAGAATTTTTCAACAACTATTCGAGATTGTTTTGCACCTCTGTATGCCCATTCACGAGAAATTACATATAATTTTTTATTTCTCCAGCTATTCACTTCCTTAATAATACTAGGAATATCTATATTTGACTTATCTTTGCATACAAAAATGTTATTGCCACTACCGCCATCAGTTGTCTTAATAACAAACTGACTAGGAAGTTTGTCAAAATTAATTTCTTCTGCATTATCACAAACTTGATATAATTCATTCAAATATCTATCAGTTCTAAGTCGTTGTTTTACTACATCACGAACAAGATATTTATCCGTACAAGGAAGCATTTTTTCATCTCGATAATATGCTTTATAATGCTGAATCTTTTCAGACATTCTTTGAGGATTCTTAAGATGTAGAACTCGTCCAGTTTTCAAACGATAGATGAGACTGAGAAAAACAGAGTCTGGTAAAACTACCATCATCTTTGCAATGATAAATAAAATTTTTTTAATCATAAAATTAAAATTTAAAAATAACTTTCAATAATCAACCCTTAATTATTTTATCATACCCGTTGGCGGAATTAAATTAGCGCATATTTAACTCTGCCAATGGGTCTCTCATTTTTATAGTTAATATATTGCAGGATTGTAAGTGCGCTAATCTTCCCGACAATCCGGGCAAACAATCCGTCTGTATCTTTCGCATAATTCCTTATAATCATAAACTGGTCACACAATTGCGAGAATAGGGTTTCAATTTTTTTTCTCGCTTTAGCAAAAACTGGAAATGTCGGTTTCCACTCTTTCTGATTACACCTATATGGTACTTCCAGTCTGATATTGGCCGTTTCAAACAAATCCAATTGTACCTGAGCACTTATATATCCTCTGTCCCCTGTGACTGTACAATTACTATAGTCCACCTTCACATCCCTCAGATAATGAATGTCATGCACACTTGCCTTGGTGAGGTCGAAGGAATGGATGACTCCACTTAATCCACAGACTGCATGGAGTTTATATCCGTAATAATACACTCCTTGTGATGCACAGTATCTGATTGACGGTGCTTTCTCAAAATCCTTCTTCCCCATACAGCAACGCTTGAAACGGGAAAAACGACATACTTCTATCGGCTTCGAGTCAATGCAGAAACAATTTTCGCCTCCATCCATTTTTGCGGCCATTCTTTCCCGGATTGTATTGCATAGGGATGAAGTGATTTTACGTCTGTCATTGTATTGTCTGCGGGATATAAGATTGGGAATTTCAATCTTATATCCCTGTAACTTTGTAAACAACAATGACTCACTGTCAATACCAACAGCTTCTGATGTCATATTTAATGCCACTATTTCAATGTCTGAGAATCTAGGAATACTCCTCTTCTTGGCACATTCCCTGATTCATTGACTAAATTACCAGCTAATTGCTTGCATATGTTCAGAAATTTTGCGAATATTGCATATAGGTTGTGTATACGATATTTGTCTATTAAAAGTTTGCTCACCTTTAATTTGCTAAATATCAACAATATGCACAACTTTTTATACATAAATCTTTTATCAATTTAATTCCGCCAACGGGTAATCTTAATATACTTATAAGAAATAATAGGCTCGCCATGCTCTAAATCAACATTTATCATTGCTCCGTATTTTGTCGGTTCCCAAGCCATATCAAATAAACAATTACCAATGGAATAGAATATTTCCCTTTATATTCTTCAAAACCCTGAAGAACATGAGAATGCATACCTACTATTAAATCAAAACCGAGATCAACTAATCAATGAGCTAACTTTATCTGAGTTTCAGAAAGACAATTAACAAACTCATTACCCCAATGCAGATAAACAATCTTAAAACAATCATTGGGAATATTATTGAATTCTGCTTGAATATCTTTAAGTTCTGGATTATGCCAATATAAAGGTTCAAAATCAAATTCTTCTATTCTATAACAAAGTCCTGTAATTGAAATTTTCTTTTTATTGTGCTCAAAAACAAATGTTTTATTATCATTACTTCCGAAATAGCCTAAACAATTATCTGATATTGCACTGAGAGTTTCATTATATGCTTTAGGTCCATGTTGCATAACATGATTGTTAGCAACTCCATATATATTATAATTTGTTAATTTTCCAACATAGGATGTGTCGATTCTAAATCGTTTAGAATGAATTCCGCTATTATCTGTGATTTTTGAGGCAACACCTTCGAAATTACCTATAAAAATATCGCTTTTCGTAGGAGCAATATTTTTTAATGGATCAAAACCTTGAGTGATTCTTGATCCAATTCCAAATCCTACATTAAAATCGCTATCTGTGAAATTTATATCTCCAACAATATGTAACATATTTATCTATTTATGTAAGAATTTATTCGTGATTGTAACAAAGATGAAGCTGAATCCCATGAGTATTTCTTTGACAATTCTTTAGCATTATTACTATAAATAGGTAACATGTCTAAATCATTAACTAGAGCAGAAAGTCCTGATGATATTGAATCAACACTGTTTTCTGTTCCAATTCCCGCATTAAATTGGTTAACTTCATCCATAAAATAAGTTCCACGCGTAACCAAGCAAGGTAACCCATATGACAATGCCTCTATTAGACCCATGGAAAGCCCTTCAAACCTAGATGTCATAATAAACATATCAGCAGTTTTTAAAACTTCCTTTTTATCTTCACCAAAAACAGGATCTTTAAAAGTAATTAGATCCGAAATTCCAAACTTATTAGCTAATATATTTAAAGCAGAAACTGAATTATCACGATCTGGTCCAAACAAAGACAAATGGAATTTCGATTTTCTTAGAATATTTTGAACAATCGAAATTGATTCAAACAATAGATCTAATCCTTTTTGATATGTATCAATTCGACCAATAAAAACAGCCTTTATTCCACTCTCAAGTTTAAAGGTTTTATCCTCATTGTTCATATTGGTTCCATTTGGAATTATCCAACCCTCATTAAAAAAAATTTTTTGAGATTCTTTTTTCTCGGTATCAGTTAGATATTGAATCGCAACAGCATTCTTAATTATTCTATTATAAAATAACAAATTAGCCAGTTTTTTCTTTAACCAGTGTTTTTGTTGAGCTTTTATTGTCATACAACTTCTTGGCACTATAATATAGGGCACTCCTGAATTCTTAATATCACTTATCAGACGATCGAATGGTGTATAACAATACAATTCCTCAATAACGATGAAATCAGGATGTGAGAAAGGAGTTGGCAATTCTTTCAAACGGTAATTGTCACAGTCATCAAGGTTCATAAACTTATATGATTCGCTCTTCCATGATTCTAGGCAAACATGATTGAGGTTTATCCACAATATATTATCTGTCTTAGATTGTGAATTTATTCTAGCAGGAACGCTATTATTAGGACCTGCCCACATGTTGCCAGATAACTTTGATACAAAAAGTATATTCATTTTAATTGTTTTTCAAATAATTCGCCAAATATTTATAGTAAGTATTTACATACTTATATGGGTCTGGACTATTTGGAAGATCTTTAAATTTTTCAATAAAAATAGCATGAGGCAAATCTAAATCCCAATTTGTAAAGAAAACCTTTTTCTTTAAAGGGAGTTTTTCGAATCGTTTAATAGTCTCTTGAGAACATTCATTCTGCTGAAAACCAATAGCAATAAAATTGCAAGAATTAAATCTACTAATTCTCCTATTCCATTTATCTAGCGCTTCCTGTTCGGTATAGTAATGTAGAAAATGAATTTCAATGTCGGTTCCTTCAAAATAACCTATGGGATAAGGATGAACACGTGTTGGCATTTTATCGTTTGCCAACTTCCATTTAGAGATAGGCTTAAACAGAATATTTCTTTTAAGAATCGATATATCCTCTAACAATGAACAAAAATCATCTGGGAAAAAGAATAATCCAGCTGTTGGTGATTCATAAGGGATATCAAGATCTTGATAAATATGACCACCAAAACAATTCATGCTTAAGATTGAACAATGATTTCCATCTTGGAAAAAGACATCACGAAAAAGTTTTAGCTCTTTTTTTCGAAATTGATAATATATCTTATCACGAATTCTACTCGCGAAAGTTTTAATATTATATATAATTGACATATTTAGATAGATTTAATCAAATTTTCCCATTTCAAAGCAATTCTATCCAATGAATAAAATTCAGCTCGTTTCAAAGCGTTTTTGGCAAGATTCAAACGTAACTTATCATCATTAATTAATTTCTGGAGAACCTGTGACAATTCATTTGAATCATGGTTATTCACTATTATACCATCAATACCAGATGAAATAATTTCGCTTTGCCTTCCGCCATCATCAAAACTAACACAAGCACATCCATTAGCCATCGCTTCGATCAATACCATACCAAATCCTTCTACACGAGATGTTAAGGCAAAGATTGAACTATTGCTCATGATTTCACTTATATCTTTTCTAAAGTCAAGCAGATTCACTCTATTTTGAAGATTAAGATTCTCTATATAAGCCGAAATTTCTTTAGATGACTTATCTCTTCCACCTCCTGCAATATCAAGAGTCCATTCTGGATTATTATCTGCGATCTTAGCCCATGCATCAAGAAGTAAATCAAAACCTTTTAATTTCCATATATCTAAACGTCCTACAGCAAGAATATTCTTCTTTCGAGAATTTTCAGGAGTGTCTATAATATGGCATGCCAAAGGGTTTGGCATAACAACTTTTTGAGGTATTTTGCTACCCAAATAATCTATATCGGTCTGGGTGAGATAGGTAACTTTATCAGCAAGTCGATAAACATAATTTTGAATGAAACGAATATGAAAACCAACTTTACGATCTATAGAAGTATGATGCGTGGCAATGACCTTGGTTCTTGTTCCAATAGCCGCTATGATTGCAACCAAATTCATTAGAGGCAGCACACCAATAATGACATCTGGTTTTTCTATATTAATCATGTTCCTGACATTATGAACCATGTAAAAAAAACTCAGTTTACTTGCAGAACCTTCTTTTGTTCTAAACAAATTTATCTTATTTACCTTTTCATCTACATCATAAGCAAAAGGTTTAAATAAATCAGTCATCATTGATATGGAATAACCTTTGTTTACAAGATTATTTGTAAGCAGACATGTAACACGTTCCGCTCCGCCTCCGGCTATAAAATGATTTAAAAAAACAATTTTCATGACTTTTTGAATATCAATTTATCACGAAACATATTAGTACTAATAGCCAATAACGCTAATAGTATGGCCGGGTTGTTCCACATATTCGATTTATAAAAAGAAATCCAGAAAAATAGGATAACAAGTATAGTATGCCTATTTAAACCTCTTACACGAAAAACGACATAACTAAAAGAAATAACAAGAATAATCAAAGATATTATTCCATATTGCAAGATAAAGTTTTTAGCACCAGCACTCACGCCACTTACCTTTGTCTCCCACTCATAAAAAGAACGATTGCCCAATCCATATATAATAGTTCCATTGTCGACAACCTCTTGCAATTTCCTATCGACCGCCTCATTAGTTCTATTATCAATTTCCTTAACACTACGACCAGAAATGCGATCAATGATGCGGTCTTGGAAAATAGATCCTAGAGAAAAGTAAACCGCAAAAATAACAATAGAAGCAATTAACAATTTTGAAAAATCAATTTTCCTGATATGAAAAGCACTCCATAAAATAAGCAGGACATAATATCCCAGGGAAAAAGTAACTAAACCAGCAAATAAGAGAATAAGATATTTAAACTTATTATTATTATAATCAAGTGTTATCAAAAAGAAAAAGCATATTGTACCTAAGGTTCCAGGCTCCTCGCATAGAGACATAAATCTAAAACTTCCATTAACAAAATATGAAGGTACTAAGATAAATATTCCCTGATAAAAGTCCATAGCTCCTCCTCTATTCACTATCGCCCAAAAGAAATTCACGTTTACGAAAAGAAGAGCAAATTCAATAAGTCCTAAGAAAAGAAGAATTACAAAATAACTAAGAAATACGTCATAAATAGCCAATTTGTATTCGTTCTTCAAAGCAATAAACCCGGCAGCAAAAAGCAATTTTGCTAGAACTGAAACAAAGGGGAATTCCCCATATATAAGAACTGGCAAAAATATTATAACAAAACATGCTAGTGAATAATGAAAGGAAATATTAAAGTTAGTCCTTGAAATCATTCCTTGCCCGCACACAGTAAGCAATAATAAACTTGCTATACTAAAATAAATTTCTATATCTGAGATATAATATTTTGAAAAAGGAGCTAAAAACCAGGAATATATACACAATACAAAAGCAACAACTACAATTTTTTTTTGCATTGGAAGATTCCCGAAATATTTTAGGTGTAAAAATCTCATAAATGATTATTTAATTATTACTTATAACATCCTTTAAATAGCTAAAAGAGGAATGTCTTCGCTCTGATAAAGCACTATTCAAACTTGCAAAATCAATATCAGTAGGTATGAATTCCTTAAACTCCTGAAAATAATGCTCCGCGATGTTATAGGAAGAAAGAACATCGAATATTCGTCCGTTATCAAACATTATTCCATCTCGTTTATCAAACGAAACCACATTCTTTGCAAAGTTAAGTGAAAAAATGGTTCCATGATAAGAATCTGTTACCATATAGCGGCAATGATCAATAAGCCATAAAAACTCTCGAACACCAATTCCTTTTAATACATTTTGAGAGTCGTAAGTATCGGGCCTTGTTTCTATATAATAAACAGGTATATTCTTTTCTCTTCCCAAGAACTCAGCATAGTCATTTATACATTTTTTTTCTCCCAGCCTGTAGCACAAAATATAATCTGTTGGCATTTCAACAGGTTGCATATATTTTTTCCATTCATCTCTGTTCAGCAGCAGCGTTGGGTCAACAACATGCTCAACATCTCGTTTTAGCAAATTACTTAATACCCTTGTATTTTTCTCATCTCTGCAAGATAACTTATTGAACTTTGCAAGCCTCTTAGAAATATAAGACAAATATTCTTGAGGCAAATATAATGTGCCCATGCTAGCTGCGTATGAGAACTTTTTAGAATCGTCACCCAAAAAAAACAAATAATATGGTGAAAAGCGATACATATCATTTGGACTCCACGTTTGATCACTGCCTACTATAAATCGATCATAATATTGTGAAGTGTTCTTTAAAGTATCAAGGTAGTATTGTTGAGTAGAAACCGGAGTGAATTGATCAACAAACTCTTTATTTTTTTTTAAAATAAGCTGAAAATCTGAAAGATTTAAGAAATTATAAGAAAGATCTGATTTTCTTTTACTTTTCTTTCTTCTAAGATCTAATGCAAACAGCGGATGTTTTATAAAGAATAATATTCTATTAATAATTGAAGGTTTACATCTTCGCCATTGTAAATATTCACAATCACTTCCCAGATTTCTAATAGCCTTAGCTAGAGCAAAAGCCTGCAAAACGGTTCCGTAATTCTGAGAATAATATGGTGATAATAATCCAATCTTCATAATTCTAAATTTTATTTAAATGCTTTCCTGCATCACAATGAACAACCTCACCAGAGATACAACTAGAAGCATCGCTAAGCAAAAAGCAGGCAACCTCAGCCATCTCTGAAGGGTGGAAAATACGACTACTAGGTGAACTCTCAGAGAAATAGTTCCCATCGATTTTGTGTCCAGTCATGTCTGAAGCTGTAACACCTGGTGCTATGGCATTAACACGCATTCCTTTATGAATATATTTTTTGCCTAATGCACCAACCAGGCTATTTATAGTAGCCTTTGATAATCCATATGGTATTTCTTCACAGAAACTTCCCCTCTCTGATGATAGAAATAGCATATTAGAACCTTGAATGGTATCTAATGCTTCAAGTTTCTCAATGTAATATTTTGCTATGAAATAAGCAGCTTTAAAATTAACATTAAACTGCTCGGTAAAACCTTCATTAGTTACTTTTTGAATTGAGTTCTCATGATATGAAATACCTGCATTATTTACCACACAATCAACTTTATTATTGAATAATTCGAAAGTGCGATTTATAAAATCAGGAATTTGATCAACTTTGGCTAAATCAAATTGAAGCGTTCTACATTTGACTCCCAATTTTTCTTTTGCAGAATTAAGAGATTGCTCATTTCTACCACAGATAATTACATTAGCACCCTCATTAATGCACTTCTCTGCAATAGCAAAGCCAATGCCCTTACTTCCACCTGTAATAACAATGTTTTTATCAAGCAGCTGTTTACCTGTGCAATTTGGTTTAACCTCAACCTTTATGTTATATTGAGGTATTCCCATAAAAATGTATTTAAAAATTCGTTTAAGGATGTTCTTATCCATAAATTATTTCTTTGATTTTATTTTTCACACTAGCTCCGAATAACTTACTGATGCACCCAGCTACTTTGTTTGAAACTGAAACTGGTGTATTATCCCTAAAAATCTTACGAAGAGAAATTCCATCAAACTCGGCATTTGTAAAAACTTCCATTAGAATAGGATATTTGGATTCAGATAGGAATTCTGGAATATTACGTTCCAATTCACTCTTATCCCCTGCATGTAAATAATGCAAGTTTGTAAGTCCAATAACGTTCTCTATCCTAGTAGTATGACCAGCAGCAATATGTCTATCTAGGGTTGATATCTTTTGTTTACCAATATTAAAATGGAATTCGCCTCCTGCTTGATTATTAACCAATAAGATGCGGACATTATTATTAAAGTCAGTAATCGAAGCATTCAAATCATACAAATAACTTAGATCGCCAATAATTAACAAAGATAAACTCTTAAATAAAGAAGCCTGCCCTAAAAAGGTTGACAAAGCACCATCAATACCATCAGTACATATATTTCCTGTCGCAAATGTATTAGTAGGAAGATTACACATATTTGTAAATTTCATACTATTTAAAACACTTGCATGAATGTTGCAGCCTTCAGGTAAAGAATTCAATACTCTTTTGACTGCATAATAATTAGTGAATTCATTTACAGAGGCATCTCTTGAAGATAATGTTTTTAACCATTTATCCAAATAACATTTGTTATTTGACAACGTAACTTTTGAGATTTCATCAAAGAAGAGAGTTGGTTGACACTCAAATATCTTTGACAATGACATAGAGGTATCGAAAACTTTGCCTTCTGGATTGACATCCCAATGCTCAATACCTTTTCCTTTAAAGTGACGTATTAGTGTTGAATATGGTTTTGCACCATATGTTATGATAAGATCAGGGGCAAGATTCTTTGCTTCTTCTCGATTTAATGTAACACCTAGCAATGGAGAGAGTATAAATTCTTTGTCTGTTACATTAGAAAAATTATCGTAAGTAATTACACAATTATGTTTCTCAAAGAATTTCTTCAAAGACAACGTAAGTGTATCCGAAATTTCACTATTTTGTCCACAGATAACGAGGATTCGCTGTTTTTTCTTGAGTTGCTCTTTGTAATTTTCAATGTTATCCAATGAATCAACTCTATCTATCTTTCTGCAATGAGGCATTTCGCCTTTCTTAAAAGTTGCTAGTTCATTAATATCTTCAGGCTCAAGAAAATTAATTTGAACAGGCCCCTTGCCATGATGGTCAAGTTCCAAAAGCGCCTCATTAATACTTCGATTACTATACCATTCATCCATCTTATTCTTAATGATAGGAAGATCTACAGAATATCGAGCAAATGGTTTGTACATATCAACCTGGTTAATTACCTGACTTGCACCATGAAATCTAATATATCTTTGCTTGTCGGCCGTCAAAGCAACTAATTGAATATTACGTTCAAAAGCTTCTTTCATTGCAGGCATGTAATTACAAGTGGCAGTAGCTGAAGTGCAAGCAAAGCCAACAGGTTGACCAAGTGCTTCTGCCAATCCCAAAGCAACATATGCAGCACTACGCTCGTCAACAACAGAGTAACAATGGAAGAAACTATCCATTTCAACAATATGCACCAATGGTACATGTCTTGTTCCTGGGGATAAAACTAAGTGCTTAATATTATACTGTTTTAACAGCGAGACAATTTGCTGGATTTGAATTATATCAGTTCTCATATCTTATCTAGTTAGGATTGCGGCAGGACAGTTATCAAGGGCATTAATTAGATTTGTACTTTCATTATTGCTAGTTAAGTCAATTACGTTAATTCCATTTGACGATAACCAACCATTGAATTTATTCCAATAAACATGATCCGTAACTTTCACAATAAGTTTAAATTTTGACGGTATATCTCTAAAGTTAAAGATATTGGAATCCAAAATCAATTGATTCTCAGTGATTACTAGAATATTATCACTTTCACCTAATAACTGACCTACATATTTGGAAATAAGTCCATATTTATATTTAGGATCGATATTGCGACAACCATCAAAATTAGTATTTGAATTAAAAAATCCAATACAATTTGAATATTTGCTATCTTTTAATGAAGAATAAATTTCTGAATAATCAATTGGGGCAATATTTCCAATAACCTCATTGGTTTTTATCAGTGTAGGTCCATAAGTCGAAAGATAAATATCATCCAACTTCACAGAACTATCGTTAATATCTATAAAAGATATTTTATCAAGGCAGCGCTCTAAATAAGTAGAAGATTCCTTATCTCTGCTATTAATCGACAAAACTACAACCGGAACTCTTTGGAACCAAGCCTCAGTTAATCCAGTATAGGTGTTAGGAAGATACTCATCATCTACTATTGCCAATATAGGTTTACTACTTATTTTTGCAATTCCATATGCAGTAAAAATTGCACTTCGAACATCTTCTATGTATTGAACACGTTCAAACTTTTGTTGCAAAGAAGAAACATCAAAAGTTGATGTATTAATTACATTCTCAACTCCTGAATTACGAAGCTTTTCTAACAGTTCTAAAAACATATTATCGTTTATTCTTAAGCATTTTTAAAATATAATTGCTTGTCTCATTATGAAACAAAATTGACAAGCATAAATATATTCCAGAAACACAAAATAATTGCAAAATGATACAAATATTAATAGTACCGATCTGTGTATAAGACAACAAATATGCTACGCTACATGCTATAAACGCCATGGCTGCAGGTACCATTAAATCAACGAATTGATCTTTTAATTTATATCCAATATATTTTTCGCTATAGACTCCATATATTAGGACAGCTGCAAACTGTCCTGCTAAATACATAAAAGCAATAGCAATTACAGAGTCAAATAAAAAAACGGCAACAGCAAGTAAGATAAGACCTACAGCCTTGCTCAATAATTCTATTTTCAAATATAAATCTGAGCGTCCAATTGCTTTTATCGCTTGTGCAGAACATGTTTGTGTTGGCTGTAACCACCAGACAATGCACATAATTTGCATGTATGGAACACATGGCAGCCATTTATCTCCCAAAAGCAATGCTACTAGAGGCTTTGAAATAATAGCAAGCCCCCAAAGCAGAGGGGTCATAATATATGCACTTAACTTAGCAGCTCTTCGTGATTTTACAGATAGATTATCAGCGTCATCTTGATATTTGCTTAGTGCAGGAAATAATACTCTAGTTATTGAAGAATCGATATTACTTGCAATAAGATTAGGAAATGAAAACCCTCTGTCATAATAACCTAAATCTTCAGCACTATATCTTTTTCCAATTACTAATGATCTAAGTTGACTATAACCAGTAAACAAAAATCCCGTAGCCATCATTCTCCAGCCAAAAGCCATCATAGGTTTTAAGCGTTCAAATGAAAACATAATTTTTGGATACCAACTAATTACTAGTTTTAAAAAGACTGTATTTAATGCAACATGAACTAATCTTTGAGCAACAAGAGCCCAAAGCCCATATCCTAAATACGCCATCAAAATTCCTACGAAGCCAGAAATGATTACTCCACCAGAATTAGAGATAAAAGATTTTTTAAAAATAAAATGGCTAGACACATAAGCTTGCTGAATGCAATTGAAAGCACTAAGTGGAATGCTGATTGCAAGAACTCGTAAAACAAGAACTAATTCTGGTCGATTATAGTAGTTCGATATAGAAGGAGCACAAATAAATAATATGAAGTACAATACTAAAGATACTGTAAGATTGAACCAGAACATTGTACTGTAATCAAGTTCATCAGCATCTTTTTTCTGTATCAAGGCACTACTAATTCCTGAAGTAACAAAAATTTGAGCAAGCGCAATAAAAACAGTTAAGAGGGCAATTGTACCATAATGAGTTGGTTCGAGTAATCTTGCCAACACAATCGTAACAAGAAAGCTTACAATCTGTGCCGATGTGTTTTCTAAATAAATCCAAAGGAAACCAGAAGTTACTTTTTTGTTACTATCCATTATTATTTATTCTTTTGTATTGGATATTCTCAGATATTTGTTCTGTGATTTCCTTAGCCTCCATCAAGGTTGCTATATCGTACAATTCCTTATATGTAGGCTCAACCTTCACTCTCTTGATAATTCTTCGAACTACTTTGCTATAGACGCCCTGAACAAACCACAATGTCCTTCTTGGTGATAAAGAAATAAATTTTAAAAATTCAAGACGAGTAGCCTTATGCTGATAAAAAAAGTTTGCATAAACACTTGTGTAATCAAACTGAAATTTATTTTTATCTGCATTCATTTTCTTTAAAGCAGAAATAGCAGATTGAGCAAAGATGGTTTCACCAGAGAAAATAGGAGGAAGATTTTTGTCCCAATTTTCTTTCGTATCTTTTGGCAACCAAGGCATATCCTCGATTTTTCCAAAATGCTGACCTCTTTTGCTTTGCCCTCTTACGCTTGCGTTGCCATATCCGGAAATAATCAAATTATCATTTATGTATACAGCTTTGTCTATTTCCAAGCAAACAGAAACTGCATTTGCCATATCAGGAGAAGGTCCGGGGAAATATGTTCCAGTCTTTTTATAAATTCTTTCCAGACAATTCCTTGAAACCATAGCATGATATAGGCGAGGCATATAATCGCTAAGAGAGCCGCGACAACCACCTTTTAACAATTCTTTTTTTGCATCAATATCAAAAACAGATCCATCAACATTAAAGCGATAAAATAGATTTAGTTTCTTCTCACCCTTTTTAAAATTCATATCTGGCCAATAAAATCCAGGAAAAGGAAAAGTACATCCTTCGATATTGTTCTCTTTCAGATAGCTAGCAGCTTTTAAAATATTTGAACAAATAGAATCATCATCTCCTATCATACAAACATAATCACCTGTAGCTCTGATAATACCCATGTCATAATTATCAACTACACTGACATGCTCTTTCTTATGCGAATACTTAATTCTATCATCATTCAACGAAGAAATATATTCTGCAAATGCTTTATTGTCTTCCGTATTATCCTGAATTATTATTTCTAAATCGTCAGAATCAATACTTCTGATTGAATCTACACAATCATATAAATATTCGTATCGATTATAAGTTGCTATTACGATACTAACTAAAGGCGTCTTTGATAACATATTATTTACTCTTTACTACGATACACAAAAAACTCTTATTCTTTCAAAAACAAGATTGTGTTCTAATATTTAATTACCTAAATCTTAATATTGTACCACCCCAACTTAATCCAACTCCAAAACCAGCAACCATAACTTTCATACTAGGAGTTATAGTACCAGCATCAAGGCATTGCTTCAGCCCAATCATTACAGTAGAAGATACTGTATTTCCTGTTTCATTAAGGTTAACATAGAATTTATCCTTTGGTAATACACATACCTTACGGATTGTATTCAGCATAAATTTGTTTGCCTGATGGAAAACATAATAATCTATGTTCTCTTTTACCATCTCATTCTTTGCTAAGATATCCTTCATCATAGCAGGAACAGCATCAAGGGTGAAGTTAAAGATAGCAGAACCTCCATATAGAGGTAATCATCTCTTCGAATGTGACCATCATCATCGGTTGATGCTTGGATTTCAGATGCGTCTGTGTCATCAAACTGCTCAGCAAAATTTGCTATAAATTCATTTAATTCCATAAATTATTATCTTGTATTAAATTTATAATTCGATCTTCTTAGCTGGTATGCCCAATACAGTAGAATTTGGTTTAAGATTTCTATTGACAAATGTAAATGTACCAACAAAAGACCCCTCACCCACTTTCTTTTTATTTAATATTACAGAATTAGGTGCCAGCCAAACATTATCCTCCAATTCTGTTGTACCCATCATTGTGCAGGATGCTGTAATTACACAATTGTTTCCTACTTTACAATTATGTGCTACTTGGACATGATTATCAATATTAGTATATTCGCCAATGTAAGTTTCACCTTCAAACAGCGCATTGCAAATTGTAGTGTTATCACCAATATTTGCACCTTTGGCGATATGACATATTCCAACATGCTTTATCTTTTGCCTGTAGCCCTTAATAGCCTGGAAACCTTCACTTCCAATAACAGAGCAACAGCCAATCGTGACATCATCTTCTATTATAGAACCTTTTCTAACTACTGAATTTGGGCCTATTGTCACATTATTACCTATTTTTACTCCAGTTTCAATAACAGCACTTTCCGCAATATCGCAATTCTCTCCAGCTATAGCAGGGATGTCGTATCTATCGTAAAAGTCTGATAATTTATAAAGGGCATTATGTATATCATAGAATGTGTATTCTGCATTATCAGAATAGATATAAGATAATTCTCTATGATTACTATTCATAAACGCTAATACATCCTCTTTTAATGAAAAGGGAACAACTATAGCTGTTACAGAATTATTCTTAACTACTGCATTACAGAATTCTAAACTTGTAAGATAAGAAAGAACTGAGGTATATTCACTTTCTCTATTTGCAAGATTGAGATTATTGATGATAATATCGCTACCCTCATAATCCAATGCCAACAATTGGCATATCTCGCTTAATTTTGCACTATGTCTATTCATAATTTACTTATTATACCACCAGCCAGTAGGAAGGGCAATGAACTTGTTATTGAATTCAAGAACACCAGGATGGTGACCCTGATCACCAAAGACAGAATAATAAGAATTAGGAAGATGTACTCCTGATGCATAATATCCTGCTTCACGGAATTTCAGCATGTCCTCAACCTTATTATCAGATAAGACACCATAAACCCAATAGTTTGGCTCAATTTCGTTTCTGCTATTCAATTTAAATAGGTTCAATTCGGCATCCCATTTTTCAGCATTTGCTTTTTGTTTAGCCAGAAGTTCCGGTAGATCCTCCATTTGTAAACAGCCAATATAGCTGTTCATATCGCTCATGGTACCACCAAAACCTGATGTGGAAATGTCACAAGCAGGTGATATCTCATTATTCTCGTCCCTGAAAATATTACGATGGATTCCAAAATCGCGAGCGAGTAAGCCTGCTTCGTACATTTTCTTGTCCTTAAATACTACAGCACCACCATCAATAGTGTTTGGAAGTCTTACTGTCTGGAAGGAGAAAATGGTAATATCTGTTCCTAGATTACCTGCAACATTACCCTTATATTTCGTACCAAATGCTTCAACGCAATCATCGATGACAGGAATGCCAAATTCTTTTCCTATTGCATTTATCTCATCAACATGTCCAATATATCCACAGAAATGGTTATGAAATATCAGTTTGGTATTTGATGTAATTGACTTGCGAACACTCTCAGGATCTAAAGTGCCTGTCTTAGGATCAATATCTGACCATTTTACTTTTAAACCAAATGTATTTAATGGCTGATTAGAAGCCAAACAGCTCATTGGTGAAGAAATAACTTCATCCTCAGGCTTAAGTCCTAAAACTGTAAGAGCGATCTGAATCGCCATTGCAAATGTGTTGGTAGTCATCAAATTTTCAACTCCAGCATAAGCTTTCAGTTTTGATTCAAATTCTCTTCCCCATTTGCCATAAGCTAGAGCACCGGAATGGAGTATATTCTCCATTTCCGGTAACTCTAATGGCATATATGGTTTGTATAATGATATCATTACCAACCCTTCTTAATCAATTCCACGATACGATTACGATCTTCTTCAGTTACCCACCATCCGCATGGAATATGTACAAAGTGCTTATCCCAATATTCCATATTTGGAAGTTCACGCTTTGACTCTTTAAAGATGCTATGAGTATCACTACGATGGTGAAGTTGAGAGGCAAGAATACCATTCTCCTCCATCATCTTACAGAATCCATTACGATCCTCGACCTTCATGGTGTAAAGCCAATATGAAGGTTCAGTATTCTTATTGTAGGTTACGAGATCTACGTCTGGAATGCCCTTCAATGCTTCATCATAAAACTTACCATTAGATATATATTTGTCGATATTCTGAGCAACATACTGCATCTGAACCTTACCGATTGTAGCATTAACATTGTTCATAGCATACTTAAATCCCACCTCTGTGATATCATTGTCAAGACGGCTCTTGTCTTTAGAAAGACCGAACCAACGAAGTCGCTTAGCACGATCCATCTGTAAGTCGTCCTTCATTGCCAAGAAACCACCATCTACTGTAGTCATGTGCTTAATAGCCTGAAGAGAGTATACTGTATAATCAGAATTACAACCTGTTAGTTTGCCATTATACTTGCTGCCAAGTGCATGTGCAGCATCCTCTATAATTGGAATATTAAATTCCTTACCAATTTTATGGAACTCATCCAGATCGCAAACCATACCTGCATAGTGAACAAGTACGATAGCCTTTGTCTTTTCTGTGATCAATGAACGAACACTCTTTGGATCAAGAAGACCATTATTAGGATCCACATCACCCCAAACTACTTTGCAGCCCATAGCCGCAATCTGTGTATTGGTAGGCTCTGCTGTCATTGGGGTACTGATAATTTCGTCACCAGGCTTCGCTCCTGATAAGATGTATGCAAGGTGCAGAGCATCTGTACCAGAATGGAGAGAAATCATATTTGGGTTGCCAATATAATCTTTGAACATATCTTCAAAGTCATATACAGCCTGGCCAGTAGCTACATAGCCACTATATATAATCTCCTCAAGTGCTGGCATCAGCACTTCACGAGGAGGAAAAAACGTTTTAACTAAAGGTATCATATCAAAAATTAGTATTTAATTCCAAATTCATCAAGACGCTCACGTACATAATCAAGCTTAAGAAGGGTCTCTTTCATAGCCTCTACATCAAGCATGCGAGCATTGTCTGAATTATAATCAGGATGATCAAATCTATGACCAAATGTATCTACGTAGTTGCTATAGTTGAGGTCACGGAGGTCAGCAGGTACACGGAAAAAATTGCCAAGATCCTCAGCCTTAGTCATTTCCTCACTAGTACAAAGTGTCTCATACATCTTTTCACCATGACGAGCGCCAATAATCTTAATCTCATTGTCTGCATGGAAAAGTTCCTTTACTGCTGTTGCAAGTGTCTTGATAGTAGCAGCAGGGGCTTTCTGTACGAAAAGATCTCCAGGCTTCGCATTACGGAATGCAAAGAGGACCAGACCAACAGCCTCGTCAAGAGACATCATGTATCGTGTCATCTCAGGCACTGTGACTGTCATTGGTTCGCCATTCTTAATCTGATCAACAAACAAAGGAATGATAGAACCACGTGAGCACATTACATTACCATAACGAGTTGCGCAGATTACTGTACCATTAGCCTTAGCACGTGGGTCACGTGCCTTAGAGATTGCCAATTTCTCCATGATGGCTTTGGTCATACCCATTGTGTTTACAGGATAAGCAGCCTTATCTGTTGACAAAACAACTACACGCTTTACACCATTTCGTACAGCAGCTTCCAGAACATTTTCAGAACCTAGAATATTGGTACGAACAGCCTGCATAGGATAGAATTCACATGAAGGCACCTGCTTCAATGCTGCAGCAGAGAAGACATAGTCAACACCATCCATTGCATTATTAATGCTCTCAAAATCACGAACATTACCAATGATAAAGTTTACCTTTGGATTATTCAGCTGATGACGCATATCATCTTGCTTTTTTTCGTCACGAGAGAAGATTCTAATTTCCTTGAAATCTTCATTAATAAAACGCTTAAGTACTGCATTACCAAATGAACCAGTACCACCTGTAATCATCAGGGTTTTACCAGAAAATTCTGACATAATTTCTTATATTAAATGCTTATTTTATTTTTCTAAATACAAAGTATCCGTTTCAGGATTAAACTTTCCATTCTTCTGAATGAAAATTACTGTCCCTGATTCAAGGCTTTCAAGATTATGCCAAGCACCTTTTGGAACTATATAAATTTTCATTCCATCAAAACTAAGTATATTCTGATTTATAATTCTACCACCATTATCGTAGAGATTCATGCGTACACTACCACGAAGAAGCACTATAACTTTATCAGTAGTGGGATGTTTGTGAATTGTAAGCTTAGCCTCTGGTTCTATAGCATTGAGCATCTTCTGTGATATGTCATTCTCAGAATCGCGTAAGTCATAGTGCATTCTATAACGTTCGGTCTGCTTCGCTAGGACAGTAAGTTTATCGAGAAATTCTGTGTCAAATAATATATATTATCCGTAATATTGTTTATACCATTCCGAGAATTTGCGTAAACCTTCACGTATTGGAGTATTTGGTTTATATCCGAAATCTTGCTCAAGTGGTGTAGTGTCTGCAAATGTGACAGGCACATCACCAGGCTGCATAGGCACAAGTTTCTTGTGAGCCTCAAAATCATAATCTGATGGTAATACACCTGCACGGATTAACTCCTCTTGCAGAATTGTTACGAAATCAAGGAGATTCTCTGGTGAGTTGTTACCGATATTATAAACCTTATATGGTGGGATTGGTAATCCATCCTCACCATTGGCTTTCTCAGGTGCATGTTGCATGACTCGAACTACACCTTCTACAATGTCATCAACGTACGTGAAGTCGCGCTTGCAGTTGCCATAGTTAAAGATCTGAATGGTTTTGCCCTCACGCAACTTGTTGGTGAAGCCAAAGTACGCCATATCAGGACGTCCGGCAGGGCCGTAAACGGTGAAGAAGCGGAGTCCTGTAGAAGGGATGTTGTAGAGCTTGGAATAAGCGTGAGCCATGAGCTCATTGCTCTTCTTGGTAGCGGCATAAAGTGAGACAGGATTGTCTACTTTGTCATCAGTGCTGTAAGGAACTTTCTTATTGCTGCCATATACGCTTGATGATGATGCATAAACTAGATGCTCTACTTCATGATGGCGGCATGCTTCAAGTATGTTATAGAAACCAATGATGTTACTTTGGAGGTATGCATCTGGATTTGTAATACTGTAGCGGACTCCCGCCTGAGCAGCAAGGTTGACAACAACTGCAATGTGATTCTCTGTGAAGAGCTTATCGATAGTTTCCTTATTGGCAATAGAATCATGGACGAATGTCCAATTACCAGCTATAGCCTCTATCTCGCGCAAGCGCTCGTATTTAATGTTGACGTCATAGTAATCGGTAATGGAATCAATACCAATGACATGAATGCCATTATATTCACGCAAGAGGCGCTTAGCAAGATTGCTACCGATAAAACCAGCTGCACCTGTTACCAATACGGTCTTTCCGTTAAGTTCTATTCTTTGCATATATTAATCTTTATGGAAAATGTCTCGTGTATAAACCTTTGAATGTACGTCGTCGAGAACACCTTCATAGCGGTTTGCAATGATAACATTGCTCTGTGACTTGAAGACAGAAAGGTCGTTGACTACTTTCGATCCGAAGAATGAAGAACCATCCTCAAGAGTTGGTTCATAGATAATGATATTTGCACCCTTAGCCTTAACGCGTTTCATGATACCCTGGATAGCACTCTGACGGAAATTGTCTGAATTGCTCTTCATTGTCAAGCGGAATACTCCTACTGTCACTTCCTTTTCAGAAGCTTCGCTCCAGTCGCTATTAGCTGTATAGTAACCTGCCTTGCGAAGAACTTCATCAGCAATAAAGTCCTTGCGTGTACGGTTTGACTCAACGATAGCGCTCATCATATTCTGAGGAACGTCTGCATAGTTTGCCAACAACTGCTTTGTATCTTTTGGCAAGCAGTAGCCACCATAACCGAATGAAGGATTATTATAGTGTGTTCCGATACGTGGATCGAGCCCTACACCTGAGATGATTGCCTGAGAATCCAAGCCCTTTACTTCAGCATAAGTATCCAACTCATTGAAATAAGACACGCGAAGTGCAAGATACGTATTGGCAAATAGCTTAACAGCCTCTGCTTCAGTCATACCCATGATAAGGGTATCAATATTTTCCTTAATTGCGCCTTCCTGAAGGAGTGCGGCAAATGTTTTTGCATTTTTCTCAGCGTCAGCATTACTGATTGCCTCAATAGATGCATTTTCCTCATCCCACTTCTTATTGCGATCAGCCGGCAATATCTTTGGATAGCCAACAATGATACGAGATGGGTAGAGATTATCGTAAAGTGCCTTGCTCTCGCGAAGGAACTCTGGAGAGAAAAGCAAATTGAACTTCTTGCCCTTGAGTGAAGGATCGGTCAAGAACTTGAGCGCATACTTCACGTAAAGTGAACGGCAATATCCTACAGGAATAGTAGATTTGATTACCATCACTGCACCAGGATTCACACTCAAAACGAGGTCGATCACGTCCTCGATATGATGTGTATCGAAAAAGTTTTTCTGTGGGTCATAGTTAGTTGGAGCAGCGATTACTACATAATCTGCATCCTTGTAAGCTGCGGCACCATCGAGAGTTGCTGTGAGGTTAAGATCCTTTTCAGCAAGATACTTCTCGATATAATCGTCCTGGATTGGAGAAATCTTATTATTCAGTTTTTCCACCTTTTCGGGAATTACATCCACGGTGGTTACATGATGATGTTGTGATAGCAGCGTCGCTATGCTCAGCCCCACATAGCCCGTACCGGCTACGGCAATCTTAATGTCTTTAAAATCACGCATATTTTGTTTGATTTAATTATTTTTTACCTCCATGCTTCTCTCCATATCCGTAACCATAACCGTAACGTTTTCCATAACCATAATACTTGCCATATTTTCCATAGCCATAGTAATAACCATACTTCCTACTGTTCAGATCCAAACCATTGACAGCAATACAGAGATTAGGCAATTTGTTATTTTCAGCCAATTCATTAATCAAAGTAAACTCTGCCTTATGGGTATAATCAGCACGACATACATATACGGATAAATCTGCGACACGTCCTATAAGTAAAGTATCGGTTACCATACCCACCGGCGCTGTATCCAATATCACATAATCAAAATTCGCCTTCAATGTTTCAATAGCTTTCTCTAACCCTCCACGAGCCAATAATTCTGTCGGATTAGGTGGAACTGTACCACCGGGAAGAATAAACAGATTCTTGTTTATATCAGAAGGCTGCACAAAATCCATTAAATTCGCAGTTGTGTTTGTCAGATATTGAGTAATACCATGTTCCTTTTTAGGTATATTGAAGACTTTATTCAACCCTGGTTTACGAATATCCAGTCCTACTATCACCACTTTCTTCCCTAATAAAGAAAGACTTATTGCTAAATTAGCAGATATGAAAGACTTACCTTCACCACTGATAGTAGAAGTTACCAGAATTACATTCTTACCATTCTCAAGCATAAACTGGAGATTAGTACGGACATTCCGGAAAGTCTCACTCATCAGATTATTCTGATTCTCAAATACCGCTATAGAACCAGTCTTTTCATCTGCTAACGGAATATCACCAACAACAGGAAGTGAAGTCAATTTCTCAACGTCAGCACGACCTTCAATCTTGAATTTTGTCAAACCTATCAGATAAATAACTCCTACCGGAAGTCCCACACCTAAGACTAAAGCAACCAAATAAACTATCGTCTTCTTGGGAGAAATCGGATTGTCATCTGCTAACGCTTCATCAATAATCTTCGCGTTATTGGCAGTAGCCGCCAAAGTGATGGCATTCTCCTCACGTTTTTGAAGCAACATCAGATACAACCCCGATTTAATCTCTTGCTGGCGGGCAATGCTCACAAACTGGCGTTCCTGAGTGGGCGCATCATTGATACGGCGGGAATAACGGCTTGCTTCACGAGCCAGATCTTCTTTGGTAATCTGCAATCCTTTCAATGTAGCATCTAAGGTAGCTTGCACATTGGTTCTCATTGCACGAATACTGGTATCCAGATTGATTATGGTCGGATTATTCTCCGTCGAAGTACGCAACAGACGTTTCCTTTCAACCAGCATTTGATTATAACGGTCTATCGCACCGGCTGATGCTGCATCCTGTAAGCCGATATTACTCGGTAATACTTCATATTCATTACCTTTCATATAGCGTTGCAAGTCCATCACCAGATTTATCTGAGTCTGATTTTCCACGCGTTTCTTTTCATATTCTGCATTGCCTGTCAAGGCTATCTGTGCTTCACTGCTCAAATCAGTAATCCCCGCACTACGTTTGAAGTTCTCCAAATCCTGTTCTGTACTGCCTAATTCTTTAGAAATAATACCAATACGTTCGTCAATAAATTCAGCAGTTTTCTGAGCCACCTCATTCTTGTCATTATTGGCATTGATATTATACATTTCAAGCAGTTTATTGATATAATCTCTACCACGTCGGGTATTTGTATTTTCCAATGAAATAACAACTACAGAAGTAGTCTTTGAAGTGGGGGCTATTGACAAAGAGTTAACATATCCTTTCGACACAGAAAAAGGCCTGTTAATGAAAGCTGTGATATGACGTTCTTTGGTTATATTTTCCGGACGAACTGCTGACAAGGTATCGTTATTTGCGAAAAAAGCAACCGTACCCTCATCTGTCGGAAATACAGCAGGCAATTTATCAAACTGTTTCCGGTACTCTTTTTCGCCTACTGTAATTTGTACCCCCAACGCACCCGTTGGTTGAAGAATCATATTTATTTCCATTCTACCCGGAAGTTTATCCGCTTCCTGATGAGTCAGACTCACTAAAACAGGAGATGTATGATAAAGCTCTTTGCTTGGAAATTCGTCTTCATCCATATAAGTCACGAACAGTCCCAGATTGTTTACCACCTCTCTGGCCAAAGACTTTGAACGAAGTACTTCGATTTCATTATCTACATTGTTAGATGAAGAGACGAAACCATCCAATCCCATCTTTTCTAATTCGGAAGACATATTTGCACCACCACCTTTCTTTTCGTCCTTAATAAGGACAGTGGCAGTAATATTATATATAGGTGTTGTCAGACGTAGGTATCCCCATGCACAAGCAATACAAATAATTATCGATACTACAAACCAAGGCCAATGAATCAGATAACGGAAAAGAAGTTCCTGAATATTAACCTGTTCTTCGGACTGTTCCCCTAATTTATCTTTTCTTTCATCAATCATACAATGCTATTATCTGAAAATTGTTACTAATAAACTTGCCAATGACACTAAAATAGAAGTAGCGGAGAACCAGAGGCTTGTACTGTTACCAATATCCGAGTTGCGTGCTTTTGCCTTGTTCGGAGTCACATAAACGATATCGTTCTGCTGCAACCAGTAATAGGGAGAAAGAATGGTCTCCGCACTGTTCAAATCCAGTGTTATAATTTCCTGTTTGCCATCAGCACTTTCACGAATCAGCTTTACATTGTCGCGAACTCCCCAAACCGTCATGTCACCCGCCATAGCAAGCGCTTCCAACAAATTCACTTTCTCGTTACTGATGGTAAAAGTTCCCGGACGGGCAACCTCACCCAATACGGAGATTTTATAGTTTACCATACGGACAGTGACTATCGGCGTTTCTTTGATATAAGATTTCAGTTTCTCCACAATCAGTTGCTCCGCCTCTTTCTTGGTTAAGCCACCTACCCTCAACTCACCTAGTACCGGAAAATTTATTTTTCCATCGTTATCTACGAGATATTGCTGCAATATCGGTTGGGAGGTTGTACTTGTTATAGCTACATTATTTTGAGTAGCTACCGTTAGGTTAAACGGAACGGCCAATTCCGGGCTGGTACATGACACTACAATAGTAAGCAGATCTTTAGGCATTATCTTTGCATCATATAGATTTTCCTGTTGAGCAGTCTGTTCTACAACTTTTGCATCTTGTAAATAAGGAACTTTCTTATACGACTGGCAGGAAGCGAACAGCAATATCGCAACTAAACAGGGAAATACCCCCCTCCCCTTTCTACTTACTCTACTTGCACAAATACAAAACAAATTATTCATAAATTTCTCAAGTTTATTATTCTTTATCCAGCACCTCAAATTTCGAATTCTTCGATTTGAACTCCGGAACAACTTTTTTCATCAATCTGACCGTGTCCATAATCCGCACAGCACGGGACAACTTCTCAAACTCCGCATATATATCAAGAATATCAGCATATTCATACCGACGTACTTTAGCTATCATAATTTTTTTATTCTCGGTAGGAATCGTATTTTCTTTATCACTCAGCACTTCTTCATAGAGTTTCTCACCCGGTCGCAAGCCAGTAAATTCAATCTTTATATCTTCATCCGGGCGATAACCCGCCAATTCAATCATACGGGTAGCCAAGTCGACAATCTTAACGGCCTTGCCCATTTCAAAGACAAAGATTTCATTACCCTCTCCCATTGTAACAGCCTCCATAACCAAACGACAAGCTTCGGGAATCGTCATAAAAAAACGAATAATATCAGGGTGAGTCACTGTGACAGGACCACCGTTCTCAATCTGTTCCTTGAAGCGCGGGATTACAGAACCGTTACTGCCTAATACGTTTCCAAAACGTGTAGTAATGAATTTAGTATGTCCTTTTATCTTTCCCTCACGGATAGCACACCCCAAGCTCTGTACATAGATTTCCGCCAAACGTTTGGAACATCCCATCACATTAGTCGGGTTCACAGCTTTGTCGGTAGAAACCATTATCATTTTTTCTGCACCATACTCCACCGCCATATCGGCGACCTGACGCGAACCCGTGACATTGACAAGTACAGCTTCGCAAGGATTTTCTTCCATTAAAGGAACATGTTTATAAGCAGCGGCGTGGAAGACAATTTGAGGATGATAAAGTTCGAATACCATACGCACACGTTCTTTCACACGTACATCACCAATCACCGGAACAAAATCGATAGCAGGATAATTTTTCTCAAATTCCAAACGGACATTATGCAAAGGAGTCTCTGCAGAGTCAAACATGATGAGTTTTTGAATACCCATTTGCACCAATTGACGGCAAAGCTCGCTACCGATACTACCTGCAGCACCGGTCACTAATACAACTTTTCCTCTGAATTCTTCTGCGACCTGACTAAGGTTTATATTGATTTCAGCACGTCCCAATAAATCTTCAATTTTAATAGGACGTATCCACTGATGAAAGTTCCCGTCAGAATCCGCTTCACTGATAGTAGGAGCAATAAAAGTCTTGACAGCGTTACTTTTACAATACTCTAAAAGGCGATTCTCCTCCAAGCGGGTATCTTCATAACGAGCAAATAAAATGCCATGAATACCATGTTTTTTTATGACATAATTAAAGTCTTCTTCTGTTTCAAAATAATAAATAGGAAGATCTGCCAATCGACGTCTACGATTATTTTTACCATAAATATAAAAACCTACAACCTTATAATGCGCACTATCACGAAGACGAAGTTTTAAGGCTACACTTTTTTCATCAATCCCATAAATAAGAATACGAGTATTCTTTTTATTTACCCAATCCAATAAAAAATCATATATGATTATAAGAGATACACGAAAAACAGTTAATGTTACCAGAGTTAATAAACCATCAAACAAAAGATAAGATATCCTATAATTATCCGGTAATTCAGTCTCATAGATTACCCAATACGCAATAACCGACAAACAGGCTATCTTGAATAATACGGCACACATAATACGCCATAACTCTCGTGCTTGAGAGAAACGGATCGTATTTCGATAAGTATGGAATAATAAGGCTCCTGCAACACTTGACACCAAAGACACGCAAATAAATTTGCAAAGTATCCAGTCACTCATCGGGACGTATGCCATGTAGTGAATTACGGCATAAGCGACCAATGAACATAAAACAGACAGTGCCGTATCAATACCTAAAATAACCCAATAGCTGAAATAGTTTTTACGAGCATATTGTACTATGCCCTTCAATGTTTTTTCCATTGTAGTATAAATGAATAAAATAATGTATCAGAAATACAAGTACATATTCAAAATCTAACCGGTTCTACATACCCTACCGGCATATCAGCACAAGCACATCCTAACATATTAAGCCTAACAGCTATCTTGCTTTTGCCGTCTACTGTAACAAGTTCACCCACAAGTCCGGTTAAAGGACCTTTAATGACGCGAACTTTTTCACCACGTGCCAAGGGAGCACTGTTCATGGAAATAACATCTTTTGAATAATCAAGCATAAATCGGAAACGAGCCATCTGCTCATCAGGAATGATAGTCGGACTGCTCTCACCTCGCATTACCATATACCGACTTACTGTAGAAAAGGAAAGAACTTCTTTACGTTCTTTTGCATCAACGTGTACGAATACCATCATTGGAAGCAATACAGACTCGACCATCTTGCGTCGGTCACTCCATTGATGAAGTTCCTGCTGAACCGGAACGAAATTCTCAATCCCCATTTTATTTAAACGCTCGGCTACTTTCTTCTCGTGATGCATGCGAACCAAAGCGACATACCAACGTTTTGAGTATGCTACGCCTTCCCCTGTCCCATTACTAGGCCCAGCATTTGCTGATTTTTGTTTCGTTAAAATCATATTTTTTTACCCCATGTATATCTGTTACTTCTTAGGTAACAGGCAGTATATACACAAGACACACACAACAATGAAAAAGGGAAATTACACTGATATACAGGGTGTAAAAGAAGGGGGCCTGATATTCAACGAGAAGATTTCTTGATTTCGGGCAATAAAAAATCATTGAGCATGAAAAAAGAGATTTCATGTTCAAATACTTTTTTGCCCTATGTTTCAGATAAAACGAAAAAAAATGGGAAAATATTTGTTTACTATCTTAAAATATGTCTATCTTTGCGTCAAATTTAATTCTGTTACCTAAGAAGTAACAGATACACTTTAATTCTGATTATTAACTAATTACATCTTTTTATTTACCTACATAACAATTCTTTATGTAAGATAAATTCCCTTTATTTACCTCTGTACGTTCTTTAAGCTCGAAGCCTTTCAGGTAGATTTGTGTGGTTTTTATAGATTTGTGTCCCAATGATTCACTAATCATTTCAATCGGCACTCCGCGATATTTGGCTGTCGTTGCCCAAGAATGACGGAGCGTGTAGGAAGTGACAGGAGAATTCAAACGGAGAGCCCGAGCCAGATCCTTCAAACAATTATTAAATCGACGAAGAGCACTCTGGTATTCACGGTAAGCTCCTTCATCCTTACGTTTCTTATCACCGGACAGGATATCAAACAGATAGTCCGGACAATCAGGGCGGGAAGGCTGACTGTTGCGAAGCCGGTGAATCATCTCCTTCGCGGTATCCAGCACTTCCACACTGATCGGGGTTTTCGTCTTGACACGGTTGTACCGCAACACGTTCCGGTCCAAAGCTGACTTTTCCAAATGAGCCAAGTCGGCAAACGACATTCCGCAAAACTGGAACATCAGAGCGGCAATAGCCTGTGTATGGCGTAAACGTTCCGATTGGGGGTCTTCATAAAGCAGCTTCCGCAACTCGGCAACAGGAAGGGCCTTCTTCTGACGGACATCCACACCCGTATAGACATCGTGAAACAGGCGGGGGATGTAAGGAGCACTACCCGCTTCCACTCCCCGATTGTAGATACTGCGAAGCATACGCATATACGTGGAAACGGTGTTGGGCTTCAACCCACATTCGTAAAGATACTGTCCGTAACGTCGTAAACGTTCCCGGGTTACTTGCCTGAACGACACATTGAACGTGCCGCAGAACAGGCTGAAAGAAAGGAGGGCATTTTTGTAGACATGCGCCGTAGAATAACGCCCTTCCTTTCGCAAACGACCGATGTAGATCTCTCCACACCGGCTAAATCCATTTTTACTCATCATTTGCATCACTAGTTATTTTATAATATATACCATTTGGCATGCAGCAAAAAAACAAATCTTTTTGCAGGTTCGTTGCACGCTTGCCAAAGTATAATTTATTATTTAATTTATTTAACCATTGCAAAAATTAGCAAACTATGGCAAAGAAAAAAACAAATCAACAAGAGAAAAAAGTACAAGTAAAAAAGAAGGTCCAAAAACGGAAAAAGAACACTAGAAGACATGTGAAAGGGGAAATTATCAGTTGGGAGGAACTCGAAAACAGGACAGGATTAACCGGAGATGAAACGGAACTTCTCACTGTTTATTTGCACAAATTCGAAAGAGGGGAAGTACACGTCAGATGCTCTAAAAAACTAAAAGACTTAGCTGAATATATCTACGAAACGGAGAGCTTATATATAGCTAAACATGGCGGGTTTAAATTGTTAGAAATTAGCAGTATAGAAACAAAGTTATGTAACATCAGGCAAGAGGAACGAGAACGAAAAGAAGAGGAAGAAAAACAAGTAAAAAAGAGAGTAGAGAATAAGCGTTGACAAAAATAATTGTGCAGAAGAAACAAAAGATATACTTTCGCAGCCGTTTCTAGCCGACTAAAGACAACGTATATCTATCTTCAAAAATAGTGACGCTATAACAATTAAACAGTATCACTATAATGAAAGGATAGCGACCCTATAATAATCATATACCGTCACTATCCTGAAGGGGAGATTTTATTCGTAAAAAAACAAATATTAAAAAAACAGAAGAAAAAAGATGAAAAGAAAAATAGACAAAAGCAAGTTAGAAGCCTGCAAGTTAGTATGGAAAAAACGTATTGCCGCCGAAAAGGGTATTTCGGAAAAATGCGCAGAAAAAACTGTGCAAAGCTGTATAGAGCTTATTGAACGAATGTTATATGGAAATGCCATGATTGCTTTCCATAAGCAAGACGGCACATTCTGTATGGAACAAGGAACCTTGGTTGGATATGAAAAAGATTTTCACCGGGAGTTCAAGATCACTTCCCGGCAGATGTCTGTGGTCTACTGGAGTATGGAGCAACACGCGTGGAGACGGTTTATGATCGGAAACCTGTTGGAATGGAAAGCGATTGTATAACATTTAATAAAAAATATTGAACTATGAGTATGATTAATAAAGGAATCCCCTATTTCCCCACACCTGCAAATTTTTTCGACGAAGAAATAATGGAACTGTTAGAAGCTAAATTCGGAATCTTATCCTCTTATATTGTCATGAGACTACTCTGCAAAATCTATAAAGAAGGGTATTATATTTCTTGGGGAAAAGAACAGAGTCTTATCTTCGTCCGTAAAGTAGGCGGAGGTATTAAAGAGGAAGTAATGGAGAAAATTATAGAGTTACTGCTGGAAAAGGAATTTTTCAATAAAGATATTTATGAGAAATATGGGGTCCTGACCTCAGAGCAGATTCAGAAAGTCTGGCTGGAAGCTACTGTACGAAGAAAGATTGATTTCTCTAAATTACCTTATTTGTTGGAAGTCCGGCCAGGAAATGGTAAACAAAAAGGAGGCACGAATAAAAAAGATGCAGACATTTTTAAAGCTGACGCGGAGGTGAATCCGGAAAATGAGGACATTTCCGGACAAACTAAACCAAACCAAAATAAACTATCTTCTGAGGAGGAAGAAACAAGTAATGCTTCGTTTGAAATTCCGGGGTATGCTTACAATCAGACTACACACAACGTAACCGGACTGCTGGAAAGCCTGGAACGCCATAAAGTGACGGATCTGAAAGAAAAGCAGGTAATTATGAAGTTGTCGGATTACGGTAGGAAAGGCACGCAGATATGGAGGCTGTTCAGCAATACGACGTGGGGCAAGATCGGGGCACCGGGAAAGTATATCATTGCCGCATTGACCAACAAGCAGAAATAAACGCCGAATGATAAAAAAAGGTACGAAAAAATCTGTGCTATTCACAAATTCTTCGTACCTTTACGCTCCGGTAAAACAAGTTCTATCCACATAAAATATAACAAAATGGAAAACAGAAGTTTAGTAACCATTGCCGAACATTCTAAAGAAAAAATCCTCTACATGCTCGAAATGGCGAAGCAGTTTGAAATGAACCCCAACCGCCGGTTATTGCAAGGAAAGGTAGTAGCAACCCTGTTCTTCGAACCTTCTACCCGCACCCGCCTGAGTTTTGAAACAGCCGCCAATCGTCTAGGAGCACGTGTGATTGGATTCTCCGACCCCAAAGCTACCAGCTCGTCAAAGGGGGAAACACTAAAAGACACGATTATGATGGTGAGCAATTATGCAGATATTATCGTCATGCGTCACTATCTGGAAGGAGCTGCCCGCTATGCAAGTGAAGTCGCTCCTGTGCCCATTGTCAATGCCGGAGACGGAGCGAACCAACATCCGTCACAGACAATGCTCGATCTATACTCTATCTACAAAACGCAAGGCACGCTGGAAAACCTGAATATTTTCCTGGTAGGTGACTTGAAATACGGGCGTACCGTGCACTCCCTGTTAATGGCAATGCGTCACTTCAACCCCACTTTCCACTTCATCGCTCCCGATGAACTGAAAATGCCGGAAGAATACAAACTCTATTGTAAAACGCACCAGATAAAATATGTGGAACACACGGATTTCAGCGAAGAAATCATTGCAGATGCAGATATCCTGTATATGACCCGTGTGCAACGTGAACGCTTCACCGACCTAATGGAATATGAACGGGTGAAAAACGTTTATATCCTGCGCAACAAGATGTTGGAAAATACCCGCCCGAACCTGCGCATTCTGCATCCGCTACCCCGTGTCAACGAGATTGCATACGATGTGGACGATAACCCGAAGGCATATTATTTCCAACAGGCACAAAATGGTCTGTATGCCCGTGAAGCCATTCTTTGCGACGTATTAGGTATCACATTAGAGGACGTTAAAAACGATATTTTATTATGAGCGAAAATAAACAAGCATTGCAAGTAGCCGCCCTGAAAAACGGGACAGTGATTGACCATATCCCTTCTGAAAAGCTCTTTACCGTAGTGCAACTGCTCGGCGTGGAGCAAATGACAAGCAATATCACTATCGGTTTCAACCTCGACAGCAAGAAGCTGGGAAAGAAGGGGATTATCAAGATCGCGGACAAGTTTTTCTGCGATGAAGAAATCAACCGTATTTCGGTTGTGGCTCCGAATGTGAAACTGAACATTATCCGCGACTACGAGGTAGTGGAAAAGAAAGAAGTAAGAATGCCGGATGAGCTTCGCGGAATCGTGAAATGCGCGAATCCGAAATGTATCACGAACAATGAGCCAATGGCTACGTTATTCCATGTGACGGACAAGGATAATTGCATCGTAAAATGCCATTATTGCGAGAAGGAACAGAAACGTGAGGAAATCACCATTCTTTAATTTTCATTTTTCCAATAAAGAAGTGAAACAGGACTGGAAACCAGGAACGATGATTTATCCGCTGCCGGCTGTGCTGGTCAGTTGCGGAAAAGAAGAAAGTGAATATAATATTATCACTGTAGCATGGACGGGTACGATTTGCACAAACCCGCCCATGTGTTATATATCCGTACGCCCGGAACGACATTCTTATGAGATTATCAAGCGGAATATGGAGTTTGTCATTAATCTGACGACAAAAGACATGGCTTTCGCCACCGACTGGTGCGGTGTTCGTTCAGGACGCGATTATCATAAGTTTGACGAGATGAAGCTAACCCCGGGGCAGTGCACCGTAGTCAGTGCGCCTTTGATTGAGGAATCTCCCCTCTGCATCGAATGCCGCGTAAAAGAGATCGTATCTCTCGGTTCGCATGATATGTTTATAGCAGATGTAGTAAATGTACGTGCCGACGACCGGAATCTGAATCCTGAGACTGGGAAGCTCGAACTGGCGGAAGCTAATCCTCTGGTATATGTTCACGGAGGATACTATGGCCTGGGAGAAAAAATCGGAAAATTCGGTTGGAGTGTTGAAAAGAAAAAATCATAAAGACAAAGGATTGTATAACCATGAATATGCTGCGTAAAATACTATTTTTCGGTTTGATGACGGTAGCCGGTACGGTTTTCGGGCAGAATCGCAATACCGCAGACAAGGTGGACCGTCCCAATACGAAGAAAATAAACTTCGGTGTCAGGGCAGGGTTCAATTCCTCCATGTTTATGGTTTCCGAGTTGAAAATCAAAGATGTGACTATCGATGAGGTGCAGAATAATTATAAAATCGGCTATTTCGGTGCTCTCTTCATGCGTATCAATATGAAGAAACATTATATCCAACCGGAAGTGTCATACAATGTAACCAAATGCGAGATTACATTCGATAAACTCGGCTCTCAACATCCGGCTATCGAGCCGGATTATGCTTCGGTTCAATCTGTATTGCACAGTATTGACTTTCCCGTTCTGTATGGCTATAACGTAGTGAAGAAAGGTCCTTACGGAATGTCTATCTTTGCCGGTCCCAAGCTCCGTTATTTATGGGGAAAGAAGAACGAAATAACTTTCAGCAATTTCGACCAGAAAGGTATCCATGAGAAACTCTATCCGTTTAATATAAGTGCAGTGATTGGCGTGGGAGTCAATATTTCCCGTATTTTCTTTGATTTCCGCTACGAGCAGGGAATTGGAAATATCTCCAAGTCTATTACCTATGACAATATCAACTCGGACGGCAGCACAGGAATCAGCCGGATTATATTCGACCGCCGCGACAGCGCCTTGAGTTTTTCGCTCGGTTTTATCTTCTGACCATTTTCTACTAAATTCCATTTTTGACTAACATTTTTCTTGTACTTCCTTCTTTCTTTATTTATTTTCATTAACTTTGTACGCTTAAAATAAGGTATCTCGAATTAGAAATTTAATCTTATTATAAAAGAATGAAAAGAGACGACTTAATTTTCGACATCATCGAAAAAGAGCACCAAC
>ERZ791934.25-NODE-25-length-178102-cov-6.121923_pt1 | contig 178102 bp, 175 predicted proteins | sample MGYA00510125_ERZ791934 | MGnify/ENA primary metagenome ERZ791934 (study PRJEB30046, sample SAMN00993240) | human gut metagenome | study: EMG produced TPA metagenomics assembly of the A metagenome-wide association study of gut microbiota in type 2... | reverse complement strand
GAAGTTATTTTGATATAATATATATATTATGGTTTTATTTTTTACGAATAAAGAGGTATATACGGTTTCGTAAAATGTGATTGATTCCCTTTTAGAAGACAAAGGATAAAATAGAAATCAAGCGCAATATTAATGTAGCCTGTTTTTTCTTATTTATGCGATCTTTGTTGAAATACAAGTGGGAAATCGATATAATAAAATAACGCTAAAAAGGATGGATTTTAAATTATGTTGCATACAGAACTATTTTGTGGTTTGGAAAAAAATAATCCGGGATATGCAATTCGCCAAGCTGTTTTTGTACACGAGCAAGGTTTTGACCCTAATTTAGAATTTGATGAAAAAGATATGACTGCATTTCACGTTTTGGTATTTTCCGATTCTGTTCCGGTTGCAGTAGGTCGTTTTTTTATCATGGAGGATAATGTTACAGCGTACTTGGGACGGATTGCGGTGTTAAAAGAGCATCGAGGAAAGAAAGTAGGGGCATATTTGTTACGTGAATTGGAACAGGAGGCAAAGAAGAGAGGTGCGCAGTTTTCTATGTTAGGAGCGCAGTTGCATGCAAAAGGATTTTATGAAAAACTCGGATATCAACCTTTTGGAGAAGAGTTTGACGACTGCGGAAAAATGCATATACATATGAGAAAAACATTGTAAATTAAATCGTGTTATTGTTAAAATACTTAGTTGCAATCACTCTATCATGGAGACAAAATAAAAAATTTCGAACGATATAAGAACATTTTAGTATTTTATAGTGAAAGACTGCTCTGTAATTTTTGTTATAGCAGCCCTGCAACAGTAGCAAAATTAAAATTTTGGATGTTGATAGGAACGTTTTAGCAAGAATTCGTTAAAAATTGCAAAGCAATTTTTTTTATGATATAATAATCATATCCATGTAATATTTTTAAAGGAGATTAGGTACTATGATCGAACAAACCTATATTATGTTAAAACCAGATGCAGTTCAAAGAGGTTTAATGGGCGAAATCATTGCAAGAATTGAGAGAAAAGGCTACAGATTGATTGACGCTAAAATGATGAATTTGGACGAAGCTATTTTGAAAGAGCACTATGCTCACATTGCGGACAAACCATTCTTCCCTGAAATTGTTGAATACATGACTTCCGGTCCTGTATTCGGCATGATTGTAGAAGGTGAAAATGCAGTTCAAGGTATGAGAATTATCATGGGCGCTACCAAATTTGAAGAAGCTACTGCAGGTACTATCCGTGGTGATTTTGCTTCCAGCACCGGCGCAAACGTAATTCACGGTTCTGACTCCGTTGAAAATGCAAAGATTGAAATCAAAAGATTTTTCAACAAATAATTGGAAATTTGTTGCTATCTGTTATGAAAAAAGAGCAGCCCTTATGGGCTGCTCTTTTTTCATTTCAAAGCTCTATCGTTTTTGTCGCAATATGTTCTCGAAATGTTTGGTCATGTTCTACAAATAACATGGTTGGTTTGTATTCCAATAATAATTGCTCTAATTGCATACGCGATATTACATCTATATAATTCAGAGGTTCATCCCAAATCAGCAGATGTGAGGGCTGACATAAACTTTTTGCAATTAAAACTTTTTTCTTTTGTCCGCCGCTGAAATATTGTATTTCTTTGTCAAATTGCTCTCTTGTAAAATCTAATTTGCGTAAAATTGCTTTGAATACACTTTCCGCAATTTTGTTTGCTGCTGCATAGTCGGATAAGGTTCCGCATAATGCATCGGTATTTTGTGATACATAAGAAATCATCATATTACTGCCTTTATAAAATTCACCTGAGTATGGAACATTGTATCCGCAAACAAGTTTTAATATGCTGGATTTTCCGCACCCATTATTTCCGTTTAAAGCAATGCGGTCACCTTGTTCAATAGTAAATGTGATATCTTTACAAATGATATTGTGCTCATAACAAATAGAAACATTTCGGAAAGATGCCAAACGGTGGGAATGGTAAACTGGTTGAGATAATTTTAAATGCTCTGTTTGGTCGATATTTTTTAACAGCTTTGCTTTTTCTTCGATTGCCTCCAGACGACGGCCTTGTATGGATTTGGAACGCTGCATCATTTTGGCGGCTTTATGACCGACATATCCTCTATCAGGCCGTAACCCTGAATTTTTTGTACCATATTTGGATTTTTCTACTTGATATGACCAAGTGCTGGCTTGTTTAGCTGCCTTGGATAAACGAGAAATTTCTTTCATGCACTTTTTATTCTCTGTCAGTTCGTAGCAGTCTTGTCGTTCTTTATTTACAAGCCAAGAAGAGAAATTTCCTTTTTGAATTTCGATGTTGGTATTATTAATGGATAGAATATGGTCTACACATCCATCTACAAATGCTCTGTCATGTGAAATTAGAATAAATCCGCTTTTTTGATTGAGATAGTTGCGGATAATTTCTCTTCCATGTGCATCTAAATGATTGGTAGGCTCGTCGATAAGAAGGAAGCTGTTTTCCTTTAAAAATAGAATTGCCAGCAATACTTTGGTTTGTTCTCCGTCGGAAAGAGTTTGGAATGGGCGATAAAGAATGGAATCATCTGCTTCTAAAAGAGACAATTCTTTTACCAACTGCCAATGGACATAATCAGGATAAATTTGCGAGATGACTTCTATGGTCCATTGTGATTTATCTTTTACATCATAGGGAAAATGTTCGAATGTTACATTGGATGAGATATGACCGCTGTAGTCATATTTTCCCATAAGCAAGTGAAAAAATGTTGTTTTCCCTTTTCCGTTTCTTCCAATGAAACCTAATTTCCAATTGGTGTCTATACAAAAGCTGACATGTTTGAATATGGTGTCATAACTTCCGTTGTAAGAAAAAGTGAGGTTGGATATATTGATTTGCGACATGGAAAATCCCCCTTTAAAACAAAATAAAAGCTGCAAGAAAGTTCTTTCTTGCAGCTCAAAAATATCATTCTAAAATCCAATAGGAGGATGTATTGTTATGATTTTGAGTTGAAAACAGAGAATACTTTCTTGCAAAGGCACAATAAATAAAGTGTATTTTATGTCATACACAGTGATATTTATTGTGCCTATTTTTATTAGCAAGAAAGTTGAATCATGCTTTCATCTCCAATCTGATATATTAGCCATATCATAGCACAACAGTTATGGCACGTCAAATGCTAACAATGCTCTTTCCAATACCACCATTTTAACTTTTGGGGTTCCGGATTGGGCGTTGTTGCAAAGTATACAGCCAAACGATATACATATAACACACAGCGGTCCAACTGTCCGCCATGTAAGATACAATCTTGTTGATACATTTCGTCCGGATTTGCTTGTTTTAAATCTTCTACCCAATGATAACCCAAGCGAATCATATGTTGTTTCATGTTTGGACCTACCCCAGGAATGGCACATAAATCCGTTTTTGGCGTGAGTTGCTGATATATGTTTATATTCTCTTCTACGTGGTCGCAAGTCATCAGCTCTGACATAATGCAAAAGTCGGTTGCTCCTGCATTTATGATTTCTTGCGCCGTATCTTTATGTATGCCTCCAATGGGATAAACGGGAATATGTGATGCGTTTTGTACCTTTTGATAAAAAGAGATGCCGCGAGGTTTTAAATCCGCTTTGCAGTCCGTTTGGAAGATATGACCTGCGATAAGATAGGTTGCCCCAAGATTCTGTGCCAAAGCAACTTCTTCCACAGCATGAACAGAAGTGCCTATCATAGTAAACGCATTCAGACGTTTACTTTCTTGTTTCAAAATAGGCAGGGGAAGATGAATTGCCGTTACACCAAGGTCAAGGGCAGACTGTATGTGCGTGTGAAGTACCAATTGTATTCCGTATGTTTTGCATATGGCAAGACACTGCGCGGCCAATTGTGTGTACTCTTTTCTGTCTAAATCTTTTTCCCGCAAGATGATAAACTTTGGTCCTGCTTGGCAGATAGACTCGACGCGCTTTAAAAAGTCATCTTTACATAGGGTTCTGTTTGTAACGCAAATTACCATACTTGTATCCTCACAAACGTATGTAGTCTGTAAACACTTCTTGTAATCCGCGTTTTTTGAGCATTTCACGGATTTCATCCACACTGCGAGGGTCAGAAATTTCAAATTGTGCATCGCCCTTTTCTTCCAGCTGATGACCGCCCACGCTGGTTTTCACACCTGCGGAGATTTTTGTTGCGCAGAGTCCCACTACATTATCACGGAATCCTGCACGCTCACGGGTAGAAATATTAATGCCTGCAAATGGAAGCAATATACGGTATGCCAGCATAATTTGGAGCAACTGTGTTTCATGAACATCATTGGGATTGTTTTCGCTGTTATTAATGTAAGGGCGCAGTCTGGGAACAGAAAAGCTGATTTCTGCATGAGGATATTTCTGCTGTAAAAACTTGGCGTGCAGTCCTGTTGCAAGCGCATCATTCCTAAAGTTATGCAGCCCTAATAATGCTCCTATTCCTACGCCGCGCATTCCACCCATAAGAGCGCGTTCCTGTGCGTTAAATCGATAAGAAAAATCTCTCTTAGGACCTTTCAAATGCACTTCTTTGTAAAAAATAGGATCATACGTTTCTTGATAAACACTGACAAAGTCGGCTCCTTTTTCATGTAGAAAGGCGTACTCATCAGAATTCAGAGGATAGATTTCCAGTCCTATGGTAGTAAAATACTCTTTTGCCAATTCTACTGCCTGTCCAATGTAATCTAGATTGGATTGATGACGTGATTCGCCTGTTAAAATTAAAATTTCTTCCAGACCTGTTTGGGCAATCGCCCGAAATTCTGATTCAATTTCCTCCATAGAAAGTTTGCCGCGATGAATTTTGTTTTTGCAGTTAAATCCACAGTAAACACATTCATTTACGCAATAGTTGGCAATATACAGCGGCGTATATAAGCCTATGTTATTGCCAAATTGTGCACAAGTCAACCGTTTTGCTTTTTGTGCCATTTGTTCTAACAATGGTTGTGCTGCGGGGGAGAGTAAAGCTGCAAAATCTAAAACAGACAATTGTTCTTTTTGTAATGCGTTTTGAACATCTGCGGAGGTAAATGTGGAAAAATCAAATTGATTATAGTAGGAAAGCGTCCGTTCCATGATATCACTGTCGATACGTTCCATATGTTCCAACTCTTTTTTTGAGATTCCATCTATCATAGCAGAAGTATCCATACATCATTCCCTGCCTTTCTGTGTTCCGTTAATCTTCTAAAAATCCGGTCAAAGGGGAAGAGGCTTCTCCTGTAAAGTCCAATACGCGTCCAAGCCCAGCAAGGTAAGCCAGTCGTCCCGCTTCAATAGCCAATTTAAATGCTTTGGCCATCGCGCCCACATCTTTTGCGGTTGCAACTGCGGTATTTGCCATCACTGCGTCAACGCCCAATTCCATGGCTTCGCATGCCTGCGACGGTGCGCCGATTCCTGCGTCTACAATAACGGGAAGGTCTATTTCGTTTACAATCATTTTGATAAATTCCCGTGATACCAGCCCTTTATTGCTGCCGATAGGCGCTGCCAAAGGCATGACTGCTGCTGCGCCTGCGTCCACCAATGCTCTAGCTGTGATTAAATCAGGGCACATATAAGGCATAACGATGAACCCTTCTTTTGCCAAAATTTCAGTGGCTTTTACGGTTTCATGGTTGTCCGGCATTAAATATTTGCTGTCGTGGATGACTTCTATTTTTATAAAATCACCACAGCCCAGTTCGCGGGAAAGTCGGGCAATGCGTACGGCTTCTTCTGCATTGCGGGCTCCTGATGTATTGGGCAAAAGAGTAATACCTTTTGGGAGATAATCCAAAATATTTCCGTCCCCTCCGGTATTTGCGCGACGCAAAGCAAGTGTGATGATTTCTGCTCCGCTGTTTTCGATGACTCCCGGCATTTTTTCAAGAGAATATTTTCCTGATCCTAAGATAAAGCGGGAATGAAATTCATGACCGCCGATAATCAATGTATCTTTCATTTTGTTAAACCTCTTCTATTCCTAAAATTAAGCGGAGAACCATATTGGCTTGATGAGCAGCGCATACTGTCACACGCGGTGCCATCAAGCCGTTGCCTACTTCAGCGGCGGTGCTGCCATCTCCGCACATGTATAAATGTTTCATTTTTCTGGCTGTTTGAATGGTATTGGAAGAACCGTATCCTGCCATGCCGGAACCGCATACCAATTTTGTTTGGGGACTTTGTTCCAGCAGTGTATTCACTAAAATTGCTTTGGAAATCGGGTTATCAAATGCTTCGCAAACAATAGGATACTCCCCAAAAAGTGAATGCGCGTTTTCTTCCGTCACACGGATTTGCTTTGTTTTTACTTTGATAAAAGGATTGATTTGCTCAATTTGTTGTTTTAGCGCTTCTGTTTTGGGCAATCCCAAATGAGAGATATAGTAGCTTTGACGGTTGAGGTTGCTGGGTTCCACAACATCAAAATCCACTAAAAACAGAGTGCCTACACCTGTACGGGCAAGTAAAATTGCAATGTTGGACCCAAGCCCGCCCAGACCTGCAATTGCCACTTTTGCTTCTTTTACCTTGTTATGGACATTTGGAGTATGCCGTGCGCACATCATGCTTTCCAATTCGTCTTGGGAAGGCATTTTCCCTTTTTGAATCAGAGTCACCAAATCTCCCTCTTTGATATCCAGATTTTCTGATACTTGAAATCCGTTTAAGATGGTAACGTCTGATGGAATTTGCAATTCTGCTTTTAAGTCCAATAGTGTGGAAGCGTTGGTGGTATATGGCTTTCCGTTTACAATCAGTTTCATATCAGCCACCGCCTACAAAGCTTACGACTTCCAGTGTATCGTCATTGGTTACGGTTACTTGCTCATACGTTGCTTTTGGAATAATAGCGCCGTTCATTTCTACTGCAATCCGCTGTGTTTGAAATCCGTATTCATTCAGTAAATCCAGTAAGATAACCGGTTGTTCCAAATGATAGATTGTCCCGTTTAATTTCATAAAAGAACCTCCTGTTTTATTGCAAGAACAAGGGAAATAAAAAACCGAACCCTTGTAAAGAGTTCGGTTTTTGAAGTTCCAGTATATACTGTAAAAATTGAACTGGAAATACATAAAAAGAAACTCCCTACGCCGGTATGAACCGCACAGGTTCCATGAGTAAGAGGACACCACCTCACTCTCAGCCAATTTCATTGACTCCCCAGTTCTTATATTAAATTTTTATATGATGTGTTTATTATAAAACTGTAAAAATAGATTGTCAAGTGGAAGGTTAAGACAATCTGCTTTTAAAATCTTCGTAGCCAAACTGTTTGATGATTTGCAGTCCGTTTTTCTGAGAATATAAAGCAATAGATGGCAGGTTCATTCCATTAAACGTATTGTTTTTTACCATAGTATAGTGAGCCATATCGCAGAAGATTAATTTGTCGCCTTCTTTTAAAGGCGCATCAAAGGAATAATCTCCTATAATATCACCGGCAAGACAAGTAGGACCGCCCAAACGATACGTATACGTTTTTTCGTTGGGTAAGCCTGCTCCAATGATTTGAGGACGATACGGCATTTCCAAAACATCCGGCATATGGCAGGCAGCGGAAGTGTCCAAAATAGCCAGATGCATTCCGTTTTCAATGGTATCCAAAACAGTAGATACCAAATATCCTGTATTCAATGCAACAGCTTCTCCAGGTTCTAAATATACTTGTACCCCATAGGTATCTTGTGCAAATTGAATGCAGCGAATTAGGGTTTCTATGTCGTAATCAGAACGGGTAATATGGTGACCGCCTCCGAAGTTGAGCCACTTCATTTGTTTGATGTAGGAACCAAAGGTATCATCCACAACTTTTAAAGTACGCTCCAAGGTATCGGAATTTTGTTCGCACATGGTGTGAAAATGAAGTCCGTCAATGCCGTCTAATTGGTCAGGCTGAAATTGTTCCGGTGTAATACCGAGACGGGAACCTGTAAAGCAGGGATTGTAAATATCTGTGTCAATTTCAGAATATTTTGGGTTTAAACGTAAGCCGCATTCGATTTGTTTTCCGCTGTTTTTTACTTTATCTTTGAATTTGTTCCATTGATGAAATGAATTAAAAACAATATGGTCGGAGTAACGAATCACATCGTCCATTTCATGGTCTGCAAAAGCCGGGGCATATGTGTGGACTTCTTTTCCCATTTCTTCATATCCCAAACGAGCTTCCATAACACCGCTGGAGGTAACGCCGTCCAGATATTTGGCAATCAGCGGATAAACGGAAAACATAGAGAAGGCTTTTTGTGCCAATAGAATTTTACATCCTGTTCGTTCTTTCACAGAGGAGAGCAGTTCCAAATTTTTGATTAATAGCTGTTGGTCCACCAAATAGGAGGGGGTGGGCAGTGTTGAAATATCAATATCCATAGTTTTTATTTCCTTATCCGTTTTATTTCAAAAGTGAAAAGGCTGCAGCATATACGTACGATACGAAATTCTGCAGTCTTTTTATATCATGTATTGTTTTGACAGTGTTTCACTGCTTTGCAACTGTAGAATATCAATGTCGCAAATTCTCATAGCAGTATCAAAATGAAATTAGGATACTGCACAACTCACTGTAATCGCAAATCAGATGCTTACATCCGACGTGGTAAACAACACTGTCCATTGATTAGTCAATTAAGTTTGGGTTAAAATCTTCCACCCAAGGCAATCCGAATTTGTTTAATGCTTCCATAAATGGGTCCGGATCAAACTCTTCCACATTATAAACACCTGGTTTATTCCATTTACCTGTGAGTACCATCATAGCGCCAATCATAGCAGGAACACCTGTTGTATAGGAAATTGCTTGTGAACCAACCTCTGCATAACATGCTTGATGATCGCAAACATTATATACATAGTATTTTTTCTCTTGTCCGTCTTTTACACCGGTAAAAATACAGCCGATATTGGTTTTGCCTTTTGTTCTTGGACCAAGAGATGCAGGGTCAGGTAACACCGCTTTTAAAAATTGCAGAGGCACAATTTGTTTGCCTTCAAATTCAATGGGTTCAATGGAGGTCATGCCAACATTTTCAAGTACCTTTAAATGTGTCAGGTAGCTTTCGGAGAATGTCATCCAAAAACGAATTCGTTTGATGCCTTTGATATTCAATGCCAAAGATTCCATTTCCTCATGATGAAGCAGATAAATGTCTTTCGGTCCGATTTGTGGAAGATTATAGACACGTTTGATTGACATTGGCTCTGTTTCAATGAACTTGCCGTTTTCAAAATAGCTGCCGTTTGCGGTAACTTCACGAATGTTAATTTCAGGATTAAAATTCGTTGCAAAAGGATAACCATGGTCTCCCGCGTTGGCATCTACAATATCAATGGTATGAATTTCATCAAAATAATGTTTTTGTGCGTATGCGGAAAAGACGCCTGTAACACCTGGGTCAAATCCACTGCCCAAAATAGCGGTAATGCCGGCTTCTTCAAACTTTTTCTTATAAGCCCACTGCCATTTATACTCAAACTTTGCAGTATCGGGTGGCTCATAGTTAGCGGTATCCAGATAGTGGACTTTTGTTGCAAGGCAAGCATCCATAATGGTTAAGTCTTGATATGGCAATGCAACATTGATTACAATATCCGGTTTGAATGTTTCGATTAATGCAATAATTTCTTCTGTATTGTCTGCGTTTAACTGTGCTGTGGTTACTTTTGTTTTGCCGCCGTCTAATTTTTTCTTTAAAGCGTCACATTTAGATAATGTGCGGCTGGCAATGCAAAGCTCCTGGAATACTTCCGGGTTTTGACAGCATTTATGTGCTACTACTCCGGCAACGCCGCCGGCACCAATCATCAAAGCTTTTCCCATAATTTCAGCGCTCCTTATACGTTATTTTATCGTTCCATATCATGGCAACTATTATATAAAAAACAATGGTATTTATCAAGGCAATAGGCAGATTTTTAAGGTTTTTTTAAATATTGCCGTAAAAATATCATTTTTTTGTTTATGTTTTATTTTGTGAAATGATTTTTTTCATATTTGTGGGTATTTTTGGATATTTTAAATGAAGCATAGCGTGTGCAATTCATAAGAAAATATAAAAATAATAAAATCCAAAAATAAAATCCTGTTTTGGCATATTCCGTATTAAGAACGGGCAACATACTTTTTAGGAGGTGCTAAAATGGATTTACATGATAAAAAACAACCATATGATGAGCATGATGATTTAGAGGAAGAGCTTCTGGAAGAGGAAACTGATGATATACTGGATGACGAGGAATATCAAGAAGATGATGAAGAGGCAGAGGAAGAAAGTGCTGTAAAAGACGATGGTGCTTCTCAGCCTAAAAAACAAAAGAATTTAGGTGTTTATTTGGCTATGGCGCTGTGTTTGGTAGCACTTGGCGTGGGAGCTTGGGCAACATACGATACAGTAGTGAAAATTTCTGATGTAACCCAGGATACCGCTTCTTCGTCTGCACCGCAAAGTTCTGCAGCGGAAGTAAACCAAACCGTCAGCGGTGTTCCGAAAGATAATGTAATGGAAGATAACTTGCCGATTGCGGAAAGCGAGGTCGCTTCCGAATCTGCTTCCAGTGAAGAGACTGTTTCCAGCGAGGTTGCATCCGAACAGCCGGTGGAAAGCCAAGTGCCGGAATATTATAATTATCCCGTGGCCGGACAAGAAATATTAAATGGGTTCAGTAACGGAGACCCTGTATACAATATGACAATGGACGATTGGAGAACACATGACGGCCTTGATATTGGTGCGGAAAAAGGACAAAATGTAATGAGTATTGGTGCAGGAACCGTAGTGGACTCATATGAGGACATTATGTGGGGCAATGTGCTTGTGATACAGCATGGGGACATTGAGGTGCGTTATTGCGGCTTGACAGATAAAAGTCTTCTTGCCGCTGGAGATACTGTTGAAGACGGCCAAATTTTAGGAACCGTTGGTATCATACCGATTGAGGAAAAATTGGGGGCCCATTTGCATATTCAGATGAAAAAAGAAGGCATTTGGATTGACCCTACAAGAGTTCTAAAAGAGGCTGCATAGCTCATTGTTGCGAATAAAAAGAAAAAGTCAGGTGTTCGTTGACTTTTTCTTATACATAGTTATTTAAAATCGTTTTGTGTTTTGTTTACAACCACTCCCGGACATTCCGAAAAGGACAAGGGGAGATTTCGGTCCGGCAGGAGAAAAAGGATAATCAAGTTTGCCCGGGGACAAACTTAGGAGGATGTCTGGAGTCATCTACAAATTGGAAATGAAGCGGATTACAATCAAAAAACGAATTGTGATATTGGTATTCAGAAATATATCATGTTTTGGTAGGCTATAAGTACTACTGTTTATTATTTAAAACCAATGATAGACAATCTGATGCCATAAAGTGGTGACGGATTGATTTATTTGAAATATATGTGATTGATATCATAGATATAAAATAAAAACAGCTGACACCGGATATATTTGGTGCCAGCTGCTTTTCATATATGTATTCTAGGATTCTTCACAATCTGTATGTTTTTTATATTTTAATTTTGTTGCCATACCGCCACGGATATGACGTTGTGCTTTGTTAATTTCTAATATTTGTTTTACTTCTTTGTATAACTGGGGATCTATGTATTTTAAACGTTCTGCTACGTCTTTATGAACGGTACTTTTACTAACACCAAATTTTTTAGCCGTGCTTCGGACGGTGGAGTGTGTTGTGGAAATATATTGACCCAGTATTACACTGCGGTCCTCCACGTCATGGCTTATGCTATGGTTCGCAATCTTCCCCCTATTCACTTTCAAAACTTTTACACCCCTTTTTAAGCTACTAATTATTTGTATGCACAAATTTTAGGGGTTATACACTTTTTTAGTTCCTGTTTTTGTTTATCATATATAGGTATCTACAATTTGTGTAAAAGTTTTAATTGAAATCAGGTGGTATACTAAATATAGTTAGGTATTTTTTATATTTTACGTGTACTTTTTGCAATAGCACACAAATACAGGTAAATTGAAATTATTACAAACGGAAGAGTAAAAACCTCTGTATCATATTGGGACGCATATGTATAAAGGGAACAAAAAATAAACCAATAACGGCGGCTGGTAATCCCATATGTCCGCCGAAAAGTTTGTTGACAATCAATGAAAATGTAAATTTGAGAAATTGTTTTTTCTTTCATTTTAAAATGATTTTGTTATAGAAATCAGCGGCACCAATGCTCGGCATCTAAAATGAACATTCCAAGCAGTACAGAAAGCCATGGCATATCCTCGCTATTTGTTAAAGTGACAATAACATAAACCTATATAAACGATATAAAAAATAAACCTTGAAAAATACGGCTTACAATAGGTTTGACAGCTCTGTTTTTCTTCATGAATCGGTTCTTTCTTTATTTAGAATTACTTTTGAAATAATGTAGCGGGGACGTTTTTTTGTTTCGTTATATATTTTTCCGATATATTCTCCTATGACACCTAAACAAAGCAACTGTATGCCTCCTATCATCCAAATAGATGCCACAGTAGAGGTCCAGCCCCCTATTGTGAAACCGGTATATTTTAGAATAATGAAAACGATAAGCGCAATTAAACTTACTAAAAATATTAAAAATCCCAAACAAGTAATCATTCGGATTGGTTTAATACTGAAAGAAGTGATTCCATCAAACGCAAACGCTAACATCTTACTTAAGGGATATTTGGATTCTCCGGCGAATCTTTTATCTCTTTCATATTCTACAGTTGTTGATTTAAAGCCAATTAAAGGAATAATTCCGCGCAAAAATAAATTTACTTCTTCAAATTGCGCTAAAACATCTAAAGATGCTTTGCTCATCAGCCTGTAATCAGCATGATTAAATACAATCTCTACGCCAAGTAATTTCATAAATTTATAAAAGCCCTTAGCGGTTGTCTTTTTAAAAAAAGTATCTTTTTCCCGTGAGGAACGAACACCGTATACAATTTCATAACCATTATGATATTCATCGACCATTTTTTCAATGGCCTTTACATCGTCTTGTAAATCAGCATCCAAAGAAATAACCATATCAGCATATTCTTTTGCGGTCATTAATCCGGCTAACAATGCATTTTGGTGGCCTCTGTTTCTGGATAAACAAACACCGCAAAAAATGGGATTTTGTGTATGAAGTGATTCGATGATTTCCCATGTTTTGTCTTTGGAACCGTCATTTACAAACATGATTTTGCTTTCGGACGAAATTTTTTCTGTTTTTACCAGGTGGTTTATTACATCTAATAAACGCTTTGATGTTTCATAAAGTACGGCTTCTTCATTATAACAAGGGATAACCAGATAAAGCACATCATTCACAAACAAGAACCTCCCACTTTTTAATTTTTCTATTATATTATTTAAGCATATCCTCCGGTTGAATGCAATATAAACGGCATGTTTCACCATTATTTTCATAAAATTTGTGAATATTGAAGGTTTTTTCTACATACATATATAAGTTCGTTTGTTGCAATCAATTTATAAAAATGTTATAATGTCCGGAGTATAAGGGAAGGTTTGTACTTTTTACGAAAGGTGTTAAGAAGAAATTGAGTAAATATGATTATTTAATTGTGGGCAGTGGTCTGTTTGGTGCAGTTTTTGCTCAACAGATGACTGAGAACGGAAAATCTTGCTTAATAATTGAAAAAAGAGACCATTTGGGCGGAAATATTTATTGTAAAGAAATAGAAGGAATTACAGTGCATGAATATGGAGCCCATATTTTTCATACAAGTGATAAAAAGGTTTGGAATTATGTAAACCAATTTGTAGAATTCAATCAATATATCAATTCACCTATTGCGAATTATTATGGTGAAATTTATAATTTGCCGTTCAATATGAACACGTTTTCTAAAATGTGGGGTATTAAAACACCTGCAGAGGCGAAAGCTAAAATAGATGAACAAAGATCCCAAATTACAGGAGAACCTAGAAATTTGGAAGAGCAAGCAATCAGCCTAGTTGGACAAGATATTTATCAGAAACTAATTAAAGGTTATACAGAAAAGCAGTGGGGAAGAGACTGCAAAGAATTACCGGCCTTCATTATTAAGCGTTTGCCTGTCAGATATACGTATGACAACAATTATTTTAATGACCGTTATCAGGGTATCCCCGAGGGAGGATACAATGTTTTAATTGAACGATTGTTAGAATCATGCGATGTTCGTTTAAACGTAGATTTTTTACAAGATAAAGAAAAACTTTCATCATTGGCCGATAAAATTGTTTATACAGGAACAATAGATTCTTATTATAACTATGAATATGGTGCATTGGAGTACAGAAGTGTACGATTTGAAAGTGAGATATTGGATGAACAAAATCATCAAGGTGTAGCAGTGGTAAATTATACAGATAGAGAAACGCCATATACACGTGTAATTGAACATAAGCATTTTGAATTTGGAACACAACCGAAAACTGTTGTTACAAAAGAATATTCTGCTGACTGGAAATTGGGAGACGAACCGTATTATCCGGTAAATGATGAAAAAAATCAAAAAATATATGCTCAATATGCTTCTTTGGCTGAAAAAGAACATAATGTTATTTTTGGAGGTCGATTGGCAGAATATAAATATTATGATATGGATAAAGTAATTGCATCTGCATTAAATGCGGCACAAAAAGAGTTGGCCGACAAATAGCAGATACTTGCGGAGGAGTAAATTTATATGTCTGATGTAAAGATCAGTGTCATTATGCCTGTATATAAGGTTGAGAAATATGTAAGAAAAGCGATTGAAAGCATTCAAAATCAAACCTTAAAAGAATTTGAATTTTTAATTATAGATGATGGCACTCCAGATAATAGTGGTAAAATTTGCGATGAATATGCCGAAAAAGATGCTAGAATCCATGTAATTCACCAAGAAAATGCTGGCGCCCCCACCGCTAGAAATACTGCTATGGACATTGCACAAGGTAAATATTATTATTTTATGGATTCTGATGATTGGGCTGAACCGACCATGTTGCAGGATATGTATGAGTTGGCAGAAAAACATCAGTTACAATTAGTGGTAGCCGGTTATTACATTGACACGTATTATGATAACCACAATTACATTACAGCGGAGTTATCTCAGCCGGACCAAATATTTGGTTCACAGCAAGAGTTTCGCGAACAAGCTTATCGCTTGTTTGATTTGAATTTACTTTATACGCCTTGGAATAAATTATATTCCGCAAAATATATTAACGACCATAATTTAAGATTTTCCAATACATTTTGGGATGATTTTCCTTTTAATCTAAGTGTGATACGTGACGTAGAACGGGTAGGCGTCACTTCTAAAAAATACTATCATTTTATGCGCGCAAGAGCAGAAAGTGAAACTACAAAGTATCGCAGTGATATGTACGAAAAACGTGAAGAAGAACACCAATGGATGTTAGATTTATATAAGCACTGGCAGATTAAAGACTATAAAAGTATGGAAATGATTCACCGTCGTTATATAGAGCGTGTGGTAGGATGTATTGAAAATGTAACTACTCCAAATTGCACTTTGTCTACAGCTGAAAAAAAAGCAGAAATTCATAAAATATTGAATAATCCAAACGTTGCAAGGGCATTGAGAATGGCTCAGCCCCGTTCTTCCTATATGAAATTAATGTTAAAGCCAATCAAGTGGAAAAATGTTAATTTAGCCTATATGGAAGGTAAATTTATCTCTTCCATCAAACAAAAGAATGTAAAAATGTTTGCATCTTTAAAAGCAAAACGTTAGGAGTACCAACATGAGCAAACCGTTTATTAGCGTAGTAATGCCGGTATATGGTGTAGAACAATACTTAAATAGGGCTGCTGAAAGCATCTTACAACAGACATTTCAGGATATTGAATTAATTTTGGTGGACGATTGTTCTCCTGATAAATGCGGTACCATCTGCGAGGAAATTGCAAACAAAGACCATCGCGTTAAGGTAATGCATTTAAAACAAAATGGTGGTGTAAGTAATGCACGTAATCAGGGGATGACTTTAGCTGAAGGCCATTATGTTTTATTCATGGATTCTGACGATTATTTAGATTTAGACGCCTTACAGTTAGCAGTGGATTCTTTACACAAAAATCCTGCCAAGCTTGTGATATGGGGTTTAATAGAAGAATACTATGATAATTCTAATCAATTAGCGACAACAGTAAAGGTAGACTACCCGGAATATTTATTTTCATCCAAAGAAGAGCTGAGACCTCATATTATTCGTTTGGAGAAAAAGACGCTGTTAGGATATCCTTGGAATAAGCTATATGATTTAAACTATTTGCGTGAACAACAACTGCAATATGATAGTATGGCTTTAAATGAAGATATTTTTTTTAACATTGCTTTTGTACAAAATATTGATTCATTAAATATACTAAATATTGCTCCGTACCATTATCAGAAAAAAATAGATTATGGTTTAACTTCTAAATTTGTTGCAGATTATTATGACTTGCATATGCTTAGAATTAGCAAAATGTTAGAGTTATATAAAAGCTGGGGATTGTGCACAGAAGAAGTGAAGAAGATTTTAGCAAATATTTATGTTCGATATGTTACTTCAGCAATTCAAAGAAATTGTGATAAACGCTCAGGTATGAATGGTAAAGAACAAAAGGAGTTTATTGAAGGCTTATTCGATACTTATTTATATCGAGAATTGATAGAGTATGTTTCGCCGGAGAGTAAAATAGTAAAAAAACTAAGTGTATTTTTACAAAATAAAAAAACAAATTCATGTTATATGTGCGGTAAAGGCATTTATTTTGTAAAAAATAAATTACCTATATTATTTGCAAAATTAAAGCAAAACAGATAGTTTATGGATATTGCGCAAATAAGTGTGAATTGTTTTTTGACAAGTGTGCCATTCCAACTTATTTACGTAGTGTTACCTTTATTGTATATGACTTTTACAATGCAAACAATGTTTTTGCCTGTTTACCTTAATCATAGGTGCAATCAGAGGCATTGCACTATTACACTGGATTATATTTTTCAAAAGTTTGTTCGTATTCTTAATTTATTATTTTTAGATTATTTTTTGTAAATTTTATTATATTTGCATTTATCAATTGGAAGTATGATATTTTGGGCAATTCAAAGATAATTGATTTTATTTATATATAGATGGAAGGCGGTTTTATCTAAACCTCCTTTTTCTCTTTTATGAATATTTCAAGCGTATATAGTCAAAAAGAGAGGTTATATATGAAAAAAGTAAAGATACTAGTTGGATTTATTATGGACGGCAAGGCTGGTGGTATAGATAAATACTTATTAAATTTTCTTGAGCAAGTCCATAATGAATGTGTTCAAGTGGATTTTTTGACAAATCATATTGATGCGAATTTAAAGCAAAAACTCGAACAATATGATTCTCATTTGTATGAAGTTGCAAATTTAAAACAACCTAATCTGCAATATCGGCAAATTTGTGACATTATTCAAAAGAATAAGTATGATGTTACATATTTTAATATTTCTACTGCCATTAGCCGTATAGGTCCACAGGCTGCTTTTGATTGTAATGTTCCTATTAGAGTCATACATAGTCATTCTACGGGAAATGATTGTTCAAATCCTTATAAACGGAAATTGTTGGATTTTCTTCATAATAAATATAAAAAACAGTTATACAAAACTGCAAATAAATTTTATGCCTGCTCAAAAAAAGCAGGTTTATGGATGTTTCCGGAGAGCATTGTAGAGTCGGATAAATTTAAAGTAATTCATAATGCAGTAGATACAAAGAAGTTTGCTTATAATATAAACACCAGACAGCAAATGCGAAAGAATCTTGGTGTTGAAGATAACTTTGTCATAGGTCATGTGGGAAACTTTTGTTATCCCAAAAATTATCCTTTTATTTTAGATGTTGTAGAAGCTGCAAGTAAACAGAACCCTAAGATACGACTTTTATTAGCAGGCACAGGACCTGACTTTGAGCATGTACAAAATCTGGTAAAAGACAAAAATCTACAGAATAAAGTAATATTTTTAGGACAACGTTCCGATATTCATGATATTATGCAGGCTATGGATGTTTTTCTTTTTCCTTCTCGTTTTGAGGGTTTGGGAATTGTATTAATTGAAGCACAGGCATCTGGATTACCATGTGTGACTTCAACAGCTGTCCCATACGAAGCTGCGGTCACAAAATCCACTATATTTTTATCTTTGGATGATACCATACAAAAATGGGTAGATACTGTTTGCGGTTTTGAAACCTATGAAAGAGTGGATAAAACAGATGAGATTATTGCAGCCGGGTATGATTTGGCTGGGGAGAAGGAAGCCTACATGTCAATTATTACTTAATATATAAGGTAGTAGGTAATATTTTATAGGACAAAGTACCTTTCACAATTTTTGCTTTATACAAAATTTGCCACATATTATTTCATTTGTTTTAAGCATATGGAATAAGCAAATAGTAAATTTATCGTTTCTGATAGACGTTGAAGTATTTGTTGTTTTAGAGATTGCTATAAGGAAAAATGTGGTTTTATGTCAATGTGAATTCTTTAGAAAAATTTCGCAATGATGCATACTTGATTCAAATGGAGATTAGCGGATGATTGGTGGCAAGAATAGTGGTTAAGGAAAGTTTGCTGTAAAATATGAACTATCTCCATAGCTAACATAAAAACGGATAGATATTTTAATATCTATCCGTTTTTATGTTTTGAATCAAATGTTAGAATACTTTTTACCAATAAAATCACAGGATATAAGAGTTTTCCAATCTTAAACAGATGAAACTAAATATAGCAAACGGATTTTGCTTACAAATAGATGTTAGTGTTATGATATCATGGTAAATAAAAATGCCGATAAGAATAGAAATATGTAAAAAAACGGTTCTTGTAACGATTGTGATATCTATCAATGTATCCGGTGTAGAACAAAGAAGGAGATAGTGTTTTTATGAAAGACATATTGTAATTTTTTGTCTAGTAGCAATAAATGATATATTTAACTTTTGAGCATAATTGATATGTCTTTCATCATATATATCAATGTTAGTGCCTTTTTTTTGATGCTTACAGCTATATTATTTATGAATTCACCATTTTGTTTCTATTCTTTCATATTTACTAAATTTGACAGAGTGCGACAAATCTTATATAATATTGAAGGAAAAAATATGGAAAGAGGTATGAGTATGATGAAAAGTTCAGTAAAAAAGATTGGTGCCCTTGTAGCAGCTGCTGTAATGGTATGTGCTATATTTGTTGGATGTGGTAGTTCTAAATATGATACTTCCACTCCTGATGGTGCACTGATGACACAACTAGATGCGTTGAAGACAGGTGATTTCAGCCAACTGGAAGGTTATAGCAAGGAAGCTATTGAAGAAACTGGTTTTACAGAAGCACAATTGAAAGATTTGATGACTAGTTTGTTTGGTAAAAGTACATATACAGCTCAGAATGTTGAAACTGTTAGTGATACAGAAGCAAAGGTAACTGTTTCCGGTAAAGCAGTGGATATGTCTAAATTTATTCCTATCGTTTCTACTGAGTTCTTGGCTAAAGCAACAGAGTTTGCAACAAAGAACGATACAACTAATATGACTGCAGAAGAAGCGCAAAAACAAGTTATGGCATTGTTTATTGATGCAGCGAAAGCTAAAAAGTCTTCCATTGAATTAAAAGATGTTACTGTTACTGTGACTATGGAAAAGAAAGACGGTAAATGGGATGTAAGTTCAGACGATGATAATATGAACAGCTTAACAGAATTGTTAGCTGGCAGCACAACAGAAGAACTTGTTGAATCAATGCAAGGACTATTTGGCGGAAGTTTTGCTTAATGTATAACAAAATATATTAAAAAGTCCCCTTCGGAAACGAAGGGGACTTTTTAATATACAATTGCTCCGTACTTTGCAGCGATGGTATCAAGTGCTTCAGGTTCAATACAGCATTCAGAATCAATCAGTAGTCGACCTTGAAAATATCGAAGAGCAGCATCTAAAATAGGCAGCGATTCTGCTCTGACGGCAATAGGAAGCCGTGACATATGTCCGTATTCAGCCAACAAAAGCGCATCATCCATACTGTTTATTTCTACCAGAGCTACATTAGAACGTTCATCATCCAAATCTATAAAATCGTCTCCCAGACTGACAGAGCATTCAATCGGTTCACTGTAAGTTAGGTGGTCGCTTAAAAAGAAAGATTCACTTTCAATCGCAGCAGCATAATCGTCAATATCTTCCGTTTCCAGCTCTGAATGATAAAAATCATCCTGTCTGTTTTGAAGCATTCCACGTAAGGCGGCAATATGTTCAGGTGTTGTACCGCAGCAACCTCCAATAATAGTGGCTCCGGCTTCCATGAGAGATTCCATACGATAGGAAAATTCGTCCGGTGAAAGATAACCGTTTCCGCCGTTGTAGTGAGATGGGAGACCTGCGTTGGGTTTTGCAATAATGGGTACTCGAGAATGTTGAGCAATATCATTGATGAATTCCGTCATATCTTCGGGTCCAAAAGAGCAGTTCAGTCCGATTGCATCTACACCCATGGATTGCAGGGTTATCATAATAGGCAGTAAAGTGCCTCCTGTTGCGGTTTGACCGTTTTTATCTACAGTGATAGTAACAAAAACGGGTAAGTTGGTGCTGCGAGTAGCCAAAACAGCAGCTCTCATATCAGCCAAAGAGGTTTGGGTTTCAATGATAAAAAAATCTACTTCTGCCTCATCCAACACACGAATTTGCTCACGATATATTTCATAAATATCATCAAAATCAGCTTCTCCGTGGGGAGGAACAAAAAGCCCTGTAGGGCATAAGGAGCCGCCCACTAATATATTTTTAGGTTTGGCAACTTGTTTTGATAATGCTACCAATTTACGATTGAATTCTTCCACTTTATCTTCCAGACCATAGCGCGCAAGACAAGCTCTGTTTGCGCCAAAGGTGGGAGCATAAATTGCTTGTGCGCCTGCGTCAATAAATTCCTTCTGTAATTGCTGAAGGATAGATGGGTTTTGACAAATCCACTCCTCTACACACACATTGCGTGGCATACCGCGTTCCAATAAATTGGTTCCCGTAGCGCCATCCAGCAACAGAGGTAGGCTAAATGGAAATTTCATTTTAACACTCAACGCCTTTCCAAGATGTTTCTTCTACATAGATTCAGGTGTGGAAATTTTAAACATGTTTAATACATTGCAAATTACAGTAGAGGTTGCAATGCACAACGTGAGTCTTGCGTTTGTTAAATGTGGGTTGTCTCCTTTTACACGGCATGCATCATAAAATTTATGGAACAAAGTTGCTAATGTAATGACATATCTGGTAATACGTGCAGGGTCATAATCTTTTGCAGCTTCAATAATTTCGGATGTGTATGCGGATAAATGACGAATCAATTCCAATTCAGCAGGTGCGGTTAATAGACGTAATTCCTCATCCGTACATGGATAAGGTGTAATTCCGTCTGCCGCAAGTGCTTTTAAGATACTGCAAATACGTGCACGTGCATATTGTACGTAGTAAACCGGATTTTGAGAATCTTGCTTCACCGCAAGGTCCAAATCAAATTCCATTTGAGAATTGGCTTCTCTCATGTTAAATAGAAATCTGGCGGAATCCACAGGTACTTCGTCCAGTAAGTCTCCCAGTTGTATGGCTTTTCCGGTACGTTTGCTCATGCGTACTACTTCTCCGTTTTGTGTCAAGCGTACCAATTGCATCAAAATGACATCCAGTTTACTGCTGTCCAGACCCAATGCTTCCATAGCGCCTTTCATTCTGGCAACGTGACCGTGATGGTCTGCACCCCAAATGTCAATGCATAAATCAAATCCGCGTTTTACAAACTTATTGCGGTGATACGCAATATCGGCTGCAAAGTAAGTAGGATTTCCGTTTTGACGTACCAATACATCGTCTTTGTCTGAACCGAATTCGGTAGCTTTATACCAAAGGGCACCGTCTTTTTCGTAAGTATATCCGCGTTTTGTCAGCTCTTCGATGGTTTCCTGCAGTTCTCCATTTTTGTGAATGGTGCTTTCCAAGAACCATTGGTCATAGGTAATACCGTATTTTTTTAAATCCTTTTGCATTTTTTCTATATTATGAGGTAGTGCATATTCAATCAATGCCTGCTGGCGGATGTGGGAATCTACATGGACAAATTTGTCTCCATTGATTGCTGCGAATTCAGCGGCACGGTCTTTGATATCTTCGCCCTGATAGCCGTCTTCGGGGAAAGGAACATTTTCTTCTCCCAAATACATTTGAAGATAGCGGGCTTCCAAAGAATTTCCGAATTTCTCAATTTGGTTTCCAGCATCATTGACATAGAACTCTCGCCAAACGTCATATCCGGCTGCACTCATAACAGAAGCCAAGCAGTCGCCCAAAGCGCCGCCGCGGGCATTGCCCATGTGCATAGGACCGGTTGGGTTCGCGGATACAAATTCAATCATTACTTTTTTGTTTTGACCAAAGTCGCTGTGACCGTAGTTGTCTCCTTCAGCGATGACTTCTTTTACAACGTCTACATAGAATTGCTCGTTTAAAAAGAAATTTAGAAAACCGGGTCCTGCAATTTCACATGATTTAAAATAGGAGCTGTCCAATACAATATGGGAAGCGACAGCTTCCGCAATTTTACGTGGAGCCAATTTAAATGCTTTTGCAGACACCATTGCAACATTGGTTGCCCAGTCGCCATGGGAACGGTCTGCCGGTACCTCAATGGTAAAATCGGGAATGGGTTCACTTGGCAGTTGACCTGCGGTGATTGCTTTTCCAATGGCCTCTATAATTAATGTTCTTAAATTTGCAGTAGATTGTTCTACAAGTTTTGACATGGGCGGTTAAGCCTCCTTTACCGTAATGATAATTTCGTTTTCACTTGCCAGGTTCGTGTCTAAATCCAGCGTATAATTTGCCTGTAGGGAACCGCCCTGGTCATTTAAGTCAATTTTTACTAGCTTTGTAAATACACCAAGCATCATACTTCCGAATTGTGTACCGTATTGGCATAAGTGGCGTTTGCCTTCTTCCAGTATTAAATTGGTGCGGTTTGCATTGTTACGCATCAGCGTAATCGCATGATTGGGCGTAATTTTTAACGTTGATGTTTGCATAGGCTGACCGGTTTCCTGGTCATATTCTTGATAGATGATGTAGCGGTTACCGCCTTTTTCGGCATAGGTACCCATTGTGGTTAAACAAATTTCCTCTGTTTCTCCATTTATTGTTTGCCTGTTGCAAATGGTAATTACGTGATTTTCTTCCATATATTTAACTTCATTCTTCCTTTTTATTTTACATGCTGCGATTGAGAAAAAGCCTCAATATCTATAAACTCTACTGTTTGTTCTACGTTTTGCTGTAAAAAGATGTTGGCAGATTCTGTAAATCCGTCTGTACTGTCGCTGACATAGAATGTACAGGTACCTTTGCGGCTGCGATTGGTGAGCAACCCTTGCTCCTCCAATATATCTGCTGCATGGACAGCAGTTTCTTTTCCGCTGTCCACTAAAAATACACCTTTGCCCATGACCTTTTCAATGGCATGATATAGAATCGGATAATGCGTACATCCTAAAATCAGAGTATCAATATCTGCATCCATGAAAGGCTGCAAATAATGTTTGATAACAGACAGAACAATGTCACTGTCCGGAGAAGTAAAGCCATTTTCAACCAAGGGAACAAATAGCGGACAGTCCTGCGCAAACACCTGAATATCGGGGTTGATTTCTAAAATTGCTTTTTGGTAAGAACCACTTTTAATGGTAGCAGTGGTACCGATAATACCAATCCGTTTCTTATGTGTGGCCAGACAAGCAGCCAAAGCGGTAGGTTTTAATACTCCGGTAAAAGGGAGTGAGAGGGCTTCTCCAATATGACCTGCCACTGAACTGACTGTGCCGCAGGCGGCAATAATCATTTTCACATTTTTGGACTGCAGGAACGCCATGTCTTGTTTTGCATATTTCATGATGGTTTCTTTGCTGCGCGTACCATAAGGCACACGTCCGGTATCCCCGAAGTAAACAATGTCTTCCTGTGGAAGAATACTCAAGATTTCTTTTACGGCAGTTAATCCTCCAAGGCCGGAATCGAAAATGCCAATTGGTCTGTTATCCATGTTGAATCTCAATCCTTACTTTCTCAGCTAGAATATAACGTTTATTATTTATCAAATGCAAATTGGATTATATGGTCCAGTAAGTGGCCATAGTCAATACCGCAGGCTTTCCAAAGCATGGAGTACATACTGATGGAAGTAAAGCCGGGTAATGTGTTAATTTCGTTGAGCAGAATTGCATTGTCGCTGTCACGAACGAAGAAATCCACACGTGACAAACCGCTGCAGCCAAGTGCACGGTATGCTTTTGCTGCTGTGTTGCAAATTTCTGCGGAAAGTTCGTCATCTAATGGAGCGGGTATGTAAACCTTTGAAGTTCCGTTTTTATATTTGTCTTCATAGTCATAAAATTCTGCAGAGGGCGCTATTTCACCAACAACAGACACTTTTGGAATGGCATTACCCATAACGGCACACTCTACTTCTTTTCCTACAATACATTCTTCAATTACAATCTTTTTATCTTCTTTTGCTGCAACGGCTACAGCTTTGTCCAGTTCCGCAGCATTTTTGGCCTTGCTGACACCAACAGAAGAACCTGCGTTTGCCGGTTTTACGAATACCGGATAGCCTCCCAAATCAGCCATAATATCTTCTTTTACTTGCTCTTTTACATTCTCGTAGTCGGAAGCATAAAACCACATAAAGTTTGCTTGGTCAATTCCTGCAGCTTCCAGAAGAATATTGGTGACCGCTTTATCCATACACACAGCAGATGCGAGGGTATCGCATCCTACAAAAGGAATACCGCTTAATTGGAATAATCCCTGAATGGTACCGTCTTCGCCATTTTTTCCGTGAAGTACAGGAAAAATAACATCAATACGAATTGCGGAAAAGCCATATTCTGTTTCCATTACAATTCCATGAATGCCTCTGTCCGGCGATAAAAATGCAGTACGGTTTTCAGAATGCTGCTCCCAAGTACCATTTTCAATTTCGTCCACATCACCGTTAAATAAGAGCCAATGACCTTCTTTGGTAATACCGAGCATAATAATCTCGTATTTATCCTTTGGAATGTTACGGATAATAGATGATGCGGAAAGCAAAGAAATTTCATATTCAGAGGAACAACCTCCAAAAATGACAGCAACTGTTGTTTTAGACATAATAGATACCCCCGTACTTTTGTTTCAATCAGAACTGACTTGATATACTTATTATATATAATGATTTAATCTATATCATACCATATTTTACGCAAAGCTTGCAAGCAGTTAGACGCAATGGAATGGCTGTAAGTATTTTAGTTTTTTATTGATGGTGCAGAACAGCTAAAACAGACGGATAAACGGTATAAAATGGTATATAAGGTAGACTTTTTTTCTCATCTGTTTTTTACATAAAAATCACAAAAAATGAGCGTTTTTGGTCCTTTTTCTAATATTACCATATATATCATAAAAAGTCTGATTTAGCTACCAAACTTTTGGAAGTATTCGTTCATAAGAAATCGACGGTAGGAGGAGAGATATGATTTCTGTGGAGCAAAGAATCAAACAGATTACACAGCCGAAAGGAGGGTATCTTTCTTCCCAACAGTTTGATATTATTACATTGGAGAATCACCATGCTTTGCATGCGTGCGAGAATATATCAAAAAAATTGATTGGACTTGCTGTAGATTATCTGACACAGGTTCAAACAGGTGTTCCGGTGGAAGAAGCATTTAAAGTTTCCATGATAGGTGCGCATCTGGTGGGAGAAGACGCTTTTGCACAGCAGTATGCAGAACAAATCAGAGGATTAGATACTGACTCTATTTTTTATGCTTGCAAGCTGGTTGGTTACGATGTATGTTTTAGAACAAGTGTATTGTCATATAAGCCGGTTCATTTGATTTGTGCAGATCAATACACGATAGAGAATATCTATCATATGGTGAATCGGAGTTTAGCATTTATCCAAACATATGGACCTGTTACCAAACGCAGAATTACCTTTGATGGAGGATATACAGATTTCATCTCCGCAGGATACGGAGATTTTTTAACAAAAGAAACGTTATGGGATTTTAAAGTATCGACAAAGTCGCCTACAAACAGTCACGCTTTGCAGCTGCTGATTTATTATCTTATGGGGTTACGGTCAATTTATCATGTGAATTTTGAAACCATACAGAATCTTGGAATTTTTAATCCCCGTTTAAATTGTGTTTATCTTATGAAAATAGAAGATATACCCAAAAATGTTATAAATGAAGTGTCGGAAAAAGTAATTGGATATTTTGAATAATCCAATGAAAGTGTTACGGACATAATTTGTCTTGACAAGATGTAATATATTGATTGCATCAAAAGAATTTCCTTGCATGCCTGTTGCATAAAGGCTGAAAATGTAGTATAATTGCCAATGAATATTTTAAAGTTGTAAGTACTATTTTCATTTTGATATAAATAAAACGGAATGCTACAACGCAAAACGAGCAGGAGTGATTTTTTTGATGCAAGAGGCCTTTGACCTTATCGTAGAAAAAACTGCGGAAGCCCTGAAAAAACAAGGCTTTGAACAGTCTAAAGATTTTGAAGACGATTTAGGACCGGCAGTATTATTTGTAAATAAGGATGCAGCTTACAGTATTGTATTTAAAACAAATGACAATATGTTTGAACTGCGCAGTACAAACATGACAGATGATGGTCCAAACAGCAGCTGGAAATCTGTTTCAAACTGGATATTTGACCCGGAACAGGATACTTTGCGTGAAGCAGAGGCAATCGCTACAGATTTTATTGAAACTGTAGAAGGTCCAAGCCGCCTGGAGGAAATAAGAAAAGCACAAAGACAGGCGTTTAAAGATGATGATAACAACCCCGGACCGTTGTTCTTTTTTAAACGTTTGGTTAATATATTTCCTGACTTAAAAGAACAAATTAATGAAGAACGTACTTCCTACGTAGGATTCCGTTCCGTAACATTTGCAAAAGAATTTGTAGTACCCAAAGTAGAAAATTTGGCTATCAAGAAAAAAGAGTCTGCAGCTTTTAAGAAAATGTGCGAATTACTAAACGAGTTTTATAAAAATGGTGATTTGGACGTTCGTTCCATCATTACCATGGTTATTCTAAACGGACTGAGTGATACAGCTGTACAGAACATTATGGAACAAGCAGACCCTATGCTAAAAAAAGGATATAAATACGGTGTGAAATGGAAAGGAAAAAAAGCAAAACCTGAACGTGAGAAACTGAAAGACAGACGCGGTTCAAGGTCATCTTCCGAAGCACCGAAAAGACTTTGATTTTTTAGAAGCAATGGCACAGTTGTCCGAAAGGGGAGCTTTTGCCGTTGCTTTTTTATTACTTTTGGGAGAATTTGAAAAAATTCGTACAAAAGGCTTGACCTAAGGATTTGTTTATGTTAACATATTACTACCTCGCATTAGGGGTTATTTTTTTGTGCCCTTTTTTTGAGGGAGGCCATGGGCAGTTCGCTTATGAATTAGCCTAAATTTTTTCCGTGCAACGGGAGGTGCCGTCATGAGAGTGAAAATCACATTAGCTTGCACAGAGTGCAAACAAAGAAACTACAACACAATGAAGAACAAAAAGAACGATCCGGACAGACTTGAAATGAACAAGTACTGCAGATTCTGTAGAAAGCACGTGCTTCACAGAGAGACCAAATAGGTCGGAGGAACATTAATTATGGCTGAGACGAAACCAAATGTGTTTGTCAGGTTTGGAAAAGGTATTGCTAGATTCTTCCGCGATGGTAAGGCTGAGGTTAAAAAAGTTGTTTGGCCAAAGCCGTCAACTGTATTTAAGAATGCCGGTATTGTTCTTTTAATTATCGTCGTTCTTGGTGCGTTTATCTTCGGTCTTGATACATTATTGATGTATCTGTTAGGGCTTATTATGAACATTGCCCACTAGATATTGGACGGAGGATGGTACAATGCCTGAAGAAGCAAAATGGTATGTTGTTCATACTTATTCTGGGTATGAAAACAAGGTTGCCTCAAACCTAGAAAAAACGGTGGAAAATCGCCATATTCAAGACTTAATCCAAGAAATTCGCGTACCGACCGAAATTGTTACCGAAATTAAAGATAACAAGAAACGTGAAGTGGAACGCAAAATTTTTCCCGGTTATGTACTTGTAAAAATGGTTTTAACAGATGAGTCTTGGTACGTAGTACGCAATATTCGCGGCTGTACAGGATTTGTTGGTCCATCTTCAAAGCCAATTCCGCTTTCCGATGAGGAAATTGCCAGACTTGGCGTTGAAAAGAAAGAGGTTGAGGTTTCCTACGGCGTTGGTGATACTGTTAACATTATTGATGGTCCGCTTGACGGATTTACCGGTATTGTTGAAGAGATTGACGTTGAGAAAAACTGTGTCCGCGTAACAGTATCTATGTTCGGACGCGAAACACCGGTCGAGCTTGAGTTAGACCAAGCAGAAGCGGTGGAATAATTTTATGTTGGTAATCAGCGGGCAACCGCTCATTATGTATGGGGGGTATACCCCAAAGGAAACAATATGTTTTCCTAAGTGGGAGGAACAGACAAAATGAATACTGTTCCGCCATTTACCACGAATTTTGGAGGTGCAAAGAAATGGCTCAAAAGGTAGCGGGCTTTATTAAGCTACAGATACCTGCCGGCAAGGCAACACCGGCACCACCAGTTGGTCCAGCTCTTGGTCAACACGGTGTAAACATTATGTCTTTTACAAAGGAATTTAACGAGCGTACAAAAAATGATGCAGGTATGATTATTCCTGTTGTTATTACTGTTTATGCAGACCGTTCATTTACCTTTGTCACCAAAACCCCACCGGCTGCAGTTTTAATTAAAAAAGCTTGCAGCATTGAAAAGGGTTCTGGTGAACCAAACAAGAACAAGGTTTCAAAAATTACTCGTGAGCAATTACAAAAAATTGCTGAGACAAAAATGAAAGACTTAAACGCAGCTAACATTGAGACAGCTATCAGCATGATTGCCGGTACTGCTCGTAGCATGGGCGTAGAAGTTGTAGATTAATCACCCGGGTGGGAGGAACACCGTAAAATCCGATTTTACCACTCAATAGGGAGGAAAAGCAATGAAACACGGTAAAAAATACGTTGATAGCGCTAAGCTAATCGATCGTGCTAAACTTTATGATACTACTGAAGCGCTTGAACTTTGCGTAAAAACAGGTTCCGCTAAATTTGATGAATCCGTTGAGATTCACGTTAAATTAGGCGTTGACAGCCGTCACGCAGACCAACAGGTTCGCGGTGCTATTGTATTGCCAAACGGTACAGGTAAATCTGTACGTGTTGTAGCAATCTGCAAAGGCGACAATGAAAAAGCTGCACAAGCTGCAGGTGCTGAATATGTTGGCGCAGAAGAGCTTGTACAAAAGATTCAAAATGAGGGTTGGGTAGACTTTGATGTTCTGATTACAACTCCTGATATGATGGGTCTTGTAGGTCGTTTGGGTAAAGTGCTTGGTCCTAGAGGCCTAATGCCAAACCCAAAAGCAGGTACAGTTACACCTGATATTGGTAAAGCTGTAACAGAAGCAAAAGCCGGTAAAATTGAATATCGTTTGGATAAAACGAACATTATTCACTGCGTAATCGGCAAAGTTTCTTTTGGTGCTGAAAAACTTCAAGCAAACTTTGATGCTTTGTTAGAAGCTATTATTAAAGCAAAACCTGCTGCTGCTAAGGGTCAATACATCAAATCTTGCGTTGTTGCTTCAACAATGGGTCCTGGTGTTAAAATTAACCCAAGCAAATTTGCTCAATAAGATAAAAGTTGACAGTCTGAAAAGACTGTGTTATTATACTCTATAGCTGTACTTTATCCAAAGACAGCGGGTGCTTATGCGTAACAGAGCTTTACTGCTCTACCCGCCGAGGAAAAAGCACAATATACATTTGTATCCTTATATTTATGTGTATTTGCCTTTCCTGCCTTTATAAAGTAGGAAAGGCTTTTTGTGTTATGGATAATGGACTGCATCTCATATTGCGGAGGTGAATACATTGCCAAGTGAAAAAATTCTTGAACAAAAGAAACAAGCAGTTGCTGAGTTAAGCGCTCACTTAAAAGAAAGCTGTGTTGGTGTTATTGTTAACTACAGCGGCATTAATGTTGCTGATGACACTAAGCTTCGTAAAGAACTGCGTGAAGCAGGCGACACCTATGTTGTTGTTAAAAACACATTGTTGTCTCGTGCTTTGAAAGATGCCGGAATTGAAGGTCTTGATTCTGTACTGGAAGGCACTACTGCGATTGCGTACAACAAAGAAGACTATGTTTCCGCAGCTAAAATCCTCTCTAAATATGCAGAGGATCACAAGAATTTTACAATCAAAGCAGGTTTTATCGATGGCAGCGTTGTAGATGTAAATGCTGTTAAAGAACTAGGAAACCTACCTTCCAAAGAAGTTTTGGTTGCAAAAGCATTGGGTGGCTTAAACGCACCTATTTCCGGCTTTGCTACTGTGCTTAACGGTACATTGAAAGGCCTTGTTGTTGCATTAAATGCAATTGCAGAAAAACAAAGCGCATAAAGCGTAATAAATGAAAAATGATTTAATGATATTATTGGAGGTACTACCATGTCTGAGAAAGTTACACAATTGATTGAAGATGTTAAAGCTCTTACTGTTCTTGAGCTATCCGAGCTAGTAAAAGCTCTTGAAGAAGAATTTGGCGTTTCCGCTGCTGCTCCTGTAGCAGTTGCTGCTGCTCCTGTAGCAGGCGGCGCAGCTCCAGCTGGCGAAGAGAAAACAGAATTTGATGTTGTTTTGAAAGCTGCTGGCGCAAACAAAATCAACGTTATTAAAGTTGTTAGAGAAGTTACTGGTCTTGGCCTAAAAGAAGCAAAAGAGCTTGTTGACGGCGCACCAAAAGCTGTTAAAGAAGGCGTTTCCAAAGATGACGCTGATGCAATGGCAGCTAAACTAAAAGAAGCTGGCGCAGAAGTAGAAGTAAAATAATTTTACTTACTGATAAAAAAGAAGGTTGGTTTATTCCAGCCTTCTTTTTTTATTTTCAAATGTTTTCATGTACTTAATTTTTGCTTCAGTCGAATTATTATTCATTGAATTTATCACAGTAAAAAAAGAAGATACTATGTATCTTCTCTTTTTATTTGTTTTATTTTATTATGCATCTTTTATCATTGTAATACTGCTTCCGCCATTTTTGGAAGGGTGCACCTGAACTTGGGTGGCAATACGATTTTTTAACTCACTGACATGAGAAATAATTCCTACGGTACGTCCCATTTTTTGAATTTGTGACAATGCTTTCATGGCAGTATCTAAAGTATCTTGATCCAGAGAACCGAATCCTTCATCAATAAAGATGGAATCTAAACGGACACTTCCGGAATAAGATTGTACCACATCGGAGAGACCAAATGCTAGAGACAAGGAGGCGAGAAATTGTTCTCCGCCTGAGAGGGTTTCTATGGACCTGGGGGCTCCTGTAAAGCCGTCTAATACCTCTAAATCCAGTCCGCTTTTGGCATTTCCTCCGGCAGAGCCTTCTAAGCGTCTTAAACTGTAGCGGCCACGGCTGAGAAGAGAAAAGAACTCGTTAGCATAAGTTAATATATCGTCCAACATAATTCCGAGTATAAATTGCTGCAATGGAATCTTTTTGGGGTTACCACCTGACAATAATTGATATAGGCGGCTCGCTTGTTCGTATTGTGCTTCTGTTTCTTTGCTGTTGCTGGTAATTTCTTGTAGCTGCGCGAGCGCTTTTTGCGAGTTTTCCAGTTGCTGTGTCTGGGCGCCAATTTTCAGAGATAGTGCATCATGTTGCTGTTGTAATTGTATATATTCTGTTTCCAAAGGGACAATGTTAGGTTCAGCTTGTCCCTGCAATTGTATGGTCAGTTGCTGCAGTTGCTGCAGAATTGTTTGCACCTGTGTGGTGTAATCTTGAATCGTATGTTCTAATTCCTGCATTTCTTGTACAGACATGCGCAGAGGCTCTAAATCGGAATCTATATTGATATTTAGCATATTTTCAACAGTTTCCAGTTGTTTTGTGAATACCTGTTTGCTTTTCTCCTCTGTTGCTATGGCTTCAGCTTGAACAGAGGCGGCATGTTCCAAGTTTGCTTTCTCTACAGCTATTTGAGAACACGTTTCCATCCATTTTGTATCCCAAAGGGCAGTTTTTTCCTTCAGTTGTTTTAATGTGTGTTGCGTAGTGTTCCATTCTTTTTCTGCATTTACGATACCGTCTGGAAGTTGTATGGAGCTGTTTAATTCTTTCATAGAAGCTTCAATGACTGCCAATTGTTGCTGATGAAACGCAATTTCTTCTTTTTTCTGTTCGTAGGTTTCTTTTAAACGGGATTGTTCATCTGATAATTTCTGCAAACGTTCTTCTGATTTTTTTCGTGTTGCAATCAATGCTTCTGATTTCTGTACCTGCTCTGCTTGTTCCTTTATTTGTATTTGTAAATGCTCATAATCGGTAGGAATTTCTTGACATACTTCTAAAGCAGTTTTCAATTGATTTGTTTTCTCGTCCAATACAGCTTGTGCATGGCTGAATGTTTGCAAATATTGTCGATAGTCTGTTTGCAATTGCTCTAATTCTTCTCTGAGAGCAGAAAGTTGTGCAGCGTCTGTTGATTCTGAACTGCTTTGTACAGCCGGTGCAGGGTGATGAAGGGAGCCGCATACGGGACATGGCTTATTTTCCTGTAGCTCCTGTGCCATTACCAGGGCTGTTTGCTCTAAAACAGCTGTTTGTATGTGTGATACTTGCTCTTGTTTTTGTGCAATGATATGTTCTTTTTCCTGTTTGATAGCAAAGGAAGAGTCAAATACTTGTTTTGCTTTTTCATGTTCTGTTTTGATTTGAGACCATGTAAGATATTGCTGTTCATATGTTTGTAAGATAAGCAGTTGTTCTTTGTATTCGGGTAATCGCTGATATTCTGTGTCGATGGATTGCAGATATAGAATCCCTTTTTGCATTCGTTCTTCTATCTGAGTTATTTGCAGTTGTATTTGAGATTGCTCTGTATCCTTTTTTTCAATTATTTCTTGTATTTCTTTTTGCTGAATATTCAGAGCGTCAATTCGTTTGAGTGCTTGTATGCTTCGTTCCAAATCAGGAAGGATTTTTTCCAGCTGAACCATTTGTTCCTTTTGCTTCAAAACATTCTCTTGCTGTTCTTCCAGTTGCTTTTGATACAATTGTGCTTGTCCAAATGTTTGTTGCGCAGTTTGATAGGCTGTACGTTTTTCTATAGAAGCCTTTTTTGCAGTTTGATAATTTTGCCAATATGGATATATTTGTTCGATTTGCTTTGCAAAAGAAAGAAGTTTCTTTTTTTTCTCTATAGTTGGAGCGTAATCATGCAGATTGCTTTGTTTCCGTTCCAATTCTTTTTTTTGTATGATTTTTTGCTGTAATTCTTTTGCTTGGTTCAATTGTTCCAAGGTATCTTTTACTGTTTTTTGCAGTTGTTTTAATTCCGTTTGAGAAGCACATAAAGCAGAGTTGCTCTGAATACATTTTTCTTCCAATGCCTCCATAGTTTCTGCTTCTTCGCGCTCTAATAAAGCGGTTTTTGTGGCATATAATTCTCCCACCTCTTTCGATAGCATGTTCGCATGCTGTTTCATTTTATCTGTAATTTTTGACCACATCTGTGTGGCAAACAATGTTTGCAAAATTTCTGCTTTACCGTTGGAATTGGCACGGAGCAGTTTTAGAAAATCCCCTTGCGGCAATACAATCACTTGAGAAAATTGTTCGCAGGTCAGTCCAAGCAATCGCTGTGCATAGTCGCGCACTTTGGTTTCACTGCCGCTGACCAGCAGTTCCCATTGAGCCTGTTTATCGGTGGGCAAGCCATCAGTGAGGCGATAACAAATGTGTTCTTCCCTGATATCTCGTCTGCCGCTTCCTCTTACATAATATACAGACTGTGAACGATAAAAGCGGTAGACTTCACTGCCTAACTGAAAGGAGAAATCAACAGAGGTACTCAAGGCATCATCTGCAGCAGTGCTGCGCATACTGGACCAACTTCTGCGTCCTCCTGTTGCTTTGCAATATAGAGCAAAGCACATAGCGTCCAGAATGGTTGTTTTTCCGCCTCCCGTGGAGCCGGTAATTAAAAAGATAGGATTTTCTCCCAACGAAGAAAAATCAATGGTTGTAGATTGAATATAAGAGCCGAAGCCTTGCATGGTAATGGAAATGGGTTTCATAACTAATACGAACCTCCCTTCTGAATCATATTGTTACATTTTCTATTCTGTTTTCTATATTATGAATTGGCTTGTTCCTCTTTTAATTCTGTGAAGAGTGTTTGAAATAATGCTTCATCTTCCTTGGTAGGTTCTGTACCGCAAATCTGCTGCAAGAATTGTGAAAATACGGTCATTTCATTGATGGTGCGGTTTTGTATCGTTTGACGCAACATTTTTTGTTCCCCTGATAATTCTGTGTGCAGCCAATTGCAATGTACGGAAAGCACATTGGGAAAATAGGGGCGAAGTTGTTCCAATGGCATATAAACAGGAGTATCATTGGTAAGCTCCACGGCCAAATAGTCCTCAGACGGAGTTGTTTTGCCAAGAGTAATTAATTCCTCCAGTGTTCCTGTTACCGTACGCATATCACGCAAGGTTGAGATAGGAAGTAAAGTTATGGTATTGCTTTGTTTTGTAATATCCAGCAGTGTAAGCGATTTTTTGTGATGTTCTTCATCAAACGAATACTTTAAAGGCGAACCGCAATAACGTCCGTATTCACCCACGCGTTGGGGGCCATGCAGATGTCCCAAAGCAGTATAATCAAAACTTTGAAACAAAGAAGGCGGGACTTCTCCGCTGCCGCCTACGTAAATGGCGCTTTCGGAATCACATGTTTGGCTTCCGGCAGCAAAACAATGACCTACCAAGATGTTAATTGCATTTTGGTCCATATTGTCTTGTATGGCGGAAAGTACTGCTTGATATGCCATGGGAAATCCTTGAATGGATTCATCTTGAAAATATTGACGTACGTCAGCAGGTTCTATGTAGGGAAGCAAATACAGATGCAATGTTTCGCTTCCCTTTGTAAGTACCACAGGGGAAAACACGTCTTCTAATTTGGTAGCAATGTAGATACCGCTGCTGCGCAGCATGGAAGCTCCCACTGCAATACGGTCGGCGCCATCATGATTTCCTGAAATGACAGCAAAGGGGATTTGGAGCCGGCTCATTTCAGTTAACACTTTGTCAAACATACGAATTGCTTCTACAGGTGCAATTTGTCTGTCAAAAATATCTCCTGCTAATATTACACAATCGGGCTGCTCTTTTTGCACAGTGGGAAGGAATATTTCTTTGAGAAAGTGTGCTTGGTCTTGGAGTAGAGAACGTCCATAAATCATTTTTCCGAGATGCCAGTCAGAGGTATGGAGTATTTTCATCATATCAGGCTCCTTTCTGTCATTTTTTTCTGCGGGTGCCACGTTTGGGGGAAGAGAGGGTCAGGGAATCCAGTGCTACGATTTGTTCAAATACCGCAATATGACGATTGTTCATAGCACGGTCAACATGTTGTGCTCCAAAAAACCACTGTTTGTATGTCACTTGCACGAGAATTTCCTCGAAAAAGGCGTGCAAAGCAGAACGATGAATATCTTGCCTCATGCCGAACACTACATGGTTTGGGCATGGCTCATGAGTAATAATATAGTCTACTGTCAACTGATGATTAAACAAATGTTTTGCCCCTGCAATCATTTCTTGACGGGTTGGCATTTCTTCGGGCCACCATCTGCCGGTTTCCATATAGACTTCTTTTTCTTCTGTTTCTCCGCCGCCAAAGGCGAAAATGCTGTGTCCCTCTATTTCAAATATTTCTCCGCGCATTAGATGAAGAATATTGGGACGTATCTCGTGTACTGTTCCTTGGTTCCATCGTTTGGTAGGATAAGCGTTTAGTAAATCAAAATTTTCATGGGTACCATCCACGAATAAGATGGTATATGGTTTTTGACTTAATCGTTCCAGCTGTTTTTCTTCCTTTTTTCCACCGTTCCAGATGAAGCCAAAGTCACCGCAAATGATGAGATAGTCTTCGGAAGTAAATTTTTTGGTCTGTTCTGTTTCAAAACGATTGATATCTCCATGCGTATTTCCGGTAATGTAAATCACACGGACCCTCCTTATCCTGAAATTTGTTCCAATTTGTTAACAATCTGAAAAATCCCTTTTCATTTAGAAAAGGAACTGGTATACTTAATTTTAGATGAAATTTCGACATGTTTTTTATTCAATTTGATTATAATCATCATATCATAACGGAGGCAAAATTTCCATGAAAAAAAAGATAGTTCCATGCATCGCATTTCTGTTTGTTGTTTTCATGATGATACCTGCATTATCTGCTTCAGCTGCGGTATTTAATATTGATTTTGAAACAAAATCCAAAGGAATTTATATGGCTAACCTAGACACGGATACTGTAGTTTATGAAAAGGATGCGGATTTACGGTTAGAACCGGCCTCTTGTACCAAAATTATGACGTATATTGTGGCAGCAGAGCATATCAGTGACTTAGAGGGGACAAAAATTACAGTTAGTGACTATATTGAGCCAACATTAACAGGCACAGGAAGTTCTATGGCGGGCGTTATTACAGGTGAAGAATTAACAGCACTGCAACTGTTGAATTTGATGATGGTGCCTTCGGGAAATGATGCTTCTTTAGTACTTGCAGAATATGTGGGTGGATTAGAAACAGGTGCAACGGGAGATGAAGCTGTCAAAAATTTTGTGCAAATGATGAATGATAAGGCAGCTGAACTTGGATTAAGCAATACACATTTTAACAATCCACACGGATTACACGATAATGAACATTACACCACTGCTTCTGATTTATATCAAATTACAAAATATGCATTGACATTACCCCATTTTTCAGATATTACCTCTCAAACTTATTATACTTTACCTGCTACGAATAAAAGCGCAAAATCAAGAACAGTATATACTACCAATAAGATGATTTCAGAAAATACAGCGGATAATCCATATTATTATCAATATGCAAAAGGTATTAAAACAGGCTCTCATGATCAGGCCGGTTATTGTTTGGTTTCCAGTGCGATATATGATGGCTATACTTATATATGTGTGGCACTTGGGGCTCCTTCCGTAGATGCCAATGGAAAAGAAATAGAAGAACGCGGAGAGATGATAGATTCTAAAAATTTGTACCGTTGGGCTTTCACGACTTTGGAGCAAAAGGACATTCTGAAAAGTACAGATACGGTTGCGGAAGTGAAAATAGACTATGTTTGGAATCAAGACAGATTGTTGCTGTCGCCCGAAAAAGATTTCTCCACCATTTTACCGTCCGATGTTGATCCCAGCAGTGTAATGATGACTACAAATTTACCGGAAAAGGTAGAAGCACCCGTAAAAAAGGGAGATGTCATTGGTACTGCTACACTCAGTTATGCGAATCAAGAATTGACCACGATTAACTTAGTGGCAGCGGAATCTATGGAAAAAAGTCAATTGCTGCAAATTGGAAGTGTAATGAAAGATATTTTTAGTTCTCTTTGGTTCATTATTATTGCAAGTATTATTGGCGTTCTTCTGATTGTTTACATTACACTTACACTGCTTTATAAAAGTAAAAAGAAAAAGATGCGTAAAGTAAAGAAATATAGAAAAATGTAAGAATATTTCTCTATTGACAGCAGTAAAGAAATCTTATAAAATAAACGTTGCGAGCAGACTGAACAGTCGCGGGTATAACTCGAAAGGGTGTACCTGAGGAAAGTCCGAGCTCCGCAGGGCAGAATAACGGCTAACGGCCGCCGGGGGCGACCCTAGGGATAGTGCAACAGAGAGATACCGCCCGGTTTTACCGTGGTAAGGATGGAAAGGCGAGGTAAGAGCTCACCAGCGTGTAGGAGACTATACGGCTATGTAAACCCTATTCGGAGCAACACCGCAGAGAAACAAGATAGCGCTTGCCCGGCGCGTTTCGAGAAGGTGGCATGAGCCGTGGTGGCAACACCCGGCCAAGATAGATGACTGTTCACGACAGAACTCGGCTTATAGGTCTGGTCGCAATAAAGCACGCTTCCCAAATGGGAAGCGTGCTTTATTTTTGGTCGTGTCTCCTTGTTGAAATAAGTTCACATATGCAATCATTACCTCAATAGGCAGGCCGGCATTTCTCATGCAAATTTCCAACTCTACCTATTTCAAATCCCTTACTGATAGTTGCGTATACCGCCAGCGGTTCTTGTAACTTCCGGTATTATTTTTATCTGTTCATAATAACGCAGGGGATTCTGACTGATATGATATTTTTCTGCTACTTCTGTAATCGTCATTATCTCATCTCCTCTTTTATATTTACATTATATAAATTGGAGTTTACTCTAAGTCAAGATATTTCTTATATTTTTTATTAAGATATCACTCTGTTGATTTTAATAAAAAAGGCAACGTAAATGTTTTACGTTGCCTTTTTTGGAGTATTTAAAATAGCAGGTATGTGGGGACGTATGTATATAAAAAAGGAAAAAGCCAATTATCATTTGATAATTGGCTTTTTCCGAGCATTTAGTTGCTCGTCACCCTATCGAACAACCGGCTGCAACCTCCAAGAAGAAAAATTATTCTTCGTCTTTCTTAATTGGAGTACGATCGAATGTTGTAACAGGAGTAAATTTTTCCTCAAGTGGATCGATTTGAATTTGCATAAATTCTTGGTAAGAAGTCTCAACAAGATTGAAGTCAGCACGGTCAAGACCAGCAATTTCTTCTTCTTTATGAGCACGTAGACCCATTGTGTATTTCAATACGAAGAACACAATAGCCATAACAGCAGCACCCCATGCCAAGATAGCAGCAATACCTAGGCATTGAACGCCGAAGAATTGCCAGCCATGGCCGTAGAATACGCCACTTTCAGTAGAGAATAAACCAGTTAAGATAGTACCGGCTGCACCACAGAAGCAGTGTAGACCAACAGCACCAACCGGATCGTCAACTTTAAATACTTTGTCAACCAATTCAATACCGAATACCATTACGAATGATACGATTACACCGATGCAGAAAGCTCCCCATGGCTCAATTTGGTCGCAGCCAGCTGTAATAGCTACCAGACCTGCCAAAGGTGCGTTTAACATCATGGAAACGCTTGGTTTTTTGTATTTAATCCAAGTAATAAATAGAACTGTTACTGTAGAAGCTGCAGCTGCAATGTTAGAGGATAGGAATACATTAGATGCTGTTACCATGGTATCTGAATCTGCAACAATGGTGGAGCAGCCGTTAAAGGCGAACCAACCGAACCATAGAACGAATGTACCCATACCTGCTAATGTAAGAGAATGAGCTGGCATTTCTCTGGATTTTTTGTTTTTGTCGTATTTACCAATACGTGGGCCAAGAATAGCAGCACCAACAAGAGCGATGATACCGCCAAGACCGTGAACAGATGCGGAACCTGCAAAGTCATGGAAGCCCAAGTCTGCAAGCCAGCCGCCGCCCCATGCCCAGTGACCAGCAACAGGGTATACAAAACCACTGATGATAGTACTGTAAATGAGGAATGATTTAAAGTTAACTCTTTCCAGCATAGCTCCGGAAACAACCGCTGCGGTTGTAGCACAAATAGCACCGTGGAACATAACATTTGCATAGCTAGGAATTGTTGGATTGATATCCGGATAGCTGTGCATAGCTACAAAGTTAAACTCACCAATAAATGGATTACTGTTACCAAACATAATACCATAGCCGAATGCCCAGAAAACAAGGGAAGCAATGGCAAAGTCTAGCAAGTTATCAATCCAAGCTGTGCTTGAATTTTTAACTCTTGAGAAACCGGTTTCTAGCAATGCGAAACCACTATGCATAAAGAAAATAAACATAGTTCCGAATAGAACCCACATGGTATCTATTGCTGAAATTTCCATAGTTTTCTACCTCCAAACAAAATTGTGTAATGCATTTTTGTTTATACATATGCTTACACATATGTAGTCGCAAAAACAAAACGATTACTTTACGCTAAATAATAGTCTGCCATATGATGGAAACGGCCAATATTTGTCGCCCACCATACCTTCAAGTCTGTCTGCAATGGAGCGAGTAGCTTCCATTTGCATGAAAACAGCATTTCTGTAAGCGTATGCTGCGTCCTTCACATCGGTAATCTTTTCGGCCATTTCTACATTCTCTTCCAGCTTTTTGCAATTCTGGAACAAAGCATAGGAAAGGTCGGAAAGGTCTTTTAATAGGGATTCTTCCAGCTGGCAGTTTAAGTCTAAGTTTAGCTGTTTTTTTGCAAGAGCAGCCTCACTCAAATCTTTTATGTATGCACATACCGCCGGAGTAATATCCCGCTTAACCATGTCAATCATAGTTAAGGCTTCTATGTGAATCTGTTTGAAGTAGTTCTCGAGGGTGATTTCATAGCGAGAACGTATCTCCATTTCAGAAAGGACACCGTGTTTTTCAAAAAGCTCGATGTTTTGCTGATGAATGTAATATGGCACAGCATCAGCAACGGAAGGTAAATTTAACAATCCGCGTTTTTCTGCTTCTTTTACCCACTCTTCAGAGTAATTGTTGCCATTGAAAATGATACGTTTGTGATTTTTGATGGTCGTACGGACCAAATCACTCAATGCAGATTGAAAATCGTCTGCTTGTTCCAATTCATCTGCAAATTCACAAAGAACATCGCCGATTGCGGTGTTTAAAATAAAGTTTGTGCAGGCAATAGATGCAGAAGATCCTAACATTCTAAACTCAAACTTGTTGCCGGTAAAGGCAAACGGAGAAGTTCGATTTCTGTCCGTAGTATCTTTTGCAAAAGAGGGAAGCCCATCCACACCTACTTCCATGTAGGAAGTTTTTTGTGCTTGATATACGCTGCCATCTTCAATACATTGTAGAATTTCGGTTAATTCATCTCCCAAAAAGATTGAAATAATAGCAGGTGGGGCTTCGTTAGAACCCAAACGGTGATCATTTCCGGCAGAAGCCGCAGAAAGTCGAATTAAATCTTGGTGTTCATCAACAGCTTTGATGATTGCCACTAAGAATAGTAAGAATTGCGCATTGTCTCTTGGAGATGCTCCCGGCTCTAATAAATTTACGCCGGTATCTGTGGCCATAGACCAGTTATTGTGTTTTCCGCTGCCGTTTACACCTTTAAATGGTTTTTCGTGCAGCAAACATGCAAGATTATGTTTTGCAGCAATTCTTTTCATAACCTCCATAATTAATTGATTATGGTCGGTTGCGACATTACTGGTTGTGAACAACGGAGCCATTTCATGTTGACCGGGAGCTGCCTCATTGTGCTTTGTTTTAGATGGAATACCAAGTTTCCAAAGTTCTTCATCTAAATCTTTCATGTAAGCGGAAACTCTTGGTTTAATTACACCAAAGTAATGGTCTTCCAGTTCCTGACCTTTTGGTGGCCTGGCTCCCAAAAGAGTTCGACCGGTATACAAAAGGTCTTTCCGTTGATTATAAACAGATTTGTCAATTAAAAAATATTCCTGTTCGGCGCCTACAGTCGTTAATACATGCTTTGCGCCGGTTGGATTGCCAAATAGATTTAAAATACGCATTGCTTGCTTATCAATAACATCCATTGAACGCAGCAATGGTGTTTTTTTGTCTAAAGCTTCTCCTCCATAGGAGCAAAATGCGGTTGGTATACATAAAGAGCCGTCTTTGATAAACGCATTTGAAGTTGGGTCCCAAGCAGTATAACCGCGTGCCTCAAAGGTAGCGCGTAAACCGCCGGACGGAAAACTGGAAGCATCCGGTTCACCTTTAATCAGTTCTTTGCCGGAGAACTCCATAATGACTTTACTGTTATCAATAGGAGTCAAAAAGCTGTCATGCTTTTCGGCAGTAATACCGGTCATTGGCTGGAACCAGTGTGTGTAGTGTGTTGCACCATGTTCCAAGGCCCAATTTTTCATAGCATTTGCGACAGAATTGGCCACGTGAATATCAAGTGGTAATCCGTCTTCACGGGTCTTTTTTAAAGATTTATAAATCTCTTTTGGCAATCTGGCACGCATAATATCATCATTAAATACCAGCGCTCCAAACATCTCAGGAACTTTGCACATAGATTTCACCTCGTCCATAAGAGTCAAGGAATAACTCCGTTCACTTCCTTCCGTAAATATGTAGTTATAACCAAAAAAGAGCACTATAGTGTTTTTCTACTACAGAACTCTTACTTTGCTTATAGGTTTTATTATAAGATAGACATAGAAGAAAGTCAATGGTTTGCCCGTACTTTGGCTTATTTATCTATGTTATAAAATAATTTAAGAATTTAAGTTAAAAGCAACAAAAGTTTGACATGGATATCCATAATCTTTTAGATTTATTATGCAGATGCCATAGAAGGAAGCATGGACCCTGTTCGGATTAATCGCTTTCTTAAAGTTTGTAAACGGAAGCGGTTATAGCGTTGAATTGCAGTGCAGGGCATATTGATTAGTAAAACAAAAAAAGTAAAGAATAAGCTGTATCCCGGAGGATTTGCTAAAAATGTAAAGATAATGGAAAGACCCTGTGTTTCATGCGTCCATTCGGCCCTGCAAGTTTCTGCAATAAATTCATTTAGATATTCAACTGAAACATTGTTTGACATGTGCTCTTTGGAAAAACCGTCTTTTCCTGTAAATTGCGGTACATGCTCTTTCCATACATTTATTTTTAATGTTTGTTTATAAAATTTTCCGTTTCTCTCAAATTTCTTCATTTGATATCTTGATTTATTTTCATCAAATGATGATTGAGGTAACTTTACGCAAATTGCAAATATGATAAAGTGATAAGCACTTACGATAATAATATTCCAAAAAAACATATTAAATATTTCGGGAGCTGTTGAGGCGCGAAAAAGCATAGTATACCCCTTTTCTTTTTATATTCATCTTCAATTTTACCATTATAACAAATAATATATTGAAACTGTGAATTCTATGCGATGATTATGTGAATATTTTCGATGTAGTCCTCTAATATATCATCCATTGTAGTAAAATATTCTAATTCACAATTTCTATTGATAATAAAGGAGGACCGGTGTGAAAAAGTTTGCGGCAATATCATTTGCTTTGTTCATCTATACAATAATGCTGATAAGTCCTTGTTATGTCTTTGCGCAAGATACGGAAGATTATTTCTCCTTTACTGCATCAAAGGAAGATGTTTTGATGAATGATGAAATTCGTATTACGGTGACTGCCAACGAATTGGGCATGAATGAATCCATTGCGGGGTTTCGATTAAACGTAGAATATGATTCTTCAAAACTTACCTTAAAAAGAGTGGATACATCATCGCAGATTGAAAGCGGTACCTTCCGCTACCATATAGCTGGAGATACTATGACAGGAATTTACGTTTGTGACGGAACAGCAGCCCCGCAATTGACCGGTGAATGTATGACATTAATATTCCGCGTCAATGATGATGCAATTTTTGGAGAGACATCAGTTTCAGCTCAAATTGATCAAGTGGTAGATTGGACTGCAAAACAGCTGCCGTCTGTTTCCAGCCTTACTTCTGTATTCCGCATAACGCCTGAGTTTACAAAAGAGGCTGTTTTAACAAAACTGGTTCCAAGTCAAGGAACGCTAGAACCAGAGTTTGATCCTTATATTCAGGAATATTCTTTGCAAGTAGGACCGGAAGTAGAACAAATATTATTTGAATTAGAAGCTGCTGATGGAGGAACTGCAAGAGTAAACAGAAAGAATTTAGGAAAACAAGGTTCTACGACACAGTTTATTATTACTGTTACATCTTCAGATAAAAAGAATAAAAGCCAATATACAGTAAATGTGACACGTGGTGAAAAAATAAAAGAAGAAAGTAACAGTAAAAGCAGCACTTCCGGTCGGGGTAAAACAAGTGGATTAGCCAAACAAACTACCGAAGAAGGTATTGATGACGAAACGTTACATACAGATACCATATTTTACGGTGATAGAAATTTATATATTGTTGGGAATCAAATGCCTTCTTATTTTGTGTATATAATAGTAGGTGGTTTAGGCGTTTGCATGATTGGAATCGTTATTATAGTTCTGGTGGTGCGTAAAAAGAAGAAATAATAAGTTGATTTTAGTACTTTGATTAGTTAAAGATAGAATATTGTAATACGATTTTTAAAAGATATTAAGATTTTCTATTGACTTATACTATATATTCATATATAATACTAATTGCGCCTAACGTAATGGCACAATTAAATATCGCGGGATGGAGCAGTTCGGTAGCTCGTCGGGCTCATAACCCGAAGGTCGTTGGTTCAAATCCAGCTCCCGCAACCAAGTTAAAAGCTGCATTTCAATTCTGAAATGCAGCTTTTTTATGAAAATTGTGCGATAACTTGTTCCGTAATACCACTATGTGGAAAGATATCTAAAGTCGCCCAACCGTTATTCTTGTTTAGTTCTAATTTTATCGGATTTAGTTTCTAAGTAATCAGAAAAATAAAGTAAACAATGATTTGAAGAAGAAAAGACCCATGAACGAAAAGTTAGCCTTAAACTTTGAGAAAGAACTGAGAGAAATGTACAAACATGCGAAGGAGAAATACAAGTGTAACTCTGCACGATTTTTACAAATGATCAATCAATATGATGGGGGAAGAGCAACAAAGGGATTAATCAAGAATCGCTGAGATACAGGTGAGTTATCTGATGGATTTACAAATTTTTGCATTATAAATCGGTCAGATTTAGCTATGAAATATATTGTTCAAAAGCCAGAATGTAGTGGCTTTTTACTCTGGAGGAAATACAATATTGCAGAAAAATATTGGGAAATTAAAGAGCGTTATCCGTGATATTTAATATAAAATGGATATTTGAGAGTAGCATCTAAAGTATCAATTTCCTCCAAATTCTCCGGTTACTTAATTAAAGCGGTTGTTTTTATCTATGGTAAATAAGCTTATCCATTAAAGGAAAGAGGAAATGAATTCTAGTCATTTTCTCTTTCCTTTAAATTCGGTTTTATAAAGATTGTTTATATTAATTTGATTGGAAGCATAAAACTGTACTTATTCTTCTATGTCCATTTCGTTAAATTTAGCTACTTGGTAAGTTGTGCTGGCAGGAGAAACATTTTTTAATTTTTTATTATATCCAAATGTGCTTTTTTGATAATATAAAGGAACACTGATTGCTTGCTCTTGTATATACGTAAATAAATCATCGTATTGTTTTTGTCTTTCCGTTTCATCTGTAGTCATAAGAACATTGTCTATCATACTTTGTAATGTTTCATCATTCCATGCAGCAGGAAGGGTTCCGTCCTTGGAAGTATACATATCCATTAAAAAGCCATGTGGATTCCATGCATCGGCATAGGTACGATAAATGACCAAATCGTAGTTTTTACCTGTCCAAATTTCATCATAATATGCATTTTGCTCCATTAAGTTTAAATCAATTTGTATTCCGACCTCTTTATATTGTTCTTTTAAAAATTCGCAAACCGGTTTAAAATCCGGATATTCTGTGTTCTGGAGCAAGAGTTTAAAAGAAAGATTTTGCCCGTTTTTATCTACATATCCATCTCCGTTGGTATCTTCGTATCCGGCTTCCTTTAAAAGCTCGCGTGCTTTATTTGGGTCATATGCATATCCTGGGCTGTTTTCATCGGTTACATAAGGCACCACAGAGGCGTTAAACATACCTTTGGCTGCAATTCCGTTTCCATCCAATAAATCGTTTGCAATTTCATCTTTATCTACTGCATAATTTAATGCCAAACGAATATTTTTATCTTGTAAAACTTTATTTTCATAGTTAAACATTAAATGGAATCCGCGACTTCCTTTTGTTTCCATGAAGGAGATATTATTATTTGCTTCCAATAATTCAATATCCTGTGCTTGCAAACTTTCGGCGCTGAAATCAACCTCTCCGTTTTGAAGAGCCATAACTCTGGCATCGGCATCTTTTATTACTTTCAAAACCAATTTATCTACTTTTGGTTTTTCTCCCCAATAATAGGGATTCGGAACCAAAACGGTTTGTACACCGTCTTCACAGCTTTCTATCATCCAAGGGCCGGTTCCGATTGGCGTTTGAAATTCTGCATTTTCATCACCGGCTGGTGATACAGAGGTAGGGCTCATCATACGGCAAGGTCTTGTATAAGTTAGCTCTGATAAATAGGGGTAATAATTTTTGTTAAAAGTCATTTTTACAGTATAATCGTCGATTTTTTCAATATTGGTCATATTGGTATAAATGCTGATAGAAGCGGTGGAGGGCTTATCTTTCCAGCGTTTTACGTTGAATAAAACAGAATCGGCATTAAAATCGGTCCCATCAGAAAATTTTACACCTTTACGCAAATGAAAGGTATATTCTGTGCCGTCAGGGCTGATATCCCAACTTTCGGCAAGACCGGGTTCATAACTTCCATCTTCTCCGTAATTGACCAGTGGATCATAGATGAGTTCATAGTTTAAATAAGTAATACTTTTTCTGCTGTCAGTCTGGTCCAATAAACTTTCTTGGTTACCTTTTGATATAGCAATGGTAATTACTTTTTCCCGATTAGATGTTGAAGCTGTGGTTTGCTCTGTTCCGCAGCCTGTAAATAGGGCCACTGTAGTAAAACAAACAACGACCATGCATATATAGCTGATTATTTTTTTGTATTTCATTTTACTTCTCCTTGTATTTTTGGTATGGGACATGACATGCAATAAAATGTCCAGGCGCCATTTCTCGTAGTTGAGGTTGTATTTTTTTGCAGATGTCTTTACGGTGTGTACAACGATTTTGAAATACACATCCTTGTGTGGAGGGCTCGTCCCAGCCTTTGGGAAAAGAAATATGTCTTTCTTTACGCAAAAAAGGGCTTGTCACGGGAACTGCCGCAAATAACTCTTTTGAGTACGGATGACATACAGTCTGTTCCAAATGTTCTGTTGTTTCTAATTTTTCTACAATCACACCGCGATACATGATGATTGCTTTATTGCAAACATATTTTACTGTGGATAAATCATGAGAAATAAATAAGTAGGAAAGATGATATTGTTTTTTTAAATCATTAAGTAAATTTAAAATTTGTGTTCTTAGAGAAAAATCCAGACTGGATACTACTTCATCACAGACAATTAGCTGAGGATGAAGTATAATACCGCGTGCAATGTTAGCGCGTTGTCTCTGACCACCGCTTAATTCTTTTGGTAAACGCTGATAAAATGATTCGGATAATCCAACTTGTTCCATACATTCGGTCACCTGTTTTTTTGCCTGTGCCTTTGTGCATAATTTATAGTTCAAGAGCGGCTCTGCAATGCTTGTGCCAATACTTTGCAAGGGATGAAACGTAGAGGTGCTGTTCTGATATATCATTTGTATATCTTTGCGCAATGCTTTTCGTTTACGTGGAGAAAGATTTTGAATCGCTGTTTGTTTCCACATGATTTCCCCGCTGTCCGGTTGTAAAAGACCGGCGATTATTTTGCCAAGTGTGCTTTTTCCGCACCCGCTTTCTCCGATAAGGGCAATACTGTCTCCTTTATTGAGAGATAGAGAAATATCGTTTAAAACAGTTTGCTTTTTCCGTTTAAAAGAAGAATTTACATTATATGTTTTTGTAATATGGTTGATTTGTAATAACATGATTTCTTCCCTTTATAAAATAGAATTTAACAATTCTTTAGTATATGGATGTTTCGGTTCCGAGAATAATGAAAAAACATCGTTATGTTCCACAATCTCGCCATGGTGCATTACATATACATCGTCGGCTATTTCCGCAACAATTCCTAAATCATGTGTGATAAACAACACGCCCATATTATATTCTTTACACATGTGCTGTATTTGTTGCAAAATTTGACATTGTATGGTTACATCCAAGGCAGTGGTAGGTTCATCTGCAATTAGTAAAGTTGGTTTTAAACAGATTGCAATGGCTATCATAACACGCTGACACATGCCTCCTGAAAGTTCGAATGGATATTTTTTTAGAATATTCCTCGGTTCAGGCAGACCTACTTGCTTCAGTAATGCAATGGATTTTTGTTTTGCTTGTTTTTTATTCAATTTTTGTGTCAATCTTAGTGTTTGATAAATTTGTTCCCCAATTTTCAATAAAGGATTGAGTGATTCCATGGGTTCTTGAAATATCATACCAAGATGTTTCCCTCTATATGTCCGCAAAGATTTTCCTTTTAGCTTGTTGATGTCTTGATTTTGCAAATATATTTGTCCGCTTGTCATGGTTCCGTTGCTGTCTAAAATACCGGCAATAGCCATTGCTGTTGCAGATTTTCCGCTGCCGCTTTGACCGATTAGAGCAGTTATTTTTCCTTTGTGTACCTCGATGGAGATGTCCTTGACAGCTTGTACACATCCTTTTTCTGTTGTAAATTGAACAGAAATATTTTTGGCTTGTAATACCGTAGAAGTGTAATTCATGTGCTGTCTCTCCTTTTCAAAAGTGATTTTAAACCCGAACCAAATAAGCTAAAGCCCATTACCGTAATTGCAATAAAAAGACCGGGATATAGCATTAGCTGAGGGTATAATTGGACATAGTCTTTATAATCATTCATCATAACGCCCCATTCCGGCGTTGGCGGCTGGGCTCCTAAACCAATGAAAGAGAATCCGGCAATGGACAAAATGATAATTCCTACTTCAAGAGCTGCTAACACACATAGGGGAGATAACATATTTTTTAAAATATAACGCAGCAAAATTTTTATGGTGCTGCATCCGCTTCCTTTGGCAGCCAGTATAAATTCTTTTTCTTTTATTTCAAGTGTCATTCCTCGAATGAGACGCGTATAGCTTGCCCACCAAACACAAGAAAGTGCAAGAATAAGATTTTGAGCGCTGGGACCTAATAAACCTGCGACAGCCAAAGCAACAATTGTGCTGGGAAAAGCCATAACTGCATCAGCAATTCCCATGACAATCAGGTCAAACTTGCCTCCGATGTAGCCGCACAATAATCCTAGCGGAATACTGATGGCCAACATGATGGCTAATAAAATACCGGCATAAGTCAACGAATAACGTGCTCCATATAATACGCGGGAAAAGATACAGCGCCCAAGATTATCTGTGCCAAACGGATAATCCGGGCTGGCGGCAGCCATTTTATTTTGTATATTTATTTCCAAAGGATCATGTGGGCTTATAACAGGAGCAAATATTGCCAATATGATCATAAGAATAATGAGAGATAATCCAAAGAAAATTCCGAATTTTTCAAGTTTTTGTGATATATGAATTGTTTTTGTTTTCATAATGCCAGCCTATCTTAATGTAATACGGGGATCGATATATGCATACAAAAGGTCTACCAACAAATTTAAAATTACAATGGTAAATGAAATCAGAAGTACAAATGCCTGAATTACAGGAATGTCTTTGTCTTTAATAGACTCCATTACATAAAATCCAATTCCGTTTATGGAAAAGACGCTTTCTATAATTACGGTACCCCCTAGAAAAGTACCAAATGTAATACCAAGCTTTGTTAGAAGAGGAATAAAAGCATTTTTGAGAGCATGCTGCATAATAATGCGAAATGGGTTGATTCCCCGTACTTTTGCTGCTTTAATGTAAGGTTTTTCTAATACATCAATCATGTTATCCCGTAAAAGACCAATATATTGCCCGGTATAACCTAATGCAATAGACAGGGCGGGTACCCATATCCATATACCAACAGCTCCCCCTATAATGTTCATGCTGTGCAAAACAATTCCAAATAAAATTAATAGTCCCAATCCCAGCCAAAAAGCAGGTACACAAACGGTAAAGACGGAAAATATTTGGATTACATGGTCCAACCAAGTATTTTTGCGTATAGCAGCTAATATGCCCAAAGGAATACTGATAAGCAAAACTATAATAATACCTAGAATCGCAATTCCCAAAGTAACAGGTACACGATTCAACAATTCCCAGATGACAGGTTTGGAACTTACATAGGAATTACCGAAATTGAATCTGAGTACATTTCCCAGCCATTGAAAATACTGTACTATTTTTGGTTGATCCAGCCCAAGTTCTTGCTGCAGTAATTGGACAGACTCTTCAGACGGATTGCCCGTTGAACCTTGTAACATAACCCTTGCCGGGTCACCTGCAGTACAATCTACTAAAATAAAGGTGGCTACAGATACCAGTAATAAAATTGGAATCATGAATAAAAGTTTTTTTAATAAATACCTATATGTTTGCAAAGTAAATCTCCTTGAAATAGCTATACCTTTTGTGCGACGATTTGAAACAAAGGAATATGTTCGTATTTCATTTGGTCTTGGATATTATACACCACAGCATTTAAACATGGTTGTATTTGTATTATTTCAAATCCTAACTGCGGCAATGTTTCTTCATCCCATTTTGGACGTTGTATTCGGGCCAAAGGCATATCTTTATAATAGTCCAGTACTTTGGGATTATTGCCTTGATACGCACATTCGGAAGGACGTGCTTCATTTTCTTTGCACCCTTGCATTACTTTTTTATAAAGTGAGAGTTCAAACTGATGCAAATGCCAATTGGCATCAAAAATCACAAGTTTTCCGCCCGGTTTTAACACATGATGCCATTGTTTAAATGCATGTATGGGGTCATATAAAGTCCATGTTACATTACGGCTTACAATCATATCAAAGCTTTCGGGCTGAAATGATAATAAATGGCTGTCCATTTGATAAAATTTGGGATAGACATGGTGCATATCAGCATTTATTTTTGCTTCTTCCAACATATTTTTTGCACAGTCTATTGCGGTAACATTATGGCCGGCCATTGATAAAATAGTTGCAAAATAGCCGGGGCCGGTACCTACATCCAAAATTTCTAAGGGTTTGTCAGTTAACACTATATGATGTAGTATCAGATTTTGCCATGTTTCCACTACTTTTGTATCAAAATCTTGCTGGATTCCATCGCTGTAACCTTTTGCTGAGTGTTCCCAACGTTCTTGTATCGATTCTTTGATATCATGCTTCATAATTTTGTTTCCTCCAATCAAATCAATACAAAGCTTTGTATAACCACATTATTGCGATAAATTCAAATAGAAACAATCATTTTTTGACTAATTTTTATCATCAGAATGAAATACTTTATTTTTTACTGTTGACATATCTAACATTTTGTTCCACTTTTTCTTCTAACGGAACTTAACAATAAAAAATAAATAAGACAAGGCGGCAATGGACATAAAGTTCCATTGCCGCCTTACAGAGAGGATGAATATATCTAACAAAGAATCGTGTAATATGATTGTTTTGAAAGATGGCTGAAAATAATATATTTATGAATGTTCTTTATCATAAAAAGAAACGATGTTATCTTTCACATGTAATGCATAGAAAATTTGGTCTAAGGATAAAAAAGATTGAGAAAGCTTTTCAAAATTATTTTCCTTTATTCCATCTAAAGCGGCGTGAACCACAGCTTGAGATAGAAACGATGCCATTTGTTTTTGCTGTAAATTCTCTTCCCAATGTTGAGATTTGCTGATACATTGCTGTATCCATATTTGTGTTTGTTTTTCAAATTTAGGAATAAAGATGGGGTCCCCATATTCGGAGGTAATATTTTGAATTTTATCTTTTGAGTGGTAGATACATGCTGCTACATTTTGCAGTACATTCTCGCGCAACCCTTGTCCACTATCGGTATAAAATAACTCCTGAGAGGATGCAATATCATTTAATACATCATGACCTATACTATGCCAAACATCGCTTAAACATCCAAAATTACGGTAAAACACTGTTCGAGAGACGCCCGAATAACTTGCCAAATCTTTTACTTTTATGTTGTCTGCCGTAACATGTCTGCTAAGTTCCCACAAAGAATTTTTAATATAATTTCTTGATTGAGTGCGATGCAATGATCTCGCCTCCATCCGCTTATATTTCGTTGTTTTATTTTATTATAACAAATTAAGATAAACCGTTTCAATGAAGTACTCGACTAAAATTTCTCACCTTCTCTCCATATCATAATCATAAAGCAGATTGTTATGTTTTTATAGGCAAGATACAATAATATTTTGATATAAGGTTAGTCTAAAATTGTGTAAAGGATAAGGGGTATCCATAAACAAGGTATTACTTTCTGATAAAACAAAAATATTTTATTTTTCATTGAAGGAAAAAGAAATATACAAAAGTGGGATTTTATAATTATATATATATTTATATGGAGAAAATGTACAAGATATAGTGCGTTATATGTTGTGAATAACACTGAAAATAAAATAGGGTATTACATCAGGTCCCAAAATATGTATACAATAAATATCAATATCAATGCAAAATGTAAAATGGAGGTATCTATAATGCCACAGAATAAAAGGGAAGATTTAATTTATTTGGTGCCGCTGGTTTTTATTATGACCATTTGGATGTGTACTTAATAATATGGCTATTGTTTACGGGGGACTATCCTTAGAAGTGTTACAGGAGGCTTGGTTGGCGTTTCCGCTTGCATACTTGGTAGCGTTTTTATTCCAAAAATTCATTGTTTCCAAATTTGTAGAGAGGTTTGCATTTCGTTTTCTTGTAAAGCCAACAAGTAAATCATGGAAAATTATTATATCAATTACATGCTGCACTATTTTACCTATGGTCATTCTTATGTCTGTCTTTGGTGCAATTGAATCTTGTATGGCAACAGGGAAATGGAGTACCATTGGATGGCAATATTTAATGATTTTTCCCAGAAACTTAGCAATGGCTTTGCCGTTTCAGTTATTGATTGTAGGTCCGCTATTACGATTTATTTTTCGTAAACTATTTCCGGAAGGAAAAATACTGGCTTAATAAAAATTTTCTAACATAATGTTTATAAATTAACCTTTGAGTTACATATATTTATTCCTATTTTGATGTGCAGTAAGTATTGAATTCTTGACTTTAGTATGATAAACTAAGGGTACATTTTATAGATGTAAAAATGGAGGATGATTTATTATGGCTATTAAAGAAGTAACACTTTCTCAAGACATTGAAAATGAAACAGGAAGATACAATGAAAAGACCGGTTGGGTAAGATTGTACTTTAATACAGACAATGGTTATATTTGGGCTGAGGATACCAATGATTGTCCAAAAGCAAATCATACTACATATGATATGAATAAAAATATTGTTACAGTATTTGAAAAAGGAAAAGACGGCAGCTGTGGTTGTTGCTGTGGGGGTACAGTAACTGCTGAAGATGTAGTTAAAAAATGTAACGAAATTTTAGCTTCTCTATAATTGAATTAAAAAGAGGACGAGGTATTATCTTCGTCCTTTTTTTATTGTGCTGATACAATTTGCTGTTTTAGCAGCAATAGATCACTGGTGTCTATCAGTTCATCACTGTTCATATCGCAGGCCAGCAACTGAATATCGGATAATGTTTCAGAGCCGTTTAATTGGTCATAAAGTAACTGCACATCTCTAGAATTAACAGTGCCGGTTCCGTTAATATCTCCTTTTACTATAATGGTGAGCTTGTCTACAATTGAGCCGTCAATTTCAAGAGCAACTGTATAGCTTGTGCCAAGATTTCCGCTGTTTATAGTAGTACCGCTTAGATTTTTCATAATAATGGTATCTTTTGTCGAGTTTAAACTGTCTCGTAACACAGCAAATGTAGTGGCTGGAGGTAAGAAAATAGTATTGTTGCTGCGATCTATTAAGAATGTATCGCTCTCCAGTTGATAAGGATAATTGGAAGAGGAGGAATCAGAGTGAGAGGATTGGTCATTTTCGTGGTCACTTTCATTTGTTGTACTGGAGACAGAATCAAATTCTGAAGAATTAGGTTCAGAACTGTCAGGTGTATTTTCTATACGGCTAAGTTCGGATAGCGTAATAAAATAAAGCGAATCTTCCTGCTTTAATAAAATACCTGTGTCTTTTGCATTTGTCGCCATTGCGATACATTCTCCTTTTATTTGATAACGGTTTTGCATGGTTCCATTAAAGTCCAATTCCTCTAAATATTCTTTTGATGCAGGAGAAACTAAAATATTGGTATCCGTAAGAGGACATGCATTTGTATAACAAGTGTCGCTCAATAAAGTAAATAATGAAGCTTGTTCTGTGTGCAATTGATATAAGTAACCGTTACGATCACATAGTATGTCATTTGTAAGTGTATGAGGAGAAAAGGATGGTATATCCGTATCTGTTTGGTGTAAGTTAAAATGATAAGGCAGTCCTTGGGAGATAGATGCAGTATACACATCTGTATTATCCTTTAATGCGACATAAAGAATGCCATCCGGAGAGGTACATAATTTGTCTAAAGATGCTTCAAACGTGTTTAGGAGGATTGGCTGAGCTGAAGTTTTCTCTGATACATTGGTATAAGCGAGTAGACTATGTCTGTCCCAGTAGTCAATACCATATATGGTTCCGTCTTGAGAGGTTGTGAAGGAATATAAAGCTGTACTTAATTCTGTAGTTTGATAATTTGTAACGGATGTATCAGATAATTGATAAGTAATAATAGATGATTTATGCTCCGAATCTGACATTAAAATATATAAATAATCAGCGGAATAACAAACCTCATTGTATTTTCTGTTAAATGTTTGTTCCTGCAAAATATATCCTTGTTCACTTAACAAAGCAACATAAGTGCTGTGCTCTTGATTTTGAATTAAAAAATAACCTTCGTCTTTTTTGGGAATCAATTTTGTGGAAGAGCCGACTGAAATATTCAGCTTTGTACCTGTAGGTGTATTCATAGAAATTCCAATTAATGTTGCTCCGCATAATAAACTTGCAATTGATAATAACGCAATTATAAGAAGTAAATAATATTTTTTCGTTCGGCTATTCTTTTTCATACATCTCACCCTTTAAATACAAAATTTGCCATATTGCTATTCTAATATAAGCTAATTGTTAAGATAAATAACATAAAGTGTGAAATTATTTCATTGATTTGTAAATAAAATACAAACTTACTTTTTTAGTTGAAAATGGTTGAAATTGTTGAATATCAGCACATAATAGACGAAATAGTATTTTAAAATTTATTTTGTTTAAAAAGGGTTATGTTTTTTTATATCATTTATGTAAAGTTTTACCTCCTTTTTCAACACTTAAGTAATTCAATATTGTAATAAAATAAAAAATAACAAGATATATGCTTTTTCTGTTTTGTTTTCCGCATATATGGCAGTATTGGTATTTTCTACACATTTTTAGTATAGTTTTGATTGTGTTTTTGTTTGCAATTACGTATGATAATAGTGAAAATATTTCACAAGGCTTGTTTTATCATTAAGCTTGAAAATAGGAGAATGTGAATGAGAAGATTATTTGGGAGAGTTGTGGTTGAACACGGAAAATGTATTTTAAAGTATTACTTAACAGGAAGCAGGAAAGAAGGTTACTCCATTACAATACTGCAAGAGAAAGAAAATGAGACACTTTGCTCTAAATGTGAACAAATAACCAGAAGCACAATTGATGCAAAGCGTTTATGTTATAAGTTGGTGAGAGGAATTGTGTTTCCTGAACAACTGGAAGAGATTGTAAGAGATCAAATTTAAAAATTTAATACAAAAAAGCAAAGTTACGTGAAATATTTCAAAAGCACTATGAACCTCATAGTGCTTTTGCCTTTCATATCATAACTATATTTTTAAAATTTACTATAGTATACATATAATCGGAATATTAATTATGAACTTTTTTAGAACTTTCTAAAAGGAATTTAACATAGATTTAACATTAGAGAATTAAAATAGAACAGACATAAAATGATTGGTTGGAGGTTAAACAAGGATGAAGAAATTTTTATCCCTGCTTACCATAATAATATTAGTAGCTTCAGTTGGTTTACTTACAGGCTGCGGTCCTGAAATTGTAGGAACCAAATTATCTGAAAGCCAGGATATGAGTGGAACAGTTGCAGGTAAATTAACATTAAACGGTTCTACTTCTATGACAAGAGTGTGCCAAGCTTTGGGAGAGGCATTCAGCGAAAAATATCCCGGCGTTTCTGTAGAAAAAAGCGGAACCGGTTCCGGTGATGCGCCAAACTCTGTACGTTCGGGTATTGCTTTAATTGGAGATATGTCCAGAGATTTAAAAGAAAGTGAAAATCCGGATGAATTTGAGATAAAGCAAATTGCGATTGACGGCATTGCCATTGCGGTGCATAAAGACAATCCGGTGCAGGATTTGACAACAGAACAAATTGAAAAGATTTTTACAGGTGATATTACAAACTGGAGTGAGCTTGGCGGTCAAGATAAAGCAATTACTACATTGGGAAGAGAGGCTGCTTCCGGAACCAGAGACGGATTTGAATCTATTTTCAGCATAGAATCTCCGGTATATGCGGCAGAGCTTTCTTCAACCGGTGAAATTGTTACAAAAATATCCAGTGATATTTCAGCAATTGGATACGTTTCGTTGGAATCTTTGAACGACAGCGTTGTAGCATGTAAAGTAGACGGCGTCGAGGCAACGGAAGAAAATATAGAAAACGGTACTTATACCGTACAGCGTCCGTTTATTCAAATTTATAAAAAGGGAACAGACAGTGCGTTGATTAATGCATGGTTTGAATTTATAGAATCTTCAGAAGGACAGCAAATTATTAAAGATGTTGGTTTAATTGGCACGGCCAATAAAAACGGGTAATGCATAACCGTAAGTTGGAAGAAGGAATTGGTGGAGTAATGGGTATTTCAATGAATGACCTTACGGCTCAAAAAAAGTTGGAAAAAGTGAATTTGATTAAGCGCATCATTACAATGGTGTTCGGTGTCGGCTCAGTTGTCATGTTTTTCCTGCCGTATGCACAGTTTGTATTTAAGGATACAAAATATGTAACCAGTGGTTTAGATTTATTAATTGCAAGTGGATTCCGTGTGGAAACCGGTACAACCAGCGCCCTAATCGGTATTCCTGTTTTGATTAGAATTGCAGTCATTGCCGGCGCTGTATTTGCATTGGCAGGTACCGTTCTCATTTTCTTTAAACGTCCTGTGTTGTCGGGACTATCGTTTATTATTTCTGCAATTACACCGCTTGTGGTATTAATTTCAACAGCAAGCATTCAATCTGACGTTACTGCTTTAAACATTAGTCACGTTACAGTTGGTTATATGGTTCCGTTTATTTATGTTTTGGTAGCGGGGCTGGTTTGTGCGGTACTTTCTCTCTCCACACAGGGTGTTGAGAAATTGGCCAGAGCCATTTTCCTTACGTTTGCATGCGTATCTATTGCGGCAGTATTAACCATCACAGTGTACATTTTCTCAGCAGGTATTCCCGCTATGGCAGAGATAGGTGTTTTCAAGTTCTTATTCGGTACCACTTGGGACGCCTCTACCAATCAGTTTGGTATTTTGCCTTTAATCTTAGCTTCTATCTGCGGTACTGTTGGCGCAATTATCATAGGCGTTCCAATTGGTATTTTAACTGCAGTATTTTTGACTGAAATTGCAAGACCAAGAGTTGCGAAAATTATTCATCCGGCAATTGAATTGTTAGCAGGTATCCCGTCGGTTGTATACGGTTTCTTTGGCATGCTTGTGATTGTTCCCGCAATCAGAGCCATGTTCCCGGGTCAAACCATTGGTGACAGTTTGCTGGCGGCAATTATCATTTTGGCGATTATGGTAATACCAACCATTGTAAACGTTACTGAGAATGCACTCAGAGCTGTGCCAAAGTCTTACAGAGAAGCTTCATTGGGGCTGGGAGCCACACCAATCAGAACCATTTTTAAAGTAACCATTCCGGCAGCAAGGTCAGGTATTTTGTCAGGCGTTATTCTGGGTGTTGGCAGAGCAATTGGTGAAACTATGGCTGTGATTATGGTCGCAGGTAACGTTGCCAATATGCCGACCTTATTGGGTACCACAAGATTTTTAACAACCGGTATTGCAATGGAAATGTCTTATGCGTCCGGTCTGCATCGTCAGGCATTATTTGCAATCGGTTTGGTGCTATTTATCTTTATTATGATTGTAAATATCTCCTTCACAATTATTTCAAGGAAAGGAGCGAAAGTGAATGTCAAGTAATGCTGCGGCTGTATCTCCAGATACAGCACAGAATCCGGAACCTCATGAACCGCAATCGTTATATCAGAAAAAAAGACATACTTCTGATATCGTATTAAGAATTGTCATTTACACCGCAACTGCTATTACAGTAGCGGCTTTGATTGGAATTATCGGTTATATTTTATGGAATGGTATTCCGCATATCACATGGTCATTCCTTTCTTCACCGTATTCGGAAACAAGGGCAAGTATGAAGGGTATTCTGCCCATGATTATCAATACCTTATATATTGTAGTCATTACCTTGTTGATATCGGCTCCGATTGGTATTTCCGCGGCAATTTATTTGACGCAATATGCAAAGCAAGGAAAACTTGTTCGCGCAATTCGTTTTACCACAGAAGTTCTTTCCGGCATTCCATCTATCATATTTGGTCTGTTCGGTTATACGGTATTCTGTATTTTGTTCAGACTGCAAACATCTATCATTGCCGGTTGCTTAACTATGGCCATTTGTGTGCTTCCGACTATCATTCGTACAACCGAGGAAGCTTTACTGGCAGTTCCGGGTTCCTATAAAGAAGGTGCTTTGGCACTGGGAGCCGGAAAATTCCGTGTTATTATGGGAATTGTTTTGCCTTGCGCTATGCCGGGCGTATTGACAGCGGTTATTTTGGCAATGGGTCGTATTGTTGGTGAATCTGCTGCATTGCTGTTTACTTCAGGTTTATCCTACAATATGCCAAGCGGTTTCTTTTCTCAAATTATGTCCAGTGGACGTACACTTACATTGCATTTGTATCAAACAGCAAGAGAGGCGGCTTCTCCGGATGCATTGAACGTTGCCTTTGCAACAGCTTCTGTTTTATTAATTTTCATCTTTATATTAAACCGTTTGGCAAGCTTGCTTTCTAAGGTATTAAAGAAAGGATAGTAGCACATGAGTAGTACAGAAATCAATCCCAACGCAAAAGTTTCCGTTAGAGACTTGAATCTATATTACGGCGATTTTCATGCATTAAAAGGTCTAAATATTGATATTCCGGCAAACAAAGTAACTGCGTTTATCGGTCCTTCCGGCTGCGGTAAATCTACTTGTTTGAAAACACTAAACCGTATGAACGATTTGGTAGACGGTTGTAAAATTACAGGTAAAATTACCATCGATGGGGAGGATATCTACGACCCTCGTACAGATATCAATCTGTTAAGAAAACGCGCAGGAATGGTATTCCAGAAAGCGAATCCATTTCCAATGTCTATTTATGATAATATTGCCTATGGTCCAAGGGTACACGGTATCAAAGCAAAATCCAAGCTGGACGAAATTGTAGAAAGTTCTCTTCGCAGTGCAGCGCTATGGGATGAGGTAAAAGACCGTTTGAAAAAATCTGCCTTGGGTATGTCCGGCGGACAGCAGCAGCGTTTGTGTATTGCACGTGCATTGGCTGTAGAGCCCGATATTATTTTGATGGATGAGCCAACCTCCGCTTTGGACCCAATTTCTACTTTGAAAATTGAGGATTTGATGGATGATTTGCGCGAAAAATATACGGTTATTATCGTAACCCATAATATGCAACAAGCTGCACGTATTGCGGATAAAACAGCGTTCTTCCTAACAGGAGAAATTGTGGAATATACAGATACACAAACTATGTTCAATAATCCAAAAGACGAAAGAACCGAACGTTACATTACCGGCCGTTTTGGTTAATTTTGTGTTGTGTTATGGAAATGTTTACAAATCCATAGAAAAATGCTAAGATATTATAGATATACTATATGAAACAATGCGTTTCAAAGGCTGGAGGTAACAGGTATGCCAAGAAAACTATTTGACCATGAATTGGAAGAACTTGTTAGAGAAATGACCGATTTGGGCAATACTGTAGATGACAGATTTGAAAAAACAATTGAATGTCTGCGTACAGTAGATATAGAAAAAGCAAAGTATGTTGCAGAGCATGACCATGAAATTGACCGTAAAGAGCATAAAACGGAAATTTTATGCTTAAATTTAATTGCGTTGCAGCAGCCAATTGCAAAAGATTTACGAATGATTGCCGCATGTTTGAAAATTTTGACTGATATTGAACGTGAAGGCGACCAATGTGCTGATGTTTGTGAAATTTTAAGCACGGGACAAGTTTACGGAAACAGTCTGATTGTATCCAAAATTATTCAAATGATGGAAGCGGCGAGAGATATGTTCCGCCGCGCTATGGATGTATTTATCAGTCGTGATGTTGAAGAAGCAAAGGATATTTGTGCCAGCGACGATTATGTAGATAATTTATTTTCCAAGGTAATTTTGGAAATCAGCAGCACAATTGCTCAAAGCTCCAATGTTATGGGCGATGTGGATTTATTGTTGATTACAAAATATGCAGAACGCATGGCCGACCATGCAACCAATATTGCAGAGTGGGTTATTTATATTGAAACAGGCGAACATCCTGACTTGAACAAGCACGAACTGTCCAGTCCGTATGTACGTGCAGGAAACGATTCTGAAGAAGAATCATAATAAAAGGTGGAGAAAAATATGGCGTTGGTTTATGTGACAGATGATGAACCGAATATTTGTAAATTAGTAGCGTTTGGTCTCAAAGATGAAGGATTTGAAACAGCTACGTTTACAGACGGTAATTCTCTATTGGAAGCAATTCAAAAGAGAAAACCGGACGCTATCATTTTAGACTGGATGATGCCGCCCCCGGATGGCTTGACTATATGCCGTTCTTTGCGCAGTGAGGAAGACACCAAATATATTCCTATTTTATTGCTTACCGCACGGGGCGCCGAAGTGGACAAGGTATTGGGACTTGAAATGGGTGCAGACGATTATATTGTAAAACCGTTTGGCGTAAAAGAAGTTTGCGCACGTGTACGCGCGGTACTGCGTCGTACGGAAAATCAAGTTGCGCCCCAGCAAGAAGAAAAAATTAAGGGCGGAGATATTACAGTTGACATTGTTTCGCACACTGTGACAAAAGGAGATAAATCCATCGAACTTACTGCAAAAGAGTTTGATTTATTGGTTATGTTAATGCGCAATTCCGGACGGGTATTGACAAGAGATACGCTTCTGGACAGGGTATGGGGAGTAGAATATTTTGGAGATACCCGTACAGTAGATGTGCATGTGCGTTATCTGCGTCAAAAAATTGAAGATAATCCGGATACACCGCAGTTGTTACAAACAGTGCGTGGGGTTGGGTATAAATTTGTTGGTGAATAAAGGGGGCCGATTATGAGAAAGCGCTTGATGGCAAGTACAGCAGCGATTATCATAGTCGGCTTTCTTGTTGCGTTTGCTTTGGCAGCCAAATTGGTTCAGGACCAATATCAATTGGAATTTACACGGAGACTGGATTCCATATTGGCGATGATGGAATCTCAGGTGGATGATATTGGACAAGAGCCTCAAGGGTTTGCCGTTAAGATAGGGGAAGAGTTACAGGAAAAAGGTCAAGAAATTCGAATTACCATCTTGGATTCTGGAGGGAATGTCATTGGAGACAGCGGAATCGGCGAACACGGTACGCTTCCTGCAGAAAATCATCTTTATCGCCCTGAAATACAGCAAGCACAAAAAGAAGATATTGGCTATGATACCCGCAAAAGTGACAGCATTCAGAAAGAATATTATTATGCTGCGGTACAAGTGGGAGACCGTTATTTTTTAAGGGCAGCATTGCCCACAGAAGAAATGAACCATGCAGTTACTACGGTATGGATGTATGCCATGATTGCAGGCGCTGTAGGAAGTATCATTGTAGTGCTGGTGACATGGTTGATTTTTACCAAACTTTCAAAACCATTGAAAAAGTTATCAGATGCTTCCTTAAAAATTGCAGAGGGAGATTATACCAGTCGTGTAGAGGGGATTTACACGGATGAAATGGGAAATTTGGCTCGTACATTTAATTTAATGGCGGATAATACACAGCAGGCCATTGACGAAATGAAGAGCAAACAGCATCAATTGGAAGGTGTTTTGCAAGGAATGCATGACGGTGTACTTGCCGTAAATGCAGATAATATGATTTTGTTCTTGAATGACAGCGCCAAACAAATGCTTGGAGTTGCCACGTTACAAACAGGCAAATCGTTTGAAGGCAGTTTATTGGTTGGTAAAATTGCTGCATTTATGAATCAAGCATTAAAAGAAGAAAAAGTAATCAAAGATACCGTTGTTTCGGCAGCAAGTCCACAGGGAGAACGTATCTTTACGGTTTATGCAACACCCATTCAAAACAATAAAGAATCGGCAGTGTTGGCGGTAATTGCAGATGTCACGCATATCAGCAAATTGGAACAGCTGCGGAGTGAATTTGTTGCCAATGTAACGCATGAGCTGAAAACACCGCTTACAGCAATACGCGGCAGCATTGAATTGCTCAAAAGCGCTGACAGAGATGAGGAAACCCGAAGATATTTTTATGATGTTTTGGATATTGAAGCGGAACGGCTGCATCATTTAATTGATGACATGTTGGTATTGTCCCAGATTGAAAATGCAAAGCCCGACAGTACAGAACAGCGGTGTGATGTAGCTCAGGAAATCCGTGAAACAGTGGCAAGATTATATCCGATTGCCGAAAAGGAGAACATTTCTCTAAAGGTAGAGTTAAAAGACGGTATTTGGGTTGCATGTTCCTCATCACGCTTGCAGCAAATGCTTGGTAATCTGATTGAAAATGCAATCAAATACAATAAACCAAACGGTTCTGTGAAAATTACTGCAGAGGAATCGCGACAAATGGCAGTGATTCGCATTCAAGATACAGGAATCGGAATTGAAGAAGAACACTTTAACAGATTGTTTGAGCGTTTTTATCGTGTAGATACCAGTAGGTCAAGAGCAATTGGTGGTACGGGGCTTGGCTTGTCTATTGTAAAGCATTTGGCTGTATTATACGGTGGAGAAGTAAGTGTGGAAAGTACGCCTGGGGTAGGAACTACTTTTACTGTGCGTCTGCCGCTGTTATTGCCGGAAAAAACTTAATATGTCATAAAAACAGCAGCGAAATTTTTGCTGCTGTTTTTATATGGAATTTATGGTATCAAAAACGCATACAAATGGAATATTCATTCTAATTTTTACTATTAGTATAATTTTTCGTTGAAAAACCGGCTGCACTATGTTAAAATAATAGCGTTTTCATATTGTATTGGCATAGTTACATATGATTTGATTGAGAAGGAGTTTGAAATGAGCGAAAAAGAACAATTGCCAAAGGCGTCCACCGAGCCAAAAGAGCCGACGGACCATCATAAAAAAAGAAAAATTGCTATTATCATTACAGTAATTGTATGTATCCTCATTGTTTTAATTGTTACATTGTGTTCCATTTTTCTGGCAGGAGGGCAACCTGGAAAAGACCAACCAGCTTCAGGCGATGCCAGTGGAGTGAGCTCTGCGGAAGGTACTTCCTCAACAGAGAGTGAACTTGCAGAAGGCGGCGGCGTACAAAAACCGGTTTATATCGACCCGAATTATGATGGAGTGACAGGTGGAGCCGGTACACAAGGAAGCTTAGAGGGAGGAAACACCAACGGCGGTACAGGAAATGGCGAAAATGACACAAATAATGGTCAAAACAATACAACCACTGCTGTAGGCAAGGTATCCTTGGATGCTGTAGATAAAAAGTTGTTGGTAGGAAAAACAGTGACATTAACGGCTGAAGTGTATCCTAATCAGGCAACGGATAAAAAACTTACATGGAAAAGCAGTAATGAGTCTGTAGCAACCGTAGAAAGCGGCGTAGTAACAGGAAAATCTCCGGGCGTGGCAGTGATTACAGCGACTACCTCCAATGGAAAATCTTCCGCTTGTGTTGTAACGGTACGTGCCAAAACCGCTTATGATGCACCTTATGACAAAGATGCTATTTACGCAGATATGGTATCCTACGGCATAGGAAAAGGATTTACGTTGGATACTGCGTTGTCGGCTGATTCTGCTGAATATTTTGAAGAATATACAGGAGACGGCTGGTATCAAGATGCCCCGGAATCACTTTGGAGCAAATGTGCTTGGATGATTGATAATGCGGCTCAGTCAGTAACAAGCAGTACCGGCAGTATGGATGGGCATCGCTTTAATATTCTGTTAAAAGCGGATAATAATGGAGAATATCATATTTATGTGCTCTATCAATAAGAGAGAACAGGAACTTTTCGTTTGAAAAGTTCTTTTTCTTTATCGTTTTCTGCTTGTGGACGATAAACCGCCCATGAAAAAAGGAAAAGATTCATGCTTTTCAGTCATGATGATTCTTTATGGAACATATGATTTTATTATGGAAAGGTGTGGTTATTGTGTTGATATGTTCCATAAAACCGAAAATAAAATTAACGGTTATTGTTATTTTAGGAATCATTGCAGCTATCATTGTATCCGTGATTATTTATTTTAATTTTAAAGGAGAGACATGGGTTATGGTGGCAGGCGCACAATATTCGATACAAGCCGGGGAAAACGAACAAAGAATCGACTTTTTAAAACAATTTGGATGGGAAGTAGAGCAGGAACCCGTATCTATTGAGGAAATTGTCATTCCTCAACAGTTCAATCAGGTGTACGAACGCTACAATGAATTACAAAAAACACAAGGAATGGACCTTACCAAATATGCAGGAAAAACAGTAAAAAAAGTGGTATATCAAATTACAAATTATCAGCGGCAGGATACCATTGTGCATGCAACACTGCTAATTTATCATGATAAAGTCATAGGAGGTGATATCAGCTCTGCCGAGTTAGATGGGTTCATGTATGGTTTTATGGGAGAAGGCTCACAGGAGACCAATCAATTATCCGGTTCTATGATAGCATCTGAGATTGAGGAGGCTTCGCAGCAATCCAAAGGAGAAATTCCTACCACAGCGTATCCAACAGACTGATAAGACTTTCTCTTGCAGGAAAAGTATGATAAAATAAAGCGACTGATAACAGGAGCGGATGGAAACATGAAAGAACGTTTGGATAAAATTCTTGCATCTCAAAATATAGGAAGCAGAAAAGACGTAGGATTGCTGATACGTAAAGGGGCAATTACGGTAAATGGTCTTGTTGTGAAGAAATCTGATACGAAAGTGGATGGAGACCTTGACGAAATTTGTGTCAACGGTATTTCGCTGCAATTTAAACGCCATTTATATCTTATGATGAACAAACCCGCAGGGATACTAAGTGCAGCCAGGGACAGCCGTATGCAGACAGTACTGGACTTATTGCCTGAAGTATATCGCCGCCGTGGATTATTTCCTGCAGGAAGACTGGACCGTGATACGGAGGGGCTTTTAATTATTACAGATGATGGAGATTTTGCGCATAAAATGTTGTCTCCCAAAAGCAACGTGTTTAAAGTGTATCATGCAAAATTGGATGCCCCTGTGACAGATGAAGATATCACTGCATTTGAAACAGGAATTGTGATTGGTGACCTGCATTGTTTGCCGGCACATTTGGAACGTTTGGAAAAGGAAGGGGAACCATGGGCAAAGGTGACCATTTGTGAGGGGAAGTTTCACCAAGTAAAACGAATGTTTTTAGCGCGAGGCAAACAAGTTGTATATTTGGAAAGAATTCAAATAGGAAATCTACAGTTGGACACAGATTTACATAGAGGAGAAACACGGGAATTAACAGAACAAGAGAGAACTGCAATTTTTCATAAATAATCGTAAAAAGAACTGTATATTGTGACAGTTCTTTTTTTATATACAAAATACACAAAAGATTTTGGGAAAAGAATGGACAGACAGTTTTTGAAAAATAAACTTTTTTCAAAAAATCATATGATTTTATGCTAAATAGGTTGAAAAAAACGTAATCTTTGTGTAAAATAAATAATACAATAAATATTTGTGGTGACAAACTTACCAAATGTTAAAAAAATTTTAAGGTATTCATGAACAAATTGCTTTACGCAATTCTTACAAAAAAGTGAGGGAAAATGATATGTCGAACAGATTATTCCAAGGTGTGATTCATCAAATGCGTGACGCCATTGACAGAACAATTGGCGTTATGGACGAAACATCCGTTATAATTGCGTGCAGTGAACTTGGCAGAATTGGAGAAGTAAACGAAAGTGTAAATGCAGAGACAATGGCCTCTACCGATACTTTTGTTTTAAACGGTTATACTTATAAATCATTTGGCAGCCGTCCCAAACCGGAGTTTGCCGTATTTGTATCCGGTACAGATAGTGAGGCTGTAAAGTACGCCAATTTATTGGCAATTTCTCTTGGAAGCATCAAACAATATTATGATGAAAAATATGATCGCAGCAATTTTATCAAAAATGTAATTTTAGATAACATTTTACCTGGTGATATTTATTTAAAGGCCAGAGAATTGCGCTTTAATACGGATGTAAGCCGTGTGTGCATGTTGATTAAAATTACCAATAAATCTGATGTTTCCGCTTATGATGTCATTCAAAATTTATTCCCTGATAAAACAAAAGACTTTATCATCAATATTAATGAAACTGATATTGCCTTGGTCAAAGAAATACGCAGCGATATTGAAATGAAAGACTTGGATAAACTGGCAAGCTCTATTGTAGATACATTATCCAGCGAATATTATATCCATTGTATGATTGGTATCGGTACCATTGTTGTGGGTATTAAAGATTTGGCACGCTCCTTTAAGGAAGCTCAGGTTGCAATGGAAGTAGGCAAAGTGTTTGATACGGAAAAAACCATTGTAAGCTATGATAATTTGGGCATTGCACGTTTGATTTATCAATTGCCTACCACCTTATGCGATATGTTCCTGAAAGAAGTATTCAAACGCGGCTCCATAGAATCTTTAGACCATGAAACATTGTTTACCATTCAACGTTTTTTTGAAAATAATTTAAACGTATCAGAAACTTCCCGTAAACTTTTTGTTCATAGAAATACCTTAGTTTATCGTTTGGAAAAAATTAAAAAAATTACAGGTTTAGACTTGCGTGAGTTTGAAGATGCGATTGTATTTAAAGTTGCTTTAATGGTGAAAAAGTATCTTTCTTCCAATCCTGTAAAGTTTTAGAATTATTTTTTCTTGATATTTCCAGTCGCTACAGAGTTAACAAAATAATTACAAAATAATTACAGTTATTTTCATTAAAAGAATTATAAAAGAAAGACCCATTGGTATGATTGTAAATAATATCAGTGGGTTTTGACACTTTTTCAAAAACTTACTCGAATTTTGTTACCAATGAGGAGAATTTGTTTTGATAGAGTTTAAGAATGTCTCCAAAGTATACCCCAATGGTGCGGTGGCTTTGAAGAATGTAAACATTAACATAGAAAAAGGCGAATTCGTTTTTATCGTAGGCTCCTCCGGTGCCGGTAAAAGTACTTTTTTGAAGTTAATTATGTGCGAAGAAAAACCGGAATCCGGCGACATTATATTCAACGGGCGAAATTTGTCAAAAATACGTAAGAGAGAAATTCCGTATATCAGACGTAATATGGGAACCGTGTTCCAGGATTTCCGCCTGATTGACCATATGACTGTTTATGATAATGTTGCATTTGCCATGCATGTTGTAGGGGCAAGTAACCGTGAGATTAAAAAACGTGTACCTTATATTTGCGGATTGGTTGGCCTTGAGAAAAAGATGAAGTGCAAACCTCATGAACTTTCCGGCGGCGAACAGCAGCGTGTTGGCTTGGCAAGAGCGCTTGTGAATAATCCCAAAATTATCATTGCAGACGAACCTACAGGTAACGTTGACCCGGATTTATCCTTTGAAATTGTAGATTTGCTCAGCGAAATTAACCGCCGCGGTACCACTGTTCTTATGGTTACTCACGAACATGACTTGGTTCAGCATTTCCATAAACGTGTCATTGAAATTCACGGTGGTGTTGTGGTTGCTGATACAAACGTGAAAAATCAGCCGCAGCCTTATGTAAGGGGAGCATCGGTACCAAATACGCCTGAACAAGAACAGGATACATTCCAAGATGATGATTTGCTTGATGATGATTATAGAGAAGACGATGCAGGCGAACAAGTTACATATCCAGACTCTGATTATCAGGAAATGTTAAGACGTTACAGTGTTGCTTCAGAAGAGGAACTGGAAGAGCAAACGGAAGAAGTGAAAGAATATATTCCGGGACATGTAAAAGAACATATTGTAAATGTCGAGACAATTTCTCAACCGGAGGCTCAGTCGGAAGACGAAGATAATGAGGAAGAAATTGTTCATTATGAAGATGCATTGGAAGAGCTTGAAAATGTTTTAAAACATGAAACAGAAGAGGACGAGAAAGACAAGGAGGTGGCAAAGGGATGAAATTAGGCTACCTGTTTAAAGAAGGCGTAAAAAATGCTTGGTCTAATCGTACTATGACAATTGCTTCCATAGCTGTTTTGGTTTCTTGTCTATTATTAACCGGCTCTGCAGTTCTGTTTTCTATGAATCTTGCTAAGGCTATGGAGGTTTTCCAGGGAGGAAACTCCATTCAGGTATATCTGGATGATGGATTACCTACTTTGGAATCTGTAAAAATAGGAGAAGCAATTAAATCGATTGATAATGTAGAGAATTGTGAGTTTGTTTCAAAAGATGAAGCGGTGCAGAGCTATATTGACGCTTTGGGCGGTGATGGCGATATTCTGGCCGGATTAACGGGAGAAAATAATCCACTGCCGGATGCCTTTAGAATTTCATTAAAAGATTTATCCATTTATGAAGAAACAGCACAGCAGATTTTAAGTATTGAGGGCGTACAAAAAATTAATGACTATTCCGAAGTTGCAAATAAATTAACAAGACTGGACACTATGGTGAAAATTGTTGCAATCAGTGTTGTAACTGTATTAGGTATCGTTTCACTGTTTATTATTGCGAATACCATTCGAGTCACTATGCACTCCAGAAGACTGGAAATCAGTATTATGAAATCGGTTGGTGCTACAAACGGTTTTGTAAGGGTGCCATTTTTAGTGGAAGGTGCTTTAATCGGATGTATTTCCGGTTTGATTTCCAGTGGTTTGGTTGCATTGGCATACAATTATGTAATGAAGGTTATTTCCAGCCTGATGTCATCGTTTATACCATTGCCGTTATCAACAGTCATTCCATGGACTATTTTAGCGTTTGTTGGGGCAGGTATTTTATTTGGACTTGTTGGCGGTCTAATCTCCATTGGAAAGTATTTGAATAAAGAAGGGAGTAAGGTAATTGCTTTGTAAAACTTTGAGAAACAAAATTATTAAAATTGCATTGATTGCTACTATGGCTGTTTCTGTTACCGTAGCGCCAATCATGCATACATATTTCACTCCTACCGTTTCCGCTGCATCTTCGTTGGATGAACTGCAGGAAAAACAAAGTGAAATTGAACAACAAAAAGAAGAAACCAACGCAAAGTTGGAAAGCTTGAAAGCTGACCAAACACAGCAGCAAGAGTACAAAAATACACTTGACCAACAATTGTATAATGTAAAACAAGAAAAATATGTGATTGAAGAGCGTATTAGTGTACTGGATGCTCAAATTGTTGAAAAGCAAGCTGCAATTGAAGATAAACAAGCAGAAATTGACGCCAATTTTGAACAATTGGGTCAACGTCTAAATGCAATTTATCTTGCAGGTGAAACAACTACGCTAGAAATCTTACTTCATTCCAGCAATGCAACTGAGCTAATGGACAACATGGAGGTAGTGCAGAGCATTACAGAACATGATAAAAAACTAATTGAAGAGTTACAAACAGCTATCAGTGAAATTAAAGATGAAAAAGCTGAGATTGAAGCCAACCGTGACGAAGTAGCCAGCGCTAAAGTGGAGCTTGACCAAAAGCAGGAAGAAATCAATGCACTTGTAGAAGAGAGCAATCGTGTATTGGAAGAGCTAAATGCGAATATTGCTCAAGAAAATGAGCATTTACATGTTTTGGATGAACAAAGTGCCGAAGCGGCTGCAGCGGTTGATCAGTGGTTTGCGGATTATTATGCACAACAAGCACAACAAGCGCAGCAAAATCAAAACAATAATTCCGGCAGCTCTGGAAACTCAGGTGGTTCCGGCAATTCCGGCGGTTCTACCAACGGTGGCGGAAGTTCTTCCGGTGGGGGAAGTTCCAGTGGCGGTGGAGCCATTATTAACGGTGGTTTAAGTTCCACAGGTTGGATGTTCCCTGCGCCGGGTACATACGGATTGACTTCTGATTTTAGCGATGGCAGAAATCACGGTGCTTGGGATATCGCTACTGGAGGATGTTACGGTAACCCAATAGTTGCAGCAAAATCAGGTACAGTTATGAATGCTATGCCTGATCCTTACGGATATGGCACCTACGTAATGATTGATCATGGAAATGGCTATATTACTGTATACGGTCATATGAGCAGCAAAATTGCTACTCCGGGTCAATATGTTGAACAAGGACAAGTAATTGGTTATATTGGAAATACAGGTCAGTCCACAGGACCACACCTACACTTTGAGGTGCGCTACATGGGAGTAAAACAAGATCCTCTTAATTACTATCCTGATATTTACGGCTCTTTAACTAAATATTTTTAGTGCTTAAAAACGATTCTGAAGGTAAATTCAGAATCGTTTTTGATTTGTAAAAGAAAATGATTATCTTGAGTTCTTTACTGTATTGTCAATCTTTATTTTTTGTAATTATAAATTTATGGGGTAGGTATTTTGTTCTAAACTCCTAATTGTCATTGACAGATACAGGCACTTTTACTATAATAGGACATAAGTATTAATCAATGCTTACAGCATTTTATTTATACAGCACACACCAATTTTATATCAATATCATAAAGGTGGTTATTCACATATGTCTAAACCAATTTTTTTGACAGAAGAGGGCCTTGCAGCGCTGGAGCAAGAACTGGAAGATTTAAAATCTGTCAAACGTAAAGAAATTGCAGAGAAAATTAAAGTCGCACTGTCATTTGGTGACTTGTCTGAAAATAGTGAATATGATGAGGCGAAAAACGACCAAGCCATTGTAGAAGCACGTATTGCAGATATTGAGGTTATGCTGAAAAACGTGCAAGTCATTGATGAAAGTGAACTTGGCACAGAGAATATCCACATTGGTTCTAAAGTGGAAGTAAAAGTAACTGCGGTGAAAAATGGAGAGTCCAGTATTAAAGAATACCGCATTGTAGGTTCTAACGAAGCAAACCCAAAAGCAGGAAGAATTTCTGATGAATCTTTGATTGGAAAATCTTTATTGGGACATACTGTAGGAGATAAGGTGGAAGTGGAAGTACCTGCAGGTGTTATGCTTTATGAAGTGTTAAGTATTTCAAAGTAAGATTGTAGGGGGGCGGCGTGAGTTTTTCACCCTGCCCTTTTATTTTTAAGAAGTTTAAAGTAGGGAGAGTATAACATGAGCGAAAAGGAAAAAGAGGCTATTGTGGAAGAACAGCAGCAAGATATCAGTGAATTACTTCAAATTCGCCGTGATAAATTGGCTGCATTACAAGCAGAAGGGAACAATCCGTTTTTTGTAAATACTTGCGATAAAGATATCAGTGCACAGGAAATTCATGACCGCTTTGAAGAGCTGGAAGGAAAAGATGTGTGCATTGCAGGCCGTATTATGAGCTGGCGTGATATGGGAAAAGCAAGTTTTATGGATATCCACGACCGTTCAGGACGAATGCAGGTATATTTGAAAATAGATGAAGTTGGAGAGGATGTGTACAAGGGCCTTTCTAATTGGGATTTAGGTGATATTGCAGAAGTAAAAGGATATGTATTCAGAACACGCCGCGGAGAAATTTCCGTACATGCAAAATCTATTCGTTTGCTTTCCAAATCTTTGCTTCCATTGCCTGAAAAGTTCCATGGACTTAAGGATACAGACTTAAGATACCGTCAACGCTATGTGGATTTGATTGTAAATCCGGAAGTAAAAGATACTTTTATCAAACGCAGTAAAATTATCAGCACTATGCGTTCTGTACTGGATAACTTAGGATTTATTGAGGTGGAAACTCCTATTTTAAACACCATCGCGGGCGGTGCTGCTGCCAGACCTTTTATTACACATCACAATACATTAAATATGGATTTGTTTTTGCGTATTGCGCCTGAGCTGTATCTGAAACGTCTCATTGTAGGCGGTATGGAAAAGGTGTATGAAATTGGACGCCAATTCCGTAATGAAGGTATGTCTGTGAAACATAATCCTGAATTTACTACCATTGAACTGTATGAAGCGTATACAGATTACCATGGTATGATGGATATCACAGAGAATTTAATCAATGCTTGTGCACAAGCTGTTTGTGGAAGCGATATCATTACGTATCAAGGGGAAGAAGTCAATCTGCAAAAACCATTTCGTCGCTTGACCATGATAGAAGCTGTGAAAGAATATACAGGTGTGGATTTTGATGCATTCGTAGGCGACAATGAAAAGGCCCATGCTGTGGCAAAAGAATTGAATCTGCCTGTTGAAAAGCATCATGTTTGGGGCGATATTTTAAATCTGGCATTTGAAGAAAAAGTAGAAGAAAAACTTCTGCAGCCAACCTTCATCTGTGATTATCCTGTTGAGGTTTCTCCACTGACAAAACGAAAAGCGGATAGACCCGAACTGGTAGAACGCTTTGAGTTGTTTATTACACGCCGCGAATTTGCAAATGCATATACAGAATTAAATGACCCAATAGACCAAAAAGAGCGTTTTGAATATCAAATGAAATTACGCGAACAAGGTGATGAAGAGGCCAACCAAATTGATGACGATTTCATTACAGCACTGGAATATGGTATGCCTCCTACCGGTGGTATGGGTATGGGAATTGACCGTTTAGCAATGCTGTTGACAGATAGTGCATCCATTCGTGATGTATTGCTATTCCCCACAATGAAGCCTTTAAACGATTAAAAAGTACGCAAATCTATATAGGCAATGAGTTTTTGAGAATTTAAAAAATTTTAGGCCGTATATCTTATTTCATTCGGTAGAAAGAAATAAGCCGATAGTTACAAATATATTATGAATAGATAAAATGGGCAGTCGGATGACCGAACTGCCCATTTGTATTATTGGTACGAAATAAGTCGACTTTTTACAGGCAGCTATATGAACGGGACAATTTATATACAGCGTAGCTTCACCTTAAAAAAGCGGTAATGTAAGCCCTGAACATTTAAGAAATTCTGTGAAATGGCAGTGAGAGTAAAAAAGAGTGAAAGGCATTATTCCAATTAATCATTGTCTTTTCTTTGAGTTGTAAATACGCGACTCTTTGATGTTGTCACTTTGCTATTGGTTGACATTTATTTCTCAAATTGATATAATATCTAAGCGTATTTTCATTATGTAATTTTGTCGTAAAATTTCTTTTACAAAGTAATTTTATGATTTTTATGAAAGGCAATGGGATATAAAAAATGGAAACTTTATATAGAAAAACCGAAAAGCCTGTTTTAGTTTTAGAGTTAATTTTTAAGCTTTTATTTATTACTTATGGATTTTTGCAGGCAAGTTCTATCACATTCGGCAATAAAATTATTTCCGTTGTTCTTTGGCCGACCATAGCGCTTGGCGGCTTACTCATTCTTTACAGATTTTTATTCTTTAAAAAATATAAAGATTCGACCGGCATATATATTTTAATCTTTTTTGCGGTCAGTTATGCCATTTCATCAATTTTTATGAGGCAATACGGCGTATCTGAGAACTTTCGCTATCTTGTATTTCTGACTTTACAGTTCGGCATGCTTTATGCTTACAAAAATGGAGACTGTGTTGACAAGGTTAAAAAGCATTTTCAAATTTGCATGCAGTATGTTTGTTTGGTTACAGCGGTGTTGGCATTAACCAGTTTTGTATTGATGTTTTCGGGTTATAACAAAGCGTTTGTTTCGCTCGACAATCCAGAGGCTCCGCCTTATTACATAGGTTTTGCAAATGGACGTCTTTACGGAGCTTATTGGGATCCCAATATCGGTGCGTTAACAGCAGTTGTTGTTATCTTATTATCAGTATATTTCATCATTAAACATAAGCATTGGGTGCTGAAAACTTTGCATGCATTGAATTTGACACTTCAGGTGTGTTATGTGGCTTTTTCAGACTCCAGAACCGGCAGAGTAGCACTTTTGACATCAGTATTTTGTTTATCTGTTTTCTTATTGCTGAAAAAGGTAAACATAAAAAAGCTTGCGTTAAAAGTTGTGTGTATCATCGCGGCGTCGCTTGTCATTGCTGTTGCTGCTTATGAATTGCCTGCGGGAATTCAATCGGGTTACAATTTAACCGTGCAAAGTATGATGAAAGATGATGGTAATGTAGATTCCCCTGATAAGCCGAACTCACTGGTAATTGAGCGTGGCGGTGAACTTGAGACTGACCCGTCAAACAGACGTTTTGACATTTGGGAAAGCGCTGTCGACATATTCAAATCATCACCAATTTACGGCGCTTCTCGTGGAAACCTTTTGAAGTATGTAGAAGCTGAATTGCCGACATCTTACCTTATTACAAATGATTATATTCATTTTTCAAGTATGCATAATGTGTTCTTTGAAATTTTAGCAAGCCAGGGTATTTTAGGTATTGTTCCATTTTTGGCATTTGCACTTTTAATCGTAATACATCTATTCAGAAACAGAAAATTATTATTTGAAAGTGAAGAATTCAGTGCATTTGCGGCTATTTTGGCATGTATGGTTGCTGTTTGCACAGCAAGCATGTTTATCATTGAAATTGTATATGTCGTATCTCCGGCATCGTCGGTGTTCTGGATTGGTTTGGGTTACATGAACAAATTTATTTCAAGCAAAAATGGTGATGTGTCGTTCATAAAGAAATGGTTTCAAAAGAAAAAGTCTGAAATCAAAAAATCTGAAACCCAAAAGTCGTGAGCTTTTATGACATAGACATGATGGTGATTTTAGTTGCTATATGAATGGTTACAAACTACAACATTACGCTACCAAAATATGAAACCTGAATATTTCCGCAATAAAATCAAGAGACTAAATTTCATATAATTAAGAAAAGAGATGACACAATCATGAGAAGTGATTTAATGAAAGGCGGTCCCAGCCGTGCACCTCAGCGTTCTTTATTGCGTGCATTGGGACTTTCGGACATGGAGTTGACACGTCCGTTTATTGGTGTGGTTTGTTCTAAGAGTGATTATATTCCGGGTCATAAACACTTGGGAGAAATCGCGGAAGCAGTAAAAGCAGGAATTCGCAATGCAGGCGGAGTTCCGTTTGAATTTGAAACCATTGGTGTTTGCGATGGATTGGCAATGGGACATCAAGGTATGAAATATTCTCTATGCTCCCGTGAATTAATTGCGGACTCTATTGAAGTCATGCTGACAGCTCATCCTTTAGATGCGGTTGTGTTTATTCCAAACTGCGATAAAATTGTACCCGGCATGGTTATGGCAGCGTGCCGTTTGAATTTACCAAGTATTTTTGTAAGTGGTGGACCAATGCTTCCGGGCAAACATAAAGATACTCGTTTCGGACTTTCTGAAATGTTTGAAGCAGTTGGCAGTTATGCGTCCGGAAAAATTGATTTGGACGAATTGACAGATATGGAAAAATCAGCTTGTCCAAGCTGCGGTTCTTGTTCCGGCATGTATACGGCAAATTCTATGAACTGTTTAACTGAAGCGATAGGATTGGCTTTACCCGGAAATGGCAGCATTCCTGCGGTCATGTCTGCCAGAACTGCACTTGCAAAGCAAGCAGGTGAACGCATTATGGAATTGCTGAAACAAAATCTTCGTCCAAAAGACATTCTAAATGAAAAAGCATTTGAAAATGCGTTAAGAAGCGATATGGCTCTGGGTTGCTCCAGCAATACCGTTTTGCATTTGCTTGCCATTGCATATGAAGCAGGTGTGAATGTAACGATGGATTTGATTGATGAAATCAGCAAAACAACACCTCAGCTTTGCAAACTAAATCCTGCAAGCGAAGTGTTTATTACGGATTTAAATGAAGTGGGCGGTATTCAATCTGTACTGAAAGAACTTGCAAAAGCAGGATTGGTACATACGGATATTCCAACAGTCAGTGGTACGGTTGGTGAGAGAATGCAGAATTATCCTGCGGCTGATGGTGAGGTTATTCGTACTATTGAAAATGCTTTCCGTAAAGATGGCGGTATTGCTATCTTGAAAGGCAATATTGCACCGGAAGGCGCAGTTGTAAAACAAGGTGCGGTTGCACCTGAAATGATGGTTCACAGTGGTCCTGCACGTTGCTTTAACTGTGAAGAGGATGCCTCAGAAGCAATTCTTGGCGGTAAAATTAAAGCAGGTGATGTTGTAATTATTCGTTATGAAGGACCAAAAGGCGGTCCTGGTATGCGTGAAATGTTACAGCCAACCGCGGCCATTACAGGTATGGGACTGGGTGCCAGCGTTGCACTGATTACAGACGGACGTTTTTCGGGTGCTACCCGAGGCGCTTCTATCGGACACGTTTCTCCTGAAGCTGCAGCAGGCGGTGTAATTGCGTTGATTGAAGATGACGACATCGTTGATATCAATATCACAGAACGTAAGCTGGATGTTCGTGTAAGTGAGCAAGAGCTTGCAGAAAGAAAGAAACGTTGGAAAGCTCCAGAAAAAGAACTGACAGGTTATATCAAACGCTATGCACAGCATGTAACCTCAGGTTCTCGCGGTGCTGTATTCGAAAAATAAAGACACGTATTATTTTGTCGGCACAGTACCCGTAAAACGGTACTGTGTTTTTTTGTGAAGTTGAAAAAAGATGAAAAAAACAGTATAATAGATAGAAATGATTATGAGTTTGAATGAGGGGGAAATAGAAATGGGCATGACCATGACACAAAAAATTCTTGCTGCACATGCCGGGTTGGACTCTGTAAAAGCAGGTCAATTAATTGAAGCCAACTTGGACATTGTATTAGGCAATGATATTACAAGCCCAGTTGCAATCAATGAATTTGAAAAATGTGGTGCCAAAGGCGTATTTAATAAAGAAAGAATTGCGCTTGTAATGGACCACTTTACACCAAATAAGGATATTAAGGCTGCAGAACAATGCCGTCAGGTAAGAAATTTTGCAGATAAATATGATATTAAGAATTATTTTGATGTAGGGCAAATGGGCATTGAGCATGCACTTCTCCCTGAGCAAGGGGTTGTAGGTCCGGGCGATGTTATTATTGGCGCGGATTCACACACTTGTACTTATGGCGCTTTAGGTGCATTTTCCACAGGTGTAGGTTCTACAGATATGGCTTGCGGTATGATAACAGGAAAAGCCTGGTTTAAGGTACCATCTGCAATTAAAGTAGAACTTGTAGGAAAACTTCAAAAATATGTAAGCGGTAAAGATGTTATTTTGCACTTGATTGGTAAAATTGGCGTAGATGGCGCTTTATACCGTTCTTTAGAGTTTACAGGAGAAGGTGTTGCAAGTTTGTCCATGGACGACCGTCTTTGCATTGCAAATATGGCAATTGAAGCAGGCGCCAAAAATGGTATCTTCCCGGTAGATGATGTGACACTGGAATATTGTAAAGACAGATGCCAGAGAGAGCCTAGAATTTTTCAGGCAGACGCGGATGCAGAGTACGATGAAACCATTGTAATTGACCTTTCTGCGTTGCGCCCTACAGTGGCATTTCCTCATTTACCTGAAAATACCAAGACCATTGACGAAATTGGCGAAAACGAAATTAAAATTGACCAAGTAGTAATTGGTTCCTGCACCAATGGCAGAATTGAAGACTTGGAAGTGACCGCTGAGATTTTAAAAGGCAAAAAAGTTGCCAAACATGTAAGATGTATCATTATTCCGGGTACACAGTCCATTTATTTGGAGGCGATTCGCAGAGGTTGGGTAGAAATCTTCATCGAAGCAGGCGCAGTATTTTCTACACCAACATGCGGTCCTTGTCTGGGCGGACACATGGGCATTCTGGGCAAAGGCGAGCGTGCGGTTTCAACAACAAACCGTAACTTTGTGGGACGTATGGGCCACATCGATTCAGAAATTTACTTGTCCAGTCCGGCAGTTGCTGCTGCAAGTGCATTGACCGGTTATATTACAGACCCAACCAAATAAAAAGGAGGCTTTCCATATGAACGCACATGGTATTGTACATAAGTATGGCGATAATGTTGATACAGACGTAATTATCCCTGCCCGTTATTTGAATACCGCTTCCCACAGTGAGCTGGCTGCTCATTGTATGGAAGATATTGATAAGGATTTTGTAAACAAAGTAAAACAAGGCGATATCATTGTTGCCAATAAAAACTTTGGCTGCGGTTCTTCTCGTGAACATGCTCCCATCGCGATTAAAGCAAGCGGCATTTCTTGTGTAATCGCAAGCACATTTGCACGTATCTTTTATCGCAATTCTATTAATATCGGCCTTGCAATTTTAGAATGTGATGAGGCAGCAAAAGATATTAAAGACGGTGATGAAGTAAAAGTAGATTTTGATACAGGTGTAATCGAAAACGTTACTACGGGAAAAACATACCAGGCAGAACCATTCCCGCCGTTTATTCAAAATATTATTTCCAAAGGCGGATTACTGAAAAGTATAGGAAAATAATGAGAAGGAGTATTTCTGAAATACATTAGTATTTTGGTTATACTCTTTTGTTGTTTTATAGACAGAAAAACGGAAAAGCTTTATAAAATATTCATAAATATCAAGCGATTTTCTATTATAATGAAGCTATCAAGATACTAAAGAGAGGAATCGGTTATGATGTCGGCAGGTAAAATATTAGTAGTGGATGACGACCAGAATATTTGCGAATTATTGCGTTTATATATTGAAAAAGAAGGCTTTGAAGTCCGTATTGCCAATGACGGTCGCAAAGCATTGGAGATTTTTGAAGAGCAGAATCCCGATTTGATTATGCTGGATATTATGTTGCCGGAATTGGACGGTTGGCAGGTGTGCAGAGAAATCAGAAAGAAATCTCAATGTCCTATCATTATGCTGACTGCGAAAGGTGAGGTATTTGATAAAGTACTTGGCCTTGAATTAGGTGCGGACGACTATGTGGTAAAACCGTTTGAAACCAAAGAAGTAGTTGCCCGCATTAAGGCTGTTTTACGCCGCTACGGAAGCAATGCTGAGGAGCAGGTAAAAGAAGTGCGTTACGATAAATTAAGCATCAACTTGACCAATTATGAGTTGAAGGTGGATGGTGTGGCAATTGATACACCTCCCAAGGAGATGGAATTGATTTACCATTTGGCCAGCAATCCCAACCGTGTATTTACTCGTGACCAGCTTTTGGATGAAGTATGGGGATTTGATTATTACGGAGATTCCCGTACCGTTGACGTGCACGTAAAACGTTTAAGAGAAAAGCTAGAGGGCGTTTCTGATAAATGGGCGCTGAAAACTGTTTGGGGTGTTGGTTACAAATTTGAGCTGAAAGAATAAAGAGAGGGCTGTTTTGATTGAAAAAGAGCTTGTTTAAGAAATACTTAAGTGTAACATCTATTATCATTGTGGTTAGCTTTTTATTCTTAGGCACCGTTATGATTGTATTTATTGCTTGCTACTTCCAGTCTGAAAAGCAGGCGCAGTTAACCCAGAATGCAAAAAGTATGGCAAGCATTGCAGGTCAAAGCGTTGTTATGATGCAAGATAATCAATACTTAATCGACGGTTCCAGAATGGCTTTATTTATTAAGGCTTTTTCGGAGAATGTGGATGCTGATTTTTTCTTGGTGGATCAGTCCGGTGCTGAAATGATTTCTACCTACAGCATTGAAGAAGATGAAAATCCCAGTGCAGATATCAAATCCAGGAAAAATATCAGTTCTGAAGCCATGCAGCAAGCATTATCCGGATATTTTTCCGCTACAGGTACTATGAATGGGTTGTATAGCAGTAATTACTATATTATTGGGGTACCGATTGTTACCACCAATTCATCGGGTCAACAAGTGGCGATAGGAGCTGTATTTGCTGCATCTGACCTGAAGGTATTGGATGTATTCAGAGATGAAACCATTAAAATGTTTTTATTGGCGGCTGTTGCAGCATTTATGGTATCTTTTTGCATTGTTTGGACATTCTCGTACAAATTGGCAAAACCACTGCGAGAAATGGCAATTGCAACCAAACACTTTGGAGAAGGAGATTTCTCGGTTCGTGTTCCTGTTGAAAGTCAGGATGAAATTGGAGAGCTGGCATCTGCATTTAACCAAATGGCGGAAACATTGGCGGCAGGTGAAAGTATGAGGCGCAATTTTATTGCCAATACTTCTCATGAGCTGAAAACACCTATGACAACCATTGCAGGATTTGTGGATGGTATTCTGGATGGTACCATTCCCGAAGAAAAACGCAATCATTATTTGAAAATTGTTTCTCAGGAAGTAAAACGTTTGTCCCGTTTGGTAAAGACCATGTTGGATCTTTCTAAAATTGACAGCGGTGAAATGAAACTGCGCCTTACTCGCTTTGATTTAAGTAATACCGTATTTGTTACGTTGCTATCGTTTGAAAAAGCCATAGAAGACAAAAAAATAGAAATTCGTGGTTTGGAAACCGCCTCCAGTTTATTTGTAGACGGTGACCCTGATATGATACATCAGGTTTTATATAATTTATTGGAAAATGCAGTAAAGTTTACGAATGTAGAAGGTTACATTGACATACGCTTAGCAGAAACCAATGACCGTGTAACAGTCACCATTAAGAACAGTGGTCCGGGTATTCCTGCGGATGAAGTGGCTATGATATTTGACCGTTTTTATAAAACGGATAAATCTCGCAGTCAAGATAAAAACGGAATGGGCCTTGGGCTTTATATTGTTCGTACCATCATCCGTCTGCATGGCGGTGAAATTAGTGTTAGCAGTGTTGAGAATGAATTTTGCCAATTTGAATTTTGGCTGCCTAAGAAGATAAAAGATTTAAATTCAGATAAAGGAAAAGACAGTAAAGAACCAAAAGACAGCAAGTGGAATAATCCTCTAAAAAGTGATAGCAAGCAAGTAAAAACAGATAAGAAAGCGAAGAAAAAAGAAGAAGCAGATTCTGCGCCTGAGGTCATTGAAGTGACAGATGTAGAAATTGTAGAAAAACCAAAAGATGACGATGCTGCACTGCATTGATGTGTAATGAACAGTAGGGTAAACATAGTTTTGCCCTACTGTTTGTCATCAGATACTATTGATAAGAGGTGTATACATGGACGAAAACCGCAATCCGTTTGATTCTACGCAGTCAAATTCCAATCCGTCTGAGCCACAGCAAACAGGTTCCCATACCACTCCGTCAACGGAATGGCCTCAACAGGGGGCTGCCGGCCAATCGGAGAGTGTCTATTACCAATCAGGGCAAGAATATAGGAACACAGAACAGAATCAGCAAGAAAGAAGTTCTGATATCCCGCCGTACCAATGGAACTCTTCCTATCAGGGAGATTTTTCCGGGAATCGAGAACCGTCCGGGCAGCAAGCTCCACGTGATTCCTATGGGCAGCAATATCCTTACGGAACAGGACAGCCGAATTCTTGGAACCAAAATGATAATGGCGGTTCATTTCCCAATTGGAACGGGCAGTATTGGCAAAATGGAGCAGGATTTCAGCCTTCTCCTTCCGGATGGCCTCCTCAGGAACCCAAACAGAAGATGAGCGTAGGTGTAAAGGTATTTATTGTGATATTGGCTGTTTTGGCAGTCAGCTTTATTGGAGGTTTTGCTGGATTTGGTATTTATGTGGTGGTTCAGCAGCAAGATGGCACATCATCTGAATCAAGCGATAATCACAGTTCTTCTCAATCTTCCAATGATACTATTGTGGATGAGGACACAGCTGCAAACATTCCTGATAAAACGGACCCGGATTTTCAGGGAATCACGCTTTCATCTGCTGACAGCGAAACACTTACTCCTGAACAAGTGTATGAAAAAGTATCGGTATCCATGGTCAGCGTTTTGGCGACTTCTATCGGCAATACAACAGAAAGTGGTTCTTCTGTCAGTCAGGGAAGCGGGGTCATTGCAACTTCCAATGGATATATCATTACAAATGCACATGTAATTAATTATTCCAAATCCGCACAAGTATCTGTTATTACGCATGACCAAAAGCAATATGATGGTATCGTAGTAGGTCTTGATAAGGATGCCGATTTGGCTGTGATTAAAATTGAAGCGGAAGGTTTAACTCCCGCTGAATTTGGAGATGACAGTAATTTATCTGTAGGAGAAACCGTGGTTGCGATTGGAAATCCGGGTGGTGTACGTTATTCCGGCTCTATGACCATGGGGGTTGTATCTGCAGTGAATCGCAGTGTAGCAAATTATAGCAGTACCGGCATTACGTATATACAAACAGATACAGCCATTAATCCGGGCAACTCAGGAGGCGGATTAATCAATATGCGTGGGCAGATTGTTGGAATTAATACCATAAAAGTAGTTTCTTCCGGTTATGAAGGTATGGGATTTTCTATTCCAATCAGTCAAGCAAAGTCTATATTGGACACATTAATCAGAGAAGGTGATATACCATCTGTGGGCAGACTGGGTATTACAGGTTCCACTCAATATCTGCCGGTAGATGGTGAAAACTATTCTGTAGCAGGCGGCGTATTGATTGCATCTATTGATAGCAGCAGCCCTTTAGCAGACAGCGACTTGGAACAGGGGGATTTGGTTGTAGCATTTAATGGTAATACCATTAAAACACTTGAGGATGTATATACGCAGTTAAAAGATTATCGTGTGGGGGAAGAAATTACCTTAACCATTCGCAGAATGAATGAAAATGAGGATTTCACATTTGACGTGCAAACTACGATTATGAACCGAGATTAAAAACTTTAATATTGTTTAAGCATTTCATAAAAGCCGAACTTTCTCAATTGAAAGTTCGGCTTTTTTCTTTTTTTCGTATTCTGACTCGTTTTTGAAAAATTTTTTCACATCATATTTCCCTATTTAGGCGAATTTTCCACTCTTTTTTACGGTATAGTGAGGGGGTTTATATAAATAAAAGCATTAGGAGGACTTTATGGAACATACAGAACAGGAAAAACAGACAAAATTAGTGGAAGGTCTTGAGCGCTTAGCTTTTGGTAATGTAACAGATGCCATTAAACTTTTGTTTTGTGATGAGTTAAATACCCGCATACTGAATAAATTGGACTTATTCAATATTTCTGAAATTAAGCGACCAAAAGGCGGAGGAATTGAAATCAAATTTTATGACCGTTTGAAGGCGCTGCAATGCTTGCAGGAATTATACAATGGTCAGTCAAGTGATACTTCCGGCTTTTACCGTGCTTTGGAGCAAGGTGTGAAAACATTTGAGGAGGATGAATCTTAATTGATATTTCAATCATTCTCAAAAAAACAGCTGCAGGCATTAAGCTGGTGGTATCGAGGCAGTCCGTATGCCTCTTACACAGCTGTTATTTGTGACGGTGCAGTCAGAAGCGGAAAAACCTTATGTATGAGTATTTCGTTTTTTCTCTGGGCTTTTTATCAATTTCAAAATCAATCGTTTGCCTTCTGCGGTAAAACCATACGCTCTTTAAGGCGGAATTTAATCACCCCTGTTTTACCGATTTTGAAGGAGTTGGGTTTTCAATGTCACATTCATTATTCAGAAAATTGTTTGAGTGTAATCTTTCAAGGACGAAAAAATCGATTCTATTTGTTTGGCGGTAAAGATGAAGGTTCGGCAGCAATGATACAAGGTATTACGTTAGCAGGTGTTATGTTTGATGAAGTTGCCTTGATGCCGCGCTCTTTTGTGGAGCAAGCTTTGGCAAGATGCTCTGTAGAAGAGGCAAAGTTTTGGTTCAACTGTAATCCGGAGCATCCTCAGCATTGGTTTTACCAAGAATGGATTTTAAAAACCAAACAAAAACAGGCGTTATATTTGCATTTTACAATGGAGGATAATCCGTCGTTGTCCCCAAAGGTGCGTAAGCGCTATCATTCTTTGTATTCAGGTGCGTTTTATGAACGCTTTGTTTTGGGAAAATGGGTAGCGGTACAAGGTCTTATCTATCCTTTTATGACTCAAGATAGATTTTGCGATACACCGAAAGGAGCATTTGAGGAATATGTGGTATCCTGCGATTACGGCACCATTAATCCTTCCTCCTTTGGTTTGTGGGGAAAACAACAAGGGATTTGGTATCGTCTGGAGGAATATTACTATCATTCCCGTTTGACGGGGATGTCCCGCACGGATGAGGAACATTATGCAGGATTGGTAGCTTTAATCGCAGGTCGTCCGGTTGCCAAAATTGTGGTAGACCCATCTGCCGCCAGCTTTATTGCGGTTATTCAGCGTCATGGAGCGTATTTGGTTCTTCCTGCAAAGAATGACGTGGTAGATGGTATCCGTGCAGTGAGTGTTGCTTTAAAACAAGGGGATATCCGAATTTGCAATACTTGTACGGATACGATTCGTGAATTTGGTTTATACCGCTGGAACGATTCCATGCACAAAGATATGCCGATTAAGGAAAATGACCACGCTATGGATGACATTCGCTATTTTGTTTCTACCGTTTTATCAGAAAGAAGTGACGATTTTTTTGTTATGGCAACGCAGCGCTGTTGATTTATTTCAGTACGGCGCAGTCGACATAGAAAATACCAACAACAGATGATAGAGAAAAAAGAAGGGATTTTTTCATTGAATTTCATGAGAAAACAAGGACAAGAGGGGAAAAAGAAGAAAAAAGAACAAGCTTTAGAAAGTAAGACAGTTGACGCTACCATGGCAGTCCAAACTGTTGGTAAACAAGATTATTTTGTTTGGCAATGTTGTGAGAATAACATTGCTGCGGAGCGGCAGCTTTATACTGCATTAAGAGGTGCAGTGCCGATTATTGATTCTGCCATTCATAAATTGCTTCGTATTATTGGAAATTTTACTGTGGAATGCGAGGATAAACAGGTGGAAAAAGAGCTGCATTCTTTTCTGGACCACGTAAAGGTGAATACGTATCAACAAGGTATTTACAGTTTTATCAGCTGCTATTTTGACCAGTTGCTTACTTATGGTACAGCAGTTGCTGAGATAGTTCCTACCATAGGAGGCGATGATATTGGTGCATTGTATGTAGCTGATTTGGACAACATTGATTTAATGCATAACGATAAAACGTTATCCGTGGATATTTATGTAAAAGATAACTTTGGGGAAAGAAAGCCGATTCCATATCCGGATTTGATTTTAATGACAGCACTCAATCCGCCTCACGGCAGTGCACATGGCGTTTCCATTTTAAGAGGGTTGCCGTTTGTCAGTGAAGTGCTTCTGAAAATTTATAAATCCATTGGTATGAACTGGGACAGAGTTGGTAACGTCAGATTTGCAGTTACCTACAAACCGACCAGTGACCCCATGGACCGTGCGTATGCAAAAGAACGTGCACAGCAAATTGCCACAGAGTGGAGCCGTGCTATGCGCAGCGGCGATATCAGTGATTTTGTGGCAGTGGGTGATGTAGGGATTAAAGTCATTGGCGCGGACAACCAGATTTTAGATAGTGAAGTACCTGTACGTCAGATGATGGAGCAGATTATTACAAGGCTTGGATTGCCCCCGTTTATTTTAGGATTGTCGTGGTCCTCGACCGAAAGAATGTCCAGCCAGCAGGCGGATGTTTTAACAAAAGAAATGGAAGCTTACCGTATGCTGCTGAACCCTTCTATTGAAAAAATATGTTCCCTTTGGCTTACACTGCATGGTTATGATACCTCTTTTGAAATTGTATGGGATACCATTACCATGCAGGACCGTGTAGAGGAAGCCGACGCCAGATTAAAACACGCACAAGCAGAGAAACTGGAATGGGAAACTGAAAAGGAAAAGGAGGGAAAACAGTGAACGGAGCCATTATCAAACATATGCAAACAGATATGACGCACGACTTGGAATGCATCAATCAATATACACGCAGGCCATTTACGGAACAGGAAGTATATACGTTTTCCGTGGTACTTTGTGACAACGAAATCGACCGTGATTTTGAACGGTTCAGTGTAGAAGCATTACATACGTTAAGTCAATTGTTTTTAGGAAAAACAGGCATTTTTGACCACAATATGAAAACAGGTAATCAAGCGGCGCGTATTTATGATACAGCAATGGAAACTATGGAAGAAAAAATGACTTCTTATGGAGAACCGTATACTCGTTTGGTAGCAAAAGCATACTTGCCGCGATGTGAAAAAAACACAGATTTGATTATGGAAATTGAAAGCGGTATGAAAAAAGAGGTAAGCGTAGGTTGTGCTGTTGCAGAGAGAATTTGTTCTGTTTGCGGTGCGAACCAAGTATTCGCACCATGTAACCATAAACAGGGAAAGCGTTATGAAAAAAACGGAATAAAAGAAGTCTGCCACGTTGTTTTGAATCAGCCGACAGATGCATATGAATGGTCTTTTGTGGCAGTACCTGCTCAGCGAGAGGCGGGGGTCATAAAGATGTTTGCAAAGACGAAAGGGGGAATGACGGTGGAACAAATCATTCAAAAAATGAAAGAGACTCAAGAGGGGCTATTCCTTTCCGAAGAAGAAATCAGAAAAATGCTCAGACATCTGGAACAAATGGAAGAATATGCAGCGTGCGGAAAAGCATACAGGGAAGAAGTAAGCCGCAATGTAGTCAAACTTTGCGGTTTGGCACAGCCTCAAATTTCTTCTGAGGTGATGAAGCGTGTGACAGAAGGTATGAGTTTAGATGATTTAAAAGTCTTTGAGAAGGCATTTCGCACAAAGGCGGAAGAAGTGATTCCACTTTCTCCGCAGTTGGCTGTGGCAAAAGAGAAAGAATACAAGAAAAACAGCCCAAATCAGGCATTTAAAATTTAAGGAGTTGAATATATGAAAGTGTCATTAAACGGTTACGGTGAAAGCGTAACTACATTTGAAGCAGAAGACAGTGTAAAAGCGGGTTATCCTGTTAAAATGACCGGTAACGGCAAAGTTGGTTTATGTACGGCCAAAGAAGCATTTTGTGGTATTGCACTCAATGTCAGAAATGGTTTTGCAGCAGTACAGCTGCAGGGTTACTATAGTGGGTTGCCATACACAGGTTCCGGTATGAAGGTTGGAATCTTAAAACTTGGCGCTACTTCTGATAAGGCGGAAGTATCTGAAACAGGTAAAGAGTGTCTGGTAGTAGATATAGACAGTGAATCTTCTACCTGCGGTATTATTCTTTAATTGGAAAGGGAGAATCAAATGGCTTTTTATGATAATTTAAAATTGGAAAAAGGAATGTACAATTCCGGTAATAAAAGTTTTACACAAGTATTGGAAGAACTGGACTGTTCCAAAAACTATGAAGGAACAGAGTTGGAAGGTTTGGATGCTTATCAGCGTCAATTAAAACGTTTTGACATTAAAGTAGGAGGCAGAAGCTCCGATGCGGTAGAAAAATTTTTCCAAACCAGTGACAGCGCTGCCTTGTTTCCCGAATATGTAACACGTGCAGTAAAGCAAGGTATGGAGTATGCGAATTTACTGCCTTCCATTGTGGCCACCACTACTACAATTCAGTCTATGGATTACAGAACCATTACAGCGTCTCCCAGTGAGGATGACAAAGAATTAAAGCCTGTGGCGGAAGGTGCCCAAATCCCTCAAACCGTAGTCAGAACACAAGATAATCTGGTAAAACTTCATAAAAGAGGAAGAATGCTGGTGTCCTCCTATGAGGCGTTGCGTTTCCAGAAATTAGACTTATTTACGGTGACATTACGTCAAATTGGTGCGTATATAGCCAGAGCACAATTGAAAGACGCAGTAGATGTCTTGCTGAACGGTGACGGAAACGACAATGCGCTAACACCTACCTCTTTATCTGCAAAACCTACTTATACGGATATTGTAAAACTCTGGGGTGAATTGGCTCCATATGAACTAAACACCATGTTAGCATCGACTGTAACCATGCAGGATTTATTAAATATTGACGAATTTAAAGATGCAACAGCAGGTTTGAATTTTCAAGGTACAGGCAAACTTGTCACACCTTTGGGAGCGAATTTGCTTCATGTTCCATCTTTGAAAGACAAAACCATCATTGGTCTTGATAAAAATTGTGCATTGGAAATGGTACAAGCAGGTGATGTTATCACAGATTATGATAAACTGATTGACCGTCAATTGGAACGTGCAACCATCAGTACCATTGCAGGCTTTGCAAAAATCTTTACAGGCGCTGCAAAAGCGGCTTCTTATACTGCTTAATTAGGTTTTGTTATGGAAGAAGTATTGAGAAGGTTTGCAAGACTTGCAGGACTGACAGTGGAGGAAGCAGAACAATGGCAGGATCTTTGCGGTGACGCTTATGTTTTGCTGGAATCACAAAGAAAAAAACAGAAAGATGCTTCTTGTGTTGGAGATTTGGTTTGTGCTGCTGCCGCTGCGTTGGCATTTTACCAATATACATTACATCAAAATGCTGCAGGTCAAGCTGATTTTACCGTAGGAGATGTGCGCATTTCTCACAACAGCAAAAGTGTGGAGTGGGCAAAATATTTTTGGCTTGAGGCACGCAGTCATGCTGCTCCGTTATTGAAAGACCCGGATTTTGGTTTTTGGGAGATGAAAATATGAAAAAAAGTGCGTATTTAAAAACTATGTTTCAAACATACGGAAATGAGATTACGGTGTACCCCAAATATAAAAAAGAATATCAAGTAAAAGGATTTATTCGCCCGTTGTCTTTTCAACATTTACCTTCTTCCAATGAGCTGGGCATTCCTTTTGACCATACGGACGACGGCGGTTACTTGTATCTTGGTCCGGCTGAATACCGCATTGACAGGGAATTGGAGGAAACCAAACTGGAACAGGATGACGTCCTATATTGGGTTACAAAATCCAGGGCAGTCTATCTGCAAAATGAGCCAATCTATGTTTGTGCGATACTGCAGAAAGTTGTAGCATCGTAGAAGGAGAATCGTTATGGAAGAATTATGGAATCAAACACCAAAAGATATTTTTGATACCAACACTGTCTCATCTGTTTCTGACCAATTGGAGCAAGATTATCGCAGATATGCACATAAGTTAGACGAAGAGGTGATTGGTTAGTGGTACCTCTTATGAGATTTAAAGATTTTATATGGAGTAAAAATCCCGAAACATTCAATATTTCTATTACAAGGGATATAAAAGAATTGTCGATTCCCTTCTATGGTTCCGTAATGCAGGATTACGGAGAACAGAAACGGATTATCAAAGGAGAGGGCGAGTTTTCGGGAAAACGTTGTATGGAAACATATCAGAAGCTGGCAGCATTGTTTGCAAGCGGAGAAAGCGGCGTATTATTATTGCCCAATTTTCCTGCATTGATTGCAAAGCCTGTTTCTCTTTCTTATATGACTGTAACAAGACCGGATATTCTCCGTTATCAGTTTGTATTCTGGGAAGACAGCAAAAATTCTGTTTCAGTACCTGAAATCTCCCGGTTTCGTATGCATGTTACGGTGAAAGAAGACGGAGAAAATTTATGGACCATTGCACAAAAGGAACACACAACGGTAGAAGAACTGCTTCGGCTCAATCCCCACATTGTATGGCCCAGTTATTTAACAGAAGGTTTGCAGGTGACTTTGCCATGAACTATTGCTGCTATACGGTAAGTGGTAAAAAAGTTGCATTATTGCCTCCTATTTCTGTTCAAATCAATGTGCATGAAGATGCTCCTGCCGATGATATGACGGTTATATTCCCGCTTATAGAACAAGTGCCAAAGATAGCAACTATACGTGTTTGGAATGGTGAAAAACCAATATTTTCAGGAATCATAGATGAGCAAATCATGGGAGTGACAAAAAATGGAGCCATGTTAAAATTAATTGCTCGCAGCAGGGCAGCATTGCTTTTGGATAACGAAGCCATGCCACAGGAATATCACTATCCTTCCTTGACTCAACTGTATGAACGACACGTAGAACCGTATGGATTTTGTGGCTTTATCGGCAATGGGGGAACGTTTGATACAAAGATGACCATCACCAAAGGAATGAGTGAATGGCAAGTCATTGAAGAGTTTTGTGTCAGATGCTTTGGAACGATTCCTTTTGTAACAGCTGACGATTATATTGATTGCAGCGGGGCAGTCCCAAACGAGCAGCTGGTATTTGATAACAGCGATGCGTCGTGTATCCCTTATTTGTCGATTCTTTATCGTGATAAATTTTATAAACGAGTCAGTGAATTGTATATACAGCCAAAGCTGGGACAGGCATATACTTCTGTTGTGCATGATGACCAAGCACATAAATTAGGTGTACAGCGCAGACGATTTGTGGTCTCCAATAATTATAGAGGAACACGCATGATTGACAGTGCAAAACGAAAGGCAGTAGAAGTAACGGTTGTATGTGCGGGAGGCATTTGTGGTTCTTTAAAAATGCCTGTTGTTATTTCCGATGCGATTTTGGGTACCATTGATAAATTGAGTATTGCAGGCTGGACCTATACGCTGAACAGTAATGGGGAACGCTGTGAATATTTGCTGAGAAAAGAAGATATTTAATGATAAGAAATGAGTTGATACGATGTGGATTTCACAAAAAGTAGGCGCTTTGGAACAACCGAGCGCCCAGATACAAGTAGGGGAAGTACTTAGTAATACAGGCAGTCTTTCCATACAGGCTGTGGGACAATACAGTGCAGTGCCCCTAGCGGCTCCGTTTGGAATTACTTATGTACCGCCCAAAGGAACAAAGGTAGTTTTGTTGGAAGAAGAGGATACGGTATTGTGTACGGGGGCAATTTCCGAGTCTATAAATTTATCTGAAGGGGAACTGATGCTGCGTTCTTCAGGCGGAGCATATATCTACTTGAAGAATAACGGAGATATTGTCATAAATGGACAAGTATTTCCTCTGCAATCAACTTGAGGAGGGGATTTCCATAGACAGTTTGATACAAAACGGGGATACGTCTGCCATTTTAGTCAGCGGCAGGCGGGAGTTATTGCAGCGAGTTTGGATACAGCTGACAGCGCATCGAGGGGAATTTCCTTACTGCGGAACGCTGGGCAGCAGATTGTACCAAATTGCTGCAAGCGATTCCAAATGTGAACAGAAGGTATTGGAAGCAATAGAAGAAGCATTGGAGTTCATACCGCAGGTTAGGGTAAAAGATGTAGTCATTGCAGAGAAAACAATTACAGTTTATATAGAAACGGAATACGGAGACGACGCTTTACAGTTTTCACTGAAAGGAGGAGAGTAAATGGAAACGTATGAGGAAATTTTAGAAAGAATGAAACAAACCTTTGCACAGCAAGCAGGTTATGAAGTAGAAAAAAACAGTGATTTGGAAATACGAATGCAAGTATTGGCAGGAGAACTTTACAGTTCATTTGCAAACATAGAATGGTTAAAGCGTCAGGTATTTCCTCAAACAGCTACGGGAGAATATTTGACGATGCACGGCACACAAAGAGGACTTGTGAGAAAGGAGTCTCAAGCGGCAGTAGGAAGTTTAACTTTTTCCAGAACCAGTGCGCTGAGTTATGATTTGCCCATTCCCGTTGGAACTGTTTGTGCTGTAGATAAAGAGGATACGGTACGATATATTACAACAGAAGAGGCAACCTTAAAGGCAAATGAATTGAGCGTGACTGTAAAAGCAAAGGCGAAAGAAGGAGGCCGTAACGGTAACACGGCTGAAAATACCATTCAAATTATGATTACTCCTCCTTCCGGAATTAAGGCAGTGACAAATGCAGAACCATTTATTGGCGGCATGGATGCTGAAGATGACAATGCATTTCGTGCACGTTTATTAAAAAGTTACGCAAATATTTCCAATGGAACCAATGCTGCATTTTACAGGGAATTGGCAATGAAACATCCGTCCGTTTATTCCGCAGGTGTAGTTGCAAAAGATGACGGAGTTGGAACGGTTTCCGTATATGTGGCTACCAGAGGCGGCGTGCCGTCTGATGAAGTCATAGAAGAATTACAAAACCAATTCGATGAAGCAAGGGAATTAAATGTAGCGGTAACCGTAAAACCGGCGGTTTTACAAAAGATACCGCTGCGGATTCAAATCAAGCCTGCAGAGCAGTATTCGTTTGAGCAGGCCAAGGAAATTTGTATGCAAGTCGTTGATGATTATTTTGCGCAGATGCATATTGGTGGTATTTTCCGTGTTGCTGAATTATGTAGGAACATGTTGGAATCGGGTGCGATTGTCAATCACTTTACACCTCCGGGAGAAGATTTTTCAACGCCGCAAAATAAATTGGTTGTGAAAGGCAATATTATCATTGAGGAAGGCGGCGTGATATAAGTTGAGTATTTCATTTACAGCAATGCAAAATGCTTTGCTTGCAAACGGAATGTATGAAATCACAGAAGATACAAGACTATATGCAGAATTAAAAGCTTATGATGCCGGCTTTCAAACGCTGCATGACCAACTGGATGAATTATTGCAGGAAGCATTGATTCCAACAGCGGTTTCTTATGGTTTAGAAGAAAAAGAATTGTTATTTGGTTTGCATCTCAGCTCCTGCACGGAAGAAGAAAGAAGAAAACTGTTATGCATGCGTGGTGCCGTTAATGTAAATTCCTTTAGCAAAGCGGACTTTTTGAACATATTACAATCAGGAGGGATTGAGGCTGAAGTGACCGAATCTCCAAGCACACAGCATATAGGCGTACAGGTGTTGTCTGTAAAAGACGGCCAAACACAGCAAGATACGCAAAAAGCTGTTTCTGATTACATCCCTGCTCATGTGGAATGTACGGTTACATTTGCAAGTGAAGCAGAATGATTTGGATGTTTGAGTGTATAAGTATCAAAATTTTGGGTTAAATAAAATAGAGAAACAGGTTGGGGCAATGTTTGGCATTGCCCCAATTGTCGTAATAGAAGGAAATCACTTGTATTTTCTGCTTTATTATACTATCATTAAGATAAACATTTTTTAGGAAAATACAGTGATTAAAAATATAATTTAACGTGTTGGTACAGAAACATTCAGGCAAAACAAAGGGGGAACAAGTAAATGGAACTGCATGAAAATACAGAGAAACAAGAGCGTGCTTTGTTGGTTGCGGTAGATACAGGAAGTTATGATGTAGAGGCTTCTTTGGCAGAGTTATATGAACTTACCAAAACTGCGGGCGCAGAGCCCTTTGGAGCCATGACACAAAAAAGACCGGCTTATGAAACTGCTACCTGTGTTGGTTCAGGTATGGTTCAGGAAATTGCAGATATTTGCCAAAAACAGGAGATTGATTTGTTGATTTTTGACTGCGAATTGTCTCCAACGCAAATACGGAATATAGAGGATATTACAAACGTGCGAGTGATAGACAGAACAATGCTGATTTTGGATATTTTTGCAGCACGTGCTGTTTCCAAAGAAGGTAAATTGCAAGTGGAATTGGCGCAGCTCAAATATATGCTGCCCCGTTTAACCGGAAAGGGTACCGCTCTTTCCCGTTTGGGCGGCGGTATTGGTACCAGAGGTCCCGGTGAAACCAAATTGGAAACGGACAAGCGTCATATTCATCGAAGAATAGATGCTTTAAAAGAACAGTTGGAACAAGTAGAAAAACATAGAGAGCAAATCAATCGCAGAAGGAAAAAGGACGGTACCGTTACAGTAGCGTTGGTGGGCTATACCAACGTTGGGAAAAGTACATTGATGAATTATTTAACGGATGCAGGCGTATTGGCAAAGGATATGCTGTTTGCAACGCTGGACCCAACTGCGAGAGCTTTGCGCTTGCCTTGCGGAAAAACCGTAATGCTCATAGATACGGTAGGGTTGGTCCGCAGACTTCCGCACCATTTGGTACAGGCATTTAAATCTACGTTGGAACAGGCGGCAACTGCGGATATTATTTTAAATATTTGTGATGCATCCAGCGTGGAATCACAAGTGCACTTAACGGTAACCAAAACACTATTGGAAGAGCTGGGTTGTAAAGACAGACCGATTATTCCTGTATTAAATAAATGCGATTTGGTTCCTGAGATTAATCATATGCCAATGATTGGCGGTGCAGTGAGAATCAGTGCTGCGACGGGACAAGGTGTTGACCATTTACTGGAGGTCATTGAAGAAAATCTCCCTGTGAAAAATACCAAAGTAGAATTGTTATTGCCGTTTTCCAAAAGTGGCCTTGCAGCTGAAATTCGCAAAGATGGTACTGTACTGCAAGAAGAGTATGTTGAAGAAGGTCTGCATCTTGTTGCAATGGTTACTCCTGACTTATTGCAGCAGGTATTGCCTTATGCAATTTTGGGAGAAGAATAATTGGTGTTGATTTGATGATACGAATATTAAAACCAAGCGATATTGATGCTGTAATGAATATTTGGTTGAGTTCCAATATACAAGCGCATTCTTTTATACCAAGGGAATATTGGATGAAATATTTTGGGCAAGTAAAAGAAATGCTGCCGGATGCTACCGTATATGTATATGAAGATAATGGTTCTGTACAGGGCTTTATAGGATTGACAAAGAATTATATTGAAGGAATTTTTGTAGAGGAATCTATGCGTGGTAAGGGGATAGGAACACAATTATTAAATCTTGCAAAACAACTTTGTTCTTCTCTTACGTTACAGGTGTATGAGAAAAATCAATCCGCACTGCGGTTCTACTTCAAAGAGGGATTTCAAATCAAAAAGAAACAAATGGATTCTGAAACAGGTCAGATGGACTTTACTATGGAATGGAGTATGTAGTTTTTTCTCTTCACCAAATCGCAGCATTTCTATTTCATGAATGAAAAAAGAGTATGGGTGTAGTCCATACTCTTTTTTATAGATGATATTGTGTTTTTACCATTTCACGAATTTCTTCAAATGTTTTTATATTCTCAGGAGGTATCGTATGAGATTGGATATGCTTCTCCATCCAAACAATATCATACCAGCGGTGAAACTTATAGCCGCATTGCGCACATGTTCCTACTTGACGATAGCCAAGACGTTGATGGAATAACATACTGTCTTTTGTTAGATGAAGGTCTTCTTCAGTTGTGTCAGCAATACAAGCATACAAATTTGTGATGTTTTGAAGGCTTAAAATAGTTTCCAATGTTTGATACAATTTTTTTCCTATCCCCATTTTTTTCGCTGTTTTCTTTACATAAATGGAAACCTCAACTGCCCATTGATAAGCACAGCGTTCCCGAAAGAGGCTTGCATAAGTATAACCTACAATTTCATTGTCTATTTCAGCGACAAGATACGGATATGTTTGCAGCGTATTGGAGATACGTTGTTCAAATTCTTGTACAGAAGGCACGGTATATTCAAATGTAATTGCTGTATTTTCTACATATGGTGCATAAATATCCAATAATGCAGCGGCATCCTGTATAGTTGCAATACGCAGCTTGACTTGTTTGTCCATGAGATAACTCCTCTGTTTTTATCATTGTATTTATTATAATAGAAAGAAATTTACTGTGCAATTCTTATCATACCAATTTTCAAATACTCTCTTAACAGTTAAATATAGTTTTCTGTTAGGAGGTGGTGTCATATAATAGAAGGAATCACGTATTTGTCTGGCTGAAAACAAGTGATTTCTAAGAGTGTGATATGAAAAATGTACAAGCATATAGTATCTGAAATAAGGTTAAAATAAAAATCAGTTACTAAAAAAGCCTTGCTTATTTTAAATAAGCAAGGCTTTTTTTAATGAATACGATATTTAGATATTCTAATAAAAATGGTGAATCAGTCTTGTTTTAGTATGGTTACAATATCACCAACAAACACTTCGTGATAATCTTTTTCTTTATAGAATGTTTCATCAATGGTGCTATCTATAAATGAGCTGGGCTCCATTTTTTGTTTGGACATCTTTTTGCAGATGAAAACCAGTTTTGCTTCAGCGTAATAAGGCGCCTCTTGGTCAAACATGACGGTCAGACCGGTTTCTTTATCTTTGTCTATATCTCTGCCGGATTTGGTACCGCATAGTTTTAATGCAGGCTTATAGGTTTCATCGAATACACATAATGAATAGTACTCTTCACGGTCCATAAATTCCATAGTATAACGCTGTGGACGTACCAAAACGTAAGTGACATTTTTTCTCCACAGCACGCCCAATCCGCCCCAGCTGACGGTCATGGTGTTATGTTTATCTTCATTTCCGGCGGTTAATAACATCCATTCTGTTCCAATGGTTGTAAAAGGATTTAGTTCCAATGTTTTTGGATCAATTGGTTTTAAAGACATGTTTATACCCTCCATATCGTTGTTTATCAATTTTTATACAATCGTAACCTTATTTATTATATTACAGATTCTCAGTAAAGTTTGCAACTGTTCGCTATGAATTCTCAGTTTCTTTTCAAATGTATTGCATTTTCTACAAGGAAACCGTAAAAATCATATGAATTTTGTCATGATGTGAAAATTTTATCAAAACTGAATAATTATGCATTGTATGCTTGTAATATACAATCAGAAGCGTATAATAATACTTATATTTCAATAACGGATAAAAAGGAGCATAGATATGGCACAACAAATTAAAAAAGTAGTACTTGCATATTCAGGAGGTTTGGATACCTCTATCATTATTCCATGGCTGAAAGAAAACTATGACAATTGCGAAGTAATCGCAGTTTCCGCTGACCTTGGTCAAGAAGATGAATTGGAAGGCCTAAACGAAAAAGCAATCAAAACAGGCGCTTCTAAATTGTACATTGAAGACATGAGAAAAGAATTGATTGAAGAATATATTTGGCCTACTTTAAAAGCAAACGCTGCTTATGAGGGCAGATATTTATTAGGTACTTCTTTTGCAAGACCTTTGATTGCAAAAAGACTGGTTGAAATTGCAAAAAAAGAAGGTGCAGACGCAATTTGCCACGGTTGCACAGGAAAAGGTAACGACCAAGTTCGTTTTGAGTTGTCCATTCGTGCATTTGACCCGGATATTAAAATCATTGCTCCTTGGAGAGAGTGGGATATCAAATCCAGAGAAGAAGAAATCGACTATGCAGAGGCTCACAATATTCCTTTGAAAATTACAAGGGAAACCAACTATTCCAAAGATAAAAACCTATGGCACTTATCTCATGAAGGATTGGATTTGGAAGACCCTGCAAACGAACCAAAATATAATGAAATTTTAGAGTTAGGCGTTTCTCCGGAACAGGCTCCGGATGTAGCAACTTATGTAACCATTCACTTTGAAAAAGGAATTCCAACTGCAATTGACGGCGTTAACATGAATGCTCTTGAAGTTATGGCGAAATTAAATCAATTGGGCGGCGCAAACGGTATTGGTATTGCGGATATTTTAGAGAACAGATTGGTTGGCATGAAATCCCGCGGTGTTTATGAAACTCCCGGCGGTACTATTTTGTATCATGCACACAATAAATTGGAAGAAATGTGCTTGGATAAAGATACCTTCCATTATAAACAACAAGTTGCTATTACCTTCGGTGAATTGGTATACGACGGTAAATGGTATACTCCATTAAGAGAAGCTTTATCCGCATTTGTAGACAGCACTCAGGAATATGTAACAGGCGATGTCAAACTGAAATTGTACAAAGGCAATATCATTGATGCAGGTATGACATCTCCATATTCTCTATATGATGAAGATACCGCAACCTTTGATGAAGATGAAGTTTACAATCAAGCAGACGCTGCAGGTTTCATTAACTTGTTTGGTTTGTCTATGAAAATCCAGGCAAAAAAAGGACGTAAATTCAATTAAGGATAATCCATAAGGAGGGCTCCCGGCATGAAGCTATGGGCAGGACGTTTTTCAAAAGAGATTGATCAAAAAACAAATGACTTTAACTCTTCCATAAAATTCGACAGCCGAATGATTGAGGAAGATATCAAGGGCAGCATTGCCCATGCAACCATGTTAGGTGCTTGCGGAATTATTGAGCAATCAGAAGCAGAACTAATTTGTAAAGAGCTGGAACAAATTTATAAAGATATTCAGAACGAAACATTACCTATTGACCCAAATGCGGAAGATGTACACACCTTTGTAGAAGGAGAGTTGACTCAGCGTATTGGTGTTTCCGGAAAACGTCTGCATACTGCACGCAGCCGTAACGACCAAGTGGCATTGGATGTACGTTTATACTTGAAAAAGGAATGTGATGCATTATATAGCCAAATTGAAGAATTGGTAACAGTGCTTTGTAAAAAGGCGATGACTCATAAAGGCGATGTTATGCCGGGATATACCCACTTACAGCGTGCGCAGCCCATTACATTTGGTCATCACTTAATGGCTTATGCAGAGATGTTCCTGCGTGACCTTGGCCGTTTGAAAGATGCCAAAGCGCGTATGGACGAACTTCCGTTGGGAGCGGGTGCATTGGCAGGTACTACGTATCCGTTAAACCGAAGTATGACTGCTGAATTATTGGGCTTTTCCAGAGTCACCAATAACAGTTTGGACAGTGTTGCAGACCGTGATTTCTGTGTAGAAATTGCTTCTGCCATTGCGTTGGCTATGGTGCACCTATCTCGTTTTTCAGAAGAAATTATTTTATGGTGTTCTTGGGAATTTAAATTTGTGGAGTTGGACGACGCCTTTTCTACAGGTTCCAGCATTATGCCGCAAAAGAAAAATCCAGATATTGCTGAATTGGTACGCGGTAAATCCGGCCGAGTCATTGGTGATGTTGTTACATTATTAACCATGCTGAAGGGATTACCTTTGGCCTATAACAAGGACATGCAAGAAGACAAAGAGGCAATTTTTGACGCAGTAGATACCTTAAGAATGTGCCTCACTGCATTTATTCCTATGGTAGATACTATGAAAGTGTTGCCTGAAAATATGCGCAATGCCGCAGCACGTGGATTTATTAATGCCACAGACTGTGCAGATTACTTGGTGAATAAAGGTTTAGCATTCCGCGATGCCTATAAAATAACCGGCACTTTGGTTGCACAATGCATTGAGCGAAACTTAACATTGGAAACATTGCCATTGGAAGATTATAAAGCGGTATGTGATACCTTTGATGAAGGTATTTATGATGCAATCTCTTTGGAACGCTGTGTAAACGGACGCAATGTTTTGGGTGCTCCTGCTCCTGAAAATGTAGAGATGCAGGCAAAACGAGTATTGAACTTGCTGGGAAAATAACCGGCACAATGGTGAAAGGCAGGCAAATCAATGGAAATTAAAGTTGGAGTTGTCGGCGCAACCGGATATGCAGGCGCCGAATTGGTAAGACTTTTATTAAACCACCCTTATGCAAAGCTGACTGCAATCAGTTCAGTTACCTTTGAAGGGCAAAAAATAAGTGAGGTATATCCTTCTTATCTTGGATTATGCGATATGGTTTGCAAAACTCAGGAGGAAGTGGTGGAAAAATGCGACGTTGTATTTGCAGCATTGCCGCATGGATTATCTCAAGAATTGGCAGCAGCCTGTGCCAAACGTATGAAATTCTTTATTGATTTAGGCGCTGATTTCCGCTTGGAAGATGAAGAAACTTATAAAACTTGGTATGGCTGTGAATTTCTTGATAAAGCGTTGCATGAGCAAGCTGTATATGGACTGCCGGAACTGTTCCGTCCATTTATCAGAGGAAAAAGCTTAATTGCAAATCCGGGTTGTTATGCAACAGCAGTTCCTTTGGCCATTGTGCCTGCCATGGAAGCGGGTTTGATTGAAACAGACCATATCATTGCGGACTGCAAATCCGGAACAACAGGCGCGGGAAGAAAACCTACCCAAACCACTCATTTTCCGGACTGTAATGAGAGCTTTACCGCATATAAGGTAGCTGCTCACCGTCATACGCCTGAGATAGAACAAACATTATCTTGTTATGCTCCAAATCCGGTAAAATTAACGTTTGTTCCGCACTTGCTTCCGGTTAGCCGTGGTATTCTGGCAACATGCTATGCTACACTAAGAGAGGGTGTAACAGAAGAGCAAGTTCGTTATGTGTATGGACGACGTTATCAACAGGAATACTTTGTACGTATGCTGCCAAAAGGCAGTGTAGCCAATATTAAACATGTGCAGTATACCAACTTTTGTGATATTTCCGTCCATGTAGATGAGCACGCAAACACTCTGGTTGCCATTTCTGCCATTGATAATATGGTGAAAGGCGCTGCCGGTCAGGCAATTCAAAACATGAATTTGGTATTGGGCTTGGAAGAAAAAACAGGTCTTACATTAATTCCACCGGCATTTTAATTGTAATTTATCATACAAGCATAACCCTGTTGCGATGCCGCAGCGGGGATTTATGTCCTATAAAGAATATATGATGGAGGCAGCATATGACATTTCATATCATAGAAGGCGGCGTTACAGCAGCAAAAGGATTTCAGGCTTCGGGAATTCATTGTGGTATCCGCAAAAATCGCAGCAAAGCAGACCTTGCTTTGATTTACAGTGATGTGCCCTGTGCAGCGGCAGCTGTGTATACACAAAACTTAGTAAAAGGCGCTCCCATTGCGGTTACCAAACGCAACATTGCAGACGGTATGGCACGAGCTGTGATTTGTAACAGCGGCAATGCCAATACCTGCAATGCGGACGGAGAAGAAAAAGCACAGAAAATGTGTGATTTGATTGCAGCAGAACTGCATATTGATGCAAGCGACGTGATTGTAGCATCGACAGGCGTGATTGGTCAGGTACTGCCCATTGAACCGATTGCAAATTCGGTAAAAACATTAGCAGAAGCGTTAAGTGCAGTAGGTTCCAATGATGCGGCAAAAGCAATTATGACGACAGATACGGTAGAAAAAGAATATGCACTTGAGGTGGAACTGGACGGTAAAACGGTAACCATAGGCGGCATTACAAAAGGTTCCGGTATGATTCACCCGAACATGGCAACCATGCTTGGTTTCTTATCGACAGATGCCTCTATTACGCCGGAACTGTTGAACGAGGCACTGCACACAGCCATTGAGGATACTTTCAATATGGTAAGTGTGGACGGAGATACCTCTACCAATGATATGGTGTCCGTTATGGCGTCCGGTTTGGCAGAAAACCAAACCATTACAGAAAAAAATCATGATTATGAATTGTTTACACAAGCATTGACAGAGGTTTGCGCAGTGTTGTCCCGTAAAATTGCAAAGGACGGAGAAGGTGCAACTAGATTATTGGAATGCGCTGTCACAGGGGCAAAAACAAAAGAGGATGCAAGAACAGTTGCAAAATCCGTGATTTGTTCTAATTTGCTGAAATGCGCTATTTTTGGCGCCGATGCAAACTGGGGAAGAGTGCTGTGCGCAATTGGTTATTCAGGTGCCAATATTAATATTAATGGTGTGGATGTTGCATTTGAATCCAAACAAGGACGTATTGAAGTATGCAAAAACGGTGCAGGTTTGCCTTTTGATGAGGATATTGCCAAGAAAATTCTTTTAGAGGACGACATTATTGTAGCGGTAACTTTGCATGAAGGCAGCGAATGCGCAACTGCATATGGTTGTGATTTGACTTATGATTATGTAAAAATTAACGGCGATTACAGAAGCTGATTTAGAATATTGTAAAATAGGAAAAGGATGTCATATGAATATTTCCAATAACGATAGAGCTCAAATTTTAGCTCAGGCTTTACCCTATATTCAAAAATATGCGGGAAAAACCATTGTAGTAAAATATGGCGGCAACGCTATGATTAATGAGGAGATTAAATCTGCTGTTATGACTGATATTGTATTGATGCAGTCTGTTGGCATCAATGTCGTATTGGTACACGGCGGTGGTCCTGAAATTAATACCATGTTAAGCCGTGTGGGCAAAGAAAGCAAATTTATTGGCGGTTTGCGTTATACGGATGAAGAAACCATGGAAATTGCACAAATGGTTTTGGCAGGAAAAGTAAATAAAGACTTGGTTCAGCATTTGGAAAATCACAGTGGTAAAGCCATCGGGCTTTGCGGTTTGGACGGCTCTATGATTCAGGCGCGTAAATTGGAAAGCGGCGCTGACCTTGGTTATGTAGGTGAAATTGTAAGGGTAAATACTAAAATTATCACAGACGCAACCAACAATGGTTATGTGCCGATTATTGCTACCATTGCCGGTGGTGTGAACGGAGAAGTGTATAACATTAATGCAGACATCGCTGCCGCCCGCATTGCAGCCGAATTGGGAGCACGAAAGCTGATTCTCATGACAGATATTCGTGGATTATTAAAAGACAAAGATGACGAAAGTACACTGATTCCCGTTGTCAATGTCAGCGAAGTACCAAGATTACAACGCAGCGGTATTATCAGCGGCGGTATGATTCCTAAAATTGATTGCTGTGTGGAGGCAGTCCGCCGCGGTGTGCATCGTGCGCATATCTTGGATGGAAGAATTCCACACTCTATTTTAATCGAACTGTTTTCCGATGAAGGTATTGGAACCATGTTATATTAAATCCATTCTTTCAAAGCGGCATCTTTGGAAGAATGCAAAGGAGAGATTACCATGCATTTTTTAGATATTAAAGAACAAGAAAAGAAGAATATGATGCCAACTTACGGCCGCTTTGAAGTTGCGATTGTGAAAGGAAAAGGCGTTGTTGCACAGGACAGCGAAGGAAAATCTTATATTGATTTTACAAGCGGTATTGGTGTCAATGCCCTTGGTTTTTGTGATGATCAATGGATTGCTGCTATTACAAAGCAGGCTTCCACATTACAGCATATTTCCAATTTGTATTACAATCCTGCGCAGACCAATTTGGCTCAAAAACTTTGTGCATTATCCGGTTTCAGTAAAGTGTTTTTCAGCAATTCCGGTGCGGAAGCAAATGAATGCGCTATTAAATTAGCAAGAAAATACAGTACGGATAAATACAATGAGAACAGAACTAAAATCATCACGTTGGTGAATTCTTTCCATGGAAGAACGGTTACAACTCTGGCGGCAACAGGTCAGGATACGTTCCATCATTATTTTAATCCATTTACGGAGGGCTTTACATATGCGCAGGCAAACGATATCGAGAGTGTAAAATCGTTACTGGATGAAAATACCTGCGCTGTGTTTATAGAAATGATTCAAGGTGAAGGCGGTGTTATGCCTTTAGAACCTCATTTTGTAAAAGAACTGGAAAAGCTGTGCAAAAAGCATGACGTACTGCTTATGGTAGACGAAGTACAAACCGGTATGGGAAGAACAGGTACTCTGTTTTGTTATGAACAATATGGCATTGAGCCAGATGTGATTACATCTTCAAAAGCGCTTGGCGGTGGATTGCCCATTGGTGCGTGTCTGTGTACCGAACGCTTGGGAGACGTACTGAACAGCGGTATGCATGGTTCTACCTTTGGTGGAAACCCTGTTGCATGTGCAGGCGCCTTAAGTGTGTTGGAACGTGTATCAGATGAGACATTTTTACAGGAAGTAAAAGCTAAGGGTGAATATATGCAGCAAAAGCTGTCCGAGATGGAAGGTGTTGCCGAAGTAAGAGGCATTGGCATGATGATTGGAATTGTGCTGGAAAAAGGAACAGCCAAAGATGTAGCAGCTGCATGTATTGAACATGGTCTGCTGGTGCTGACCGCAAAAACACTGGTACGTCTGTTGCCTCCGCTTACCATCACCTTTGAAGAAATTGATAAGGGCTTGGCAATATTGGAAAAAGTTATCAAACAGGCTTAAAATGATGATAAAACAGAACAGATTGAAGGGAGACTGGATATGAAACACTTGTTAAAATTGTTGGATTTAACAACAGAAGAGATTGAAGAAATCCTGAATTTGGCTGACCAATTAAAATATGAATTAAAACACGGAATTGAGCATCACCATTTGAAAGGCAAAACCTTAGGTATGATTTTTGCCAAAGCATCTACCAGAACCCGTGTTTCTTTTGAAACAGGTATGTATCAATTGGGTGGATATCCTATGTACTTATCTGCAAATGATATGCAAATTGGACGTGGAGAACCAATTGAAGATACCGCAAGAGTGTTATCCCGCTATTTGGACGGAATTATGATTCGTACTTTTGAACAAAAGCAAGTAGAAGATTTGGCAAAATACGGCTCTATTCCGATTATCAATGCTTTGACAGATTTTGCTCATCCATGTCAAGTGCTGGCTGACCTGATGACTATTCGCGAAAGAAAAGGTGCTTTGGAAGGTCTGAAAGCATGTTATATTGGAGACGGCAACAATATGATGCATTCTATTATTGTAGGATGTTTGAAGATGGGTATGTCTATCAGTGTAGCATGTCCGGAAGGTTACCGTCCCGATAAAGAAGTGTTGGAGTTTGCTTCTCAATATGAGGGCTTCGAGATGACGGATTCTCCTGCAACTGCCGCAAAAGATGCAGACGTGTTGTTTACAGATGTATGGGCCTCCATGGGTCAGGAAGGTGAGGCTGCCGAAAGAAGAAAAGCATTTGAAGGTTACCAAATCAATGCAGAGTTGATGAAATTAGCAAAACCTGATGCTATGGTACAGCATTGTTTACCTGCACACAGAGGAGAAGAAATAACAGCGGATGTATTTGAGTCTCACGCAGACGAGATTTTCGATGAAGCCGAAAATCGTTTGCATGCACAAAAAGCAGTATTGGTTACTTTAATGAAATAATCGAAAAGAGATACAGCAATCAGCTGTATCTCTTTTTTTATTCCGTTGCAATCAACAGTTGTAAAGAAAATATTTCAGTTTTATATCTGATATATTATTTGTTGGAAATAATCATTAATTGCTATATTTTAATATATAATTTTATAAGAGATGTTAATTGATATAAAAGTAAATAGTTAAAATGTAAAAATATTTTTCATGTAATCTATTGACAATTTATAAAAATTGCCATATGCTTTAAGTTAGCGTATGCTAACCTATTGGAAGATGATAAATCGTGAACAATTCCATTAAAAATTAAAATGGAATTAGGGAGGAAGAACATGAAAAAGAATTTAAAAATGATATTGGGGAGTGTATTAATATCGTCGTTGATGCTTACTCCTCTAGCCACAGCATCTGCTGCAACCAGTATGAATCACCCTGCAGAAATAGATGCTATGAGCAGTGCTACGACCGTACAGCCTGAAGATATCATAACAGATGGTGTGACGAAACGAGAGATTACATTAAATACTGGTATCGCAATTTATAAGGTTGACGTATATGTATCAAGCTATGGTGCTATGATAGAAAACATAGTAGATAAAACAACAGATGCACCGGGTTGGACAGCAAATGTATGGGAAGTATTTAAAGAAGAGGGCGGGCTGACCAAGTATGTTGGGAAAACATACGCAGAAATTAAAAATATGCCGCTGCCAAGTGAAATGCCTGTTATGGGTGGTACTGACTCGACACCGCCGGATTTTCACAATAAGATATTAGAGTTAATTACGGAATTAGAACAGGAGCCAAATGCGGGAGAAAAGACAGCGAAAACCGAGTTAGCAAAAGCTGTGTACGAAGCAAGGAGTCTTTATGAACAGAAAGACGGAGATGAATATGAGTCTTCTTCTATGGCAAAGTTGGTAGAAAAATATGAGAAGGCCATGTCTGTTCTGAAGGATAACAGAGCAGATCAAACTACAATTTATAATGCAGTGTCAGAACTGAGAGAGGCTTTGGAGTCTTTAGCTTATGCACCCGCTGACTGGACTCGATACAAACATTTGATGGAACAAGCAGAAACAATCATTGCGAATGAACAGGAGTATACACAAACCAGTATTGCCCAGTTACGACAGGTTCTGTCTGATGTCAAACAAGAGGCAGAGCGGGGCGGAAATACCAAAAGTAAAGTAAAGACTTTGGAGTCTAAACTGGAAAATGCCTTAAATGCAGTGGTAAAACAGAGTCAGGCGGGGAACAGATTCACAATAAATGCCAAAATAGGACAGGCGGGGGATAGTGAGACTCCATCTATGGCCAATGCATTTATGAATCCTCATGTTCTTCTAATAGAAAACGAGGGTGAAAGTGTATACCAGATATCCTTTAAAAAAGACAAATTTCAAGGAATAACAGCCAATATTTTAACAGTAAAGCATATAGAGAATGGCAAAGAAGTTTTGGCAGAGGAAAGTACCGGCATAGGCGAGTATGATAAGGTATTTACCATTAAAAGACAGAAATCCGGAGAAAAAACGATAGATGTTCTGCTTGGGGCAAAAATGGCCGGACCCGATGTCAGTGAAATGCCCGCTGTGTTAGTGTTGGATACTACATCAAAGAGGGCTGAAGGAGAAAGTTTAAAACAGGCCGATAAAGCAGAATTAAAAAAAGTAATTGATGAAAATAAGACAACTTATGATGAGGTTTTGGCAGGAGAATATAAAGAAGAAGGCTCTAGAAGTTTTCTGAATCTTTATAATAAGGCTCTGATGGCACTTGAAGATGTAACCGCAACTGAAGAGACAGTTGACAGTGCAGCAAAATATTTAAAATCTGCAAAAGAGATTTATCTTGTGCCTAAAAAAGTGGATGATTTTACACGTGTACTTGTAGCAGCAGAGGAGAAAAAGGCAGAAGATTATACAGAAAAAAGCTATGCAGTATTAAAAACTGCTATAGACGAAGGAAAGGCAAATTGGAGTAAAAGGAGCACTTTAACAAATGCTCAGCTTCAGCAATTAATTGATAAATTGGAAGAGGGCATGCAAGGGTTAAAACCAGCTGGAACTCCGGAAGAACCGTCAACCGACATACCCCCAATGGAACAGCCGGGTACGGACATTCCAAAAAATGAAATCAACTTGCAAAATGGTGAATATACATTGAAGGGGGCTCTATATAACTTTAATAGCCCAGATAAACTATCTATGGCAAATCAAGGACTGGAACAACCTTTGTCTGTGATTGCAAAGGATGGAACATACAGATTAAGAATGAATATGAATACGATAAAACTCGGAACTTCAGAAGGAGCACTCAGCAAAGTGTCATACTTTGAAGGAAACTTAAAAAATGATTCGGATATTATAGCATGGGGTACAACATCAGACGGCACAAAATATCCTAAGACTGTAGAATTCCCTGTAGCATATAAAGCTGATTCCGTAACATTAGAAGTGTTTGTGCCAATCATGGAAAAAATTGCACCGGGACATGGAACACAAAAAGTTTTATTAAAATTAGATTGGTCCTCTTTACAGACGTCTAAGTTAGATGAAACCGTAATTCATAAGGAGAATGGTGGAGAGAATACAGGTCACACAGATAAAAATGGGGCTAGACAAACCAAAGAGATTCATCAAAATCAATCTGTACCACAAACGAATATAAATTCAGAAACGTCTGAAATAAAAAAATCAGAGGAAAAAGTAATATCAGCAACTAATGTTCAAAAGGAGAGTGGAACAACAGATATCAATTCTCCAAAAACAGAGGACTGCAGTAATTTAATAGGCTACTTATGTTTATTTGGTTTTATTATTTCAGGAGGATTGATTGCGATATGTAAAAAACAGAAAACAAATGATTAAAGAATAGGGAATTTGGTACATTTTATGTTCATTCAGATAATTAATATCGATGTGTCGCCATGACAGAGTTTTCTTCCTTTCATATGTCATAATATCACTGTCAAATGTCATTAAATAGTACATAAAAATTGAATTCATTTTTATCAGATGATATGTCATATGAGGTATCGTATCAAATGGGAACTCAATATAATTCAAGTGAAATGGGATATCGCATGAATGAAAAGAGATACAGTGGTAAACTGTATCTCTTTTTTTGAAGTTTAAGTAAAAAATGAATGGAATCAAACATTAAATATCAATTTCAGTTATGATAAAATAAAAATACAGTTTATATGTATATGCTGCCTTAACCGTATCAATAAAATGTTGAAAATTTGTTTTCTCTCTCTATGTTGTCTCATCAATTGGTTCGTGAGACTGGCATTTTTCTTGACAAAAAGGAATAGGACTGCTATTCTATACATATGAGTTAGCATACGCTAACTCTATAGAAAGGAAAACGATATGAACAATGTTTTTCTCGCATTTGCTCTTACGTTAATTGCAGGATTAAGTACCGGAATCGGCAGCTGTATCGCATTTTTTGCAAAACATACCAACAGAAAATTTTTATCCATCAGTCTTGGTTTTTCTGCAGGTGTTATGATATATGTTTCGATGATAGAAATATTTGTAAAAGCACAAGATTCCCTAGTATCTGAACTTGGAAAAATAGCAGGTAACTGGGTTACAGTAGGTTCTTTTTTTGGAGGTATGCTGGTCATTGCAATCATTGATAAATTAATCCCTTCAGAAGAAAATCCTCATGAGCTAAAATCGGTGGAAGATGAAAATAAAAAACCTCCAAAACATTCCAAACTGATGCGCATGGGCGTTTTTACAGCACTTGCAATCGCCATTCATAACTTTCCGGAAGGATTGGCTACATTTGTTTCTGCTATGCAGGAACCCAGTGTTGCAATTCCCATTGTAGTTGCCATTGCAATTCACAATATACCGGAAGGAATTGCTGTTTCTGTTCCCATTTATCAGGCAACGGGCTCTAAGATGAAAGCCTTTTTATATTCTTTTTTATCAGGTTTGGCGGAACCTGTAGGTGCGTTAATCGGTTGGCTAATTTTAATGCCGATTATGAATAATGTTGTATTTGGTGTTATTTTTGCAGGAGTCGCAGGTATTATGGTATTTATTTCATTTGATGAACTTCTTCCTGCTGCCAGAGAATATGGAGAACATCATTTGTCCATTTATGGTTTAATTTCCGGAATGGTAGTTATGGCAATTAGTTTGCTGCTGTTCTTATAATGTATGGACTTTTTATTGAAATATAAAAACAAACAAAGAAAAACCTCCATTGGATATTTATCCAATGGAGGTTTTTGCAAAAGTCTACCTTTTATATGTAAATACAGAAAATAGGCTTAATAATTCTCAGCTAAAATTTGGAAGAAGGATTGAGGATGTGCACATACAGGACAAACCTCAGGTGCTTTTTTACCAATTACAATATGACCGCAGTTTGCGCATTGCCAAATGGTATCCCCGTCTCTTGAGAATACAATGCCTTCTTCAATGTTAGATAATAGCTTGCGATATCTTTCTTCATGGTGTTTTTCAATTTCACCAACTTTTTCAAATAAGAATGCAATATGGTCAAAGCCTTCTTCTCTTGCTTCGACAGCCATTTTTGCATACATATCTGTCCATTCATAGTTTTCTCCGTCCGCAGCGTCTTTTAGGTTTGCCATAGTATCAGGCATTTCTCCGCCATGAAGCAGTTTAAACCAAATTTTTGCGTGTTCTTTTTCATTATTTGCTGTTTCTAAGAACAGTGCTGCAATTTGTTCATAGCCTTCTTTTTTTGCTTTGCTTGCATAGTATGTATATTTGTTTCTTGCTTGGCTTTCTCCGGCAAATGCTGCCATTAGGTTAGCTTCTGTTTTGGTTCCTTTTAAATCTTTCATCATTCATTTCTCTCTTTCTATAAAATTTAATAGTAAAATAAGAATAATTACTATTATTGTTATTTTAATCATACTACATACTATGAATTTTGTCAAATCTTTTTTTTATTATCTTTTCACTGAGGGATATCTTCATTATAACACTATTTTTTGGTAATTTATAGAGATTGAAAATGGAAGCAACATCTTTGTATTACTGCACAAATATAGGAAAACAAAATCGTGTATTTCCCTCTTGAATCATTTACATTCGTTGTTCTTATACATATTTAACTTTCTATTTTTTAAGATTAGACAATAAAAGAAAAGAATCTGCCTTGGCAGATTCTTTTCTTTTATTGGGTTAGTGTACCGTTGTCGGTCTCAATTAAAATTAGAATTTGTTCTTCCATGCCGGTCTCACTGTTGATATACACCAATACTTGTTCATCATTTTGACCGCGGCATAGAAATTCATAACACAAAGGCTCTTCCTCTCTTGTAGTTGGAATCACTGCCATTCGTGATGATTCAATGGTCAAATGATCGCTGACTTGCTGTCTTGCAGATAATTCACCGATAACAGGTGTTTGCGTTTGTCTTTCTTTATGATTCATAAGAAAATTATCGGCATTATACTCTACAATTTCTCCCGTATCCATTGCTACAGATACTTTAATCAAATCAGAGTAATACACAACATTATCTTTACTGTAAGCATATTGAATGGTACACATGTTATTATAAATTACATAGTACGTTTCAACAAACTCTTCTTGATAAATACTGCTTAAATATTGTTTGGCATACTGTTTGGCTTCTTCTAATTGCAAAGTAATGGTATCAATTGGTCTTGCATTCATAAAGGAGGACAAATATCCGCCTTGTTTTGTAACAGAAATGTGTGTAGTGTCCGTATTAAAATTGTATACAGGTAGGTTGCCTTCCGTATCGTTGGTATGAGTTAATGTGTTAGGGTCTGCATATAAATATTGAGCAGCCATTTGTTTTGCTTCATCAACAGAAACGGTTTGTGCATTGGCAGTCATTTCAGCTGTTTTCTGTGTCATATGGTCTGAAAAGGGGCCATCGTAAATTAAAGTAGGATAGTTTGCGAATTCTTCAGCGGTAGAAAGAAAATAATCCTCAAAAGGAGGTTGCTTGCTTTCTAAGTTTCGGAGCATTTCTTCCGATTGCCCAATGACTACTTCTTGTTCGGCAATATTCTCTTGAATTTCATTTAAATTGCCGGCAAGAATATTACAATATTGAGAAAATTGTTGAAGAATATTTTTATCTTCATCACTTAACGATTCTCCTACAGATAGTTTTGAAGAGATAGAGGAGGCAAAATCACCCACCTGTGAAATGAACTTATTTACGTTATTTAAGGAATCATTTCCAATAGGAAGAACAGCGAGCGCTGCTTTGGCTCCGCTGGTATTTTTCATTAATCTGCCTGCCATACCATTTTGCTGTGAAGATGTATTTGCATAATTTGCTTTTGTCAATGTTACATTCATATCGTTTACATGGGTGTTTAAATCATTCAGCGCCCTGCGATATGTGTATTCCAAATCTGTTCGATAGGAAGCGGCTTGTGCATATCCTATCCAAGTAAATGCGCTCAATATAAAAATAATTGTAATGATTATACTTGAAATTTGTATTATTCTTTTGGTGGACATTGTAAATTCCGCCTTTCTAAATCACCAAATATTTACGTTATTTTTTGCGAAAAAAACATAATTATGCAAATGAAGCAGAATTTAATAAATATTCATGTTTTTGCGCTGTATTTGTGGTAATGTTAAAATAATAGAACTATCCATTTTCTTGTCTGCTTATAGTAAAGGGCGAAAGGTGAATGCAGTATTCGGCAGATAGACGTTTTTATGCTGTAACAACCTAGCAACAGCAACAAAACTAACATTGAAAGGAACATCTTTCAATATTCAAAATTTTGACTGTTGTCTAGAACGTTTTAACATTTATTTGTTAGAAATTGCAAAGCAATTTCTCATATGTTATAACCACCTTATAACAGCAGTAAAACTAAAGTTTTGGCTGTTAGCAAGAACGTTTTAGCGTTTTATAGTTAAAAATTGCAACGCAATTTTTTTTATGCTATAATAAATCAATTATAGATATTTTGAAAGATGAGACGAAATAGGAGCTTGTTCATGGTTATTTTAGGAATTGATCCCGGTTATGCAATTGTCGGTTACGGTGTGATAGAGGCAAAAAACAGCCGTTATCGTCCATTGGAGCATGGTGCGGTCACCACAAAATCAACACAAGATTTTAACGGGCGCCTGGAAGTCATCTACAATTCTATGGAGGCTATTTTACAAAAATGGAAGCCTGATGCGGTTGCAATTGAAAAGTTATTTTTTAACAGTAACCAAAAAACGGCTATCCAAGTGGCGGAAGCAAGAGGTGTTATTTTGCTTGCGGCACAAAAAGCAGGCGTTTCGATTTCAGAATATACGCCTTTGCAAGTAAAGCAAGCTGTAACCGGTTATGGACAGGCACAAAAACCGCAAGTGATGGAAATGACAAAACGGTTGCTTTGTTTAAACCAAATGCCAAAGCTGGACGATACTTGTGATGCATTGGCAATGGCGATTTGTCATGGGCAGGCAGCTGGTTCTATGCTGCGTCGTACCATGTTGTCAGGGAGGATGTAATTCTTGTTTTATAGTTTAAAAGGAATATTAACCCATGTAGAGCCAAGCTTTTTCGTGGTGGAGTGCGGCGGTGTAGGTTACAAATGTTATACTACGCTGACCACACAGCGCAGTTTGCCGAAAATGGGTCAGGAAATAAAAGTATATACCTACGTACATGTTCGGGAAGATGCAATGGACATTTATGGGTTTGCAACTGTAATGGAATTAAACTGTTATAAAATGTTAACCGGCGTGAGCGGAGTAGGCCCAAAGGTGGGGCTGGCAATTTTATCAGAATTAACACCGGAACAAGTTGCAACTTCGATTGCCACAAACGACAGCAAAGCGTTAACCAGGGCAGCAGGGGTAGGTCCGAAATTGGCGCAGCGTATTGTGCTGGAATTAACGGATAAAGTAAGGAAAATGGATATAGATGATAGTGTGGTCATTCCAAAACAAGGGGTGGTATCTGCTTCTTCCAATGCAGGGGAGGCTGTGAATGCACTGACCGTTTTGGGATATTCTCCAACAGATGCAGCCGCAGTGGTGGCAAAATTCGACAGTGCTTTGCCTGTAGAGGAGTTAATCCGCTTGTCATTAAAAGCAATGGCAGGAAAGATGTAATGCCTGAATAGGGAGATGAGAATTTGAATTACGATTTTACGGAAAACAGCGAGTACGATTTTGAAAATCGTATGGTTGCGCCGGAATATACGCCGGAAGATGCGGAAGTGGAAAATCCTCTGCGTCCCAAACGTTTAACTGAATATATCGGCCAAGAGAAAGTAAAAGAAAATCTCTCTGTTTTTATTGAGGCGGCGCGTCTTAGAAAGGAATCTCTTGACCACGTATTGCTTTACGGACCGCCGGGTTTGGGTAAAACTACACTTGCAGGCGTCATTGCAAATGAAATGAATGTCAATGTCCGCATTACTTCAGGCCCTGCCATTGAAAAACCCGGGGATTTAGCGGCATTGCTTACCAATTTAAATGAGGGCGATGTATTGTTTATCGACGAAATTCATCGCCTTTCCCGCAGCGTAGAAGAAATTTTGTATCCTGCAATGGAAGACTTTGCACTGGATATTATTACAGGAAAAGGTCAAATGGCAGCTTCTTATCATTTGCCTCTGCCTAAGTTTACGCTTGTCGGTGCAACCACTCGAGCAGGACAGTTAAGTGCCCCGTTAAGAGACCGCTTCGGTGTTGTGCTTCGTTTGGAGATGTATACACCGCAGCAGCTTGCGGAAATTGTTACCCGCAGCGCACAGATTTTAGGAATCCCCATTGAGGCAGACGGAGCATTGGAGATTGCTTCCCGTTCCAGAGGAACGCCGCGTATTGCAAACCGCATGTTAAAGCGTGTGCGGGACTTTGCGCAGATTATCAGTGACGGCGTCATTACATATCAGTCCGCTAAAATTGGTTTGGACCGTCTGGAAGTAGATGAAATCGGTTTGGATGCCAATGACAGAAGAATGCTGAAAACATTGATACAGTTTTATAACGGCGGTCCTGTGGGAATTGAAACATTGGCGGCTGCCATCGGCGAAGAGGCTGTCACACTGGAAGACGTATATGAGCCGTATTTGATGCAAATTGGATTTTTGAGCAGAACCCCAAGAGGAAGATGCGCAACCCATGCCGCATATTTGCATTTGGGATTGAAGCCTCCCGCACAAGCGGAAAAGGAAACCATGCAGCAAAAAATAGACGGAATCTAACATAAACACAATGTATTTTCATAGATATAGTAATCCATAGAAAAATGGAGTTATAGGAGAGATCTTATATGGGTAGATTATTTGGAACCGATGGCGCCAGAGGTGTGGCCAATGCGGAATTGACTTGTGAAATGGCTATGAATATTGGCCGTGCCGCAGCAATGGTTTTAACAAACGATAGCAGAATGAGACCGAAAATTTTAATAGGCAAAGATACCAGAATTTCTTCTGATATGCTGGAGAACGCACTGGCAGCAGGTTTATGCTCTGTTGGTGCGGATGTTGTAACACTTGGTGTGGTTCCTACACCGGCTGTTGCCTTTTTAATTGGAAAGTTAAAAGCAGATGCGGGCATTATGATTTCTGCATCTCATAATCCATGCGAGTTTAACGGCATTAAAATTTTCAGCGGGGACGGCTTTAAACTGCCCGATGCGCTGGAGGAACAAATTGAAGCCATCGTGTTGGATCATATTGATACGTATGATTGTCCCACAGGCGGCGGAGTTGGCAGCATTACCCGTGAAGAGGATGCGGTAGACCTTTATATTCAACATATCAAAAGTACGGTTCCGTATGCGTTGGACGGAATGAAAATTGCTTTGGACTGTGCCAACGGTTCTGCTTCCAGAACGGCAGAACGTCTTTATACAGAATTGGGTGCCGAATGTTATATGCTTCATGATAAGCCAAACGGAACCAATATCAATGACAAATGCGGGTCTACTCATATGGAGAGCTTAAAGCAATTTGTATTGGATAACGGACTGGACGCAGGCATTGCATTTGACGGCGACGCCGACCGCTGTTTGGCTGTAGATGAAAAAGGTCAATTGGTTGATGGAGATTTCGTCATGGCAATTTGTGCGGCAGATTTAAAATCCCGAGGAAAATTGGCTCATAATGCCGTTGTGGGAACGGTCATGAGTAATATGGGATTTATCCGTTTTTGTGAAGAAAACGGTATGCGTTTTGAAGCAGCCAAAGTTGGAGACCGTTATGTGTTGGAAACCATGCGCCAGAACGATTATAATTTTGGCGGAGAGCAAAGCGGCCATGTCATCTTCTTAGATTTTGGCACCACCGGCGACGGACAGCTGACAGGCGCACATCTGCTTAGTTTGGTGCATCGCAGAGAAGCGAAATTGTCCAGCCTTGCTACTTTGATGACACGTTTCCCGCAGGTTCTTGTAAATGTGGAAGTATCCAATGAAGGAAAACTCCGTTTTTATACAGACAGAAAAATCAAAGAGGCTACACAAAGAGTACAAAATCAATTGGGAAGAAAAGGACGTATTTTGGTGCGTCCAAGTGGAACCGAGCCATTGCTTCGCGTCATGGTAGAAGGTGAAAGTGAGGCAGAAATTCAGGAATTGGCAAATTATGTTGCTGATGTCATTCGTGAGCAATTGGTATAAACAGAAAGGACGTTACACACTTGAGAATTGCAGATTGGAACGATTATGAATTAATAGATACCTCCGCAGGAGAGCGTCTGGAGCGTTGGGGCGATATTATTTTAATCCGTCCCGACCCTCAGATTATTTGGAATACCCCAAAAACCAATCCGTTGTGGAGAAAAGCGCATGCAAGGTATCATCGTTCCAATACCGGAGGCGGTCATTGGCAGGAACATCAAAACATGCCTGCTGTGTGGAGTATCCGTTATAAAGAGATGACCTTTAATCTAAAACCAATGGGATTTAAGCATACGGGTATCTTCCCGGAACAGGCCGTAAACTGGGATTTTGCTATGAATAAAATCAAAGAAGCCAAACGTCCTATAAAAGTGCTGAATTTGTTTGGCTATACAGGAGCTGCTTCTTTGGCATGTGCCAGTGCAGGTGCGGAGGTTTGTCATGTGGACGCTTCTAAGGGTATGGTTGCTTGGGCAAAAGAAAATGCCGTCTCAAGCGGACTTGCAGACAAACCCATTCGCTGGCTGGTAGATGACTGTGTGAAATTTGTACAAAGGGAACAGCGCCGCGGCAATACGTACGACGGTATTATTATGGACCCGCCGTCTTACGGAAGAGGACCGGGCGGCGAAGTGTGGAAGCTGGAAGAACAGCTTTACCATTTGGTGGAGTTATGTCTGCCGATTTTATCCAAACAACCTTTATTTTTTATATTAAATTCTTATACAACAGGGTTATCCCCTGCTGTGATGGAATATCTTCTTGGAGTTATGTTAAAGAAACCGTTTGGCGGTACCGTATCGTCAAGCGAAATCGGATTGCCCGTAACCTCCTCAGGTTTTGTACTTCCCTGCGGTTCTACCGCAATTTGGCAATCCAAATAACCATTGCATATAGAAAGGAAACCATATGGACTATTTACAAACACAGGACGTTAGATTCTCTTATGATGAAGATGAAAGCGGAATCGTGGAAGTCTTAAAAGGCGTTACTTTAGGTATCCAAAAGGGTGACTTTGTTTCATTGTTGGGCCATAATGGTTCCGGTAAATCGACCCTTGCAAAACATTTTAACGCAATTTTACTGCCAAGCGGCGGCAAAGTATATGTGGATACCATGGATACCACAGATGACAGTCTCAAATTTGAAATCAGAAAACGTGTCGGTTTGATTCTGCAAAATCCCGATAATCAATTGGTTGCCAGTATTGTAGAAGAAGACATTGCCTTTGGACCTGAAAATTTAGGAGTTCCTCCTGCGGAAATTCGTCAAAGAGTAGACGATGCGCTAAAAGCGGTAGACATGTACGAGTATCGTGAACATGCGCCGCACAAATTATCAGGCGGACAAAAACAAAGGGTTGCCATTGCAGGTATCATTGCAATGGAACCTTCCACCATTGTTTTGGACGAGCCTACTGCTATGCTTGACCCGAGAGGTCGCCAAGAAGTTATGGATACCATAACAAAGCTGAACAGGGAAAAAGGCATCACGATTGTGTTGATTACCCACTATATGGACGAGGCAATTGCTGCGAACCGTGTAGTGGTTATGGATAAAGGCAATATTTTAATGGACGGCACACCGAAAGAAATTTTTTCTCAGGTAGACTTATTAAAGGAACATCACTTGGATGTACCCCAGTCTACAGAACTGATTCATCGTTTGAAAGAGGCAGGCTGTATGAGACTGCCAAATGGTGTATTAACGGAAGATGAGTGTGTTGCCGCGTTGGAATTACTGTTAAAGGAGAAAGCGTAAGCCGATGAATGTAATAGAAACAAAAAATCTTACGTATACTTACGGCGCCGGAACGCCATTTAGTAAAACGGCAATCGAAGATGTAAACATCGCAATTAAAAAAGGCGAATTCATTGGCTTAATCGGTCATACAGGTTCCGGTAAATCCACATTGATTCAGCAGCTGAACGGATTGCTCAGACCAACATCAGGCACTGTATTGTTAAACGGAAAAGATATTTGGGAAAAAAAGAAAGAAATTCGCAAAGTACGCTTTCAGGTTGGCATGGTATTTCAATATCCGGAATATCAGTTGTTTGAAGATACTGTAATCAAAGATATTGGATTTGGTCCCAGAAATATGGGGCTTTCACAGGATGAAGTCAATCAGCGCGTGATGCAGGCTGTGGATTTTGTGGGTTTGGACCATGCGTTGCTGGAAAAATCACCGTTTGACTTGTCCGGCGGTGAAAAACGCCGTGCCGCCATTGCAGGCGTGATAGCCATGGACCCCGACGTTTTGGTTCTGGACGAGCCTACGGCGGGACTGGACCCCCAAGGCAGAGACCATTTGCTCAGTCAAATAAAAGCGTATCATAAACAACGGCAGAATACGGTCATTTTGGTATCTCACAGTATGGAAGATATTGCGCGGGTAGCCGACCGTGTTTTGGTAATGAATGAAAGCAAAGTCTTTTTGTTTGACGAAACCGCAAAGGTATTTTCTCACGCGAAAGAGCTGGAGCAAATCGGTTTGCGTGTGCCGCAGGTTACAAAAATCATGATGAAACTGCATGAAAACGGGTACCCTGTGGACCCTGCTGTGTTTACACTGGAGCAGGCAGTAAAAGAAATTTTGCCACTTGTGCAGAGAGGAGCCGCCAATGATTAAGGACGTTACATTAGGCCAGTATTTTCCGGGTAAGTCTATTATCCATAAACTGGACCCAAGAGTAAAAGTTCTATTAACATTAGTTAATATTGTTTTTATATTTATAGCGGGCAATTTTTCAAGTTTGGGTTTGATGACGGTATTTACATTGGTGGCAATGCTGCTGTCAGGCGTACCGTTTACCAGATATATACGAAGTATCCGCGGTGTATTGTTCATTGTACTGTTTACCTCTATATTGAACTTGTTTTACGGCGGAGGAACCGTATTGGTACAATGGGGTTTTATACAAATTACAACGGGCGGTATCCGTAATGCTATCTTTATTGCAGTGCGTATTGTGGTTCTCATTCTGATGAGTTCTATTTTAACGTATACCACATCTCCAACTCAGTTAACCGACGCGCTGGAACGACTGATGAAGCCGCTGAAGATTTTCCGCATTAAAGTACATGAAATAGCCATGATGATGACCATTGCATTACGGTTTGTACCTACTTTGCTGGAGGAAACCGATAAAATTATGAGTGCGCAAAAGGCAAGAGGAGCCGATTTGGAAAGCGGAGGTATTATCTCTCGTGTTAAGGCTTTGATTCCTGTGTTGATACCATTGTTTGTATCCTCTTTCCGCCGTGCGTATGATTTGGCAATGGCTATGGAATGCAGATGCTATAATGGTGGTAAGGGCAGAACGAAGATGAAAGTTTTGCATATCACCACAAAAGATGTTGTAACTTCTTTAATTACGGTAGCAGTTTGTGCAGGTGTTGTACTGCTCAATTTATTTGTAGTAGAAAACTTTTTGATATAAAGGATATATCCATATATGAGAAATTTGCTTTTGAAAATTTCATATGACGGCAAATATTATCACGGCTGGCAAATACAGCAAAATGCTGTTACGGTACAGGAAGTATTTCAGAACGCCTTAAAAAATATTTTGGGTATACAGCCGGATTTGAAAGGCTGCAGCAGAACAGATTCGGGTGTACATGCATATGAGTATTGCATCAGCATGAAACTGGAGCACAGCATTCCAGAACAAAGGTTGGTAGCAGCACTCAATCACTTTCTGCCGCCCAATATTGCAGTACATAGCTGTGAGAAAGTAGATGATGATTTCCACGCAAGATACTCCTGTAAAGGAAAAGAATATGTTTATAAGATGTGGAATCATCCCATCAGAGACCCTTTTTTGGATGGCTATGCCCATCATTATTGGTATGCGCTGGATGAAAAACGGTTGGATGAGGCTGCAAAACATTATATTGGCTCCCATGATTTTACGTCTTTTTGTACGTTGGACCAACGCAAAATGGGCGATATGGTACGAACCGTAACAGAGGCAAAGGTAGAAAGAGCAGGCGATATGGTGTTGTTTACCGTATCCGCAGATGGATTCCTTTATAATATGGTACGTATTATGGTTGGAACTTTGCTCAGAGTAGCGCAAGGAAAATTTCAGCCGGAAGATATTCCGCATATTTTGGAAGCAAAAAACAGAAAAATGGCGGGACCAACAGCACCGCCATGCGGATTGTATTTAAACCGTGTGTTTTATTAACAGACAGAGTGGAAACAGCAAAAGGAATTTGAGATTTTAAGAAAGGTGTTATATGGCAATGGATGAAAATAAGAAAGATAACAAAGGTCAATTTTTAGATAATTTTGCCGGAAAAACGAATTTGCCCAGTGCAGACCAAGTCGAAAAATCTCAAGAAGAACCGGTAATTTCTCCTGACCGCAAAAAAAATGCACCAAAACGTATGAAGAAAAAAACACCGCTTTCCAAGTTACCAAAGTGGGTTTATGCTATCATAGCAGTATTGCTTGCTGTGGTTTTGGGTCTGTTTATCTGGTTCAGTGTAGACAGTTCTTCCGGAATTGGTCAATGGTTTCGGAGCATTACCGTAGGAAGCGGACAAGGGGACGGATATCCAACATCTATTGTAGGAAGTTCTGTCAATCGCGGTAATTTCATGACGTTGGATAAAAATGTGGTTACTGTAAGTGACACTGCCTTAACGGTTATGAACAGCAGTGCCAATCAATCTATCAACCGTCAGCATAGTTTTAACAGCCCTGTTTTGCAGGCGACAAGCGGAAAATATCTCATTTATAATTTGGGAGGAAACGGATTTAAAATAGAAGGCAGCTCGGATACGATATATTCCGGCAATACCAATAATAATATTATAGCAGGCGATATTGCGGGAAGCGGCCGATATGCGTTGGTCACGGAAGCCCAAGGATATCCGTCTTCCTTGTCCGTATATTTAACAGATAATACCGTACAGTATAAATATGATTTTTCCGAATATTATGTAACGGATATTTCATTGAACAGCGACGGTACCAGAGCAGCGGTTTCCGGTATTACAGCAAAAGACGGCGGCATTGTTTCCGCAGTTTATATCTTTGACTTTTCCAATCCTGAGCCGATAGCCATATTAACGTATAATGAAGTGTTAATGGAAAAAGTAGAGTATATGGATAACGGTACGGTTGCTGCAATTGGAGACACCACTACCAGTATGATTAACGGTACTACAGGTGAAAAGGTAGATTACAACTATCAGTCCCGCCAAATGACAGATTATGCAATTGATAAAAATAGGGTGGCATTGGCACTGACTCCTTATGATAACCAATCTGCAAGCAAATTGGTTATTTTAGACAGCAGCGCTTCGGAAAAGTGTGTCATAGAAAGTCAAGATAAAATTGATGCGGTTTCCTTGTATGGAGATACAGCTGCAATTTTGACCGACAGTACCATAACAGGTTACTCAGCCAGCAGCGGTAATTCCTTCAGCACAGCAGAGGCCGGCTCAGATGCAAGAGGCATTGCTTTGGCGGATGAAGCTACCGTTTATGTTCTGGGTGTCAGCCAAATCCGTCAGGCAAGATTTTCATAGGCGCAACCCTTGTGAAGTAATGCAAATTGTGTTATATTAACAGGGTAACAAACCAGGAGGTTATACATGGGTATCCTATTGGATATTGGCTTTGTCATTATCATCTTACTTTGTGTCGTTTTCGGCTATAAGAAAGGATTTTTTAAAAGCATTGCCGGTTTTATCGGTGCAGTCATTGCCATGTTTTTGGCTTGGGTGTTGGCAGGTTTAATTGCAAATGCCCTGTACCAAGGTGTTTTTAGAGAAAAACTGATTGATAATATTTCATCAGTCCTTTCGAATGATGCGTTGGCATCTTTCCCGGAGAAGGCTGCACAGGTGGTAGCAAATTTACCGGGTTTTTTAAGTAATACACTGAACAATCAGGGAATTACTTCGTCACAAATTGAACAAAGTTTACAGGCAGCAGGAAGCAATGCGGCGCCTGCAACAGCAGATTTGATTTCTCCTGCTGTTATATGGCTGCTGCAATTGTTGCTAACTGTCATTTTATTCTTTATTTTGGTGATATTGGTACGCTTAGTAATAAAATTAATCGGCAATGTATTTCGTTTGCCGGTTTTGCGTCAGGTAGACGGTATACTGGGCGGTTTATTTGGTATATTTAAAGGTGTTGTTTATATCTTCTTGGCATGTATTTTGTTACAACTGTTGATGCCTGTGATAGGCAACAGTTCAGAACCCATGAAACAAGTATTGGATAACTCCTTTATTTATCAATTTATTTTTTATAATAATCCTATTACTTCGTGGTTTATATAATTGCGAACTTACCGATTGGTTAGAACTGTCCTAATTTAACCGCAGGGCAGGGTGAAAAATCCGTTGCGGTAGCGGAGAAGAGAAAAATTTCTATGATGATGTGTACACGTTGCAAAAAAAGACCTGCTGTTGTATTTGTCTCAGGTTCGACAGATGCGCAGCAAAGTCAAGGTTATTGCCTTGTTTGCGCAAAAGAGTTGGGTATTAAACCGGTAAATGATTTAATGGAAAAAATGGGTATTACGGAAGAGATGATGGAATCCATGGAATCCGAATTAAGCGGTTTGATGTCTATGGATGGCGCTATGATGCCAACTGATGATGACGATGATGAGAATGGGGATGAAAACGGCTTCACACAAGGCGGTGCAGCTACTTTCCCATTCCTGAAAAATATATTCCAAGGTCCTAATGGAGAGGAAGCAACAAAAGAGCAGGAAGAAACAGATACTTCCTCCAGAAAAACAGACGATAAGAAAAAGAAAAAACGGAAATATTTGAACATGTATTGCACCAACTTAACAGGAAAAGCAAAAAATGGAGAGTTGGATGCCATTATTGGACGTGACAATGAAATTGCGCGCGTGATTCAAATTCTAAGCAGAAGAACAAAAAACAATCCTTGTCTAATCGGTGAGCCCGGCGTTGGTAAAACTGCCATTGCGGAGGGACTTTCCATTCGTATTGCACAGGGAAATGTTCCTGCACGCCTGAAAAAGAAAGAAATTCATTTATTAGACTTAACTGCTTTGGTAGCAGGAACTCAATTTAGAGGTCAATTTGAAAGTCGGATCAAAGGTTTGGTAGATGAAGTCAAAGCAGACGGAAATATTATTCTGTTTATCGACGAAGTGCATAATCTGGTAGGAACAGGTGATGCGGAAGGCTCCATGAATGCGGCCAATATTTTAAAACCTGCTCTCTCTCGCGGAGAAATTCAGGTTATTGGCGCTACCACATTTACAGAGTATCGAAAATATATTGAAAAAGATACTGCTTTGGAAAGACGTTTTCAGCCTGTAACGGTAGTGGAACCTTCCGTAGACGATACGATTGGTGTGCTTTTGGGTATTAAGTCCTATTATGAAAATTATCATAGAGTGCAGCTTTCAGATGATATTATCAAACGTGCGGTTGTATTGTCAGAACGCTATATTACAGACCGTTTCTTGCCTGACAAAGCAATTGACTTAATGGATGAATCTTGTGCCTGCGCAGCTTTGCGCAATGCCTCTATGGCGGAGTATGATACAGCAAGATTTGAGCTGGAAAAGTTAAAAGAACAGGAAGAACAAATGACAGCAGACGGTGCTGAACCGGATTATGAAAAACTGGCGGAAACACGCTGTGAAATTGCCCGTTTGGAAGAAAAGACAAAGTCTTTGGAACAAGATGCGCTGCATTCTTCCGTGACAGAAGAAGACCTGGCGCATGTGATTGAATTATGGACCGGTATTCCTGCAAGCCGTATTCAGGAAAGTGAACTGAAAAAACTTGCAGATTTAGAGGGTAAGTTAAACTCTAAGGTGATTGGTCAAAAAGAAGCTGTGGAAGCAGTGGCGGCTGCTATCAGAAGAAGTAAAGTGCAAATCAGTCCAAGACGCAGACCGGCTTCCTTTATCTTTGTAGGGCCTACAGGCGTAGGAAAAACCGAATTGGTAAAAGTGTTGTCTCACGAGTTGTTCGACACTCCTGACGCGCTCATTCGCTTGGATATGTCTGAATTTATGGAGAAACACTCTGTCTCCCGTATCATCGGTTCACCGCCGGGCTATGTTGGTTATGATGAAGCAGGTCAAATGACGGAAAAAGTAAGAAGAAAACCTTACTCTGTGATTTTATTTGATGAAATTGAAAAAGCACATCCGGATGTTATGAATATTTTGCTTCAAATTTTAGACGAAGGCAAAATTACAGACGCCCATGGACGTGTGGTTAATTTTGAAAATACCATTATTGTTATGACTTCCAATGCAGGAAGTGAAAGAAAAGAATCTGCGCTTGGCTTTGCAAAAAATGCGGCAGATGTTACCCGTGATAAGACGATGAAGGCGTTATCAGAGTTTTTACGTCCTGAGTTTTTAAGCCGTGTGGATGAAATTATCATTTTCCACGAATTAACGGGAACCGGTTTTCAGGCAATTGCACGCCTCATGATTGATGAATATGTGGTTTCTTTACAAGAACGTAATATTACGTTAAAATATGACGATACTGTGCTTAGCTGGTTAGCTGACCATGCAATCGGCGGTAAGAGTGGTGCGCGTGATTTGAGAAATCTGATTCGCAAGAAGATAGAGGACCAAATTGCAGCGCTGCTTGTAACACATTATGACCAACAGGTTACAGGAATTGCAATTACAGTTGAAAATAATGAAATAAAATTGAATTCTATTTAGGGTGAATAAAATATCCACCATATGGTAATAATAGCTTTTAGAAAAAAAGTAACCAATATATTGAAAAAAGCTATTGACAGACGACAATGTTATATGCTATAATTCATAACGTTGTCGAAAGTGCGGGTGTAGTTCAATGGTAGAACTCCAGCCTTCCAAGCTGGTCGCGTGGGTTCGATTCCCATCACCCGCTCCACATTACAAATGCGCTGATAGCTCAGCTGGATAGAGCAACTGCCTTCTAAGCAGTAGGCCAGGGGTTCGAATCCCTTTCAGCGCGCCATATGGTGGGTATAGCTTAGTTGGTTAAAGCGCCAGTTTGTGGCACTGGAGACCGTCGGTTCGAATCCGACTATCCACCCCATTTGTACATAACACAGAATCTACTATGTACATTCTGTGTCTATATTGGGCTGTCGCCAAGCGGTAAGGCAACGGACTTTGACTCCGTCATTCGTAGGTTCGAATCCTGCCAGCCCAGCCAAATATTCTGCCAAAAAAGGCAGAAAATTTTGTTGACAAGGGCAGAAAAATCTGCTATTATATATAAGTTGTCATTTTTATGACGATCCATTAGCTCAGCTGGCAGAGCACCTGACTTTTAATCAGGGTGTCCGGAGTTCGAATCTCCGATGGATCACCAAACAATAGGCTCGAATTTCTATTATTGGAAGTTCGAGCCTATTGTATTTTTATGGCGGTTATAAAATAATTGTTCTTTTTATTGGAAATGAGAATACAATTCCCTTAACGTTGACAATATAATATCAGTAAGATATAATAAAATAATGTAAAAAATAGGATTTTTATAAATAAATTCTGCAAAAAGTACGGAAAAAGAGGAAATATACCATGAAAAAAATATCAGTTATAGTTCCATGTTACAATGAGCAAGAAGCAATTCCTTTCTTTTATGATGAAATAGTGAAAATTTCTAAAATCATGGAAAATGATGCTGAATTTGAATATTTGTTTATTAATGACGGCTCAAAAGATAAAACAATAAATGTTTTGAGAGAATTGGCAAAGAGAGACGAACGCGTAAAGTATGTTTCTTTTTCAAAAAATTTTGGTAAAGAAGCTGCTATGTATGCAGGATTAGAAAAGTCTTCAGGAGATTATATTGCAGTTATGGATGTGGATTTACAGGATCCTCCGGAGCTGTTAGTGCAAATGTTTCAGGATTTAGAAAGCGGTGAATATGACTGTGTTGCTACGCGTCGAGTATCTCGAAAAGGGGAACCTCCTATCCGTTCACTTTTTGCTAAATTATTTTATTCTATGATAAATAAAATATCAAAGACAGAAATTGTAGATGGCGCACGTGATTACAGATTAATGACACGCCAAATGGTAGACGCAATTCTTGAAGTAAAAGAGTATAATCGCTTTTCTAAAGGTATTTTTAGCTGGGTAGGCTTTAACACAAAATGGTTAGAGTATGAAAATGTGGAGAGAAGAGCAGGAGAAACCAAATGGTCTTTTTGGAAGCTTTTAAAATATTCTCTTGATGGTATTGTTGCGTTTTCAACCGTGCCGCTTTCCATTGCTTCCATTTTAGGGTTGTTGTTATGCTTTATAGCATTTGTATTAATTATTGTAATCGTAGTGAAGACATTGGCATTTGGTGATCCTGTTGCAGGTTACCCTTCATTGATGTGCGTAATTCTGTTTGTAGGCGGTGTTCAGCTGTTTTGTATGGGAATATTGGGCAAATATCTATCTAAGACGTATTTGGAAACAAAGAAAAGACCAATTTATCTGGTAAAGGAAGAAAATATAGATGAAAAATAAAATAGGCGCTCATCTATTTTCTCAAGAGGAAAGTAAAATGAATATGTCGAAGAATAAAACCTTAAACAACAATCATTATAAGGAAAAAATGTGTAAATGTATCCCATTTCTACTTTCCTTTATAATACCTGCATGTATATTAATGCTTATTTTGGCTGTATTACATGTCTTTCCGGGCTTAGAAAAAACAGTTTTAACAAATGATTTGGCGGCTCAATATACTGATTTTTTCTCTTACTTTAAAAGCTTTTTTACAGGAGAAAATAATCTTTTATATTGTCTTAGCCAAACTTTAGGCAATAATATGTGGGGACTTTTGCCTTACTATTTGCTCAGTCCCTTCAATTTTATCCTTTTGTTCTTTACTTCCAGCCAGCTGCCAACAGCTATTTTTATTATGACTATACTAAAAATAGGAGCATGCGGATTAACAAGTTATATTTTCTTAAACAGAGTTTTTCGTAAAGCGTGGTCTTCGTTAATTTTTTCTGTTTGTTATGCACTCATGAGCTTTAATATGGTATATTTGTCCCATATTATGTGGCTGGATGGTGTTATTTTACTTCCTATTGTTGTATTGGGGATTCACCGTATTATTGATAAAAAGCGACCACTGTGCTATATTATTTCTTTATTTTTTGCTTTGGTAACCAATTATTATATTGGTTACATGCTATGTATTTTTACAGTTTTATATTTTTTATATTATATTTTGCGTTCTTTGCCGACAGAATCAAAATTAAAATATTTTTGGAATAAAGCCAGAACATATATTGTATCTTCCTTAATAGCAGGCGGTTTGTCTGCTGTTGTATTGCTGCCCACTTTTATGGCTTTAAGTGGAGGAAAATCAGGAGGTACAAAAAATTTATCATTTGCTCTGAATGGTTCGTTTTTAGATATATTTGGAAATTTATATACGAATATGTTCAATTGGGACGATTTAAGGGATGGCCCTCCCAACATTTTTGTAGGTATTTTTATCATCGTTCTTGCAGTATTGTTCTTTATACACAAAACAATTGATATAAGAAGTAAGCTGCTGGCCGGTGGCCTGATTGTTGTTTTTATCTTATCATTTAATATTGTGCCATTTGACTTAGCATGGCAAGGGTTTACACCTCCTAACTGGTTTACGCATAGATATGCGTTTCTATTCAGCTTTGTATTAATTACCATCGCCATGGAAAGCTTCCAAGCATTAAGAAAATCCAAACCGCCGATTATTAGATATTCTATTACAGGAATAGCAATGCTGGCGGTTACTGTGTTGTTATCATATTACACAGGTAGATTTCATAATGCCTTAAAATATACATTATTGGATATAGGACTTATCATATTCTTTTTTGTCTTGTTGTATTTTGTGTACCTGCAAAATAAAAAATGGATACAAATCGTTTTAACAATGAGTGTTGGAGTTGTGTGCACAGCGAATGTATCATTGAATGCATATACCGGATTACGGCAAATGTCTTATGGAGACAGTGCATCCTACTTAAACTTCCATGAAGATACAACATCGGTGATTGAAAAAGCAAAAGCATTGACAGGAAACAGCGTTTCAAGAATAGAAAAAGATTACTTATACACATTTAATGATGCTATGAATTTTTCTTATCCTTCTATTACCCATTATAGTTCTAATTTAAAAACAAACTTGGTGAACTTTTTTAATAAAACAGGATATAAATCAAACAGTGTATATATTAGCAACGGTCAGGGAAATACCATCGCATTTGACAGTATTTACAATATTAAATACTTTATCTCAGAGAATCAATATTTTTCACAGTATCAAAAAGTTTATGAAGAATCAAAATACACAATTTATGAAAATCCTTTTGCACTCGGTTTAGGGTTTACCATTCCTGAAAATATGGATACATTAGAACTCAGTGATGATAATCCGTTTGTATCACAAAACAATGTATTCAAATGTTTTGTTCCCGAACTGGAGCAAGATATTTTTGTTCCGGAAGAACTGCTAGACACACAAACAGAAAATTTACATGTTGTAACGCAAGATGATGGAACAATTGTGTTAGAGAAAATCAATACGGACGCTCCGGCTTCTATTTCTTACACCTATAAAAGAAATGAAGAGACCCTGTGTATATGTGTTTCCAACATTCAGAACAGGCTTTAAAAGCTTCTGTTAAACTGAATGGTGAAGAAGTATTTTATGACCATTATCTTCATGGGGTACATTATGACTATATTCATCCTGTTTTAATTTCGGATGACCAAGATACGTACACGATAACAATCGAATTAAAAGAAAACAGCTTTATTTTAGGTGTACCATATGTTTACAGACAAGATATGAATACTTTTGAACAATATTATAATTACCTGGCAGATGGCAGTTTTAACGCAAATAAAAACAGCAGTTCTTCTTTTAGCGGTGAAGTTACTGCGAAAGAAAATGAAAGATTATTCTTGTCATTGCCATATGAAAATGGTTGGAATGTTTATATCGACGGGCAGAAAGTAGAAACAGAAAAAGTATTTGATACATTCTTATCTGTTAAAATCCCTGAAGGAACGCATACTGTAGAATTATCTTTTGTACCTCCCGGACTGATTGTTGGAGGAATTATAAGTGGAATCAGTATTGTTGCATTAGGAGGATATATAGTTTTTCTGTATAAAAATGAAAAGAAAAAGTCTAATCAGAATTTATAAGGAAGAAATAAATGAAGAATTACTTTTGTCAGCAGATAAATAAATTTGATACTTGGAGAAAACAGAGACCAATTTTATCATTTTTACTTATATTTTCCATATGTTTTTTATTCGTATTTTCAATCATGTACCTTGGGCTTTTTAGAAATGATTATAAAACCTTGTTGGGTTACTATGATGGTACGGATCAACTCTATCCGGCATTATATTATTACGGAGATTGGTTGAAAGGTTTATTCAGCAATTTAATTCATGGGACGTTACCTACATGGTCATGGGATATTGGTTTGGGTTCAGATGTTATTACTACGTTAGGTTATTATGTAGTAGGCGATCCGTTTGCCTTGTTAGCAGGCATTTGGCCGCAAAGCCAAATAGAATTGCTCTATAGTTTTATTATTCTTGTAAAAATGTATTGCATGGGCGTTGCCTTTTTTGCATATGTCCATTACTTAAAAAGAGGATGGTTTGAAAGCTTATTAGGCAGCTTATTGTATGCATTTTGCGGATTTGTAGTGGTATTTGTCATTCCTATGAGTCTTTTTGGCACGGCAATTATTTATCTGCCGCTGTTATTGTTAGGCCTGGAGAAAATCTTTCGTAAAGAAAAACCTCATTTTTTTGTAATAATGAGCTTTTTAAGCGTTTTGAATAATTTCTATATGTTATATATGTTGGTACTATTGATTGTAATATATGGAATCATACGCTATTTATTTGAATATCGTTCCACAGTAAAAGCTTTTTTTGCAACCATAGGAAAATGCATTGGCTTTTTTGCTACAGGAGCTTGCATGGGAGCCTTTCTGTTTTTACCAATGATAAAAGGATTTTTATCAAGCTGCCGTGTAAGTAACAGTTCCCTATTGGATGCAGGTTTATTTTACTATCCGGGTTATTACAAGCTCTTTTTTACAGAATTTGCAATTCCGGGAGAGGGCGATAATTATACCTCATTGTCTTTTGCCGCAATCAGTTTTTTTGCTCTGATTATTCTGTTTATAACCAGAGAAAAGAAATACTGGCAGTTACGAGTTGGATTTATTGTATTATCCGCATTTATGCTCATTCCAATTGGAGGAAGCATCTTTAATGGTTTTGGATATCCTGTAAATCGTTGGATGTTTGGATATGCATTTTTAGTTTCGTTAATCACAGTAGTTGTATTACCTAAATTGTATCAATTATCTAAAGTAAAAGCAGGAATTTTGGCAGGCTGCATTGTTGTTTATATAGGGCTATGCCTCTGGCTGAAAGGGTTAGAGAATATTTATATTTATATGGGCCTGGGCTTTATGTTAATTGTACTGTCCATACTATTTTTCTTTGGAAAAACGCAATATGTACGCTTTACAAAATCAGCGTTGCTGGTAGTTACGTGTATATATCTTGGGTTGAACGGCTTTATAGTGTATGACAAAAACTTTTTGGAGATGTCTAATGTATATAATAAGTTAGATCAGGTCCGTACAAGTTACGAAACCGGGTTGGGAAAGACAGCCTCGTATTTGTCTGATGATGATAACTTTTATCGTTCTGTAGCTAGTTCACTGATAAATGATAGCTTGGTCACTCCGTATCATAGTACGGTGGGCTACTGGAGCTTACAGGACAAAGATATTTATGATTTTTATGTAGATCAAGATATTGGATTGCACTTTGTCCACTATTTTGGTGGATTTGGAAATGACGTTTATTTAAATACCTTGTTGTCCGCAAAATATCAGATAACAGAAAAAGGTGTGTCCATGTTTGGTTATGAAAAGGTAGAAACACCGGAGGGATATTCTGGAATTGTACACGAAAATCAATATGTATTACCGTTAGGATTTACATATGATAGTATTATGTATCGTTCTGAATACGACAAACTCAATACAATGGACAAAAAGAATACATTGTTGTCCTCTTTGATTTTAGAGGATAATGCGTCATCGAATGGTTTAACGGAAAAATCCTCTTCAGATATTAACAGTTTACCTGAGGCAGCGTACACATTTGAAGAATCAAACGAAAATACTATTATTTCTGACAACGAAATTACAGTAGGTGGAAATGGAGAAGTTCTGTTAAATGTCAATATTCCAAAAGGAAAAACGATATATGTTCAATTTAAGAATTTGCACTTGGACACCACCAGATATGTCACTGTTGTTAACGGAGAACAGGAGTCCATGTTCCATTATTTAAATCCGGACTGGTTGTATTACTATGGTAATCATGATTATTTGGTTTCTTTGGGAGAAGCAACGGAAGATGTTATGCAAATAAAACTTGCAGTGGGTTCAGGAACCATGACTTTTGATGATATCAATGTATATGCAGTGGATATGAATGAAGAATATCTACCCAATGTACAGGCGCGTGCCCAAGATAAGTTTGAGTCATTAACAGTAGAGGATACAAAAGTAGAAGGAAATATTACTGTTGACCAAGACAAAATGTTGTTCTTTAGCATTCCGTATACTGAAGGCTGGTCAGCAACAGTGAATGGAGAAACAGTAGAAGTAGAAAAAGCGAATGTTGGCTTTATGGCAATACCAATCACAGAAGGTGAAAATCATGTGGTGTTGAAATACAGAACACCGTGGTTACTTCCGGGCATACTGATTTCGGGTGTAACATTTGTTACTTATATTACTGTTGTAATTGTTCTGAGAGTCAAACGCAAGCATAAATTAAAATAATAAAAGCCCCCAATTGGGGGCTTTTATTCATAGTTTCTTAAATGGTTTCAAACTACTACTATTTGTGATAAAAATGTAAAAAATAAATAAAAGTAAACAACAGTGTTAATTTGATATTGACAACGCCGTAATATTGGGTAAGATATAAAGATAGTATATATTTTCATGTGTTTGTGATAAAAATGTTTCTTTATGTATGTAAATAGGAAAAGGAGTATTCAAAACTATGGCTTTTGATAAGATGATTGTAAAAAAACTACTGAAAAAATTCGATGATGTACCTTTTGTAGTAAAATTTCCTGATGGTGAAGAATTTAAAGTGGGTGAAGGTGAACCGCAAGCCATTATTCGAGCAAACGGCGGAATTGATATGGGTGCAGTGATGAAAAGCCCATCTCTGGCTTTAGGTGAAGCGTATATGGATAAAACGCTGGAATTGGAAAAAGGAGATTTATTTGAAATTTTAAATATGGTGCTTGCAAAACTGGAAGATTTCGCAAGCGATTTCAGCGGCTTAACCAAAATTATGAAAACATCTACTTCCAAAAAGAATCAAAAGCAAGAAATTGCGACCCACTATGATATTGGCAATGAATTCTTTGAATTGTGGTTAGATGAAACCATGAGCTATTCTTGTGGCTATTTCAAGCATGAAACAGATACTCTTTATGATGCGCAGGTACATAAAGTAGAACATATCTTAAAGAAACTAAATTTAAAAGAGGGTCAAACCCTTTTGGATATTGGATGCGGTTGGGGATATCTATTGATTGCAGCTGCTAAAAAATATCATGTAAAAGGCGTTGGCATTACGTTAAGTGAAGAACAATATAAAAAAGGACAAGAACGGATTAAGGCAGAAGGTCTGGAAGGACAAGTTGAAATTCGCCTGATGGATTATCGTGACCTTGAAAAATCCGGTATGACATTTGACCGTATTGTAAGCGTAGGTATGCTGGAACACGTTAGCCGCGATAATTACCCTCTGTTCTTTAAAAATATTGATAAAGTTTTGAATAAAAAGGGAATTGTTTTGCTGCATTATATCAGTGGCAGACAAGAACATGACGGTGATCCTTGGATTAAAAAATATATTTTCCCTGGCGGCATCATTCCAAGCTTAAGAGAAATTATTTATTTAATCGGCGAGTATAACTACTACACGCTGGATGTGGAAAGTCTAAGACGCCATTACGAAAAAACATTATTGGAGTGGTCAAAAAACTATGCTGCAAAGCGTGATGTAATAGATACCATGTTCGAAGAGCGCTTTGTAAGAATGTGGGAATTGTACTTGGTGTCATGTGCTTCTGTATTCCACAACGGAATTTGCGATATCCATCAAATTTTATTTACCAAAGGTGTAGATAATGATTTACCAATGACAAGAAACTATTTATACGAAGATTAAGAGATTATCAAAACATCACACAGAGGCTTGCTGTGTGATGTTTATTTTTATATCATAGGTTGATACTATCTAAAGAGTATCCGTTGATTTTATATTGTGATTGTTGTATCATTAATATATATTTGTCCACTGAAAGGGGATTTATTGTTGAAACGTAAAGCGCTACTACTTTTGTGTGCTGTTTTGGCAGCAGGTACTGTCATGTATGGCTGCGGTACACAGAATGTGAACACAGCATCTTCCAATGTAAGTGAACCTACATCACAGGCAGAGTCTCAAGCTTCTTCAGCAACTTCCAGTGAAGTATCTGAACAGCCTATGAATGATAATATTACCTTAACAGATACAACGAATGAAACAGAGCGTACAAAGTTGGTTTATCCTACTGTGTCACAAATGGATGATGCCTCTGTAGAAGAGAAAGTAAATCAATTGATTCAAACAAGCAATCAATTGGGACCGCAACAATACAGTGATACGGCCAATTTGGAAGGAACTGTTGAAGTTACCTTTTTAGATGGTGAAACTCTGTCGCTGGTTTACCGTTGGACGCTGACCAATCCGGAAGAGAATACAGGTTATCCTACAACGTATTTGCATAGTTTGGTCATTGATTTAAAAACAGGAGAACAAAAACATTTTAATGATTATGCTTCAGTATACAATGTTTTTTATCAATTAAAATATGGTTTGTATCAGATTGTAGCAGATAACAGTGAATCTGATACCACGGCGCGTGTTGCAGTACAAAATCTATTACGAAACGGAACTGTTTCCGCGGATAAACTGGCAACAGCTGACTATCCTCTTTCAGAATCATTTCCGCCATCTTTGTTTGGTTACGTTACACAGGATAAAATTGGCCTGTTAATTCCTGCCTCTGATAACATAGGCGGTTCCATTCGATTGGAATTTGACAGAAAAGATGTTGCAAAAACAGAGTAATAAGACAGCCTCGTTGTAGAGGCTGCCTTTATTTTTACTGGTGGATGGATAAAGAAAATCAAAAGATAGAATTGTGTCTGCATTTCTTGACAATTTACAAAATAATATGATATGATTTCTATACTTGCTTTTCCTGTTTTTTGTTTCATGGGAAAACGTAATGTTTGCAGAAAAATTGCTAAGCGGGATATGATATCCGCTTTATTTTTTACGTATCAATTAGTAATAGCTAACTTTAGTTAGTTTCAACATACAGAAGAATGAATAAAAATGATGAGATGATTTGCATCTCCGGAAATTAGGTGATTTGTTACAATGATGATTAACAAACGTTTGATTCAGGCAGTACCTGAGTCAAAAAAATATATTGCGTTAAATGTGGCGTTACAATGGCTGTCTTTGGCGGCCAATATTGTCATGATTGGTGCAATCGGTTTCTTTTTACAAAAGTTATTGACGAAAACAGAAGATGTTACTTCTATTATTGTATTAGCGTCTATTGCGGTGGGGGCAATCATCGTACGATTTTTATGTACCATTGGTGCTGCTCGTATGAGTCACTTGTCCTCAAAATCTGTAAAAAAAACTTTGAGAAATAAAATCTACAGTAAGTTACTGAGACTGGGGAGTTCTTATAACAGTAAAGTGTCTACCTCTGAAGTGGTGCAAATGTCAGTAGAAGGTGTGGACCAGCTGGATATTTATTTTGCCTCTTATCTTCCGCAATTCTTTTACAGCATGATTGCTCCTATTACCTTATTCGTAGTGCTATGCTTTATCAACTGGCAGTCAGCATTGATTTTGTTAGGGTGTGTTCCGCTCATTCCAATTTCCATTGCTCTGGTACAAACATTTGCAAAAAAACTGTTATCTAAATATTGGGGACAATATACTGCTTTGGGAGATACCTTTTTGGAAAATCTGCAAGGATTGACCACTTTAAAAATTTATCAGGCAGATGCGAAAAAAAATGAAGAAATGAATGTGGAGGCAGAGCACTTCAGAAAAATAACCATGAAAGTGCTTACCATGCAGTTAAACTCCATTTCCATCATGGATATTGTAGCATTTGGTGGCGCTGCGGCCGGTATCGTAATGGCGGTTAGTCAGTTGGCGGCAGGTAATATCGATTTTGCCGGCTGTATTATCATTATTTTGCTTTCAGCCGACTTTTTCATTCCAATGCGTCAGTTGGGTAGTTTTTTCCATATCGCAATGAACGGTATGGCGGCCAGCGATAAGATTTTCCATTTGTTAGATTTAGAAGAGCCTCAGGAAAAAACAAAAACAGTTCCAAATCATAACTGTGATATTGCATGCAGTCATGTAGGATTCCGTTACAATGAAGAACGAGAAATTTTAAAAGATATCAATGTACAGTTTCCTCAAGGCAGTTTTACAGCCATTGTAGGTGAAAGCGGCTGTGGTAAATCTACGTTAGACGGCATTCTTATGGGCCGCAATGCACCGTATCAGGGTCATATTACCATTGGTGGTGTAGAACTAAGTGAGATTGAAGAAAGTAATTTAATGCAGACCATTACTTATATTAGTCATAACAGTTATTTATTTAAAGGAACTGTACGTGATAATTTGTTAATGGGGGACCCCAATGCCACAGACGAACAAATGTGGCATGTGCTGGAACAAACAAAACTTGCTGCATTTTTGCGCAGCGAGCAAGGTTTGGATACGCTCTTATTGGAAAAGGCGTCTAACTTGTCAGGCGGTCAATGCCAACGTTTGGCGCTGAGCCGTGCACTGCTTCATAACAGTCCTATTTATATTTTTGATGAGGCTACCTCTAATATTGATGTAGAGAGCGAAGACGATATTATGGAGCAAATCTATCATTTGGCAAAGACTAAAACAGTCATTCTCATTTCTCACAGACTTGCAAATGTAGTACAAGCAGACCATATTTATGTGATGAAACATGGCAGTATTACAGAACAGGGTACGCATGAGCGCCTGATGGAACAGCAAGGAACTTACTATGAGCTTTATCATAGCCAGAAACAGCTGGAGCAATACGGAAAGGAGGCAGCCGTATGAAAAAGAGAAGCAATCTTACGGTAATGATGCGTCTGATAGGTCTTGTAAAGCCGTTGACCGGTTATATGATTTTAGCAGTATTGCTTGGCGTGGTCGGTTTTTTATGTGCTATTTTCATTACCATTTTCGGCGGCTGGGCTTTGTTGGATGCCCTGCATATGGAATCTCCTGTTCCAATGGCTGCTGCATTTGCCATAGCAATTTCCATTGCTGTTGCGCGCGGTTTCCTCCGTTACGGAGAACAGGCCTGCAATCACTATATTGCGTTTAAATTATTGGCTTTGATTCGCGACCATGTGTTTAAAGCGCTGCGTAAACTTTGCCCTGCTAAATTAGAAGGAAAAGGAAAGGGCAATCTGATTTCAGTAATTACTTCTGACATCGAATTATTGGAAGTCTTTTATGCGCATACCATTTCTCCTATTTTAATTGCATTTTCCGTGTCCGTTATTATGATTGGCTTTATCATGAGCATTCATTGGGTGCTGGGACTGGTAGCATTGGCAGCATATTTGGTTGTTGGTGTAGCGGTACCAATGATTGTATCCAAAATGAGTGGAGATACAGGCAATCAGTTTCGTGAGCAATCCGGCTCTTTAAGCAGCTTTGTGTTGGATAGTCTGCGTGGCCTGGGTGAGAGCATCCAATATCAAACAGGTAAAAAGCGTTTGGAAGAGTTGGATAGCCGCACGGATAGCCTAACCAAAGAAGAGGAAAAGCAAAAAAAATATATGGGACGAAATATGGCAATTACCAATACCATTATTTTAATTTTCAGTTTGTTGATGTTAACGGCGGCATCTTTGTTATACGTAAACAACATGATTAGTTTTGAAGGGTTATTGATTTCCGTCATTGCTATGATGAGTTCATTTGGCCCGGTCGTTGCTTTGGCAAATTTGGGAAGCACGTTGCAAAATACATTTGCAGCAGGCAACCGCGTATTGGATATTTTGGAAGAAACACCTTTGACAGAAGATATTACGGGAAAACCGGAAGTATCATTTACAGGAGTGCAGGTAGAAAATGTAACATTTGCATATGACAAAGAAGTAGTTCTGTCAGATATTAGCATGGCTGTACCCAAAAATAAAATTGTTGGCATTGTCGGTAAAAGCGGCAGCGGAAAATCAACCTTGCTGAAATTAATGATGCGTTTTTGGAAAGTACAGCAGGGAAAAGTAGAAATCTCCAATACCAATATAGAAGCAATCAACACCGATAATTTAAGAGACATGGAAAGTTTAGTAACACAGGAAACCCACTTGTTCCATGCAAGTATTGCACAAAATTTACGGATTGCAAAACAAGACGCAACTCAGGAAGAATTGGAGCAAGCATGTAAAAAGGCATCTATTCACGAATTTATTATGAGTCTTCCAAACGGTTATGAAACTCAGGTCGGAGAATTGGGAGATACTTTGTCCGGCGGTGAAAAACAACGACTGGGGCTTGCCAGAGCATTTTTACACAATGCGCCGTTTATTTTGCTGGATGAGCCGACCAGCAATCTTGACAGCTTAAATGAGGCTGTTATCTTAAAATCCTTACACCAGGCAAGCGATGATAAAACTGTAGTTTTAATTTCCCACAGAGCTTCCACCATGAAAATAGCAGATGATGTATATAATGTAGAGCGCGGAAGGATGAGCTGATGAAAACGGTACAAACCAAACGAGAACGGGAAAAGCGTATGGTAACCGAAATGATAAAACTGTATTGTAAAAAGCAGCATCACACAAAAGGCGGAGCATTATGTCCTGAGTGTGATGAGCTGAACGAATACGCAAAATTGCGCAGTGATAAGTGTCCGTTTATGGAGACAAAAACATTTTGTTCCAACTGCAAAGTGCATTGTTATAAGCCGGTGATGCGTGAAAAAATTCGTGCGGTTATGCGTTTTTCAGGCCCCAGAATGTTATTGCATCATCCGGTATGGGCTATCAGACATGTAGTAGAATCAAAATCAGAGAAAAAGAAATTGGAGGGGCAGACATGAAAAAAGTAAAGAAAATCCTATTTATTGTATTGGGGTGTATTGGTTTGGCTTTGGGCGCTGTAGGCGCAGTGCTTCCTTTAATGCCTGCATTTCCCTTTTTATTGCTGGCAGCCGTTTGCTTTGCCAAAAGTTCTGAAAAGTTGCACAATTGGTTTATTAATACCAAACTATACAAAAAGAACTTGGAATCTTTTGTAAAAGGCAAAGGTATGACTTGGAAGGTCAAAATTAGAATCATGTCTGTTGTAACCGTATTAATGGCAATCGGCTGCGTTATGATGATGAGAGTGCCGATTGGTCAAATTGTACTGGGATGTGTTTGGCTGTTCCACATTCTGTTCTTTATCTTTGGCATTAAAACCATGAAGAAAGAAGAGGAAGAACAAGAGTCCATCAAAGAAGAACTGCCTGAAATTGAATAAAATAAAAAGAGACAGAATATAATTCTGTCTCTTTTTATTTTGGGTTTATTAGGTGGAGGTGATGTGGGGGGACTTATTTGATATGGAATGAAGATGGCTATTTAGAACAGTAAATATCGATGGCGTCTCTGAAAAAATTTGCACAGTTTTCTCCTAGTTGGTCGTAATAGGCCTTAAAACGACTGTCAGATACATAATTGTCGCCCAATGCTTTATGAACTGCTTTAGAGTATATTCCTTCAGGCCAAAACAGGCATAACCATTGGCGATGCAAATCACATGCTTTTTGGGCTTGTTCGCAATTGGGATTTTTTGTTTTTACGGCATTCTTCAATAACAAACGGATTTCGTTTTCCAAAGTTTCTTGAAGAATCCAAGTTTCTCGGCTCATATCGGATAATCTTTTATTTGCATCAGCCATGATAGCATCGCCATAATTTTGACGCAATTCGTTACCGTATTTTTGCTCTGTTTCAGATAGTATAGTTTGTTTCATCACTTTAAATTTTTCTTCATCTGTCATAATAATGTCTCCTTTCAAGAGTAAAATTGTTTTGCTCACATTTTCAATGAAAAGTTCTATTTGTGATTTTCTTTCTGACAATGCAATTAAATGTCTTTGAAGTACTTGTTCTTTTTCCGTATTTGTCGCGCTAAGTAAGCGAGAAATTTCTTCAAGAGATACGCCAAGTGAACGATAACATAAAATTTGCTCCAGCGTGTCTATTTGTTCCGTTTCATATATACGATATCCGTTTTCTCCAATACGTTTTGGTTTTAATAAATCGATTTCATCATAATAGCGTAAGGTACGGGTACTGACTCCTGATAGATTTGCCAGCTGTTTGATGGTATATTCCATATCATTCACCTCCTGATTGCATTTTAATGGTTGACGTAACGGCAATGTCAATACATCATCGAAAAAAATGACAAAAAAGCGCCTGCATATTTTGCAGGCGCTTTTTTTATATTCTCTTATGCAAGAATCATTGCAGTTAAATCCATAGGATCCAGTTTTTTACCGTCTTTATAGCAACGCATATTTCCGGAAGCAATTTCGTCAATTAAGATAACTTCTCCGTTATGGTAGCCAAATTCAAATTTGATGTCATAAAGGTCAATGCCTTTTTCTTTTAAAGTGTCGGTGATAATGCCGTTGATGGTTTGTGTTAATTTTTTTGTATCCTCAAATTGCTCAGGTGTCATAATGCCCAATGCATCCAAACCTTCACAAGTAATCAGCGGGTCTCCACGGTCATCGTCTTTTAAAGTCACTTCTACATAAGCGTTTAGAGGTTGGCCTTCTGTTACATAATCACCATATCTTTTAAAGAAGCTGCCTACTGCACGATTACGGCAAATCACTTCTACACCTTTACCAAAGCATTTTGCCGGCAGTACTTCCATGGTGGAGTTTTCTATATCTGCAGAAACATAATGTGTTTGAATGCCTGCTTTTTTCAAAATTTCAAAGAAGAAAACAGATACTTTTAGATTTTCTTTGCCAATTCCGTCAATGGTAAGTCCAACTGTGTTGGCGCCAGGGTCAAACACACCGTCAGTGCCGGTGACATCATCTTTAAATTTCAATAAATAATTTCCGTTGTCCAGCGCAAATACATCTTTTGTTTTGCCTTGATATACAGCTTTCATGAATCAAAACCTCCGCAATTTTTAACTGAAGTGATATTTTTATGTCTGCTCTATTTTATCACTTTTTTGTCGATTATGATAGACACAATTAGAAATTTTATATAATTTTGTGAGCATTGTAAATTGTATGAAACAACTTACTGTAATTTTTGTTCAATGGCATGAATGATATGCTCCAATACTTGGATACGTCCGTACTTTTTGCATTGTGTGGGGACCACATGCCACGGCGCAAATTCTGTAGAGGTGTGTTCCAACATCTGATTTACAGCAATTTCGTAGCTGTCCCATTTTTCCCTGTTACGCCAATCTTCAGGGGTGATTTTCCATCGTTTTGACGGTGTGGATTGACGGTCATTAAACCGTTTCAGCTGTTCATCTTTATCAATTTGCAGCCAAAACTTTACAATCACAGCGCCCCAGTCCGTCAATTGCTTTTCCAGTTCATTAATTTCACTGTATGCACGAATTTGTTCTTCTTTTGTGCAGAATTGTTCAATATATTCTACCAGAACGCGGCCGTACCATGTGCGGTCAAAAATTGTAATATGTCCTGTTTTAGGAATGCTGCGCCAAAAACGCCACAAATAGTGGTACTGGCGTTCTTCTTCCGACGGAGCTGCAATTTGCCGTACTTGGTATCCTCTGGGGTCTAAGCTTTGGCAAACACGGTTAATACAGCCGCCTTTTCCCGCAGCATCCCAGCCCTCAAACAGAAACAGTGCCGGAATCTTTTTTCGATATAAACGTGATTGCAGGTCAAACAATTTCTTTTGTAATTTTTTTAATTGTTTATCATAATCATCATCTGATATTTTTTGTCCCAGAGGCACAGTTTGAATCGGTTCGTGTTTTAAAGTTGGATAGGTATCGGAAGGCATAAGAATAGGCCATGTTTTATTTTCCAACTGACTGGCAGAACTTTGAATAGTGTTGATGACCGTTTCAAAAATAAATGCAGATGCTTCATCCAAATAAGAAGCATCTACCACATGCCATGGCGCAATTCCCGTATTGGTAGATTCCAGCATATCTTGGTACACTTTATAAAAATGGTGATATTGATGATATTGTTTCTTTTCTTTTTCCGTAACGCGCCATTTGGTTGCACTGTTATTTTCCAAACCGTCAATTCTATTTTTTAACGTTTTTTCGTTAATTTGAAGAAAGAATTTAATGATAATATAACCTGCATCATGGAGTGTACGTTCAAACTGTAGAATTTCTTTGGTTCGTTCTTCTATTTTATCCTCATCCGTTTGATTTAAAAGTGGGTATGCCGAAATGTCCTGATACCAACTGCAATCCAAAATAGACATTTCTCCCTTTTTGGGGAGCATATTCCAATGACGCCATAAAAACGGGTGGCGCAACTCTTCTTCCGTGGGAGGTGTAATGTTATGCATGGTTAAATGGCGAAAGTCAAAATGAATCATAAGTTCAGAAATAAATGTGCCTTTTCCTGAAAAGCTCCATCCTTCAAATAATATAATGACAGGCAGTTGATGTTCCCGAATGGTCTGTTGCAAAACCATCAGCTCGTCTTGTAATTGCTTTTTCTCTTTTTTATGTTCTTTCATATGTTTCTTATGTTCTGTTAATTCTATCAGCATAGGATACTTGCCCCTTTTTATGTTTCGTTTTTTCTAATGGATTCTCTTACGCAATTGTGATTAGTTTACCATAAAAAGAGGAATAATCCTAGAGAAATATGCAGTATTATTTGTAAATTTTACATACATGTTGTGGTGTTGTATTGCTATTTACAGTTCCAAAACGTATAATAAAAATAACTATGTTTTTGTATGAGTACAAAATGGAAAGAGGCATTGCGATGGATAGTAGAGTGGAATCCTATTTTGAAGATATCAAAGGAAAAAAGATTGCGTTTCTGGGAATCGGAGGCAGCAATTTACCGTTGGCAAAAATCTTTCGTCAAAAAGGTGCAATAGTATTTGCCTGTGACAAAAGAGAAAAAGAACAGCTTGGAAAAACAGGAGAAGAATTGGAGCAAATGGGTATCGCCTTAAATTTGGGGGAACATTATTTGGAGCAATTGGACGTTGATGTGATGTTCCGCACTCCCGGCATGCGTTTTCATACAAAAGAGCTGGAACAAGCAAGAGAAAAAGGAATTGTTGTAACATCTGAAATGGAAGTGTTTTTTGACCTTTGTCCTTGTCCTATTTATGCAGTTACGGGCAGTGACGGTAAAACTACAACCACAACAATTATTTCAGAGTTTTTAAAAGCGGCAGGCAAACGAGTACACTTGGGCGGAAACATTGGGACTCCTCTGCTTCCCGAAATTGAGCAAATAGATAAGAACGATGTGGCGGTTGTGGAATTATCCAGCTTTCAGCTGATTTCTATGCGCCGCAGTCCAAAGGTTGCAGTGGTGACCAATCTTTCTCCCAATCATTTGGATATGCATAAAGATATGGATGAATATGTACAGGCAAAACGCAATTTGGTACTGCATCAAACAGCAGCGTCCAAAACAGTATTGAATGCAGAAAATCAGTTGACCATGTCGTTTGCAAGTGATGTCAGGGGACAATTGTTCACGTTTAGCAGTGCAAAACCATGCAAATATGGGGCGTATTTAAGGCAAGATGGAATGATGGTCATGTCTGAAGGGGAAACGCAAACAGAGGTATTGCATAGCAGTGAGATTAAAATTCCCGGAAAACATAATGTGGAAAATTATTTGGCAGCCATAACGGCAGTGTGGGGAGATGTTCCCCATGAGGCAATTTGCCAAGTGGCAAAAAACTTTGGAGGGGTACCGCATCGTGCAGAGTTGGTCAGAGTGCTAGACGGAGTTTCTTATTACAATGACTCTATCGGAACCAGCCCAACCAGGACAGCGAACGGAACTTTACAGCTGTATGACAGAAAAATAATTTTAATTGCAGGCGGATATGACAAACAAATTCCATACGATACACTTGGTCCAATTATTATGGATAAAGTGAAAACATTAATTTTAATGGGTGCAACAGCCGATAAAATAGAAGCTGCTGTAAAAGCAGCGCCAAACTACTGTGAACAGGAAATTGTAATTTTACATGCCAACTCTATGGAGAAGGCGGTTGCTTTGGCGAAAGAACAGGCACAAAAGGGAGATATTGTATCTCTATCACCGGCTTCCGCAAGTTTTGATTTGTATCCAAACTTTGAGGCGAGAGGAAATCATTTTAAGAATATTGTAAATGCGTTGTAAGGAGGGGTACTATGGAACAATTAAAAGAAATGCTGTTTCAGCTTTGCAGTGCGGCAGGTACACCGGGTGACGAGCACTTTGCAGCACTTCAGGCAAAAAAAGCATTGGAGCCATATTGTACAGATGTAACCATAGACCATATGGGAAATGTCATTGGTTTTATGGGAGATAAAAATGCAGAGCGTCAAGTGATGTTAGACGCCCATATAGACCAAATCGGAATGATTGTAACACAGATTGATGAAGATGGTTTTCTGCATGTAGCGCCCTGTGGTGGAGTAGACCGTCGTGTGCTTCCTGGCGCTTCCGTAACGGTATACGGTCATGAGACGTTAACCGGAATTGTATGTTGTCTGCCGCCTCATTTGGTAGAGGATGACGGCAATAAAGTAGAACCGGTTGATAAGATGGCGGTAGACTTAGGTTTGACCAAAGAAGAAGCAGAGCAAAAGGTATCTTTGGGTGACCGCATTATCATCAACGGTGAACCCCGTACTTTGTTGAATCATCGTGTATCCTCCGCCGCATTGGACGACCGCGCCGGTTGTGCGGCTCTGATTCGCTGTGCACAATTGTTGCATGACAAACCGCTAAAATGTGGGCTGACTATATTGCTCAGTACCAGAGAAGAAACCGGAAGCCAAGGTGCAAAAACAGGCGCATTCCGTATTTTCCCCACAGAAGCAATTGCGGTAGACGTCAGCTTTGCCGACCAGCCCGGAGTGGCAGCCTATAAATGTGGAAAACTGGGGGCAGGACCTATGATAGGCGTATCCCCTACATTAGACCGAGAAATGAAAGATAAATTGGTTCATATTGCGAAAGACGAAGAGATTCCTTATCAAATGGAAGTAATGGGTGGTTCCACAGGTACCAATGCAGATGTCATCGGTACCACACAGTCGGGTGTCAGAACAGCATTGATTTCGATTCCTTTGCGTTATATGCATACACCTGTGGAGGTAGTGGACTTGGAAGATATAGAGCGTGTAGCCAAACTGATGGCTTCTTACATTCATCATAGATAGAGAAGGGAGGAAAAGACATGGCCAATATGAAGTTACTGGAACAATTGTGTACATTAAGAGGTATCTCCGGAGATGAAGAATCGGTTCGGGATTTTATTGTAGCGCAAATTACACCTCATGCAGAACGTGTTACCATAGATGCAATGGGAAATGTGATTGCAGAGAAAAAAGGTGCAAAACCTGCAAAAACAAAGCTAATGTTAAATGCACATATGGATGAAGTCGGTCTGATTGTGACACATATTGATAACGATGGCTATTTAAAATTTGCCACCGTAGGCGGCATTGATAAACGCGTTCTTTGTGGCAGAAGCGTTATCATAGGTAATGGTGTTCACGGCGTAATTGGTGCAAAACCCATTCATCTGCTGAACTCCGAGGAAAGAGGAAAAGCCGTTCCAATCCATGATATGTATTTGGATATTGGAGCTTCCAGCCGTGAAGAAGCCGAAAAAGTGGTCCATTTGGGCGATTCAGTCTGTTTTGATTCTCTGTTTGATACGCAAAACGGTATGATACGCAGTCGTGCATTGGATGACCGTGCAGGCTGTGCCATTTTAATTGATATGATTCAGTCTGAATTGCCTTATGATATGACATTTGTGTTTTGTGTACAGGAAGAGGTAGGTACAAGAGGGTCTCGTACTGCAACTTATCAGGTACAGCCGCAGGCCGCAATTGTTGTGGAAACCACAACGGCAGCAGATGTTGCAGGTGTTCCTAATGAAAAGCATGTGTGCAGCTTGGGCAAAGGTGCGGTTATTTCCTTTATGGATAAAGGAACCATTTATGATCGCGCATATTACGATTTGGCACTGGATACAGCAAGAGAAGAACAATTGCCTTGCCAAATAAAACAGGCAGTAGCAGGCGGCAATGATGCGGGGGCTATTCATGCTACCCGTGACGGTGTGCGCACCATTGCGGTATCGTTGGCTTGCAGATATCTGCATTCTGCGGTAGGACAAATAGCACAAGATGATTTTCACTCTGCTGAAACGCTTATTATGAAATTGGCAGAGAGAATTGCAGGCAGCGAACAAGTATGATTGTGTTGGCAGAAAAGAAAGACTTGGCCCCGATAGCTCAATATCAGGAAACCGATTCTTTTGCATGCAGAATTTTGTGTATTGCAAATATGTATGAGAACTATCCATTTGCAGATTTCTGGATACAAAAGAAAGAAGAGGCAGAGCACCCTACAGCATATCTGTCAAAAATGGACGGCGTAATTACGCTGTTTGCTCATGAAAATGCGGATTTTGATGAACTTTGTATATTTATTAAAATGATAGGAGCAAGGTGTCTGATGTGCCATGCTTCCTGTGCAGAACAATTGCATATTACTCCTGCAAGGACAGGGACTATCATGAAATGGAATGCACATTTGATTGAACAGACCAATAGAACGATTTCTCCCAATTTGCATCAAGTGTACAGTGTATTGCAGGCTTGCAGCAGTAAAGCGTTTCAAGTACCGGAATTTGAGCCGTTTTATTTGGATATGTCTCATAGAATCCGTCATGGCGGAGCAACGGCAGTAGGATATGAAAAAGAAGAAAAAATCATCGCCTGTGCAATGACTGTGGCAGAAACAGAACGTGCTGCCATTATAGGGGCTGTGGCCGTTTTACCGGAGTATCAAAGAAAAGGAATTGGTACCTCTGTTGTACAAAGTTTACTGCATCGTTGTATGGCAAAACATCAGAAGCATATCTACGTGTATTGCAATTCAGAACAAAATGTCCAATTTTACCGCACAATAGGATTTACAGACAGCGGTGTATGGGCGGAATTAGAACAAATCTAAAAGGAGAAAACATGTTTTATCCACAGTTTAAAATAGATTCAAAAATTCAAAATGCAGCGGCGGAAGTCATGAAGAAAATTACTCCGCGTCTGCAGGAAATTGATGAGATTACCGAATATAATCAGCAAAAGATGATGGCTGCATTCCATGAGGCAGGAGTCAGTGAAAGTCATTTTGTATCTTCTACAGGCTACGGCTACGGTGACAGGGGAAGAGACGCATTGGACATGGTATATGCAAAGGCGTTGGGAGCAGAAGATGCTCTGGTACGCCATAATTTTGTAAGCGGAACCCATGCGCTTACCGTAGCTTTATTTGGCGTCCTGCGTCCCGGAGATACCATGCTGAGTGTAACAGGAATTCCATACGATACCTTAAGAGGTGTCATTGGAATGACGGGTGATGCAAACGGTTCTTTAAAAGAGTTTGGGATTCATTATAAAGAAGTGCAGTTAAAAGCAGACGGCACTCCTGATTATCAGGCCATTGAACAAGCGATTGAACCGAATCAAAAAATGGTATATATCCAGCGCTCGAGAGGATACAGCCTAAGGCCATCTTTATTGATAGAAGATATCGAAAAAATTGCGGCAATTGCTAAGAAAAAGGCGCCGAATTGCATTGTAATGGTAGACAACTGTTACGGTGAATTTGTTCAAACAGAAGAGCCTACTTCTCGTGGTGCTGATTTAATGGCAGGCTCTTTGATTAAAAATCCGGGCGGAGGAATTGCCCCTACCGGAGGATATATTGCAGGAAGAAAAGACTTGGTTGAAAGCTGTGCTTATCGTTTGACAACTCCGGGTACAGGCAGAGAGATAGGAGCGACACTGGGAAATAACAGGGAATTATTTTTAGGCGCGTTTCATGCGCCTCATGTAACGGGAGAAGCACTCAAAACAGCAGTATTCACTGCGGGATTAATGAATCATTTTGGTTATGATGTTACTCCTGCATGGAATGAACCGAGAGCAGATATCATACAGGCAGTGCTGTTGGAAAAAGAAGAAGCGCTGATTGCATTTTGTCAGGGAATTCAGAAAGGAGCGCCTGTAGATTCTTTTGTTGTACCGGAACCATGGGATATGCCCGGATATGATTGTCAGGTGATTATGGCGGCAGGCGCATTTACTTTAGGTGCATCTATCGAGTTATCTGCCGATGCACCGTTGCGTGAACCATATGCTGCTTGGATGCAAGGTGGACTCAATTTTCACAGCGGAAAATTGGGCGCGATGCTTGCAGCGCAGAGTATGTTGGAAAAAGATTTGATAAAATAGTAAAAAACTGTTGACTTTTTGGTGCGGCTTTGATATAATCCTACTTGCGTCAAGAAATTGTCGCATCAAAATATGCGGGTGTGGTGGAATTGGCAGACACGCCAGATTTAGGTTCTGGTGGGCGACCGTGCAGGTTCAAGTCCTGTCACCCGTACCAACGTAAAAACCGCGTAACTAGGTCAAATGGCTTGGTTACGCGGTTTTCTTTGTGTTATATTTGGTTCATAAATCTTAAAAAACAGACAAAAAACCTGTAAAAATGCAACACATGCAACACGAAATGCAACACGGATTCTCTCTTTACATATTTACAGTTCCGAAAAGTAGTCTAACACAATTTTATCATTTTTTGTCTTTTGGTCGTCTAGTGCATGGGTATAAATTTTTTGTAGTGTTTCTCGTGACTTCCACCCTCCGCGCTCCATAATGTATATATCTGGGACATTTAACGCATGCATTATGGAAGCGGAGTAATGCCGTAGCTTGTGAATTCCAAACTTTTCGGTGGTGACTTTATCTCTCAATTCCGCGAAAGCATCAGTGATTGAGTTTGGAGTAAGATTTACTACTCTTTCTCCTTCTTGTAGTCCTTCTCTTAACAATTTCATAGTTTCTGGTGGAAAATCTATAGTACGTGTACTTTCTTCGGTTTTAGGTAGCTTCACAACCCATTTTCCGGCAGAATCTTTTACCATAGCTTTATCCACTTTTACGGAGTTTCCCACAAGGTCGCTTTCAAGTAAGGCGCTTATTTCTGACCGTCTTAGTGTACCAATGGAGGCTAAAATAATAGCTTTTAGTAGGTCAGGATTGGTGCATGTGTCCATCAAAGATTTTATCATTTTATCATCGGGGACGTAGACTTTTTTCTTTATCTTTTGTGGTAACGTTGTGCTTACCTTAAAATTTGGCAAAAACATTGATAAAACAGATACCAAAAGCCCATGCATGTTATGAACCGTTTTGGGTGAGTACAGCCCTGCTGCGTGGTTGACCGCAACTTGAATATTTTCTTGCGTTATTTTTTGTATGGGAAGCGGCATAAGCTCTGGAAAATCATGTTTTTGTTGTCGTTTGTACTCTCTAAGAGTTGACGGGCTTAAAACGTTATTTTTACTCTCGATATATCTTGTATATCCGTCATATAAGGTGATAGAGTGCGTGCTTGACCTCAACTTTTTATTTAAGCTGTAGTCAGCCGCCAAAAACTCCGCTTCCTTTTTCGTTTCTGCGGTGAAAGATTGGTATTTCCTTTTGCCGTTACTGTCTGTATAGTCGTATACTAAAGCCCTCCATTTGCCAGATGGTAATTTTTTAGCCTTTGCCATTGCTGTACCTCCTAAAAAAGGGCGCAAAAAAGCAGCCCCCTTGATTTTTACGGGCTGCAATGGTACAATATGTTTGGTAGATTACTGTACTATGTAGCCCACAGGGTTATATAGTCAACGTCTCTATCCTGTTGGCGCAGGGTAGGGGCGTTTTTTATTTATATTTCAAAAGCGAATTTGGAATTTCCGTTGTTTTTATTAGAGTTGAATCCGCCTAGTACTACAAACTTTATATCTTTGACGCTATCTGGACTATAAAACAATAAATAAGTTTTATCTCCGTTAGCATATACTGCACTAGAATAATTTGTTTCTGATTTTCCTGATGTATCATACGTTTGAATTGTTGATTTATTTGACATATAGTCTTTTAGTGATGAAAAATCACCAGTAACATCAAAAACAATCACATTATTTAGTGTTTGGTTTTTTGTTTCGTAAGTATCGTGTTTTGAAACACTTTGTATACTTAAGCCATCCACAACCGGATTCACTCCATCAGCACCGATTTTTGAAGTATCATAAAAATATGATGAATTTAGTTCCCCAGACACAGCGTTTGTTGCCTTCAAAACTCCTTCAAAAGTTGATGTATTTGTACCTCCAAAACATCCTGTAAAAACGGCACATATCAATATTGCACCTATAAGTAATGGAAATAACTTTTTCATAAATTTAATCTCTCCTCTATTGTATAGCATATTTAACTTCAACAACTTTTCCTATAATACGAATTTTTGTGTTTTTCAAACTATATATTTGTGTTTGGTGGATTGGGTTTGTCGATTTCGGCTCTAGTATAACCATATCATTTTCTCTGCGAAACTGTTTTACTGTGGCGTTTTCATCGTTAACCATAACAACAGCTATTTCTCCGTTTTCTACGCTTTCTTGGCGACGTACAATCAAAGTAGCACCGGGATAAATCATAGCTGCATTCATGCTATCACCTTTTACGATAAGCCCGAAGTATTCCGCGCCCCCATTAAGTTCTGTATATGTATAACCTTCAATGTGCTGTTCGGCATAAAGTGGAAGTCCTGCGGAGATATAGCCCAATATCGGTATTTTATGTGTAGGATTATATTCGAAAGCTCCCTCTGGAAGGCTGTTTCCAAGTAAGTAATCGGTACTTACTCCCAAAATAGTTGCGAGGTTATTTACAACCGTTATCATAGGTTCTTGCTTTCCGTTTTCATATTTTGACAAAGTGCCTTTACTTAATCCTGCATCGAATCTCTCGTTATATTTTTCAGCTAAATTTTCTAATGTAAGATTTTTTTCTTTCCTAGCTTTTTTAAGATTATCGCCAAACAAATTCATCATCTCCTATGTAACAATATTATCATATTCATTAACTTTTTTCAAGTTGAATCTAAAAAAAGTTTCGTTTCGATAAAAAAAATTACTAAATGTTATTGACTTCGAAACTTTATTGTGATATGATATAATCACACGAAAGGGGGGATTACTCTGAAACGAAAAATTCACGAGCCATACCAAAAGTTTAAAGGGGTGTTGAAAGAAAAAGAAATCACTTATAGAGATATTGGAAATATTTTAGGAATCAGCGAAACAAGTGTATCGCATAAAATTAACGGTTATTCAGATTTCTTTATCAGTGAAGTTGAAAAGATTAAAAATAAATATGGAATTCCAGAAAATTTTTTTTGCTCACAAAGTTTCGATTACGAAACAAAATGATTTATTTCAAATTAAAAAAAGAAAGGAGTAAAGAAATGTTTATACGAAAGAAAAAACTGCAAGAAATTTTAAAGCGTATTGAATCACTGGAAGATAGCGAACAAAAAGTTATAACCGCGGAACAGGGGAAACAAACGTTGTCCTACTATATACGTTTATTTTCGTCTTACATAGGAAAAGACCGCAGCCAAGAATTGCGGTCTTTCGGAAAAAATAATTAAAGTTTTTTAATTGTTTCAGTAAGTTCTGATATTGCATAAAATGTCATCGTAGATAATCTAGAAAGGTCTGCTATTGTAGCTGGTTTGGTTGAATCTTCGGGAAATAGTGCCATATCTTTACGATAATTTTCGACAATGTCATCCAGCTTTTTACATATGCTTGACTTATCCATAATAATCACCTCCTCCCCAATAAATTTTACCACTATATGGGAGGCAGGGCAATCGAAACAAAAACAGAGAGAAAGGTTGGTGAATTAGATTCACATAAAATGTTAATTAAAATCACAGAAAGGAGGTGAAAATCATGCCAAAAGTAACATATGGAAAAGACCTTTTACTTGAAAAAAATAAAAATCAAGCAGCACATGTCATAAAGTATTGCAAGGACAAAAAAGGGTTAAGTGTAGAAGAGCTAGGAATAAAGCTAGGTATGTCAAGGAGCACCGTTAATCAGAGAATGAAAGATGCTTCAAACATGACCCTTAAAGAGCTATGTGCTTTGTATAAGCTTATAGGCATAGAGTTTAAGCTACCACAGGTAGTGATAGGAGATGACTAAATGAGAAAAATATTTGACTGGGTGACTATAGGACTAACTTTTGCCTTGACTATATCAGCCCTTGGCGTAGTCGGGAGCTTTGAGCAAGGCAGGCTTGATACAGCAGGTTTCTTTATAGGACAAGCTGTATGTATCGCAGGGATAGCTTTGCTTGCAGTAGTCCATCATCTTTTGAGTAAAAAAAGAAAAAGCCCTAGAGGAGCGGCAACTCCTACTAAGGGCAATAGAAAAAATAACCGTATTTATTATAGCAAGTGAGTAGGAGGTATGTCAAATGAAATATGAAGACCATCCACTTTTCTGGAAACCGCCTTTAATCGGTTATCGTGGTATATGTAAGAATCGTGACATTTCTATTGTATATAAAGAGGAAGCTGTAGAGTATGCCATGAATAAGCTAGGATATGAGAAAAACCCATATGCAGAGCCAGATGAGCAGATGAAAAAAGAGTTTGAAAGTATGATTGTTGATTGGTTTTATAGCGGCGACTGGATAGAGGTACGAGAGGGTGAAGAAAATGAGTGGTAAAAATATATTTCAGCGCATATCTGCTGTAATGCAGGATGTACAGTATCTTGCAAAAGACGACCAAATAGAGTTTGGCAAGACAAAATATCGAGCGATTTCGGAGGAAAAAGTTACAACAACCATAAGAAAAAGTCTGATTACTCACGGTATCGTCATAGTACCGGTAAAGCAAGAGCACAGTAAAGACGGTGTTTTAACTACAGTTGATGTTACATACCGAATCCAAAATGTAGAGGATGAAAGCGACTATATAGAAGCTGTGTCCAGTGGTACAGGTGTGGATACGCAAGACAAAGGTGTGGGTAAAGCTATGACTTATGCATATAAGTATCTTCTTTTACGCACCTTTGCGATTCCTACAGGCGAAGACCCTGACAAAATTTCAAGCGCAGAGCTGGATGACCGATTCAACCGAGAGCAAAAAGTTGAGTACATAGACGATATAAAGAAAAAAGTACTTTTGGATTCTCTTGAAGAGCTCGGAAAAGACTTAGAAAGCACTTTGGTTTACCTACAAGGGAAATACCCGACTACAGCACCTAAAAATATTAATGAAATTACATTAGAACAATTTACACCTTTAATTAAAATGCTTGAAAAAAGTAAAGAAAAAAGAGCACAGGAAAACACAAAATGACGGAGATAACTTTTGAAAAAGCAAAGTGGATGACTGATAGTGAAGGCATATGGCTTATGCTACAAGCAAAAGAATCCGGTGTTGTAAAGCACTTTTGCCAATCGAAAAAAGATAAGCAGTATACAGCAAGACTGAAAGAGGACTACGGGAAACGCTCCCTAGATGCCAACGCATATATGTGGGTTTTATGCGATAAAATCGCAAAAAAGCTGGAGACGACAAAAGAAAATGTTTATCTTGAAATGATTCGCAGGGTAGGGGTATATGAGTACTTGCTTCTTCCGGATAAAGCAATTGAAAGCTTTACAAGACATTGGGAAGCCGCAGGCTTGGGAAACATCGTCAGGACCATAGACGGAAGCAAAGTGAAAGATTGCACAAGGGTTATCGTATACTACGGTTCATCGACTTACGATAAAAAAGAAATGGCAGCCTTGATAAATGAGGTTGTTTTTGAGGCAAAAGAGCAAGGCATTGAAACATACACGCCGGAGCAACTCGCAGCCTTAACTGACAGGTGGAAGAATGAAGAAGAGAACAAAGGCACTTGACATATCAAAGGCAGTAAAAGACAAAGTATGGGAAAGAGACAGACACGAATGCATTATATGTCATAGTCCATATGCCATGCCAAACTCTCACTATATCGCACGTTCGCAAGGTGGACTTGGTATAGAGGAGAATATCGGCACAATGTGCATACAGTGTCACCATGATTACGACCATACACCGAAAAGAAAAGACATCAAGGAAAAGTTCAAGCAATATTTACAAAGCAAATATCCAGATTGGAACGAATCAAAATTAATTTATAGAAAGTGGTGGAGTTGTGAATAACGCAGTTTTAATCGGTCGCTTGACAGCTGACCCAGAACTAAAGCATACACAAAACGGCAATGCGGTAACAGGCTTTAGTATAGCCGTTGACCGTCCATACCAAAAGTCAGGAGAAGAAAGACAGGCTGACTTTATCGACATTGTAGCGTGGAGAGGTACAGCAGAGTTCATCTGCAAATACTTTAAAAAAGGCAGAAAGATAGCTGTTCAAGGAGCTATCCAAACCAGAAGTTATACAGACAAAGACGGCAATAAACGAAAAGCATTTGAAATCTTAGCGGAAAAGGTAGATTTTGCAGACAGCAAGCAGGAAAAGACGGGTAGTGCTGATGTACAGTATACACCTGAAAGCGGAGGCTTTGAGGAAATTATGGACGACGGGGACTTGCCTTTTAACTGAGGGTTAGCGTTTATCCCGTGAATACAAAAACGCAGGAAGTGATACGATGAATATTATTGATTACATATTAGAAGGAAAAGAAAATGCGGTTACTCGTGAAGAGTTAACAAAATTATTAGGCTATGATGATAGAGCGATAAGAGCATTCATTGAAGAAGCACGAAAAAAATACTGCATAATAAACGACCAAGACGGAGAAGGGTATTATCGCCCCAAATCGAACAGTCTTGAAGATAGATTGAAAGCCGAACGCTGGCTAAATCAAGAGAAGTCAAGAGCAAATGCAACTCTTGCCAGCTTAGAGGGTGCAGAAAAGTTTTTAAAGAATAACTAAGCCGGATATATACGGGGGTTCCCTGATTGTTTGCATTAGCGGGTGGTCTTGGCGTTTCCGTACGGCAGATAGTTAAAAATCGGAGGAAACTATGAAAGATGGGATTCCATATTTTCCTTTGGATTGTGAATTGGACAGTAAGTTTGAGTTAATAGAAGCAGAATTTGGTTTACAAGGATTTGCAGTAGTCGTCAAGCTCTTACAGCGCATTTATGGGGGAGAAGGTTACTATTGTGAATGGACAAGTGAGGTGGCGTTGTTGTTCGCGAAGCGCAACAGTACGGGTGGCAGCGTTGTTTCTGAAATAGTGAGTGCTTCTATAAAAAGAGGTATTTTTGATAAAGACATGTTTGAAAGATACGGTATTCTGACATCGAAAGGAATACAGTTAAGGTATCTAAAAGCAGTAGACCGCAGAAAGCAAGTCAAAATCAAAAAGCAATACCTCTTGGTTGAGTGCGCCGTTTTACCGAAAAATGTATGCATTATCGAAGAAAATGTAAACATTATTCAAAAAAATGCTGACATTTCACAACAAAGGAAAGAAGAGAAAAGGAAAGTAAAGGAGAGTAAAGGAGACACTACGCGCGCGCATGTGCCGTTTTCAGAGTTTTGGCCTTTGTATCCTAAAAAGCAAGCGAAGGCAACAGCAGAAAAAGCATACTTGAAGATAAAGCCTGATAGGGAATTATTTGAAAAGATGAAAAAGGCACTGGAAGCACAAAAAGCCTCTTTTGATTGGAAAAAAGAAAACGGCAGATATATCCCACTGCCGGCAACGTGGCTAAACGGTAAGAGATGGGAGGATGAGTTGGAGGATGTACACAGTGGACTACAAAGCAGAAATATTGAAAATAGCACCCCCGGAAGTGATTTCGAAGATTCAATTTTCTGATTCATTGGAAATGTATCAGGAAAAAGAGTGTCGCACTTTAAACTCCTTACCAGGTGAACTAAAAGGGTATGATTGCGAGATATGCAAGAACAAAGGTGTTGTATATGTCGTCAAAGGGGGCTATACGGTTGCACAGGAGTGCAAATGTATACCAGTAAGGCAAACTCTTATCCGAGTGCGCAAAAGTGGCTTAGAGGACGTTTTGAAGCAAAATACATTTGAAACGTACAGTACAGATGAACCGTGGCAAGAAAGAATCAAAAAAACAGCTATTAATTTTTTAGAGGATTATCAAGGAAATTGGTTTTTCATAGGTGGACAAGTTGGAGCAGGTAAAACGCATATATGCACGGCGCTAGTCGGAGAGTTTATCAATCGGGGCTATGCAGCAAAGTATATGCTGTGGAAAGATGAAGCGACGAAGCTAAAAAGTGTGGTAAATGATGCTGATAGCTATGAACCTTTGATGTATGAGCTAAAAACCATACCGGTTTTGTACATAGACGATTTTTTCAAGACTTCCTTAGATGACAGGGGAAACAGAGTGCCTCCGACACAAGGAGACATTAACTTAGCGTTTGAGATACTTAATTACAGATACAACCAAAACAAAATAACAATTATTTCATCAGAAATGACGATACGTGAACTTATTGCTTGTGATGAAGCAGTAGGAAGCAGAATTTTTCAACGAACTAAAAAGTATCAGCTTAGCTTATCTAAAGACCAAAATAAAAATCAGAGGTTGAAAGAATGAAAATGACAAATTTTACTGTACATGGTGAGCCGCAAGGGAAGGCAAGACCAAGAGCGGTAAGACAGAGCGGAATAATGCGTGTCTATACGCCGCAAAAAACAAAAGATTACGAGCGAGAGATTGCGATGGCATATATGACACAGTGTAACGGAATGTTTTCCGGGGCAGTATCTGTCACGATATGTGCATATTTTAGAATCCCCAAAAGTGCATCACGAAAAAAAGTTTTAGCAATGATTAATGATGAAATAAAGCCGAGCAAAAAGCCTGACGCAGACAATATCGCTAAAGCGGTATGTGATGCATTAAATGGCATAGCCTATAAGGACGATTCATGTGTTGTACAGTTGAATGTTGAGAAATTTTACGCAAAAGAGCCATACATCAGAGTATATATTTCGGAGGCTTAACAATGGAACATCTAACTGAATTTTACCTCGCATTTAAGCAAGTGGGACTAAAAAAGACCGGCGGGAAAGGCTGCGCCATTATCTGCAAAGATAACGATTATGAGTGTAAAAGCTGCCCGCTACAGGAGGCACTGGACAAGCTGTATAAGCTGGAAAGGGACGAAAAATGACATTAAGAGAAGAACTTTGTTTGTACATAAAAAGTAAAAATATGACACAAAGAGAGTTTGCGTCCAGTGTCGGTATAAGTACGGGATATGCAAATGCAATCTTATCTGGACGAGTGCGCCCCAGTGAAACCGTAAAGAGTAAAATGTGGGATTTATGCGGATGCGGAAAAGTGTCAGAATGCAAAGTGAAGCATAACAAATGCTACGATTGTTTTTATCGCAGACTTATGTCTGGAGTAGGGACAACGGTATATGCATGTCACTACATGATAGATACAGGAAAGAAAAGAGGCGTCACACCGCAAGAGTGCTATAAGCATGAAGGCACGCCGTATGTAAAAAAAGTAAAAGGTATGACGGCACGGAAAGGCGTTGATATAGTGCCTAAATATGGAGGTAGGAAAATGGAAATTGGCACAGAAATTAAAAAGCTGAGAGAAGCAAAAGGTTTACACCAAAAAGAGCTTGCGGAAAAATCCGGTGTGGGAGTCAACACTCTTAGGGCTGTGGAGAAAGGCCAAACTTTAAAGTTAGATACTTTAAGCCTTATTGCCAAAGCACTCGGAAAGAAAATAAAAGTTATTTTGGAGTAAAAAATATGATTTTATCAGGAAAAGAAATAGAAAGAGAAGTACATAATAGAAATATTTTAATAAATCCATTTAACTCCAGTCAAGTAAACCCAAACAGCTATAACTTAACGCTGCACAATGAGTTATTGGTATATGAAGATGACATACTGGATATGAGAAAGCCCAATCAGACAAAAAAACTTGTGATTCCACCAGAAGGGTTATTATTAGAACCAAATAAGTTGTATTTGGGAAGAACTAAAGAATTTACAACTACCAGTAAATATGTACCTATGTTAGAAGGACGCTCCTCTACAGGTCGTTTGGGATTGTGTATTCATGTAACCGCCGGTTTCGGAGATATTGGCTTTTCAGGTTACTGGACATTGGAAATTTATTGTATTCATCCACTCATTATTTATCCTGATATTGAAGTATGCCAAATCTATTATCACACCATAAAAGGTGACTATGACTTATACAGCAGCGGAAAGTACCAGAATAACACAGGAATTCAACCCAGCCTTATGTATAAAGATTTTATGAAAGAGGTATGTATATGAATTTATATTTATTAACGCAAGATGTAAACGTGGATTGGGATACATATGATTCTGCTATTGTTTGCGCAGAGAGCGAAGAAGAAGCAGTAAAAATACACCCCAATGGAGAAATTTGGGGCACTGTATATCAATGGGACTATACTTGGGCAGAAAATCCTAGTCTTGTGAAGTGCCGAAAGATTGGAGTAGCTGATGAATCTATAGAAAAAGGTGTTGTTTTGGCTTCGTTTAACGCGGGATAGTTGAGGTAATCAAATGACATTTTTAGACTTATTCTCCGGCATAGGAGGTTTTCGTCTTGCGATGGAGCAAGCAGGACACGTCTGTGTCGGTCACTGTGAGATAGACAAGTACGCAAATGAAAGTTATATAGCGATGCACAGACCGAGAAAGGGGGGGTGGTATGCAGATGATATTACAAGGGTTCGAGCAGAGGATATGCCAAGAGCAGACTGTTGGTGCTTCGGATTTCCGTGCCAGGACATCAGCATTGCAGGAAAACAGCGAGGTTTCGCAGGACGGCGTTCTAGCTTGTTTTTTACAGTTACAGGACTTATTAGAGGACAAGAGAAAGAAGATAGACCCTCTTACTTACTCATTGAAAACGTTAAAAATCTACTTAGCATTAACGGAGGGGTCGATTTTGCGCGGCTCCTCATGGAGCTGGACGCAATCGGGTATGATGCAGAGTGGGCACTTCTCAACACTTCCGATGTCCTCCCTCAAAACCGAGAAAGAATCTTCATTGTCGGACATCTTAGAGGACGAAGTACCCGAAAAGTATTTCCTATCGGAGCAGACAGTGAAAAGGTTGATAATCTACAAAGACAATGTGTTAATGCGATTACAACCAGAACGGGCGAAAATGCGACAGTCGGATGCTACCCACTTGTTAAAAGTAAACAGCATGAAAAAGGCTTGAAACTGGTCGCGCTGATAGACGGAGAGAACAAGCAGGCAAACAGGATATACAGTCCAGACGGGATAAGCCCGACATTGAATACCGGGACAGGGGGACGGCTTGAGCCAAAGTTCATCTTATCTGATAAAGATGGATATAGGGTAAGAAAGCTCACCCCTCGAGAATGTTTCCGTCTGCAAGGTTTTCCAGATGACTATTTTGACCGTGCGAAAGCAGTATGTTCAGACAGTCAGCTATATAAGCAAGCGGGAAACTCGGTGACTGTGCCTGTAGTATACGAGATAGCAAAAAGAATGAAGATAGGAGAGTAAAGATATGAAGTACAAAATCGGTGACAAAGTAAGAGTGAAGGATAACTTGAAAGTGGGAAAAATATATTTTATGAGTAATACGACTAAATTTGATTCAGTAGAACAGGAAATGCTTAAATTCAAAGGTAAAGAAGTAACAATTTCTTCTTGTACAGATAGTGAAAAATATTACATAAAAGAAGATGATGGAAAGTGGAGTTGGACAGATGAAATGTTTTCGGGACTAGCTACCAGCCTTCCAAAAATCGTCATCACCACAGACAGCAAAACAACAACTGCAAAAATGTACGAAGGAACGAAGCTGCTTAAAACCGCTAAATCCAAGTGTTCCCCCGAAGATACATTCGATTTTGCTATTGGCGCAAAGCTCGCACTGGAGCGCGTGACTGAAAAAGAGCAAAAATTCAAAATTGGACAGTTTGTAAGAGTTATTAATAATGATACGAATAATTTTCCTATAGGACAGATTGTACAAATTATAAAATTTAATGAAAATAAAGGTTTATGTGAAGGGTACTGCTGTGACCGCGGATGGATTGATACGCAAACCATGTTCGATTATCAAATCGAAGAACTGCCAGAGGATGGTGAATAAAAATGCAAGCAAAAATCATTTCATTTGATGAGGTTTTAGATAGGATAAAAAGCGGAAACATTAAAAATATTTACATTATAGACATTTTGAGTAGATTTGTTCAAAAAGTGTCGGATGTGGAAGTAGAATTTTTAATACAAGACAGAGAAGATAGTATTTTTATACACGCTGAGTTGGGCGGTGAGTGAGTTGGTGTTCAATGAAAAATAACAATGTATATTTAATCTTAAGCATTATAATTTCTCTTATCTGCTTAGTGGCAACAATAACTTTAGCTTTACATATACCTTTCACTGTGTTTTTACGATATTGGTGGGTTCTTTTAATCCTGATGATTTTGTATGGTAGCGCGTTAATCTTTTGTATGATTTTGTATATTAGTGGTTTGCTAGAGAGGAAGCGAAAAAGATGAAAGCTAGAGTACCAGCGAGACAAAAGTTATCAAAGCAGATGCAAGCCTCTATACAAGAGCTTGTCACAAAAGAAAGAGAGGAGCAAAGTAAAAAGCTGATAGAGCAGATACTTAAAGTGTCGCTTATCAATCTGAATCGAAATTTCGGATTTGGGCAGCAACGTTTAATAAGGTTTCTTGATACAGTAACTGTTATGTTTAGGGAGCATATGAATGACGAGCTTTATTGGTATCACGTGGATAAAATACTGAAAGAAGAGTTGAAAGTTGATATGGAGGGATTGAATGAACTGGATAAGTGAATCTGTAGCAGATTTGCGTTTATATGGACAGCGCAAAAGATTTTTAGAGAATGTGGACAATCAGCTGATATGGCTTGAAAATGATTTTGCTGCTTTAAAAGGTTGTGCGACAGATAGTGAGGCGGTTGACGGTGGAGCAAGCAGAAGCGAAGACCATTTGTTGAATAATATCGTGAAAAGGGATAAGTTAAAGCAAAGTAAAAGATTAGCTAAAGAATTTGTTGAACAAGTGGAAAAAACCTTGGATATGTTACCAAAACAACAAAAAGATATTTTAACAGAGTTTTTCATAGACAGAAGCAAAGGACATATTGAGCGTTTAATGGAGAAGTATCATGTAGAGCAAGCACATATATATAGATTAAAGAATGAATCTCTTTATTCGTTTACAATATTAAGATACGGTGCAAGCAATACTCAATGATAAAAAGAGGATAAGTTTTTTTACAAAATCTATAGTAAAATATAAACTGGGATTTGTGGTTGAAGTAATTTCATTCTCATGACACTCCTAGACATACCGCCTGTGTGCCGCGGCATTCCACGGAAACACACATAAAATATCCGTGCTGGCGACACGGACTATACATAGCTGGTTATATCGCAGAAGTGGTATCAAGCAAGGGCGTGACCTTGCCAGCTAGTCCAAACGAGACCTCTCGCACCTCTCTTTTGATGTGGCCCAGTAGAGGACATTAACGCAAGACTGTGCTTGATGCATGGTCTTTTTTTATTGAGGTAAGTATGTTTAATTATAAGGCTACTAGATGGAAGCGCAAGCAAAAGAAAATATTGAAGCGTGATGAGTATATGTGTCAGTGGTGCAAAAGATATGGAAAGAAAACAGAAGCCACAACAGTACATCACATAAAGCATTCTGATGAATATCCAGAGTTAGCATATACGGACAGCAATCTTATTAGCTTATGTTCAGCTTGCCATAACAAAGCTCATCCAGAGAAAGCAAAAAACAATCGGTATTAAATGAAATGAAGTTTACTAAACAAAAGCAATCCCCCCCACCATCAAGATTAAAAAAGCATATAGATAGGGACCGGCGGGGGTAAGTCTTTCCAACTCTGATACTAATTTTAACAAAAGGGGTGCAGCTTATGACTAAAACTAAATGGAAAAATCTAATTTTGCGGCAGATGGCTGCACTTGATGTGCAGAAAGATTCGTATGATTCAGCTGTTGAAACGTTAGCAGCCATTTTAGAACAAAGGGATAAAACATTTACAGAGTTTCAAGAATCGGGAGGAAAGTCTGTCATAGAGTATACAAACAAAGGTGGCTCAACCAATATGACAAAAAATCCTTTGCTAATCTTATGGGACGACCTGAACAAAAGTGCTTTGATGTATTGGCGTGAATTAGGCTTAACTCCGTCCAGCTATAAAAAAATGACAGGTGATAATCCGAAGAAAGAAAAAACAGGTGGGCTTGCGGAGGCGTTAAGGTCAATTGAATCAAGTTAAAGGGAAAAACTGGACGGATGTCATAAACTACGCTAACAGTATCAAGGAAAGGAAAAAGGTTGCATGTAAAGAATTACAGCAAGCGGTGGAACGTTTTTTTCAAGACTTGGAAAACCCTAATTATTGGATGGATTCAAAAGCCCCTGAATTTTGTATTCAAATTATAGAAAAAACCTTATGCCACCAACAAGGAGAAAAGCTGGACGGTACACCACTAAGAGGAACGCCGTTTAAACTAGAACCGTACCAAAAATTTATTATATACAACCTTGTGGGATTTAAGCTTGCTGGAACGGATATAGTGAAATACCACGAAGCATTAATATTTATTCCTCGTAAAAATGGTAAGACGGGTTTAGCTGCTGCACTTGCATGGGCTTTATCTTTATGGTATAGAAGGTCAGGAGCTAAAACTTATATCGCTTCTGCTGCCCTAATGCAGTCTTTAGAAAGCTTTAAATTTTTGAAGTATAACATTGATAAGATGGGTGAGAACTCTAAAAATGGCGGTTCTGTAAAAATCATAGACAATAACAACGAGCATTCAATGGAATCGTCTTTGCCAGACGGTTCCTTTTTTATTCGTGCGCTGGCTGCAAATCCAGATACGCAAGATTCATTAAACTGCAACATTGCCATAGTGGATGAATGCCACGCGTTTAAAAAGCCGAAGCAATATAACCTTTTCAAGGAAGCTATGAAGGCATACACGAATAAACTTTTAATTGGTATTTCTACGGCAGGAGATAATGAACAATTATTTTTGGGACAGCGTTTAAAGTATTGCCGCAAGGTGTTGGATGGTACTGTGAAAGATGAGCAGTATTTCATATTTATGTGCTGTGCAAATGAAGATGAAAACGGAAATGTTGACTATATCAATCCGATAACCCATGAAATGGCGAATCCAGGATATGGGGTAACAATTCGTCCTGATGAAGTATTAAACGATGCATTACAAGCGCAAAATGACCCACAGCAGAGAAAAGATTTTTATGCCAAGTCATTAAATGTATACACCAATGCACTAAAAGCGTACTTTAATATTGATGAATTCCGAGCCAGCGACCAAAAATATAACTGGACGTTGGAGGAATTGTCAAGATTGCCAATTGACTGGTATGGAGGTGCAGATTTATCCAAACTGCACGACTTAACAGCTGCGTCCATTTTCGGACATTATAAAGGTGTAGATATTATAATCGCACACGCATTTTTCCCGATTGTGGCTGCACATGTAAAAGCTGATGAAGACAACATTCCTTTGTTTGGCTGGCAAGATGACGGACTTTTGACAATGTGCAACAGTCCAACGGTCAATCATGCTGATGTTGTAAATTGGTTTATTGATATGAGAAAACGTGGTTTTAAAATTCGACAGGTAGGGCATGACCGAAAGTTTTGCAGAGAATATTTTATCGGCATGAAGTCTGCCGGATTTAAAATTATAGACCAACCGCAATATTTTTATAAAAAATCAGAAGGTTTCAGATATATAGAACAGAGTGCTAAAAATGGCACTCTTTTTTATTTGCATTCAGAAGCATTTGAGTATTGTGTGGAAAATGTATCAGCTATAGAGAAAACTGACGACATGATTCAATATGAGAAGGTACAACCGGAGCAAAGAATTGATTTATTCGATGCTTCGGTTTTTGCATGTGTCCGTTATTTGGAAAATCTCGACAGAAGTCAAGCGGCTAAAAAATGGTGGGGAGAGTAATCGCTCAAAGGGGGTGATGAAAGATTGAGCAAAAAGAAAGACAAACAAAAAAGAGCAAGGGCAGAGCCGAAAGAGAAAACAACCGTTTCGTGGTTATGCTCAACAGATGCTTATGACACGCTTGTGTGTCAAGGGTATACAAGTTTATCGCATAACCCTGAAATATGTACCGCAGTAGATACCATAGCAAAGTTAATCGCGAGTATGACAATCCAGCTCATGGAAAATACGGAAGATGGAGATATTCGGGTAAAGAATGAATTGAGCAGGAAAATTGATATTAACCCCAATAGCAGAATGACACGTTCCACTTTTATTCATTGGATAGTGAAAACAATGATTTTGGAAGGGAACGGAAACGCTGTTGTATACCCTGTCTTTAAGAGAGGACTTTTAAAAGATTTAAACCCTGTACCTGCTGCAATGGCATCATTTATGCCTAATGGGCTGTGGGACTACTCAATTTTGGTAAACGGAACAGAGTATGCGCCTGACAGTGTGCTGCATTTTGTTTTGAATCCAGATAGCTACTACACATGGAAAGGTGCGGGGTACAAAGTAGCTTTATCAGAGGTTGCAAATAATTTAAAGCAAGCGGCGGCGACAGAGAAAGGTTTTATGTCTTCAAAATGGAAGCCTTCAATTATCGTAAAGGTTGATGCATTAACAGAAGAATTTGCAAACGCGGAAGGACGCAAAAAACTTTTAAATGATTATATTGAAACAACAGAGGCAGGAGAACCTTGGATGATTCCGGCAGACCAATTTCAAGTGGAACAGGTAAAACCCTTATCATTATCAGACCTTGCATTGGCAGACTTTGTTGAACTGGATAAAAAAACGGTGGCGGCTATCTTGGGGGTGCCGCCTTTTGTTTTGGGAATTGGGGATTTTAAACGTGATGCATGGAACAACTTTATTAACACTACAATTATGCCGATTGCAAGAGGGATAGAGCAGGAACTTACGAAGAAACTTTTGTATAACCCTGATTGGTTTTTTCGGTTTAATTCACGCAGCTTATATAACTACGACTTAAAAGACATGGCAGCTGTTGCAGACGACCAATTTGTTCGAGGAATTATGACGGGTAATGAGGTTAGAGACTGGATAGGACTGTCACCGATACAAAGTCTAAATGAACTTGTTATCCTAGAAAACTATATCCCGCGTGGTATGATTGGAGACCAAAACAAATTGAACGGAGGTGACGACAAATGACATGTGAACGGACTGCCCTTGTACGTGACGGAAAATTTACTACACGTGCAGAGGACGGCAACTTGTATATTGAGGGATATTTTGCGGTATTTGGTAGCGAATACCGTATGTGGGAAAACGCAATTGAAACAATTGACGAAGACGCTTTCAATGAAACAGTTGACGGTGATGTACGTGCGTTGGTGAATCACGACAGCACTTTGGTTCTTGGGAGGACTACAGCCGGAACCCTTACTTTAAGAGTTGACAGGACTGGACTATGGGGGAGCATCCTTATCAATCAATCAGACCAAGACGCGATGAACCTTTACGAAAGAGTAAAGCGTGGGGATGTAAGTCAATGCAGCTTTGGATTTGATATTTTAGACCAAAGTACAGAAGTAATGGAAAACGGAACGACAGTATGGAGATTAAAAAAAGTTGAGCTTTATGAAGTATCTGTTGTAACGTTTCCTGCCTATGAAGACACATCCGTTATAGCAAGAAAAAAAGATTATGAAGAACTACAAAAAAGAAAAAAAGAACTTTGGCAAAAAGAAATGATTCAACGCCTGAAAGGAGTAAACAATGGCACTTAAAATTTTGATGTTAAAAAGAAATATTGACTCTAAAAAAGCGGAGTTGGAAGAGCTTAGAAAAAAAGATGAAAGCTTTTCTGTCCGCGAATCCGAATTGGAACAAGCTATCCAAGAAGCGCAAACGGAAGAGGAACAAAACACAGTAAAAGAAGAAGTAGAAAAATTCGATACTGAAAAACAAGAACACGAAGAATCAAAATCTAAACTAGAAAACGAAATTGAAGATTTGGAAGCGGATTTGGAGGCGGAAGAATCCAAATCTCCAGACATCAGGGAAGTAAAAAAAGATAAGAAAGAAAGGGCTGATAACAAAATGCAGACAAGAGCAAAATTTTTTGGTTTAAACGCACAAGAGCAAAGAGAATTCGTGGCACGTGAGGATGTAAAGGCTTTCTTGGAAAGAGCAAGAGAAATGGGCAGAGAACAGCTTTCTGGTATATCTCAAAAAAGAGGTGTAACAGGTGCTGATTTAACAATCCCAACTGTAGTGCTTGATTTGCTACGTCAAAATATTATGGACTACTCAAAGCTAACCAGACGCGTAAGATTAAGAGCTGTAAAAGGCAAGGCACGTCAAACGGTAATGGGGGCGATTCCAGAAGCAATTTGGACAGAGGCTTGCGCAAAACTAAATGAGTTGGATTTCAGTTTTAATCAAGTGGAAGTTGACGGCTACAAAGTCGGCGGTGTTGTATATATCTGCCAAGCAACTTTGGAAGATAGCGACTTGAACCTTGCCTATGAAATCATGGAAGGTATGGGCGCATCAATCGGTATTTCTGTAGATAAAGCTATTTTGTACGGTACAGGTGTAAAAATGCCTTTAGGTATCGCAACAAGACTTGCGCAAACATCTGAGCCGGACAACTACCCAGCAACCGCAAGACCTTGGCAAAATCTAAAGTCCAGCAACATGAAACAAATTTCAAGCAAGCACGGAGTTGAATTGTTTCAAGAAATTGCAAGAGCTTCAAAAGCTGCAAAAGGTAAGTACAGCCGAGGTGTAAAGTTTTGGGCAATGAATGAATCCACTTATACAGATTTGTTGGTGGAAGCTATGACTTTTAATGCAAACGGTGCAATCGTATCGTCTCAAAATGGAACAATGCCTGTAATTGGTGGAGATATTGACGTACTCCCTGATGAGGTTATTTCTGATGGAAACATTATTGGTGGTTATGGAGACTTGTATTTATTGGCAGAAAGAAGTGGTTCTGAATTTGCACGTTCTGACGAATATCGCTTTGCAGAAGACCAAGCTGCTTTTAAAGGTTCTGCACGCTATGACGGTACGCCTGTGATTGCAGAAGGTTTTGTGGCTATCGGCATTGATGTAACCCCGGCAACCGACGCAACTTTTTTAGGTGATACTGCAAACGACACAACTCTTTCAGCGTTAACGGTAGGAGCTGAAAACCTAGCACCTTCCTTTGCACCTGAAACATTAACCTATACAATTACGGCTTCCGCTGCTAGTGATGCTATCACTGCGAACCCAACACAAGCAAAAGCAAAAGTAATGCTTGCATATGATGGTAAAAACTATCCAAACGGTTCAACAATCAAATGGAAAGCTGATTCCAAAGCTCATCCACTGACAATAACAGTTCAGAATGGCGTAAGTGAGCGTACATACACAGTAAATGTTACTAAATCCGCATAAGCGCCCGAAAGGGGTTAGGGTATGAGCGAACAAGATATTTTAAAAATATTAAAAATTGATTTGCAGGTTTCAGTAAACGCACTGGATGAGTACTTGCTTTTTCTTATCTCATCAGCAAAAGAACTTATTTTGAAAGAGGGAATTGCTCTGACAACCTCACAAGATGACGCTTTACTGGTGGAGATGTATGCGGCATATCTTTACAGGAAGAGAAAAGAGCAGCAGAATGAAATGCCGCGAATGTTGCGTTGGGCTTTGAACAATCGTCTCTTTTCAGAAAAGGGTGCTGTAAATGGATGAATTGATTTTATTTATAAAAGAAACATACACAAAAGATGATATCGGTCAAATGGTTCCACAAAGAACTGAACGTGCCGTATGGGCAACATTAAAATCTGTTACCCGTGCGGAATGGTCCAACGCCGGGGAGATGGGTATGAAGCCGCAACTTATGGCAATCACTCCGTATGTTAACTATGAAGGGGAAACAATTGTTCTTATCGGAACCGATGCACCGATAGAATTTTCAGTGTATAGAACATTTCACAACACAGTGGATGACACAATGGAACTGTATCTGGAAAGAAAGGTGGGGAATGATGACTAAAGTACGACCGGAAGATATTTCCGTTGAAATTATGGCACAGTTAGAGCAGTACTCTGACGAAGTGGCGGAAGAAATCAAAGAAGAAGTTCAAGAAACGGCTTCTGAATGCTTAAAGGAAATAAAGGAAAACTCACCCACAGATACAGGAGAGTACAAGCGCGGTTGGAAGAAAAAAGTTGTTTTTGAAAGCGATAGCGATATACGTATAAGAATATATAACGCAAAAAAACCAAGCCTTGCACATCTTTTGGAGTTTGGACATGCAAAAGTCAACGGCGGCAGGGTTGAAGGAAAACCGCATATATACCCTGCCGAGAAAAAGGCAGCAAAGAGACTGGAAAATAAGGCAAAAGTGGCGGTGAAAGAATCATGACACTTGCTGAACTGAAAACGATATTGGAGGCAACGGGAATTCCTGTTGCCTATCGTTTTTTTACGGAAAGACAAACCCCTCCATTCATTTGTTACTACGTCTATGACACGGATAATGTCGGAGCAGACGGTGGCGTGTACTACGAAGTATCAAATGTACGGATAGAGCTTTATACAGAATTGAAAAATCAAACATTGGAAAAAACAGTTGAAGCTGCCTTAACAGGATTTTTTTATAACAAATCTGAAAATTATATCAGTATAGAAAAAGTTTATCAAATTATTTATGAAATTGAGGTGTAACAATGGCAAAGAAAAACAAGGTACATTATGACCTTATTGATGTGCACTATGCGAAATTGGAGATACAGGAAGATGGAACACCTGTATTTAGTGCGCCTAAAAAATTACCTGGTTCCGTAAGTCTTGAAACTTCCGCAGAAGGAGAACAAATCGTTCAACGTGCGGATGGCATCGACTACTATATAGATACATCAAATAATGGATACACAGGAACATTAAGCATTTTAGATGTTCCATCAGATTTTAAGGTGGATTGTCTTGGTGAGTACGTAGATGAAGTAACCGGAATGTTGGTAGAGAACGCAGATGCTTCACAGTCTCCATTCGCTTTGCTTTTTGGATTCAAAGGAGATGCTTTTAATAGAAGATATGTTTTTTACAACTGCTCTGCTTCCCGTCCGGGTATCTCGGGAGAGAATAAGGAAAATCAAAGAGAGCCAGACCTGGATGAAATGGAATTTAAAGCATCTCCTTTATATAACGGTGTAGTAAAATGCGTTGCAAATGAAAAAACTCCAGTAGAGACATATAACGCTTGGTACGACCAAGTAATTTTGCCGGGACAAGCTCCGACCCCTAACGCAGAACTTTCCAGCTTATCTATTGGGAGCTTAGAGTTAAGTCCGAAGTTTAGTCCTGGCGTTATAACATATACAGCGAACACAAAAAATGCAAGTGATATTATTTCAGTGGAACCAGTGAGGGCTAGCACTAAAATTGAAATTACAAACGGTGAAAGTCCGGTACATAATGGAGATTCCGCAACATGGAAAAGCGGGGCTAATACATTAACGGTAAAAACAACAAACTCCACACAAAGTAAAACATATACAGTAACCATTACAAAATCTTAAGAGGTAAGAAATGATTAAAACATTGATAATTGACGGTAAAGAGGTAAAGTTTAAGGCTTCCGCTGCAATTCCTCGTCTTTACAGAATGCGGTTTGGAAGAGATGTTTTAAAGGATTTAGCTCAACTGAAAGCCGCATATGTTAAAAACTTAACAGAAGAAGAACAGCTCTCAATCATAAATTTAGAAATTTTTGAAAATGTTGCATACATTATGGCAAAGCACGCTGCGCCGGATGAAATATCCAATTCCGTAGAAGATTGGCTGGACAATTTTGAAACATTTTCGATTTACCAGATTTTGGAGGAACTTTTAGACCTTTGGGTACAAAATGAAAGTACACAGGTGGAAAGTAAAAAAAAATTAAGCCAAGTTGCAGGGAAATGACAACACCTCTTTTTATGTTGAGATGTTATCAAATGAATATTCCTGCGAAAGAACTTGAATTTTATACTATGGGATTTATCTATGATATGTTTACAGAGAGGTCAAATGATGAATATGACTATCCAATAAAAGCAACGCAAGAAGATTTTGATAACTTTTAAGATTAGCACTTGTCGCAAGACAGGTGCTTTTCTTTTTTAAGGGGGGATTTTATGGCAGATAGAATAAAGGGAATTACTGTCGAAATTGGTGGAGATACCACAGGACTTTCGAAAGCGTTATCTGGTGTAAATAGAGAAATAAGTTCAACACAAAAAGAGTTGCGTGATGTTGAACGACTTTTAAAGCTAGACCCTACCAATACAAACCTTTTACAACAAAAACAAAGGTTATTAGCGCAAGCGGTAGGGGAAACAAAAACAAAGCTAGATTCTTTGAAACAAGCAGAAGTTCAGGTGCAATCTCAATTCAAAGAAGGAAAGGTTTCCCAAGAGCAATACGAAGCTTTGCAAAGAGAAATCATAGCCACAGAACAAAGCTTGAAAAAGTTGGAATCAGAAGCGAGCAAAAGCAACGCAACATTATCAAAAATATCTGCAACAGCTGACAAAATCGGTGGAGGAGCTAAAAAAATAGCTTCTGCTATGACACCTGTAACAGTAGGGTTGCTTGGTGCAGGGGCTGCAAGTGTGAAATTTGCAAGTGATTACAATGAAAGCTTAAATAAGGTTCAAGTTGCTTTTGGGGACTCTGCCGGAGAGGTAGAAAGTTTTGCGAAAACAACTTTGGATGCCTTCGGAATAGCAGAAGGCTCTGCGTTAGACATGGCGGCTCTTTTTGGAGATATGGCAACGTCTATGGGACTAACGCAGGGTGAGGCTTCAAGTATGAGTACAAGTCTTGTAGGGCTTGCTGGTGACCTAGCTTCATTTAAAAATATTGGGCTCGATGAAGCGATGACGGCATTAAATGGAATTTTCACTGGGGAAACTGAAAGTTTAAAGCAAATTGGGGTTGTCATGACCCAAACAAACCTAGATGCTTATGCTTTGGCGAACGGCTTTGGAAAAACCACAAGCGAAATGACGCAAGCGGAGCAGGTACAACTAAGATACCAGTATGTGCTAAATGCGACAAAAAACGCACAAGGTGACTTTGCAAATACAGCAGATGGAACTGCAAACAGTATGAGGACAGCAAAAGAGAGTTTAAAAGAGCTGGCATCAACTTTTGGGCAACAACTTCTTCCAATCATTACACCGATTATCCAAAAAATCACAGACCTTATAAAGTGGTTTGGAGGACTAGATACAGGAACACAAACAGTAATTTTAACGGTTTTAGGATTCATTGCCGCGATAGGTCCGATTGCTGGCTTAATATCCAGCATTTCTACGGTCATAACATTTTTAAGCTCTACAGTGATTCCTGCATTAAGTGGGGCTTTGAGTTTTCTTGCTGCAAACCCTATTGTTCTTGTAATTGGTGCAATTGCCGCAGCAATCGCAATCATAACTACACTTTGGAACCACTGTGAGGCTTTTAGAAATGCTGTTATTCAAATTTGGGAAGGAATCAAGAGCATTTTTCAAGGTTTTTCCGATTGGCTAGATTCTGTTTTTGCTACAGACTGGTCTGAAAAATTTGGAGCTTTTGGGGAAATCTTAAACGCCTTTTTTAGAAACGTTCAAAACATTTGGAATTCGATTAAATCGGTATTTTCTGGAATCATAGATTTCATAAAAAATGTTTTTACTGGCAACTGGCGAGGGGCTTGGGAAGGTGTAAAGAACATTTTCAAGGGCATTTTTGATGGTTTAGTTTCAATAGCTAAAATGCCAATAAACGCAATTATCGGAATTTTGAACGGCGCTATTGACGGAATTAACGGAATCATTGGTGGCGTTAATAAAGTGACTGGTGTGGTAGGCATTCCAGCGATTCCGGATATTCCTAAAATTCCGATGCTGGCAAAAGGTGGAACGCTATCTTCTGGCAGCGCAATCGTAGGCGAAAAAGGTCCTGAGCTTTTGACGATGCTAGATAGCGGAAAAGCAAGGGTAACGCCTCTTACTAGCAGCCAGAAACAGCAAGGTTCTTTTTTGGCTGGCGGTATCACAATCAATATTGATTCTTTTACTAATAATGATACAACTAAAGATGTAAAGCAACTTACTGCATATATCATGGATGAAATTAACATGGCAGCACAAAGAAAGGCGGCGGTTTTTTCATGATGAATTTTTTTGTGTATGACGGAAAGAACAGCCAAGATTTGGGGCTGCTTATAAGCGGAGAAAAAACATACAACTCTCCGTCCAGGGATGTAACCACAGTTTCAATTCCAGGACGAAGTGGGGATTTAATCATTGATAACGGGCGATATAACAATATAGAAATTTCATATACTGTGAGCTTTAGAAAAGATGTACCCGAAAAAACAAGAGCTTTAAAGGCATGGCTGCTGTCTAATGCAGGATATAGGCGTTTAGAGGACACCTATCAACCTGAATACTTTAGACTGGCGGCCATTTCCAATGCCACGGAATTTGAAATCAGTATTAATCGCTATGGCACGGCAGAATTAATTTTCAACTGTAATCCTTTTCTTTTCTCAAAAGGTGGGGAGCAAACAGTGACAATCCCTGTATCAGGTGGAAGAATTTACAATCCCGAATACTTCGAAAGCCAGCCTACCATCACCGTATATGGGAATGGTGACGGTGTACTATCTGTAAATAACGTAAATTACAACCTTTCATCTATAGACGGATATGTCACCATAAACAGCGATGTGGGATTGGTGTATAAAGGGACGGAAAACAAAAACAGCACAGTAAATTTTATCGAGTTTCCAACCCTACAAGTCGGTGAAAATATCATTGACTGGACAGGCGGGATAACCAAAGTAGAAATTGTTCCAAGGTGGTGTACGCTATGATACCAATACTTTATGATAAAAAAGAGACAAATTTTAACAACAACGGCTTGGGTATGCTTTCAGACTGTACATACTGCACAGTAACAGAAGAGAGAAACGGAAGTTTTGAGCTTGAACTGCGATACCCGATAAATGGGCAGCTTTATGAAAGTATAAAGTATGATAGTATTATAAAAGCCATGCCAAATGAGCTTTCAAACTTACAACTTTTCAGGGTGTATTATAACTCAAAACCGATTAACGGGCTTGTGACTTTTAAGGCTGAGCACATATCCTATCAGCTTAATAAAATCCCTGTATCTCCCTTTACAGCTAACAGCATAACAGAAACATTTACACAATTAAAAGCAAAAAGCGCAATTGAAAATCCTTTTGAGATGTGGACAGATGTAACAAAAAACGGAACAATGACTGTTGCAGTTCCATCTTCTTTTCGCTCTCTACTGGGAGGGGTTTCTGGCTCCATATTGGATGTATACGGCGGAGAGTATGAGTGGGACAACTACACCGTAAGACTGCATTCACAGCGTGGGCAAGACCGAGGGGTTAAAATCCTTTATGGAAAGAATTTAAAAGATGTTACGCAAGAAGAAAATATTTCAAGTGCTTTGACGGGAATATATCCGTACTACAAAGCAGACGAAAGCACAGTTTTAGAGCTACCCGAAAAAGTAGTACAAATACAGTCAACATATGCTTACCCAAGAATCGCACCGGTAGACCTTAGCAGTAGCTTTGAGTCTGGTACGACTGTAACGGTGGACATGCTACGAGAAGCCGCCAATAGCTACATAAAAAATAACGATATTGCAAAGCCTACTGTTTCAATTCAGGTGCAGTTTGAACCTCTTTGGCAAACGGAAGGATATGAAGATATAGCGGGGCTTGAACGTGTCGGACTATGTGACACAGTAGAAGTGGAGTTTTATAAGCTGGGTGTAAGTGCAAAAGCAAAGGTCGTAAAGACAGTTTTTGATGTACTAAAAGAAAAGTACGAAAGTATCGAGATAGGCGATGCCAGAACAAATATTGCCGACACCATTGTACAGCAGCAACAGGAGATAGATAATGCTCCGTCAATGTCTACATTGGAACAGGCAATCGCTGCTGCGACAAACGCAATTACCGGAAATAGTGGTGGGTATGTAGTGTTACGCCCTGCTAAAAACCCGCAAGAAATATTGATCATGGACACACCTGATATAAATACAGCCAAAAAGGTATGGAGGTGGAACTCCGGTGGCTTGGGATATAGTAGTAACGGATATAACGGGCCTTTTGCACTAGCTATGACAAATGATGGACAGATAGTGGCAAACCGAATCACATCAGGGACTTTGAATGCAAATATTATCCAAGCTGGAGTTATCCGCTCAGCAGACAGTAATGTCTATTTTGATTTGGATAGTGGGGTTTTAAGAGCATCAAATCTTGTCGGTTCTAATAGTGGGGATACTTATGAAATTCTCATAGGAAACAACCGAACGTCTAGCGGAGCCCTTTCTTTTGGATTTAGCTTTAAAGAAAGAAACAAAATACTTTTTGCAATTAATGTTGACGCTTCATCTGGTGATACTGAACTTATTTTTTATAATTCTGCTGGTGGTTGGAAGCAAAGCATACGGAGTTGGGATGGTCTTATGGCTTTTGACATGGGAGGCAAAAGCCCCTTAGTTATCCGAGAAAATAGAGTTGATATAAACGTAGCAGAATTAAAGGTGGGTGAAGCTTATATCTCACCCCAAAACTGTTTCACGGGGTCTTTTCTACTCGATAATGGTTCACGAATAAATGTTTCTAATGGGTTAATAACTTCTCTGGGTTAAAGGAGGTAAAAAATGATAAATGATAGCTTAATATTAAACGCTAATAGTAAAAGTGTAAAAACATTAATCCATGCGGTACAAGGGGAAAACGGCTCTAGGATTTTTGATTTTACAGTCATAGGTACTGATGGCGAGATTTTAAATCTTTCCGATTGTGAAGCTAACTTTTACGTAAGTAAAAATGACGGCACAGTTTCTATGCTTCCCACTGTAATATCTGAAAACAGTGCACAAGTAACTCTTACACAGCAAGCGTGCACAGTATCAGGGGATAATGACTGCTGGCTACAAATCATAAAAGCAAACAAAACAGCAGAGCTAAGAGTTGACAATCTCGTTTTGCGAGTGCAGAAATGCAACCTTGACGGTGCAGTTGAAAGTAGCAACGAATTTGTCACACTTACTCAAAAAATTGTAGAAGCTAACGAAGCGATAAAAAACGCAAATCAAGCAGCGGACGATGTACGAAAAGATGGAGCACAAGCAATACAAGAAATAAATCAAGATTTCAATACTGCCATGATAGGCTTTAACAAAGAGATAGACGCAGCAGTCAAAAAGGCAGAAGATGCCGCAGGAGCTGCGGAAGGAATCGCCGAACAAGCAGCGATAAGCACTATCAATACGCAGAAAAATCAGCCAAACGGTATCGCAGGGCTGAATAGCAACGGTAAATTAATACAAATGCCGACCGCAGCCGATGTAGGCGCAGTGCCTACAAGCCGAACGATAAATGGGAAGCCGTTAACAGGTAATATTACACTTACAGTGGAGGACATCGGAACAAATGCAATTTTTTTGGCATCGCATCCTGTGGGCAGTCTGTTTGAAACAACGGTTTCTACAAACCCCGGCACACTTTATGGTGGCACATGGGCAGCGTGGGGAGGCGGTCGTGTCCCTGTAGGAGTGAATACTGCCGACAGCGATTTTAATACAGTGGAAAAAACAGGCGGTAAGAAAACCGAAAGACACGAATTCAAGATTGGATATAAAGGCTACTACGGTACTGCTGTGGGTAGTGATGACAATATGATACAAGCATATAAACACTCTACATCAAGTTATGGTACCTATGCGTATGAAGGTAGTACACAGGCAAGCGTAAACGCAGGGATTCAGGCATCGACAAACACTCGTGATGTAGCACAGGCTTCATCAACAGGTGATACAAGTGCGACAAGTATTGTACAGCCATACATTACGTGTTACATATGGAAAAGAACAACATAAGGAGGAAAGGACATGGCACTGGAAAAAGAGCTTATCAATGGAAAAGGTGTGAAAACATCCTACCACAGAATAGATAGTATCTCTATGGTAGACGGTATTGAAATTACAGTAAAAAGCTATACAGACGAAAGTTACAGACAGCAGGAAAAAGAAAGAGAAGCACTTATCAAGCGGCAGGAGGAAGTCAAAGAGCAGCTGGAAGAGGAAATGGCAAAAACGGGAGAGGAGTACAGCAAAGAAAAAGTAATTGCGTTGACAGAAGAAAATAACGAGATTGGTTTTCCTGTTCCTCTTGATTTATCCATTTTTGTATATACCTTTCAATATCCTCTCGACAAAGAAACAGCAGTCAGTTATGAATCTATGTATAAAAAGTTAAAGCAAGAGCCCATGTTTGAAAATGCAATCGATGTATTGGAATAAGATACAGCATTCTGTTAGCACGATTCTTTTATAATTGACAAAATACAGAATTCTGATATAATATAATTACAGAATTCTGTATTTTAAATTTTAAAGGAGCACACCAATGACATTACATGACTTATCCCAATTACTATATTTAAGAAAAGAAATTGCGGTGGAACAAAGACGGTTGGAAGAATTGGAAAAAGCAGTAGAAATACAGCAAATCTTTCTTCCTAATATACCGAATATTTGTTTGCAGTCAATGGACAGCGAAACATTGCAGGAAATAGAACGATGCAAACAGTTAATAGAGCAATGCATGAAAAAAAGCATTCAGGAATACAAAAAATTGATTTTATATATTTTACACATTGATGATAGTATGATTCGCCAGATTATATTTTTGAGATTCATACAAGGCCATACTTGGGTGCAGGTAGCAGCAGAGATAGGGGGAGGCAACAGTCCAGACAGCATTCGCATGATGATGAAACGATATTTGGCCAAATGTAACATGGAGATACAATCTTGATATTTAGGAAAAAAGAAACTATTTTTTATGGATTTTTGGTTGACTTTTTTTCAAAAAAGGGGTACACTCTATACAGTACTAAAATAGTATGAATAGTAAACATTAAGACAGAGGTGAGCATAATGCGTATGTTTACGCTTTGTCTGAACATACGTATGCGATGTTCAGGCTGCAATATCACGAATGAATCATGAATTGTATATTGAAGGGAGTCAGGCAAAATGGCCAACATCTATAAAAGTCTTACAGAACTCATCGGTGGTACACCGTTATTGGAAGTAACCAATTACGAAAAAAAACATAAGTTAAATGCAAAAATTCTTGCAAAGCTGGAATATTTCAATCCGGCAGGTAGTGTAAAAGACCGTGTTGCAAAAGCGATGATTGAAGATGCTGAGGCAAAAGGTCAATTAAAAGAAGGTTCCGTTATTATTGAACCTACCAGCGGTAACACAGGTATTGGTTTGGCAGCCGTGGGTACAGCCAGAGGATACCGCGTTATTTTAACTATGCCGGAAACCATGAGCATTGAAAGAAGAAATCTGGTAAAAGCGTATGGTGCGGAAGTTGTTCTGACCGAAGGTGCCAAAGGTATGAAAGGCGCTATTGCAAAAGCAGAAGAACTGGCTATGGAAATTCCAAACAGCTTTATTCCGGGACAGTTTGTAAATCCTGCCAACCCTGCGGTGCATCAAGCAACAACAGGTCCTGAAATTTGGAACGATACCGATGGCAATGTAGATGTGTTTGTTGCGGGTATCGGCACAGGAGGTACCATCAGCGGTGTTGGTGCTTATTTAAAAGAGCAGAATCCAAATGTACACATTGTAGCGGTGGAACCTGCTTCTTCTCCGGTACTTTCGAAAGGTACCCCGGGTCCTCATAAAATTCAGGGTATTGGTGCGGGCTTTATTCCCGATACGTTAAATACTGCTATCTATGATGAAATTATTCCTGTAGAGAATGAAGATGCCATGGCAACAGGAAAAGAATTTGCTCATACGGAAGGGGTGCTGGTAGGCATTTCGTCCGGTGCAGCTCTTTGGGCCGCAACCCAAGTTGCTAATCGTCCCGAATATCAGGGCAAGACCATTGTCGTATTGCTTCCTGATACAGGCGAACGTTATTTATCCACAGAACTTTTTGCAGAATAAAAACAATCCCTTCCCAAAACGGGAAGGGATTGTTTTTATTTTTCCATATAAGACTGCAAACGTTCTTCTACTTTGTTCCAGTTAATCACAGAAAAGAAACTGTCAATATAAGCGTTGCGTCTGTTCTGATAGTCCAGATAGTATGCGTGTTCCCAAACATCAATCAGTAACAGAGGCTTTTTACAGTGTATGGGCGGAATGTTTTGATTGGGAGTTTTTACAATTTCCAAACTGCCGTTGTCATATACAAGCCAAGCGTATCCTGAACCAAATTGTCCCAGTGCGGCTTCTTTCAGTTTTGTTTTGAATACATCGTAAAATCCAAAGTATTCTGCTATTTTTGCAGCAATTTCACCGTGTGGATGATTTTCGACGGAATTGCTTTTATGCATGGAGGCAAAATACAGCTGATGATTATACACACCACCACCGTTGTTTTGAACCGCAGTACGGATATCTGCCGGTATATCGTCTAAATTGCAAAGTAATTCCTCTAAGGTTTTGTTGTGCAGTTGAGGAAATGGAGCCAATGTTTTGTTTAAATTATCTACGTACGTTTGCAAATGCTTATCATGATGAAAATGTAATGTGGATTGGTCAATAAACGGTTCCAATGCGTCATAACTGTAAGGGAGCGGCTCCAATTGGAATGGATAATGTTGTTGTTTCATATGATACACCTCTTCATCTTTATCATATGTTTAGTATTATCCAAATGATGAAAAAAATTTATGTTAGCTCAGAAAAGAAACAATATGTATTACTTTGTTGGAACTGTCACTTCATTTCAGGTACAACCATGAAATCAATTATGCAAGATTGATATTTGTGTTCCGAACCTCTTTCAAAGATTTCCAAGAGACAAAATTGTGGGTTGGAAGAGGGAACAGGAAACTAAGGAAAAGAAAAAATTTCTCAGCAAACCAAAAAGACCTTTTCCACTTCCGGGAAAATTGGGCAAAATGGAATATTAAGTTTTCCTAATAAAACATTTTGGGTGCTGTCCGAAATCAATTTAGATATATCTGCAATAGTATACTTTTACAAAACAGTAATATTTTGTAATTTAAGCAGTATTATAACGCAATATATCATAAAATTCAAGTATTTTCCCTCTATTTTAAAGTTTTTGTAAAAGTATAATTAGACAAAAAATTTAAAAAAGTGCTTGACAGGAGATGACCAAAACTGTGACAATTAGACAGACAGACAGACAGACAGACAGACAGACAGACAGACAGACAGACAGA